>Ga0307372_10000539_pt1 | contig 67270 bp, 52 predicted proteins | sample OX1MG_FD_202533 | JGI IMG/M metagenome (GOLD analysis project Ga0307372, IMG submission 202533) | Soil microbial communities from Risofladan, Vaasa, Finland - OX-1 | ecosystem: Environmental > Terrestrial > Soil > Coastal area > Acid sulfate soil | place: Finland: Risofladan, Vaasa | collected... | reverse complement strand
GGGCGGATTCACCGCCGAGGGCAGCTCCCCCTGCATGGTGTTGTCACCCTTGTTGCGCTCGACCGCTGGGTCGGGGATCGGGATGGCATCGATCAGGCCAGCGGTGTAGGGGTGGGCGGCGTGGTCGTAGAGCACCTGGCTGGGGCCCACCTCGACCAGCTTGCCGAGGTACATCACCCCGATCCGGTTGGCGATGTACTTGACCACCGACAGGTCGTGGGAGATGACGATGTAGGTGAGGTCGTGCCGCTCCTGCAGGGTGTTCATGAGGTTGAGGATCTGGGAGCGGATCGAGACGTCCAGCGCCGAGACCGGCTCATCGGCCACGATCAGCTTGGGGTTCAAGGTCAGCACCCGGGCGAAGCCGATCCGCTGCCGCTGCCCCCCGGAGAACTCGTGCGGGTACAGGTCGACCGCCTTGGGGCTGAGGCCGACCTCCTGGAGGAGCTCGCGGACCCGGGCGTCCTGCTCCTTGCGCGACCCGATCCGCTGCACCGCCAGCGGTTCGCGGATGATCGTGCCCACCCGCATGCGCGGGTCCAGCGACGCGTAGGGGTCCTGGAACATCAGCTGCAGGTCGCGGCGGCGGTGGCGCAGCTCGCGCCCGTGGAGCTTGGAGAACTCCGATCCGTCGAACCAGATCTGGCCGGCGTCGAGCGTGTCCAGGGCGACGATCAGGCGCCCGAGAGTGGTCTTGCCGCAGCCGGACTCGCCCACCAGGCCGAAGGTCTCGCCCTTGCGGACGCTGAAGGAGACGTCGGAGACCGCTTTGACGCTGCCGACCTTTCGCTGCAGCACGCTCCCCGCCGTGACCGGGAACTCCTTGACGACATGACGCAGCTCCAAGAAGGCGGCGCCGGGCACGGGCGCAGCCCCCGACGCCGGGGTCGCTTCGGTCGTGGTCACCCCCTCGTCCCTCCCGCTAGGTGGCGGCACCCACCGGAGCGGACGCTCCGACCTGGCCGACTGGGTTGAAGCATGCGTACGGATGGCCGGGGTCGGCGCCGCCCAGCTCCGGCTCCGAGTCCCGACACAGCTGGGTGGCGTAGCGGCAGCGGGGCTGGAAGCGGCACCAGGTGGGCGGGTGCGCGAGGTCCGGCGGCAGCCCGGGGATGCTGTAGAGCGGCTCGGTCTGGATCTGGTCCAAGCGCGGGATCGATGCCAGCAGGGCCTCGGTGTAGGGGTGGTGACGGTTGGCGAACAGATCGCTGGTGGTCGCCGTCTCCACGATCTTGCCGGCGTACATCACCATCACCCGGTCGGCGCGTCCCGCGATCACGCCGAGATCGTGGGTGATCAAGAGCACCGCCATCTTGAGCCGCTGCTTGAGCTCGGTGAGCAGATCCAAGATCTGGGCCTGGATGGTGACGTCAAGGGCGGTGGTGGGCTCATCGGCGATCACCAGCTTGGGCTCACACGCCAGCGCGAGCGCGATCACGACGCGCTGGCGCAGCCCGCCCGAGAGCTGATGCGGGTAGTAGTTGATGCGCTCCTCGGGTCGGGGCATCCCCACCAGCTGGAGCACCTCCAGCGCCCGGGTCCGGGCCTGGGAGCGGTTGACGCCCTTGTGGATCAGCACACCCTCGGCGATCTGGTTCCCCACCGTCATGGTCGGATTCAGCGACGTCATCGGGTCCTGGAAGATGACCGCCACTTCATTGCCGCGCACGTGTCGCATCTCGCGCTCCCCGAGGGGGACGAGGTCGCGCCCGTTCAGCCGCACCTGACCGCCCGCGATGTAGCCGCCCGGGGGCAGCAGCTTCATGATCGACATCCCGGTCATGGTCTTGCCGCACCCGGACTCGCCGACCAGGCCGAGGGTCTCCCCCTCGCCGATCGTCAGCGACACGCCGTCGACCGCCTGGACGACCGCGTGACGCTGGCGGATGTGGGTCTTGAGCGACTCGATCTCAAGGACGTCGGCCATGGTGGCTCAGCTCAGCCTCGTGTGCATGGTCGGCCGCGGCCGCGGCCGCGCTGCTGACGGGTGGGGCGCAGTATACCGATGTGTTCCGGCGGGTGGCGGGGGGGTGGCCGGCCGCCGTGCTCGGGCCGACGCGGCCGCCTCGGGGCTGCCACCATGAGGGAGCCGGGTGAGCGTGCCGCCGGCCCGCTCGGGCGGCGGCCCGGGATCCATCCAGGAGGCCACTCGTGCAGGCGATCGTCACCACGCCCGGTCAGGCCCAGTCGGTTCGGCTGGCTGACCTCGACCAGCCCTCGGGGGGAGAGGCCGGTCCCGACGACGTCACCATCGCGATCGTCGAGGTGGGGATCTGCGGCACCGACCATGAGATCGTCGCAGAGGGCTACGGCGCCGCCCCGGCCGGCCGGGATCGGCTCGTCCTGGGACATGAGAACCTGGGCCGGGTGATCAGCGCCCCGGCCGGCAGCCCGCTCCAGCCGGGCCGGCTGGTGGTCGCCACCGTCCGCCGCCCCTGTCCCCAGGCCTGCGCCCCGTGTGCAGCCGGGCAGAGCGACGACTGCCTCACCGGCGACTACACCGAGCGGGGCATCAAGGGCCGGGATGGCTACATGGCCGAGCGCGCCACCGAGCGAGCCGAGTTCATCGTCCCGCTCCCCGAGTCGCTCGATCGGGTCGGGGTGCTGATGGAGCCCGCCAGCATCGTCGAAAAAGGACTCCTGGAGGCGGCCGCGGCCCAGGCGGCGCGGCTCCCCTGGGCCCCGCGACGGGCGGTCGTCTGCGGCGCCGGGGCGGTCGGGCTGCTGGCGGCGCTGTTCCTGCGGCTGCGCAGCCTGGACGTCACCGTGATCGCCAAGAGCCCGCCCGACTCGCTGCCCGCCCGGCTCCTGGCCGAGGCCGGGGCCCAGCTCTGGGACGCCGACGAGCACCCGGTGGCGGGTCTGGCTGCCGAGCTCGGCAACATCGACTGGATCTTCGAGGCCACCGGATCGTCCCAGGTAGCGATCGCCGCGATCACGGCCCTCGGGCGCAACGCAGTCCTGTGTCTCAGCAGCGTCACCGCCGGCCACCGCACCATCCAGCTCGACGCCGACACCCTCAACTTGGACCTCGTGCTCGGCAACAAGCTGATCTTCGGGACGGTCAATGCTAACCGCCGACACTTCGAGGCGGCCGCCGCCTCGCTGCAGCAGGCGGTCACGCGCTGGCCGGGACTGCTGGACGCGATCGTCACCCGCCGGATCCCAGCGGCCCGCTTCCAGCAGGCGTTCACGCCCGGGCCGGACGACATCAAGACCGCGATCACCTTCGCGCGCTGAGCACGGTCCCGGGGGGCCGGTCGGCGGGCGCGTACAATCGCAAGGGAGGGTGGCGGGCGGATCCGTCCGCGCGCCCCGCGATTCAGTGCGACAAGGAGGTGACGGGTGGCCCGACGGCCGATGCGCGGTCGGATCCAGCGCGCCCCGGGCCGACCCACGCGGTCGAAGCCGACCCCGGTCGAGGAGCAGAAGGAGGAGACCATCGAGCTCGAGGGCACGGTGGTGGAGCCCCTGCCCAACGCCATGTTCCGAGTTGAGCTCCAGACCGGCCAGACCGTGCTCGCCTACATCTCCGGGAAGATGCGCAAGAACTACATCCGCACGCTGATCGGAGACCGGGTGCGGGTGGAGCTCAGCCCCTACGACCTCACCCGGGGCCGGATCACCTTCCGCTTCCGCTAGGCGCCCGGCGCCGCGGACCGCACCTCCTCGCCGATCGCCGCCAGGGTGCGCTCCAGCCCCTCGGCCAGGGTCACCTGCGGCCGCCAGCCGCAGGCGTGGGCGATCCGGTCGGAGTCCAGCGCGCTGCGGCGCAGGTCGCCGGGACGCGCAGGCCCGTGCCGCGGGCTCGCCCCACGGCCGCACAGGCGGGCCAGCTGGTCGTGGATCGCCACCACCGTGGTCTGGATCCCGGTGCCGACGTTGTACACGCCGGCGGGCAGCTCCAGGGCGGCCAGGCCGGCCGCGACCACGTCGTCCACGAAGACGTAGTCGCGGGTCTGGAGCCCGTCCCCATTCACCGTGCACGGCTGGTCGCGAAGCAGTCGTTCGGCGAAGATCGCCACCACCCCGGCCTCCCCGTGCGGGCTCTGGCGGGGACCGTAGACGTTGGCGAGGCGGAGGGAGATGGTGGCCACGCCGAAGTGCTGGCTGAAGGCGTGGCCGTATCCCTCGATGGCGAGCTTGGCCGCGCCGTAGGGCGAGGCGGGGCGGGTGGGGTGGTCCTCCGGGGTGGGGACCAGCGCCGCCTCGCCGTACACGGTTCCCCCCGAGGACGCCAGCACCACCCGCGGCACGCCCGCGTCGGCTGCGGCCGTGAGCACGGCGACCGTCCCCAGCACGTTGACGGTGGCATCGTGGTGGGGGTCGGTGACGGACGCGCGCACCTCGATCTGGGCGGCGAGATGGACGATGGCGTCGGGGCGTTCCCGCGCCACCACCCGCGCCAGCCACGCGCCGGTGACGTCGACCACGTAGAGCGGAACCCCGGGGGGGACCAGTGACCGCCGCCCGGAGCTGAGGTCATCGACCACCGCGACCGTGTCGCCCCGGTCCCGCAGGCGGTCGACCAAGGTGCTGCCGATGAAACCGGCCCCCCCTGTCACCAGCACCCTCACCCCGCCGTTTCCTCGTCGGGAGCACCCTCGACAGCGGTGCCGACCCCCTCCCCGCCGTCGGGCAGACCTCCGCGGATGCGCTCCAGCAGGCCGGTCTCGGGCAGATGCAGCCGGCGACCCAGGCGGCGGCGGAGCCGGGCGGCGTGGACCGTCGCCAGCTCGTCAGTCTCGCCGCCGGCGTCCGTCCCCGCGGACCGGCGCTGTCCCGGGGGGCGGCTGTCCCAGCGGCGGATGTAGAAGGCGGCCTTGATCGCGGTGTAGGGGACCCCCACCAGTCGCCGTTGCTCGGCGGAGGGGTCGACCAGGTCCCAGACCGCACCGAATCGCTGCAGCCGTGCCGGGGTGGCGACGTAGGCGCGCTCGACTTGACCATCGACGAAGCGCAGCGCCACCCGCGGCATCCGCTCCAGCTCGCGGGTGCTGGGCACCGGCGGGCTCGCCCCCACCAGGATCTGTCGAATCGAGGTCAGCGGGATCAGGGCTCGGCGGGCGTTGCTGCCGAGGTTCTCCACCGCCAGGTCGAGGAAGGGGTCGTCCATCTGAAGCTCGGGCACGGTGCCGTAGAGCATTTCTCCATCGACGAAGGACACCACCACGTCAGGCATCTCGGACGCCCCCACGGGCGGATCGCTCGCGCGTCGTCACGGCACGATGGTGGCGCTCCGGGACCAGGGCGTGTCCGCCTGCCGGCGCACCCTGTGAAGCTGTAGGCGATCCGTGACTACGCCGCAGCCAGATCGCGACCGCTGGAAGCTCCCGAAGCAGGCCACCCTGCGGGTACGGTAGGCCCACCTGCGGTTGGGTCCGATGCCAGCTGGCCACCCCGGCCGGGTCCGGCCCTGGCCGGTGCTCCCGCCGCCAGACGAGGAGGGTGACGTCCACACCGAAGGTCCCGCGTCTCGGTCCGCCCCGGTGGCGCTGCGCCGGACCCGACGACCGCGGCGCCCATCGTTCGCGGTCCAGTTCGCCGCCATCCTGTTGGCGCTTGGGGTGGTGATGGCGATCGGGACCGCCGCCGTCCCCCTCTACCAATCGCAGCGCGATCGCCAGGTGCTCGGCCTCGACAGCGCCGCCCGCTCCGCCACGGTGGCGGGCGCGGTGGTCACCACCCAGACCGCGGACGCGGCCCGGGGCGTCGCCTGCCAGGTGGCGGGGCTCAGCCAGACGGTGGCGAGCTTTGAGAGCGGCTCCCAGGCGCTGCGGGCGGCAGCGTCCTTCTATGCCGCGGCGGCGCCGCCGGGCGACGTGGTGGTCCTGGTCGGCCCCACCGGGGCCCCGATCGCGGTGCAGCCGCCCAGCTCGGCCCTGCCGTTGGGGGCGATGGTGAGTCCAGGACTGACCCACGTCTGCGGGAGGGGGGCGGCGGGCTACTTCAGCTCGGGCCCGGCCGGGCGCCTCTATGCCGTCGGGGTGGCCCCGGTGCTGCTTAGGGGTCGCCTGCTCGGCGGGGTCGGCTACCTGCGTCCGCTCCGTGCCTCGCTGGTGTCCAGCCTGGCGCGGATCCTGCTCCGCGGCGGGCCGGGCAGCGGCGTCGCCCTCGTCGTCGCCGGTCGCTTCGCCGCGCCCGGGCCGTTCCTGGGCCGGGTGGCGAGGATCGGCGAGCCGGTGCCCGCCAGCGTGCAGGGTGTCCTGCGCGGGGGCCGCGGCCCCGCCCAGGCGACCGTGGATGGGCGTGCCACCGCGCTTGCCGCCACCGGGCTCAGGGGACCGCAGGGACCGCCAGCGGCCACCATCCTGGTGGCTCAGCCGCTGGCGCCCCCGGGCACCGGGGTCAGCGATCTGGTGGCGCCGGTGGCGCTGGCGGCGGTGTTGGTGCTGACCCTGGCCATGGTTGCCGTCTACCTCGTCGTGGAACACTACCTGGCCCGGCCGCTGCGCCAGCTGGGAGCTGCCGTGGCCCGCCTGCGCGAGGGCGACTACACCCGTCCGGTCGAGGCGGCCGGTGCCGACGAGATCGTGCGCCTCGCCGCCAACTTCGACCTCATGCGCGAGCGCCTCCATGCGCAGCTGGTGGGCGCCACCGGGCGCACCCAGATCGCCGCCGCGCTCAACAGCGCTGAGCCGATCGACACCGTGCTCCACGCCGTGCTGCGAGCTCTCGCCGACCTGCTGCACGCCGGTCTGGTGGTGCTGATCACCCGGCCTGACCCGGAGCCCGGCGGCGACCTACGGGTGGCGGTCGGCACCCGCGCCGAGCTGCCCACCTGGAGCCAGCTCACCGCCGCGCCGGGGCTCTTGGGGTCGCTCGCCCGCCGTCCCACCACGGTGATCCGCGGCCAGCTCACCGACCTCGACCGCGGGCCGCTGGAGCACAGTCTGGATCTGCGCGACTGCCTGGTCGTCCCGCTCCAGTTGGGGGAGCGCGTTAGGGGTCTGCTGGCCGTCGGCAACGCCCGCCGCCCCTACAGTGCCGACGACCGCATGCTCTGCCAGTCGGTGGCCGACCAGATCCTGGTGGCGATCGAGAAGAGTGTGCTGTTGGAGGTGTCGCAGCGAGAGGCCAACACCGACGCGATGACCGGCCTCTACAACTTCCGATTCCTGCGCGGCTACCTCGACCAGCAGCTCAACGTCGCCGATCGGATGGGCAGCTCGCTGACGGTGCTGATGCTCGACCTGGATCATTTCAAAGCCCTCAACGATGCCCACGGCCACCCCGCCGGTGATGCCGCCCTGCGCGCATTCGGGCGCAAGCTGCTGGACAGCGTCCGCCGCTCCGACCTGGCCGCCCGCTACGGTGGGGAGGAGTTCACCGTGGTGATGGCCAACACCGGTCGCACCGACGCCGAAGTGGTGGCTGACAAGATTCGTCAGGCGGTGCGCTCGATGCCGATCCCGCTCCCCGACGGACGGGTGCTGCGCTGCTCAGTCAGCATCGGCGGGGTGGTGTTCCCCGAGGGGTCCGGGGGCGACCGCAACCTGCTCGCGCTGGCCGACCGTGCCCTCTACATGGCCAAGCGCAACGGCCGCGACCGGGTGGAGTTCCTCGACCTGCGCACCCCTGACCCGGCGCTGCCCACGCGGGCCTGACAGCGCGCTTGGGGTCGCGGCGCCGCAGCGCCGATGCGAAAGTGGGCGGGCCGAGGCCCGCCCACCGGATCGTGTCAGCGCCGCCGTCGGCCCGTTGGGGCCGTCCGGCTGCGATCAGGCCGAGGCGCCGTTCGAGCCCGTCCCCTCGCCTCCGCCGACGGGCGGGGCGACCCGGACGCGACGCCGGGTGGTCCGGGTGGGGGCTGCGGTGCTCACCCGCCGGCGCGGGGCGGCGGGGGCAGCGGTGCGGGTGGTGCTGCGGCGCCGAGTGGTCGCAGGCGTGCTGGCGGCAGCGCTCCGTCGCCGCGGGGTGGCCGTGGTGCGCGGGGCCGCGGTCCGCGCGCCGCTGGCGCGCTTGGCGGTGGTGGACCGGGCGGTGGTGGCCCGGGCCGTGGTGGCCCGCTTGGCCGGCGCCCGGGTGGCGGTGGTCCGCCGCGCCGTCGTCGCGCCCCGCGGGGTGCGAGCGGTCCCGGCGCTGCGCCGGGTGGTCGCGGTGCGGGTGGTGGCAGTCCGGGTGGTCCGCCGTGCGGTGCCAGCGGCGGCGCGCCGCGGGGTCGCCGCTCGCCGGGTGGCGCCGGTGGCGCGACCGGCCGTTGTCATCTTGCGCTCGAGTGCCGCCAGGCGGCGCTCCAGGGCACGCAGCTGGGTGGTGATGGCCCGCGTCAGGGCCGTCGTGGTCGCGGTCCGCGCGGTGGCACGGGGGGCGGCGCGGCGTGCGCCGGTTGCCCGTGTGCTGGTGCGCCGGGCAGAAGTGGTGCGGCTCCCGGTTGCCGCCGGGGCGGCGCGCCGGGTGGTCCGGGTGGTGGCGCGTGGTGCGGCCCGTCGCCGCGCCGTACGCCGTCCTGTGGACTTGGGCATGAGTCGGAATCCTCCTGGTTCAGCGCAACGTGAGTGTGGCGCTTGCTGGTACGTCGACCCCCACCGAGACGGTGGCGGGTGCGGCTGGGGTGATGGGCCTGAACGGCTGCGGCCAGACAGATGGCTCCAGCTCCACGATCACGTACAGCATCACAGACGGCGAGCACAATGTCAATCAGTCGCGCTCGAGTGGATTCAAGTCGACACCCCGCGGCGCGGCTGCCGTGTCGGTCGCGGATGCCTATACTTGCGCACCATGACCGCTGCCGCGGAGCTGGCCGACGCCGACCTCTTCGCCACCGCCCAGCATCAAGTCGACCGGACCGCCGCGCTCCTCCACCTCGGGGACGACCAGCATGCGGTGCTTCGCGAGGTCAAGCGGATTCTTGGGGTTCACTTCCCGGTACGTCACGACGACGGCCGGATCGAGGTGTACAGCGGCTGTCGTGTGCACCACAACATCGCCCGTGGCCCTGCCAAGGGAGGTATTCGCTACGAGCTGTCCGCCACCGTCGAGCGGACCAAGGCGCTGGCGATGCTGATGAGCTGGAAGGCCGCGGTCATGGATCTGCCCTTCGGCGGCGCCGCCGGTGCGGTGGCGGTGGATCCGGCGACGCTGACCCCCCGCGAGCTGGAGCGGCTGACCCGTCGCTTCACCACCGAGATCCGGCTGTTGCTCGGGCCGGAGCGTGACATCCCGGCACCCGACATCGGCACCACCCCCCAGGTGATGGCCTGGATCATGGACACCATCTCGATGCACGAGGGCTACTCGATCACCGCCTCGGTGACCGGCAAGCCGATCGAGGCGGGCGGCTCCGCGGGACGGCACGAGGCGGCCGGGCGCGGGCTGGCGACGGTGCTGCTAGACGCGATGCGCCGCACCGGCCTGGTGATGGACGGTGCCACGGTGGCGGTGGACGGCTACGGCGCGGTGGGGCAGACCTGCGCGCGTCTGCTCCGCGACGCTGGCTGCCGCGTGGTGGCGGTCGCCGACAGCCGGGGCGGTTGGACGTGTGGAGACGGTCTCGACCTCGCCAGCTTGGAGCGCGCCAAGCGCGCCGGCCAACCGGTGGGATCGGGGGTGGTGGCGGGCGAGCCGCTCAGTCGAGCGGAGCTGCTGGCGCTCCCGGTGACGGTGCTGGTGCCGGCCTCCACCGAGTCGGTGCTGCACGCCGGCAACGCCGCCCGGGTGCGGGCTCGGGTCGTGGCTGAGGGTGCCAACGGGCCGGTCACGCCCGCGGCGGACGCAATTCTGGCCGATATGGGGACGTTGGTGATCCCCGACATCCTCGCCAACGCCGGTGGCGTCACGGTCTCCTATTTCGAGTGGGTCCAGGACCTGCAGTCCTTCTTCTGGGAGGCGGGGGAGGTCCACACCCGACTGGAGCAGGCGATGATCCGTGCCAGTGACGTGGTGTGGACGCTCAGCCAGTCGCGCGCCCTCTCCCTGCGTGAGGCGGCTCACGCCCTCGCCGTCGGCCGGGTGGCGCGGGCCAGCCAGGTGCGCGGGATCTATCCCTGACCCTGGCTTAGCGGGATCGACCTCCCGGCGGCGGCGCGGGGAAGGCGTCCGCGTGACGCGGAGGCCGGTACTCGAACCGGTAGCCGACACCGATCACCGCGTGGACGTAGGTGGGCAGGTGGGGCTCGGGCTCGACCTTGCGGCGCAGGCGATAGACGTGCGCGTCCAGGGAGCGGACCTCGAGCCGCTCGCCCCGGCGCCACACCTGATCGATCAGCTGCTGGCGTGAGACCACCGAGCCGGCCAGGCCGGCGAGGGTGGTGAGGATCCGGAACTCGATCGGGGTCAGGGCGATCGGACGTCCGTCCCGCCACACCTCATGGCGGCCCAGGTCGATCGCGAGGCCGGGGAACTGCAGCCGCTGGGGCCGATCGGCGCCGCCGACCGGGCGCGAGCGGCGCAGGTGCGCGTTGATGCGAGCGACCAGCTCGCGCAGCTGGAAGGGTTTGCGCACGTAGTCATCCGCCCCGACTTCGAGGCCCACCACCACGTCCACGGTGTCGAGCTCGCAGCTGAGGATGATCACCGGCACCCAGACTCCGGCCGCGCGAAGACGGCGGCAGAGCTCGATTCCATGCAGTCCGGGAAGATTGAGGTCGAGCAGGATGAGGTCGACCGCTTCCCCGCGGGCCATCGCCAGACCCTGGGGTCCGTCCTCGGCCTGGAGCAGCTGGTAGCCGTGCTCCTCGGCGACCAAGCGGAGCATCCCCGACACCGACGGGTCGTCGTCGACGATGAGAAGCCGGGCGCCCCCGGCGGCAGCTCCCATCGGCTCGGTCTCCGCGAGGGAGCGGTCGGCGGCGATCGAGGTGGTCACCAGGCGATTCTCTCGGCCGGCCGCCCGATCCCCTCCTCCGCCCCCGGTACGCTTCCGTAACAACCTCGGCCCGGATCGTCACGCGGGCTGCGACGGCCGGCGGCCCGGTTGCCGTGCTCGCTGATCGCAGCGGTCGCGTACCATCGATCGTGGCTATGCGACGTGTGCTCCGGCTCCGCCTGATCGCCCTGGCCGCCGGGGTGATCCTGGTCGCGGTCGGAGGCGGCCTGCTGCTGCCATCGGTGCTCGGCCTCAACCATCGCAGCGCCACCGACCGGCGTGCCCTGGCCCGCTGGCTGGGTCCCAGGGGCGCGCTCACCCAGGTGGTGGTGGCACCTCCGGCCACCGGGTCTGCCGGTGTCCCCGCCTGCGGCGCGGGCTCGCCCGACCAGAACTATGCCCTGGTCAGCTTCCCCTCCCTGCCCGGCACCGAGGGGGTTGCCGCCAGCGGCACGTGGAACCTTCTGACGCAGCGCTCGGTGGTGCACTGGGGCGACTCGCCGTCTCCGGGCGGCCCCGGCAACGTGCTCATCGCTCTCCACCGTGAGCCGAACTTCGAGACCCTGGGACGGCTCCGCCGGGGCGACCCCATCGTTCTCGTCAACCGGGCCTGCCGCCGCTTCACCTATCGGGTCACGCGCACCTGGGTGCTCAACCCCGACCAGGTGACCCAGCTCGCGCCGGTGAGCGGGGCCCACGTCCTCACCGTGATCACGTGCACACCCCTGTGGATCGACTCCCAGCGGCTGGTGATCCGGGCGAGCCTCGCCCGGGCCTGACCGCGGGCGGGTCGGCAGGGTGCTCGACCACCACATGCGGTAGCAGTCGGCACGCCGACACACCACATTCGGGGTGCGGCAGGAGGCCCTGTCGCGACGCTCTGGTATGATCGCGGTCCACACTCGCCGGCCCGCCCGCCGCCCTCGTCGGCGGCCCCCACGCACCACCGGAGGACGCCGTGGACATCGAGCTCGGACGCGGCAAGCGGGCTCGACGCGCCTATGGCTTCGATGAGGTCGCCCTGGTACCGGGAAAGGTCACGATCAACCCAGAGGAGATCGACATCAGCCTGCGGCTGGGCGACCTCAGGCTTCCGATCCCGGTCCTAGCTTCGGCGATGGACGGGGTGGTCGACGCCCACTTCGCGGTCGAGATGGGACGGCTCGGCGGTCTGGCGGTGCTCAACCTCGACGGGCTCGCCTGTCGGTACGAGGACGCCGGGCCGGTGCTTGACGAGATCGCGGAGGCGCCTCGCGAGCGGGTCCAGGCGGTCCTGCAGGAGCGCTATCGGGCCCCGGTGCAGGAGGACCTGATCGGGCGGAGGATCGCCGAGATCAAGCAGGAGGGGGTGATCTGCGCCGTCTCCACCGTCCCCGCCGAGGCGGAGCGCCGCCTCGGCCTCGTCACCGAGGCGGGCGCGGACGTGTATGTGGTCCAGGGGACCGTCATCACTGCCCGCCACATCTCCCGCTCCTACCGCCAGCTGGACTTCGCTCAGCTGGTCCGCTCCAGCCGGCTCCCGATCGTGGCGGGGAACTGCGTCGAGTACTACACCGCGCTGGAGCTGATGACCGCCGGGATCGCCGGGATCCTGGTCGGGGTCGGGCCCGGTGCGGCCTGCACCACTCGGGGTGTCCTCGGGGTGGGTGTGCCCCAGGTCACCGCGACCGCGGACGTGGCGGCCGCTCGCAACGACCACCGCCGCACCGGCGGGCAGCCGGTCACCGTCATCACTGATGGCGGGATGCGCGTGGGGGGGGACGTGACCAAGGCGTTCGCCGCCGGCGCCGATGGGGTGATGATCGGGTCGGTGTTCGCGGGCGCGAGCGAGGCCGCCGGGCGCGGATACCACTGGGGGATGGCGACCCCCGACCCCAACCTTCCGCGCGGGACCCGGATCGCGGTGGGAACGCGCGCTACCCTGAAGGAGCTCCTGTTCGGCCCGGCCCGGGTCGATGACGGCAGCCAGAACCTCGTGGGTGCGATCAAGGCGGCGATGGGCGTGTGCGGGGCGCGCACCATCGAGGAGTTCCAGCAGACCGAGCTGGTGATCGCGCCCGCGATCCTCACCGAGGGCAAGCTCTGGCAGCAGGCCCAGCAGGTCGGGATGGGCCGCTGATGCAGGCGGGGGTCGACAGCCAGCTGTTGACCCCGACCGTGGGGCGGCTGGGCCAGGACGAGACTCCCGCGGCCGCCGAGGTCGCCACCGAGACCGTCCTGGTCCTCGACTTCGGCTCCCAGACCAGCCAGCTGATCGCCCGGCGCGTGCGCGAGGCGCGCGTCTACTGCGAGCTGATCCCCGGCACCACGCCGGTCGACGAGATCCGGCGGCGGCGACCGCTCGGCCTGATCCTGAGCGGCGGCCCGGCCAGCGTCTATGCCGCCGGGGCCCCCCGCCCCGACCCCGCCGTGTATCGGCTGGGGGTGCCGATCCTGGGTATCTGTTACGGCATGCAGCTGCTGGCGCACGACCTGGGTGGCCAGGTGGAGCCCAGCGCGCGGCGGGAGTACGGCCCCGCCACCGTCACCGTCGACGAGCCCGGCCCGCTCTTCTTCGGGCTCCCGTCCCGGCTGCCGGTGTGGATGAGCCACGGCGATGTCATCCGCCGGCCGCCCGCGGGGTTTCGCGCGGTGGCGCATTCCCAGGAGAGCCCGGTGGCGGCGATGCGCGACGAAGCGGGTCGGATCGGCATCCAGTTCCATCCTGAGGTGGTCCACACCCCGATGGGGGCGGAGATCCTGCGCAACTTCCTCTACCGGATCTGCGGCTGCACCGGGTCCTGGGAATCGGAGCACTTCATCGAGCGCACTGTTGAGGAGGTGCGCAGCCGGGTGGGCGACGCGCGCGTGATCTGCGCCCTCTCCGGCGGTGTCGATTCCGCGGTCACCGCCGCGCTGGTGCACCGGGCCGTGGGCGACCAGCTCACCTGCATCTTCGTCGACAACGGACTGCTCCGGCGCGGCGAGGGCGACCGGGTAGTCGACGTGCTGACTCGCTCGATGCGGATGGACATCCGCCGGGTCGACGCCCAGGACCACTTTCTGCAGGCGCTCGCCGGGGTGGTGGATCCGGAGGAGAAACGTCGCATCATCGGCCGCGAGTTCATCCACGTGTTCGAGTCTGCCGCCACCCAGCTGGGGCGGGTGCCGTACCTGGCGCAGGGGACGCTCTACCCCGACGTGATCGAGAGCACCGCCTCCGACACCGAGCATGCCCACAAGATCAAGACTCACCACAACGTCGGCGGCCTGCCCGAGCGAATGCGGTTCCAACTGGTGGAACCGCTGCGGGCGCTGTTCAAGGATGAGGTCCGCCAGGTCGGCCGCGGACTCGGACTGCCCGACGATTTGGTCCGCCGCCAGCCGTTTCCCGGGCCCGGCCTTGCCATTCGCATCATCGGTCCGGTCACCAAGGAGCGGCTGGAGACGGTGCGCGCCGCCGACTGGATCGTGATAGACGAGATGAAGCGGACCGGACTCTACCACCAGGTCTGGCAGAGCTTCGCGATCCTGACGCCGATCAGCAGCGTCGGGGTGATGGGCGACTACCGCACCTACGCCAACGTGGTGGCGGTCCGGATCGTGGAGTCGCAGGACGGCATGACCGCGGACTGGGCACGGATCCCCTCCGACGTGCTGGCTGACATCAGCCGGCGCATCGTCGGCGAGGTACCCGGTGTCAACCGGGTCGTCTACGACATCAGCAGCAAGCCGCCGTCGACCATCGAGTGGGAGTGACGCGGCTGACGCTGCCGGCCGGGCTGCGGGTGCTGGTGGTCGGCGGCGGCGGGCGCGAGCACGCGCTTGCCTGGGCCTGCCGTCGCAGTCGGCTGGTGGGGGCGGTGCACTGTGCGCCCGGCAACGGCGGCACCTCGCAGGTGGCCACCAACCATGCGGTGGCCGCGACCGACGGGGCGGGGTTGGCCCGGCTCGCCCGCGAGCTGGAGGTGCAGCTGGCCGTGCTCGGTCCCGACGCCGCCGTCGCCGCCGGGGTCGGGGACCAGCTGACCGCGGCGGGCATCCCGTGCGTCGGCCCCTCGGCGGCGGCGGGACGGGTGGAGAGCAGCAAGGCGCACGCCAAGGCCTGCATGGTGCAGGCCGGGATCGCCAGCGCCGACTTCGCCGTCTTTGACGACTGGCCCGCTGCGAGGGACCACATCCGGGCCCAATCCCATCCGTTGGTCGTGAAGGCGGATGGGCCCTGCCTGGGCAAGGGGGTCTTCGTGTGCGACGACGGCCGAGAGGCGCTCCGCCATGCGGAGGCGCTGCTGCAGGAGGGTCGCCTCGGCGCCGCCGGTCGGCGGGTGGTGGTGGAGGAGCGGCTGGAGGGCAAGGAGCTCTCGCTCTTCGCGCTCTGCGACGGGGAGCGGGCGGTGATGCTGCCCTCGGCTGAGGATTACAAGCGCCGCCGCGACGGCGACCGGGGGCCGATGACGGGCGGGATGGGGGCGGTCACCCCGCCGCAGCTGGCCGGATGGCGGGATCACACCGCCACCGCCCTCGACACGATCGTGCTGCCGCTTTTGCGGGAGCTCGAGCGGCAGGGCACCCCCTACCGCGGCTGCCTCTACGTCGGCGCCATGCTGGCGCGGGGACGGCTCCACGTCTTGGAGTTCAACGCCCGCTTCGGCGACCCCGAGGCAGAGGTGCTGCTTCCGATGCTGCCCGACCCCGTGCCCTGGTTCTGGGAGCTCGCCCAGGGACGGCTCGAGCTGCCCGCGCCGGAGCCTCGCCCGGGGCACGCGGTGGGGGTGGTGGTGGCCGCTGCCGACTATCCGGAGCAGCCGCTGATCGGCCAACCGATCACGGTGCCCGACCCGCCAGCTGGGGACACCCTGGTCTTCCACATGGGCACCCGGCGGGATCCCGACGGCGTCCTCCGTGCCAGCGGCGGACGGGTGCTCTGCTGCGTGGGCACGGGGCCCGACCGGGTGGCGGCCCGAGCCCGTGCCCTGGCTGCCGTCGCCGCGGTCCAGGTCCCCGGCGCCGACTGGCGCCGCGACATCGCCGCCGACCACTGAGGCGGGATCGGCGCCGATCGCTGCATCGCGTCCGATCTCAGGTCTCGATCCCGCACGCGGAGCGCGGACCGGCGGCGGACCCGGGCGGCGGTCCCCAGCTCGCTGCGGTGCGGGAGTCGGCGGCGCGACTCCTGCGTCTGGGGCCGGACGCCGTCGTGGTCGGAGGCGCTGTGGCCGCCCGCTACGCCGGCCCCCGCGACTCCACCGGCCACGCTCCCGTTCTCGACGCGCCGCCCACCCGCGTCGAGCTCGTCCTGGACGCTCTCGACGCCGACCACGGCTGCGCCGTCAATCGAGCGGTCTCGGGTCGGATCATCCGGGATCGGCGCGGACGAATCGGGACAGGCGTTCGGCAGATGATCCAGAGGGTTCGGCTCGAGCCGATCGAGGGGGTCATCTCATCGGGCGCCCGGCGCCACGGTGCGGGTCCCCTCGGTCGACCAGACCTCTCGCGCGAGGGTGTTCCTGTGGGTGCGGATGCGCGGCGGCGCCGCAGCGGATCTGACCGTAGCTGATCGAGTGCGCCGATCGTTCGCCAGCTCGTCCCCCCGGTCACGCGGTGCCGCGGGTGAAGACGGAGCCGGCGAGACGGGACGCGACCAGCGCGTCCGCAGCGGCGCGGCTGGTGGGGTGGCCGGTGACCGCTGTGATGAACTCATCGCGGTCGACGGAGAGGAGCACGGTGTCCGTCTTCGCGGTCACGGTGGCGGTGCGGGACACGTCGCGGAGCAGAGCGATCTCGCCGAACCCCTCCCCCGGACCCTGGGTCGCGAGCAGCCGCTCCCCGTCGGTCACGGCGACGCTCCCACTCTCGATCGCGTAGTAGAGGTCGCCCACGTCCCCCGCGCGGACCACGACCTCGCCCGCCGCGACCCGCCGCTCGGTGAGGTGCTGCGCCAGCGCCTCCAGCACCGGCTCCGGCAGCGCCTGGAAGAGCGGCAGCCGTCGTAGCAGCGCCAGCCCCCGCAGCGGCATCTCGGCGCGCCGGTCGATCGCCCGCAGCCCCGGCCACGCCAGCACGGTGACGATCGGGAGCAGCGCTCCCACCACCACCAGTGACCGGCGCAGCCCGAGGCTGAGGATGAGCAGGGGGACGAGCCCTGTGCCCAGCACCATGGTGGCGCGCAGCAACCCCTCCATCGCTCCGTACGCGCGGGCCAGCACCCGTCCCTCGACGGCGCGCTGGAGGAGCGTGACCGCGGCGACGTCGACGACGGTGTTGCCCAGCCCCACCAGCAGCAGCATCGCCACCGCCACCGCCGCCCCGGGGGCGACGCCGATGAGGAGGATCGGCAGTCCCCACAGCACCAGCCCGATCCCGAAGGGGGCCGCCAGACGCCGCCGTCCGATCAGGACGAAGGAGCCTAGGACGCCGATGACGCCGCCCGCCGCCAGCGATCCATCAAGGTAGCCAACCCCGGGCTGACCCAGCTGCAAGGTGGTGAGGGCGAGGGAGACGGTGAGCACCCCGAGCGCGCCCGCGATCAGGGTCTGGGCCGCGTACAGCCCGGTGAGCAGGCGCAGCCCAGGGGTGGTGGCGATCACCCGAAAGCCGGTCAGGATCTCGATCCCGAGACGGGGTCCGACGGCCGGGGCCGGGTCGGGCGCGGGCGGAGCTGGGGGTTCGGCCACCCGCCAGAGGGCGAGGGTGGAGCAGATCGCGGCCGCCGCCACCAGCAGGATCACAATCGCGGGAGTGGTGACGATCAGCAGCAGCCCGGCCAGCGCGGGACCCCCGACCGCGCCGATCGCCTCGGAGGCGCCCGCGACCACGTTGTTGGCGGTGAGCTCCTCGGGACTGCGAGCGATCATCGGGATCAGCGCGGTCTGGGCCGGGCGGGTGACGCAGCCCACCGAGGATGCCAGGGTGGCGAGGCCTACCACCAGTGCCAGCGTCAGGTGGTCGAAGGCGGCGACGCTGATCCCCGCCAGGATGACGGCCCGCGTCAGGGCCGACAGCAGCATGATCCGAACCTTGGGGTATCGGTCGGCGACCACCCCCGCCAGCGGGGTGAGGAAGATCGACGGGACCAGCCGCACCCCGCCCAGGATGCCAACCGCGGCGGCCCCCCCCGCCCGGAAGGCGATCACGGCGAGCGCCACCCCGGACATCCAGTTGACGACCGTGGACGCCGCGGTGGCCAGCTGGAGCCGCCGGAGGTCGGGGTTCGCCACCACCTGGCCCAGCGCCGCGGCCGACTCCCGCGTCCGGGCGCGGGCGCGCTGGAGCATCGCCGCGGATTATGCGCGCGCGCTCGGGAGCGGCCGGGTGGGTGGGCAGCTTGTGCCGGACGGGGGAGAGGGACCTGGCGAGCGGGCTCAGGCGCCGCTGGCCGCGGGCGCCGGCAGGGCGGCTCCCTGTGCCCCCGCGAGCTGGCGGGACCGGTCCGCCCAGGCGCTGGCTCCGAGGTCGGCGAACCCCTCCGCGGCGGCCATCGCCTGCTCCGCGGCGCGCGGATCCCCGTGGCCCGCGAGCATCACGGCCAGGTCCAGCTGGGCGCGGGCCAGCCAGTACGGGTAGGCGAGGGTGCGGAACGCCTCGACCGCGGCCGTGAGGTCGGCGACGGCCGCCTCGTGGTCCTCCCCGCCGGCGTTCGCCGCCAGACCGCGCAGCCGGCCCAGCTGGGCCCGCAGGTAGGGGGGGACGGTTCCCGGGGGCCGGGCGGCGAGCTCGTCGATGAGGCGACGGGCGGGCTGCGGGTCCCCGGCGGCGAGCACCGCCTCGACCACGTCCGGCCAGAGCTGGCGCGTGGCGTCGTGGCTGACGCCGTGGTTGGCCGTGACCTCGGCGAGCAGCGGCTCGCCCCGCGCCACGGCCGCCCCCGCCCGGCCGGCGGCCAGATCGACCGCGACCAGGGCCGCCCCCGCCATCGCCCGCGCCTGAACGTCGTCGCTCTCGGTCATCTCCTCCAGGGCAGCAACGTGCGCTTCGGCCCCGACCGGGTCCCCCCGCCAGGCGGCCAGCACCGCGAGCCGCTGACGGAGGTAGAACCGGTCGGTGGGGTGGAGCGGCGAGGTCTCGTCGTCGAGGTGCTCGGCCGCCAGCCGCTCGGCCTGCTCCCACCGCCCCCGGAGCGTCCACACCCACAGCAGGTTGGAGACGGACGCGACCAGCGATCCCCGCCGCCCGGCCCGGCGCGCCATCTGGCGGGTCGTCTCCAGGTGGTCCTCGGCCCGGGGAAGGTCGAACTGGGCTTCGGCGTCGGCGAGGTTGCCCAGCCCGGTGATCTGGTCCTGGATGTCGCCCGCCTCGGTCGCCAGCCGCAGGCTCCACTCGAGGTAGAGGAGCGCCTCCTGGAAGCGCCCCCGGCGGAGCAGCGCCTGGCCCCGGGTCTGGGCCCCCCGCGCGACGGTCTCGACCACGCCCAGCTCCTGGCCCTCCACCAGCGCCCGTTCGGCGGCCGCGTCGGCCGTGTCGGGGTGGCCCGCGAAGAAGTGCATCATCGCGAGGTAGCCGCGCAGCCGGACGGCTCCGGCGTCCACCGGCCGCCCCGCGCGATCGGCCAGCGCCTGCTCCAGCCCCGCCACCGCCTCCGCGGTTCGCCCCACCGCGTGGAGGGCCGACGCGCGGTCGCGGGCGAGCGCCGCGCTCTGGTCGGAGTCGGCCGTGACGGGGGGCCCGTCATTGGTCATCGCGATCGCTGCGTCGTAGTCGCCGGCGGCGATCGCCGCTTGAGCGGCGAGCACCTGCCAGCCGGATGCGGCCCGGTCGTCGGGGGCGAGCGCTTGCGCCCGCCGGAGGGCGCGCAGCGCCGATGCGGGAGCTCCGACCGCCATCGCCCGGGTCCCGGCGCGGGCGAAGGCGGCGGCCGCCCCCAGCCGGAGGCGGTCTGCCTCGGCGCCGTCCGGGGTCGCGGCCTGGGCCGCCTGCAGGTGGACCGCGATCGCTTCCGCCGCCTCTGCGCCCGCGTCGGGGAGGGCGTCCTGGAGGTGGGCGGCGGCGGCCAGGTGGGCCGCTCGCCGGTCCGCCCGGGCCATGTGCGCGTAGGCGGCCGTGCGCATCAGGCCCTGGGTGAACAGGTACTGGCCCCGGTCGGGGGCGAGCGGGTCGCTGCGTATCCCCAGCACCTCCGCCCGGCGCAGCTCCATCAGACCCGCCTCCAGCTCGGCTCCCGGGAGATCGGCCACCGCCTCGGCCGCCACCCGCGGGAACGGCCCGGCAAAGACCGCGAGCCGGCTCGCCAGCTGGCGAGCCGCGGGAGTGAGCGCGTCCAGACGCGCCGCCAGCAGTGCCGTGAGCGATGCGGGCACCGGCAGGTCGGCGAGCGGGCCCGCCACCATGTAGCGCTCCCCGGTGCGGACCAAGGCGCCCCGGTCGACCAGCGCTTTGACCAGCTCCACCGCGTAGAGCGGCATCCCCTCCGCCGCCGCCACGATCCGGGCCCGGGTCGCCGGGGGGAGATCGGCGACCAGGCCATGCAGCAACGCGGCCATCTCATCGGGGGTGAGCGGCTCCAGCGCGAGCGCGGTCGCGGTGCGGCGCTGCGTCCCCCAGCCGGGACGGCGCTCGCCCAGCTCCGGGCGAGCCAGGGTCACGACCAGCACCGCCGACTCGGCGGACCAGTCCAGCAGCGACTCCAGGAAATCGAGCAGCGCGCTGTCGGCCCACTGGCAGTCGTCGACCACCATCACCACCGGGGCGCGGGCCGCCAGCAGCTCGAACAGGCGGCGCCAGCGGCTGAACAGCTCAGCGCGCTCTAGCGGGGCTCCCCCAAGTCCCAGCAGCTGGGTGAGCGACGCCCGCAGCGGTCCCACCTCGCCGGGTTCGAATTCGAGATCGGCGAGGCCGCGGTCGAGGGCCGCCTCCAGCTCCGCCGCCGGCAGCTCCTCCGCCAGCCGGAGACGGCCCCGGATCATCTCGCGCAGCGGCCAGAAGGCCACCCCGTCGCCGTACGCGAGGCAGCGGCCCCGGTGCCAGAAGGTGTCGGCGGTGAGCCCGTCGAGGTACTTCTCCAGCTCCCAGGTGAGGCGTGACTTGCCCACTCCGGCCAGCCCGGTGACGGAGAGCAGGCGGGCCCGTCCCCGGTCGGCGACGTCGTGGTAGAGGTCTTTGAGCCACGCCAGCTCGCGGCGGCGCCCCACGAACGGCGCCTCCCACTCGCCCCCGCGGCCTCCGCCCCCGACCCGCGCGAGCACCCGGACCGCGCGCCAGAGTGAGACGGGGGCATCGAGCCCCTTGAGCGCGTGGGTCCCGGCCGGCGCGTACTCGATCCCCGCCTGGCTCGCCTCGCGGGTCGCGAGGTCGACGCACACGGTCCCCGGATCCGCGACGGCCTGCACCCGGCTGGCGAGATTGACCCGGTCGCCGGCCACCAGTCCCGCCCCCGGGCTGACCCAGGTCGCCACCGTCCCGGTGACCACCCCCACCCGGGCGGAGAGCCCGAGGCGCTGCCGGGCCTCGCCGTACGCGCTCACCTGGTCGATCAGCTCCAGGCCTGCGCGGACCGCCCGCTCAGCGTCGTCCTCCCGAGCCGTCTCGGTTCCCCACACGGCCATGACCGCATCGCCGATGAACTTCTCGACGGTCCCACCCCCCCGGGAGATCACGGTCCGGGCGATCTCGAAGTAGCCGCTGAGGAACTCCCGCACCGCCTCGGGGTCCTGGTCCTGGGCGAGGGCGGTGAAGCCGACCAGGTCGGCGAAGAGGACCGACACCAGGCGCCGCCCGGCGTCCTCGGTCAGGGTCGGAGGAGGGGAGGGCGCGTCCGCGGCCACCCCGGGGGTGGCGAGCGGGCTGCCACAGGCGCCGCAGAAGCGCTGGGCGGTCGCCACCGCCTCGCCGCAGGCGGGGCAGCGGCGGTCCAACGAGGACCCGCACTGACCGCAGAACCGGTGCCCGGGGGGGTTGGCGCCGCCGCAGGCCCCGCAGACCCCGGCCGCCGGGGAGCCACCCGCACCCCCTCCCATGGTCATGGCCGAAGACGGTAGCATCCCGGTCGCGCGGGGGGGCGCCGGCCGCCGCCGGCGCGACGGCGGCCCGTCCCAGTCGCTACCCTGGGCCGACCGTGGCCGCCATCGGGTTGATCGAGTCCGCCCTCCGGCACGGCCAGCAGACGCTGCTGCTGAGCCGGCTCCGCCAGCGTCACCTCGTCCCCATGGCGGAGCGGCTCGACGGCTGCGGCTTCGCCGCGCTGGATGTCTTCGGCGGGGCGCCCTACGAGGTCGCGCTGGCCCATCTGGCCGAGGACCCGTTCGTGCGCCTGCGCGAGGTGCGCGAGGTCACCACCACGCCGCTGCTCTGCCTGCTCCGCGGCCAGGCCCTGGTGGGATACCGCCAGCTTGCCGACGACGTGGTCGACAGCTTCGTGGCCGAGACCGCCGCGGCCGGGGTGGATCGTTTTCGCTGCTTCGACCCTCTCAACGATCTGCGCAACCTCGCTCGCCCGATCTCTGCGGTGCTGGCCGCCGGCCGCCACCCCGAGGGCGCGATCGTCTACACGGAGAGCCCGGTCCACGACCTCGCCGGCTTCATCGAGATTGGGCGGGGGCTGGCCGCGCTCGGCGCTCGCAGCCTGTGCATCCTGGATGCGTCCGGGCTGCTCGGCGCCGGCAACGCCCGCGCCCTGGTGGAGGGCCTCCATCACGCCACCCGGCTTCCGGTCGCGCTCCACTGCGCCAGCATCACCGGCCAGGCTGGCTTCGCCTATCTGGCGGGGGCCGAGGCCGGGGCGGTGTCCTGCGACGTGGCGCTGTCGCCCCTGGCCGGGGGAGCGTCGCTGCCCGCCACCGAGGGGGTGCTTGCCGGCCTGCGCGGCACCGAGCTGGCTCCCGAGGTGGACGCGGCTCGGGTCGCGGCCGCCGCCGACGCGCTCGATGCGCTGCTGCCCTGGTACCGCTCTCAGGTGCAGCCGATTGACTGGCAGCACGATGTGCGCACGCTGCGCACCCAGCTGGCGCCCTCGGTCCGGGCCCACCTGAGCTGGGAGTGCGAGACCCAGGGCGTGGCCGACCGCCTCCCCCAGGTGCTGCTGGAGATCCCGCGGATTCGTGCCGAGCTCGGCTACCCGCCCCTGATCACCCCGATCGCGCAGGTGGTGGTCACCCAGGCGGTGTACAACGTCGCCGCCGGCGAGCGCTACCTGACCGTGGCGGAGGAGGTCAAGGACTACCTGCTCGGGCTGTACGGTCGTCCCCCCGGGCCGGTCGACCCGGCGGTTCAGCAGCTCGTCTGCGGAGGCGAGGAGCCGCTCACCGTCCGGCCCGCCGATGTCATCGACCCCCAGCTGGAGCGGGCCCGCCGGGAGATGGAGCGCGAGGGTCTGCCCATCCCCGGGCCCACCGCGGTGCTCCACTACTGCCTCTTCCCCCAGGCGGCGGCCGCTCTGCTCGCGGGCACCGCCCGCGCCGAGACCTTGGGCGATGAGGCGATGCCGGCCGACGCGGTGCTGGACGAGCCGGCCGAGGAAGCGATGGCCTCGGCCCCGAGCCACGCCGGTCCGGCGCTCCCCAGGCCGTCCGGGGTGGCGGGTCCGGACCTGTCCGGGGCGGCCGAGGAGGCGGGCGACCCGGTGATCCCCGCCCGGGTCTACGAGGTGGAGGTCGGCGGCGAGAGCTACCGCGTTCTCGTGCGGGGCGGCGACCCGACCGAGCCTTTCGGCGGGACGGCGGGCGAGGAACGCCGCGGCTCGGCGCGGCCGGGCACCACCGCGATCACCGCTCCCATGCAGGGACTGGTGCTGCAGCTCTCCGTCGCGATCGGGGACGCGGTCGTGGCCGGCCAGACGGTGGCGGTGCTGGAGGCGATGAAGATGCAGAACGACATCGCCGCCCCTGCCGCCGGGACCGTGATTGCGCTCCACGTCGAGGAGGGAGCGATCGTGGGCCGGGACCAGCTGCTGGTGTCGATCGGGTGACCCCGAGATTCGACAGCGTCCTGATCGCCAACCGCGGCGAGATCGCACTGAGGATCGTGCGCGCGTGCCGAGACCTCGGTCTGCGCTCGGTGGCGGTGTACGCTGAAGCCGACGCCCGCAGCCCCCATGTCCGGCTCGCGGACCGGGCGCTGCCGATCGGGCCCACCCCGGCCGCGCAGTCCTATCTCGACCCCGAGCGCATCCTGGCGGCTGCCCGCGAGGCGGGCGCCCAGGCGGTCCACCCGGGCTACGGCTTCCTCTCCGAGAACGCTGCCTTCGCCGCCGCCTGCCGGGACGCTGGCCTGGTCTTCGTGGGGCCGCCACCGGAGGCGATCGCGGCGATGGGGGAGAAGGTCGCGGCCCGGTCGCGGATGGCGGCAGCAGGGGTGCCGATCGTCCCCGGCACCGGTGCCCTGACGAGCGATGAGGCGGCGGCCTCGGCCGCGGCCGAGGTGGGGTACCCGGTGCTGGTCAAGGCCTCTGCGGGCGGGGGCGGGATGGGCATGCGGGTGGTCGGCTCCGCGGCGGAGCTCCCCGCAGCCCTGGCGGCCTGCCGGCGGACCGCAGCGGCGGCCTTCGGCGACCCCACGGTCTTTCTCGAGCGCTACGTCGACGATCCCCGTCACATCGAGATCCAGGTGCTCGCCGATGCCGAAGGCCGCACCGTTCACCTCGGCGAGCGGGAGTGCTCGGTGCAGCGTCGTCATCAGAAGATCCTCGAGGAGTGCCCCTCGACGGCCTGCTCGCCGAGCCTGCGCGAGCGCATGGGTGCCGCCGCGGTCCAGGCCGCCCAGGCGGTGGGCTACGTCAACGCCGGGACGGTGGAGTTCATCGTCTCCGGGGGCGACTTCTACTTCCTGGAGATGAACACCCGGCTCCAGGTCGAGCATCCGGTGACGGAATGCGTCTACGGAGTGGATCTGGTCGCGCTCCAGCTGCGGATCGCGCAGGGCGATCCGCTCCCGTTCGGGCAGTCGGATCTGGTCTCGCGCGGGTGGGCGATCGAGTGCCGAGTCAACGCCGAGGTCCCCTGGCGCGGCTTTGTGCCCAACCCGGGCCGGGTGCGTGCCTATCACGAGCCCCAGGGTCCGGGGGTGCGGGTCGACAGCTCCTTGATCGGGCCGGCTGAGGTCAGTGCTGCCTACGATCCGCTGATCGCCAAGCTGGTGGTTCACGGTGAGGACCGCGGCCAGGCGATCGCGCGCGCGCGGCGCGCCCTGCTCGAGTTCTGGGTCGATGGCGTCAGCACGACCATCCCCTACCACGCCGCTCTGCTGGACGACGCCGACTTCGTCGCCGGCCGGCTCACCACCGGGTTCATCGAGCGGCACCCCGGTCTGGCCGAGCAGGCTCAGCGCTGGTCGATGGGACAGAGGGAGCGGTGGCAGGGCGTGCTCGCCGACCCCCTGGCGCGGGTGGCGGCCGTCGCCGCGGCCACCGCCGCCGCCGGGGAGCGGCGATGACGTCGGTGCATCGGATCACCCGCTACGGCTTCATCAATGCCTACCTGATCGAGGATGCCGATGGGCTCACCGTGGTCGACACCGGCGTGGGGGGCGGAGCGGCCGCGATCCTCCGCGCCGCCCAGCGTCTCGGCCGTCCGATCGTGAGGATCGTGCTCACCCACGGCCACGGCGACCATGTCGGGTCGCTGGACCAGCTGGCGGCCCAGCTTCCCCAGGTCGCCGTGCTGATCTCGGAGCGCGACGCCCCCCTGCTGGAGCGGGACCGGTCCGCGCGTCCCGGCGAGCCCGAGGATGCCAGGATGCGGGGCTCGCTGCCGGGGACGCGCACGCGGCCGACCGGATTCTTGCGCGACGGTGACCGGGTCGGTGCGCTGGAGGTTGTGGCCAGTCCCGGCCACACCCCGGGCCACTGCTCGCTCCTCGACACCCGCGACCGGACACTCTACTGCGGCGACGCCTACACCACCATCGGAGGGGTGGCCACCACGGCGCGGGGACCCTTCTGGTTCCCGCTGGCCTCGCGGGCGACCTGGCATGCGCCCACCGCGCTCGCGAGCGCGCGCCGGCTTCGTGCCCTCGAGCCGGCTCAGCTCGCCGCCGGCCACGGCCGGGTGGTGGAGGCACCCGCCGACGCGATGGACCGTGCCATCGCCCGGGGTGCCTGAGCCCTCGTGGGCCCCCGCGGGACCGGCGTCCCCCTGGCCCGGACCACGGCCTCAACCCGGCCCAGGCAGATCTCGGCGTGACCGCGCGGCTGCGCGCCCTGCTCGAGATCGGCTCCACCATCCTCGCCGACCTCGACCGTGCGGGGGTCCCAGAACGCCTGCTGGTGCTCAGCGATCGCACCGGCACGATGCAGCTGTACGAGCTGACGGGGTCGGCTCTGCTCACCGTGGTGACGGCGCTGCCGGAGCCGGTCGCCGCGGCGGCGTATGTGCCGGGCACCCGGCGGGCGGTCCTCCAGGTCGATGCTGGCGGCAACGAGCGCCACCAGCTTTATCTGGTCGACCTCGATCGCGGTGCCGCGGCCGCGCCGGCCGGGATTGGCGACCTCAGCCCGCTCACCAGCGATCCCCGCTACGGACACCAGCTGGCCGGGATCCGGCCCGATGGCTCCACCGTCGCCTACCTCTCCAACTGTGGCAACGGCGTCGACTTCGACCTCTGGCTGGTCGATCTCGCCACCGGCGAGCACGGCTGCGCCTACGCCGGCGGGGCGTGGTGCCAGCCGGCCTCGGGCTTCTCCCCCGACGGGCGCTGGGTGTCGGTGCTGCGGCCCGGTCCCCGTCCGCTCGACCTCGACCTGCTGCTGGTCGGGGTCGACACCGGCGAGGTGCGGATCCCGCTGCCGCATTCGGACGAGGCGGCTGCGGTGGGACCACCGGCCTGGCGGGGCGGGAGCCGCTGCCTGGTCTCCTCCACGGTGGGGTCCGACCTCGCCGCGGTAGTGGACTGCGACCTCGCCACCGGTACCTCGGCCCGGGTGGCCGCGACCGGTGACGGGTGGGACGCGGAGCCGATCACCAGCCGCGACGGGAGCACCCTGGTGGTGATCGAGAACCGCAACGGGACCAGCCGGATCACCTGCGGGGAGGCGGATGACCCGGGCCGATGGACCGAGGTGCCCACCGACGAGCCCGGGGTGGTGCTGTCGCCGTTCTTTCCCCGACCGCAGCTGTCGGCGGACGGTCGCCGCCTCTACTACACCCTCTCCACTCCGCGCCTGCGCGGCGACGTGTTCGTCCACGATCGGGACCGGCGCGAGACCCGCCGGCTGACCCGCAGCCCCTCCGAGGTGGACCCCTTGGAGATGGTCGTTCCCACGGTCGCGCACGCGTTGAGCTTCGACGGCGAGCGGATCCCGCTGCTGGTCTACCGGCCCCGGGATGCGGGGCCGCCCCCGCCGGTGGTGGTGCTGGTCCACGGCGGCCCCGAGGGGCAGTCGGTCCTGATGTTCAACGCCGTGGTCCAGGGGCTGCTCGCCTCGGGCTACGCGGTGGTCCTCCCCAACGTGCGCGGCTCGGTGGGCTATGGTCGGCGCTACGCCCAGCTGGACGACACCACCCGGCGGCTGGACTCGGTCCGAGACCTCGCCGCGGTGCACGCCTGGCTCGCCCCCAGCGGTCTGGATGCCGCCCGGGCCGCGCTCTGGGGCGCGTCCTACGGCGGCTACATGGTGCTGGCCGGGCTGGCCTTCCAGCCCGAGCTGTGGGCGGCCGGGGTCGACATCGTCGGCATCTCCGACCTGGTCAGCTTTCTCGAGCACACGTCCGACTATCGCCGGGCCCACCGCGAGCGCGAGTACGGCTCCCTCACCTACGACCGCGCCTTCCTGGAGGCGGCCTCGCCGCTGCGGCGCGCGGATGCGATCCGGGCCCCGCTGTTTGTGATCCACGGTCGCAACGACCCCCGGGTGCCGCTCCGCCAGGCTGAGCAGCTGGTGGCGCGCCTTCACCGCCGCGGCGTGCTGGCCGAGCTGCGGATCTATGACGACGAGGGGCACGGCCTGGCCCGCCTTGCCAACCGGATCGACGCCTACCCCAAGGCGATTGCGTTCCTCGACGGGGTGCTCCATCCGTGACGTGGCAGCCGCTCGCGCCGGATGCCCTCTTGGCGGGCGAGCCCCGGACCCACGGGCGCGGCATCGAGGGCGGCAGCCGCGCCGGCGCGCGCCGGCGCGGGGGCGGTTGGCAGGGGCGCCGTCCCCGCTCGCCGTGGCCGCGATGCCCGCGAGCGACGATCGGTGGTCCGGTCGCCCGACCGCGAGTCTGGTCGCGTCCGCTGAGGGACGCGGAGCTGGCGAGCCGGGACGCCGTCGGCAGCGGGCCTCGCGCCCGAGCGCCGGGCGCACCAAGCGTCCCCCCTGGACCCGACGGGCGCACCGGGGGGGTGGTTGACAGAGTGGACCAAAGGCTGGTCGCGGAACCCGCGCGCGAGAGCGCGCGCCCGCGCGAGCGCGGCTTCCACCGCCATCTCTCCCCGCCCCACCGGCGGCGGCAGCGCCGCCCGAGTCCGCTCCCGCTCATCGGGTGGGCGCGCATCGAACCCCCAGGGAAGGGCGAGCTGGGCGCCTCGAATCCCCTGCTGGCGACGCCTCGGAGCCGCCGCCCCGCACCCCTCGGCCGACCTCAAACCCCCCGGGGAATCATCGGCCGCCCCGCCGGCTGCTCGGGGAGGCGGTGCTCGCCCCGGCCGGGTCCCCGGTGCCACGATGCTGCCGCGCCATCGGCCAGACCCGGACCGATCTCCGCGTGCTCCGACTCCCACTGCGTGAGCAGCGCCATGTGCTCGGGCGGTTGCGCAGCCACAGCTGGCACCGGCCGCCCGACAGGTCGGTCTTCGCGACCCGGTGGACGCTGAGGGCGCACCGCCTCGGCGACCCCGCGCTGGCCGTCGGGCAGGGCCGCGAGGTAAGCGGCGGCCGCCCGCTCAGCTGCCATACCGCTTGGGCTGGTTGAGGCTGAACCAGTTTCCGGAGTCGTCGCGAAACAGGGCCTCGGTGCCGTACGGCCGCTCGGCCGGCTCCTGCAGGAAGGTGACGCCCTTGCCCTTCAGCTCCTCGTAGTCGGCGCGGATGTCGTCGGTCTCGATGACACCGGCGCCCATCGTGCCCTTGGCGACCAGCCGTAGGAGGGCCTGGGCGTCCTCCTCGCTGAACATCGGCGGCTGAGGGCGGGCGAGCAGGATGTTGAGGTCGGGCTGGTGCTTCGGGCCGACGGTGAGCCAGCGGAACCCGTCCAGGGTCGCGTCGTTGCGCACCTCGAAGCCCAGCGTCTCGGTGTAGAACGCCTTGGCGCGCTCCTGGTCTTCGACGAACACGTTCACGTGCGAGAGCTTTGTGATCATGGCCCCGACGCTACCACGCGCCCGTCGTCGCTGCTTCTTCCGGATTGCTCACCGTCGGCGAGACCTGGCCGCGTCCACATCAGAGCGAAGCAGCCCGGGATGGGCGGGGTGCTGGCAGAGGCGCTCCGGTACTCGGTCGGTGACGTGCCCACGAGGTCGCGGAAGCGCGAGCTGAAGGAGCCGACGCTCTCGAACCCGACCAGCAAGCCGATCTCGGTGATGGTCAGATTGGCCGCTCGCAGCAGGTCCGTGGCGCGCTCGATCCGGCGCCGGGTCAGATGCGTCCTCGGAGTCTTGCCGTAGGCCTTGGTGAACGCCCGCGCGAAGTGGAACTTGGACAGGTGCGCTGCCTGCGCCATCGAGTCGAGGGTGAGAGGCTGGGCGAAGTCGCGGTCAATCAGGTCGCGCGCCCGCCGCAGCGCGATCAGGACCTCTCGATGGCTCAAGGCCCGACGATCTCCAGCTCGGTGACCTTCTCTGACCGCTTGAGATATCTGAGAATCTGACCTGGTCGGAGGAGGCGGCTCGCGGCGACGCGCGCCAGATCGTGCGCATCGTACAGCGAGAAATCCGTTCGCCTCGGCATGTGCTGAGCAGCCGTCCGGTGGTGTTCTGGCGGCAGCCCCGGTGCCCGAGACGGTGAGGATCGCAGCGGTCCACCTCGACCCCGGTGTCGACGGTGAGGCAGAGACGCCCGGGCAGCTCCTGGTCCTGTGTGATCGATTGCATCAGGTCGCGTGGACGGCTCGCCGCAGCCATCCGCCGAGCCTCGCCGGCCGTCACCGCCGAGCGTGCTGCGGGTGGGTGCAGGTCCCGTCGGGATCGGCGGCTACGCTTCACCCGGGCTCCCACGGCGGACGTCCCGGCGGCGCCGGTGATGCGGTCGCCATCCCCCTGCCCAGGGAGGGCGCGGTCGGCGAGCTCAGCCGGCGGCTCGGAGATCATGGCCTTGTCGGGGTGCGTCCCTCGCAGCTCGTGCCCGGTCCGTTGACGCGGCCGCTCGTGGCTCGCCCACAGGGGCCGAGCATCGGGATACTCCAAGCTCCCCAAGGCGCGACCGCCGGGAGATCGCTGGCGGCGACCTCCACGGTTCCGCTTACGTCTCGCTGGTGGCCGCCAGCGGGCCGGCGACCAGCGTCGCTGGCTTCGGTCGCCGCCCGCGCACACCGACACCATCGCGCGGGTGCGCGGATGGGCCCCGACCCGGCGCGCGGCCGCGGTTGGACGTCAGCGCCTGCGACCCGTCGCGGGCACCCGTCGGAGCCGCCGGCGATCGACCGCAGCGGATCGCCGGCGCTGAGGTCGCGGCGGCTCTGCTCGCGCTCGGCAGGGGACAGACGCCTCGGCCGGGGCGCCACCCACGGGCCGGGCCTCGCGCCGGCCGCGGCCACCGGTGACGCCCCGTCCCCTCCGACGCCAACATCCCGTCGTTCGAGCGGTGTCCGCCACGCGTGGGCGTGCTCGCCTGAGCTCTCGTGCGCGCGGGCGTGGCTCGGGGGTTCGAAGGTCGGGTGCGACGCCAAGGGTTCCGCGCCGATGACGCTGACCGTGCCTGATTCACCAAGTGGTGGCGTCGATCCCGCGAACCCGCCGTCCCCCCGCGCCAGCCTCGGCGATCTCAGCGGGGACCCGGCACGGGTCGCAGCGCCGAGCTTGGCCCGGGGGCGGTCGGTATCGAGCGGGAGGATCGCGGCGGCCACCGGGAGGTTGCTGCTCGCGAGCCGGCTGCGCTGGAGGTCGGCCGCGATCGCCGCGGATCGTACGGCGGGAGCTGCCACCAGCTGGCCGGCCTGCGAGCGGGCGAGGCTGAAGAGGAGCGCGAGGTCATGCGCGACCGCGCGGGTGGGCGGTGCTGCGGAGGGCGGCACTGAGGCCAGAGGTGTCGGGCCTGACCCGGACTGGGCACAGGCACTGACCACCCCGGCGGATGCCGACCGACGTCACCATCGTGCGTGCCCGCCTACCCGCATGCCCGGCGGTCGGTCGGGCACCCCCTGGTTCCGCCCGCCGGGCCGCCTCGGCGACCGGCGCAGGCCCCCACCGGCGCGGCAGCTGGCCCCCTTGCGGCTCAGCCGGGCGGGGCGGCCTCCAGGCTGGGGATGGTGCCGGGCAGGGTGAGGTGGAAGGGGGCCCCCATCGGGGTGTGGTCGACATCGGCGAGCGGGGCCCCGACGGTCAAGGTGAGCGGGCCCGGCGGCAGCGGACCGGCGCTCACCGTGAGGATGCGCGTCACCGGACTGAAGGCGAGCTGCAGCCCAGCCACCACCGTGTCGCCCACGGTGAGGCTGACGGCGCGGGCGCTCACCGTGGCCGGGTCCAGGTCGGCGTCGAACTGGAGCCGGAACACGGTGGTCCCGTCGGCACCGGCCTGCACCGAGGTCTGCATCACAGTTGGGCCCAGGGGGACCGGCTGAAGCACACTGGCGGTGATCGCGACCACCCGCGCGCGTCCCCCCGCGAGCTCGACGGTCAGCTGCTCTTGGAGGTACTGGGTGGGATGGCTCACAGTGGCGTCCCGGATCAGGTGGACATCGACCGCGAAGCTCCGAGCGGAGGCATCGATGGGGGTTGTGGCGACCACGTAGTCGCGGTTGAACTGGCCCGGGAAGAGCGTGCTCGCGGGGATCTGCGCGGCGGGCGCGAGCACCCGGGTCGCGAGCCCCTGGGCGCTCGGGCCGGCGACCTGAGCCTGGGCCAGGGTCGCGGCCGCCTGGGCCGCGACGCCGGTCGGACTCAGGCCGACCGCGCCCACGTCGCTGAGGCGGAAGGTGAGCACCGCGTCGGCGAGCCGGCGCGGGCCCTGCTGCAGCACCGAGACGGCGCTTCCACCCGCGTTCCAGACCGGATCGGCGATCCCGGGGCGGGCGCTGAGGGTGGTGACCATCCCGGTGGCGGTGGCGGCCACCGTGAGCTCGGGCGGGCCGCCCGGCCGGGAGGTTGTGAACGCCAGGAAGCCGCCCCCGGGGCTGTAGGCGAGGTCCGCGATGCGCGCGCCGGGCGCCCCCTGGACGAGCACGGTGGGGCTCGACCCGTCGGCGGTGGCCAGCTCCAGGGTCTCGACCCCGCCGACCCGGCGCACGTAGGCGAGGTGGGCGCCGTCGGGTGACCACACCGGACCCGCGACCAGCCCGGGCAGGTTGACCGCGGTCAGGGTCGTGAGGTTGGTCACGGTCGGCCGACCGCCCGGAACCGAGTAGAGGTCGAGCCCGGAGGGGGCGAGCACGAAGTACCCCTCGGGCCCGATCCTCACCCCGGTGTCGACCGGGGCCACGTGGCCGTCGAGACCGACCGAGAGCAGCCCGGCCGCGGTTGAGACCAGCAGGTGGCCGTCGTCGAGCCACGCGCAGGTGGGGTCGGGAAGGCTCGAACGCATCAGCACCTCCACCGCGCGCGCCCCCGCCGTGTTGGCCACCTCCAGCACCTGGGAGCCGCCCGGACCGCGGGCCCACCCCGCCACGGTGGTGCCGTCGGGGGCGAGCCGAGCGCCCCGGACGGCGTGGAGCAGGGCGACGCCGCTGGCACCGTCGGGGGTGAGTCGGAACACGGTGACGAAAGGCCCGGCCGGCGCGATCGCGGGCGTGAGCGGTCGAAACGCAGGAGCCGGGGTCGCCGCCGGGATGGCCGTCGACGTCGGGCTCGGGCGTGCCGCCGGGGACAGGGGGCTCGGTCCCGCGCTGAGGACCGCCAGGCCTCCGGGGTGGATCGTCGGCCGGATGGTGGGGGAGGTCGCGGCGGGCGGCGGGGGCCCGAGCACCGCGATGCCGCCTGGCGTGGGGCTGGGAGCCGGCGGGGGCGCGGGGCTGGCGGTGAGAAGCGGAGCTGGGGGGGTCGGGGAGGGCGCGATCGCCTGTCCGGCCGGGCTCGCCCCAGCGCCCACCTGGGGGCTAACTGGGGCCGTGGGGGGCGAGTTCGGGCTGCTGGAGGCGGAGGCGCTCGGGGCGACGTCCGGCGAGGCACGCGTGCCCGGGGAGCGGGACACCGAGGTGGACGGCGGCGGGGCGGCCTCCGGGCGCAGCGGCGCGAGCGCCCCCAGCGCAGCCTCCGCTCCGCCCCCGGCGGCGGCCTGGTGCCGGGTGGCGAGCGGGAGGCGTCGAATGGTCCTGGTCCCGGTGGGCGCGATCGGCCCCACCGCGGAGATGTAGAGCATGCCCCCCGGGCCCTGCAGCAGGCCCGCCGCGCCGTCGACGAGTGCCAGCTCCACCACCGCCGTCACCCGCGGCCCCGCCGTGGGCGGCACCACCGGGGTGTGGCCGACGGCGGTCCCGAACGGGATCACGATCGGGCGTGCCGCCTCGGCGCCGTCGGCGGCGCGGGCGGCCCCGCGGGCGATCGTGACCACATAGGAGACGTTGCGGGCGAGCGCGTGACGGGGGCGGATGACCAGGTGTCGGGGGTTGGTCCAGGTGACCGTGAACGGAACCGCCGGCCGGATCCGCAGGCCCTGTGAGACCCGTTGCTCGGACATGGGCCGGTTGAAGCTCAGCTGGATCGCCTGGGTGGGGGCGAGGTCGTGACGGCCGCTCTGGCGGCTCTGGGCGCGCACCAGCTGGGAGGGGGGCGGGACCAGGGCGACCACGATCGCGACCACTGCCAGCAGCGCGACCCCCGCCAGGCCCAGCCCGGCCCCCAACTTCAGGCCGACATCGACCCGCCGGGCCCGGCGCTGGTGCGCCTCGGCCAGCAGGCGCGCCCGCAGGCCACGCTGGAAGCCGCGGTCGGGAGCGGAACCGGGCCGCAGGTCCCGCAGGGAGAGCAGGTGCTGCGCGAACGGCAGCAACTCGGGGTCCGCGTCCTCGTCCTCGCCGAAGATCGCGAGCAGGTCAGGATCCACCCCGGGGTCGCCCCGGCGCGCCCGGCGCCGCCCGCTCGCCCCCCGCCAGTTCACGGTACCTGCTCCTCGGGCACGGGTGGGGCTGCCCACCTCCCGACCGCCAGGGCGGCGCGCACGCTGCGGGTGCCCCGGTGGATCAGCAGCTTGATCGCCCCCTCCGTCTTGCCCATGATTTTGCCGATCTCGGCGAGCCGGAGGTCCTCGGCGTACTTCAGGGTCATCGCCATCCGCTGCTGCTCGGGGAGAGCGGCGATGGCCGCCCAGACCCGGGCCGCCTCGGCGCGGGCGACCACGGTCTCCTCCAGCGGCTCAGCCCCATCAGCGACGTCGCCCGCCTCCTCCAGTTCGGTCTCGGGGTGGCGCCGGCCACGGTGGTGATCGGCGATCGCGTTGGCCGCGATCTGGTAGAGCCACGCTGAGAAGGGATGCCCGGTGCTGCGGTAGCGGGGGAGGGCGCGGAGCGCTTTGAAGAACACCTCGCTGGTGATGTCCTCGGCCGCCTGGGGGTTCCGGAGCCGGGCTGCCGCGAAGCGATAGATCTGGTTGACATACCGGTCGTACAGAACACCGAAGGCCTCCGGGTCCCGCTTGGCACGGTCGACGAGCCGTGCCTCGTCGTTGGCCGCAGGGCTCATCGGTCGCGAACTCCGACCGCCGCGGACAGGCGGTTCTGTGCGGTCAACGGGCCGCAGCGAGAAAGGTTATGGCCCACCGGTCCCTCACCACACGTCCACACTACGGACGTTCGCCGGCCGGGGCGGTGAGGCGGCGCTTCCTATACTCAAACTGTGCTCCGTCCCCCGGGCGCTCGCCGCCGGTGATCGATCGATACGCGCCGCCGGAGCTGCGGGCGATCTGGTCGGAGGCGGAGCGGCTGCGCAGCTGGCTGCGGGTCGAGGTGGCCGCCTGTGAGGCGATGGCCGCCGCCGGGCTGGTGCCTGACGCCGACATCGTCGTGATCCGCGCCGCCACCCCGCCCCGGCCCGAGCGCGTCCGCGAGCTGGAGGCCGAGCAGGGACACGACCTCGCCGCCTTCGTCAGCGCGGTCCAGGAGACCCTGGGACCGGCCGGGCGCCACCTCCACCGGGGGCTCACCAGCCAGGACGTGGTCGACACCGCGCTCGCGCTTCAGCTCGGCCGGGCCGCCGCCGTCCTGCGGGCCGACTCCGACCGGCTGCTGGACGCCCTCGGGTCCCTGGCGGAGGCGCACGCCGCCACCCCGATGGTCGGGCGGACCCACGGGATGCACGCCGAGCCCGTCAGCTTCGGGTTCGTGGTGGCCAATCACCTCGACGAGGTTCGTCGCGGCCGCGACCGGCTCGAGGCGGCGGCGCTGGAGGTGCGGGTGGGGCGGCTGCGCGGCGCCGTCGGCACCGGGGCCACGGTGGCGGCCGAGGTCGAGACCCGGGCGCTGGCCGCGCTCGGTCTCGACGCGCCCGCGATCACGACCCAGGTGGTCGCCCGCGATCGCCACGCTGCCTTCGTGTGCGCGCTGGCGCTCCTGGGCGCGAGCGCGGAGCGGCTCGCCACCACCATCCGGCATCTCCAGCGCAGCGAGGTGGGCGAGCTCCAAGAGCCATTCGGTGCCGGCCAGAAGGGCTCGTCGGCGATGCCCCACAAGCGCAACCCGGTGCGCAGCGAGCAGGTCTGTGGCTTGGCGCGCCTGCTGCGCGGCTACGCGGTGGCGGCCCTGGAGGATGTCGCCCTCTGGCATGAGCGCGACATCTCCCACTCGTCGGTGGAGCGGGTGGTTCTGCCCGACGCCACCATGGTCCTGGGGCACATCCTGCGCACCCTCCACGTCGTGGTGACGGGCCTCGAGGTCCACCCGGACCGGATGCGCGCCAACCTCGCCGCCGGCGGCGGGCGGATCCACAGCCAGCAGGTGCTGCTGGCGCTGCTGGACGCGGGTCTGGGGCGCGAGCGTGCCTACCGCCTGGTGCAGCGGTTGGCGGCGCCCGAGGCCGGTGGCGACTTCCGAGCGGCCGTGCTGGGCGACCCCGAGGTCCTCTTTCACCTGGGGGCCGACCGCGCTCGCGCCTGCTTCGACCTGGACCGCGCGGTGGAGCCGGCCGCGCGGGCGGTGGCGCGGCTGACGCGGGCGACCGCGCCCGCGGAGCCGGGGTGATGTCGGGGACGGAGGCGATCCCGGACCTTGGCCTTGTGCTCTGGCGGCGGGGCAAGGTGCGCGACACCTACCAGCTCGGGGACCGGCTGCTGATGGTCGCCACCGACCGAGTCTCCGCCTATGACTGCGTCCTCCCCACCTTGATCCCCGACAAGGGCCGGGTGCTCACCGCGATGTCGCGCTTCTGGTTTGAGCGCACCCGCTCGATCGTGCCCAATCACCTGCTCGCCGACGATCCCGCAGCGCTGCCCGAGCCCGCCCGCGACGCGGTGCGGGGTCGAGCGCTGTGGGTTCGGCTCGCCGAGCGGGTCGACGTCGAGTGCGTCGTGCGCAGCCGTCTCGCCGGCTCGGGCTGGGCCGAGGTGCGCGACCACGGCACCCTGGCGGGCGAGCCGGTGCCCGCCGGCCTGGGCGAGGGCGACCGGCTGCCCACCCCCCGGTTCACCCCGGCGGTCAAACATGACAGCGGCCACGACGTCAACATCTCCCGCGCCGAGCTGCGCGATACCGTGGGGGAGGTGCTCGCCGGCCGGCTGGAAAGCCTCAGCCTCGCCTGCTTCGCCGCCGCCCAGCCGCTGGTCGCGGCCGCCGGCTTCGACCTGGTCGACACCAAGTTCGAGTTCGGGTGGATCGACGGCGCGCTCGCCTGCATCGACGAGTGCCTCACCCCCGACTCGTCCCGCTTCTGGGACCGGCACCAGAACCGCGGGGCCGGAGCTGGCTTCGACAAGCAGCGGGTCCGCGACTACCTGGCCGGGCTCGGCTGGGACCGCACTCCGCCCGCCCCGCCTCTGCCACCCGAGCTGGTGGCCGAGGTCCGCCACCGCTATCGGGAGGCCTGCCGACGGATCACCGGGATCGACGTGTCGCCGACGTCGTCGTCACCCTGAAGCCGGTCGTCAACGATCCCCAGGGCGAGGTGGTCCGCACCGCGCTCCACACCTTGGGGTTCGACGAGGTCAGCGACGTCAGGGTGGGACGCTACCTGGCGGTCACCCTCGCCGGCGGCCGCGAACACGCGGCCGCGCGGGTGACCGCGATGTGCGAGCGCCTGCTCTGCAACGGTGTCATCGAAGACTACCGCTTCAGCCTCCGAGACGAGCCCGCTGCCGGGCCGGGCGAGTGAGCCGGGTGCGGTTCGGGATCGTGGTCTTCCCGGGCACCTGGAGCGACCGCGACTGCGCTCACGCGGTGGCCCAGGCGGGCTACGAGGCGGTCAGGCTCTGGCACGACGACCGCTCGCTCGACGGGGTTGACTGCGTCATCCTTCCGGGCGGGTTCTCCTACGGCGACTACCTGCGCGCCGGCGCCATCGCCGCCCACGCGCGGATCATGACCGCGGTCCGGTCGTTCGCCGCCGCGGGCGGGCCGGTGCTGGGCATCTGCAACGGCTTCCAGGTGCTCTGCGAGGCGGGGCTGCTGCCCGGCGCGCTGCTGCGCAACCGCTCGCTGCAGTTCCGCTGCGAGTGGACCCACCTGCGGGTGGAGGGATGTCCCACCCGCTTCACCGCCGGACTCCCTGCCGATCGGCCGTTGCGGATTCCGATCAGCCACGGGGAGGGGCGCTACCACGCCGACCCGGAGACGATCGCGGGACTGGAGGCGAGCGGACGGGTGGTGCTGCGCTACGTCGACGCGGGCGGAGCGGTGTGCGACGCCGCCAACCCCAATGGGTCGCTCCACGGGATCGCCGGGGTGGCCAGCGCCGGCGGCAATGTGGTCGGCATGATGCCTCACCCCGAGCGCGCCTGCGAGCTGGTGCTGGGGTCGGCCGACGGGCTCGGGCTGTTCCGGGCGGTGGCCGGGGCGGAGCGGGAGCCGGTCGGCCCCCGATGACCGTGGCGGCGGCGGCGGAGGGGCCGCTCGACGCCGGCGAGCGGCGCCGGGTGGCCGAGCGGCTGGGCCGCGAGGCCAGCCCGACCGAACTGGCGATGTTGGGGGTGCTCTGGTCGGAGCACTGCTCCTACCGCACCAGCCGACGGCTCCTGCGCCAGCTGCCGGTGGGGGGGCCGCGGGTGGTCCAGGGCCCAGGCGAGAACGCCGGGGTGGTCGACCTCGGCGGCGACCTGCTCTGCTGCTTCAAGATCGAGTCCCACAACCACCCCAGCGCGGTGGAGCCGGTCCAGGGGGCCGCCACCGGGGTGGGCGGGATCCTGCGCGACGTCTTCGCGATGGGGGCTCGCCCGGTGGCGCTGCTCGACGCGATCCGCTTCGGGGAGCCCACCGATCCGGTTCAGGCGCTCCGCTTCGCCCGGGTGGTCGAGGGGATCGGCTGGTACGGCAACTGCGTCGGCGTCCCCACCGTCGGCGGCGAGACCGTCTTCGATCCCGCCTACCGGGACAACTGCCTGGTCAATGCGATGTGCGTCGGCCTGGTCGCGCGCGACCGCCTCCGCCACGCACGGGCCAGCGGACCGGGCAACCTCGTCCTGCTGGTGGGGGCGGACACCGGCCGGGACGGGATCGGCGGCGCCGCCTTCGCCTCGGCCGCGTTCGACCACGATCGCGAGCAGAAGCGGCCGGCGGTCCAGGTGGGCAACCCCTTCTTGGAGAAGTGCCTGATCGAGGCCTGTCAGGAGCTCGCCACCGTGCCCGGGATCGTGGCCCTGCAGGACTGCGGAGCCGCCGGGCTCACCAGCAGCTGCGCCGAGATGGCGCACCGGGGCGGGGTGGGACTTGACCTCGACGTCGCCCAGGTCAGCCGCCGCGAGCGCCAGATGACCCCGGCCGAGGTGATGCTCTCCGAGTCGCAGGAGCGGATGGTGCTGGTGGTGGAGCCCGCCGGAGTCGCGCAGGTGCGGGCCTGCTTCGAGCGCTGGGGCCTGCACTCCGACGCGATCGGGACGGTCACCGCGAGCGGGCGGCTCAGGGTGCGCGACGGGGCGGTGATCGCGGCCGACCTGCCCCTGGACCTGCTGGTCGCGGGCAGCCCCGAGCATCGGCCGCCGGCCCACCCCCCCGCCGACCTGGCCGCCCGGCGCGCCCGCGACCCGCTCGACGGCGCCGACCCTCCCGACCCCCGCCGGGCGCTGCAGCGACTCCTCCTGGCCGGCAACTGTGGCGAGGCGCGCTGGGTCTGGCGCCAGTACGACCACATGGTCGGCGACGACACCGTGAGCGGGCCCGGCGGGGATGCCGCCGTGCTCCGCCTGCGCGGGCGCGACGAGGGCCTCGCCCTCACCGTCGACGGGGGCCACCGCAGCAGCCCGTATGCGCCCCGGACGGCGGCGGCGGCGGCGGTCTTCGAGGCGGCCCGCAACCTCGCCGCGGTGGGGGCGGAGCCGCTGGCGGTCACCAACTGCCTCAACTGCGGCAGCCCCGACCAGCCCGTCGGCATGTGGCAGCTGGAGGAGACCGTGGCCGGCCTCGGCGACGCCTGTCGCGCGCTCGGGATCCCGATCGTGAGCGGCAACGTCAGCCTCTACAACGACACCCTCGGCCACGGCATCCCTCCCACCGCGGTGGTGGGGATGGTGGGACGGCTGGCGCCGCTCGCGCGACGGGCCGGGATCGGCTTTGCCGCCCCCGGACACACGGTTCTGCTGGTGGGTCCGCCCGACCCATCGGCCGAGCCCGGGGCTGGCCTGGGAGGCTCGGAGCTGCAGCGCGTGCTCAGTGGCGGCTGCCATGGGCCCGCCCCGGTGGTCGACGCCGACCGGGAGGCGAGTGCGCAGCGGCTGGTGCGGGGCGCGATCCGGGCCGGCCTGCTCGCGTCCGCCCACGACCTGTCCCTGGGCGGCCTGGCGGTCGCGCTCACCGACGCTTGCTGCGGTCGGGGAGTCGGCTGCTCAATCCAGCTCCCCGCGTTCCTCGGGACCGACCGCCGGGTCCAGACCGCCTGGCTCTTCGGCGAGGTGGGCGCGCGCTTTCTGGTCAGCTGCGAGCCCGCCTCGTCGGCGGCGCTGCGGGCGCTGGCGGACGACGAGGACGTGCCGGTCTGCGAGCTGGGCACCACGGGGGGCGACGAGCTCTCGGTCCTCGGTCTGCTCGCGGTCCCGCTGGCGGAGTTGGGCGCCTGGTGGGGCGGGGCGATCGCGGGCGCCCTGGCCGCGGCCGGCCGGGCCTGAGCGACGAGCGGGACGGAGCGGCTCGGACGACCACAGGCTTGGGGCGGCTCCGACTCGCCGGCGGCCCCCGGAGCGGTGCCCTCGATCCGCGGCGGCGGTGCGGCCCACCACGGGGAGGGGATCTCGGGCCGCCCCGTCTCAGCCGCCGCCCCTTTGCGATCGCGTCGATCCGGTCGCGGGGGGGCGAGCCGTCGCCGGGGACAGGTGCGACCGGGCGCCCGCCCGGGTGCGCACCACCGGTGTGGGGACGATCCGCTGTGTCCGTGGCGCGTCCCGCCCCGGGTCGATCCCGAAGCGGGAGCCGCCGTGCGCGCGTCAGGGCGCCGTCCCAGCCGCCACCCCGGGCGGGTCGTCGGCGGTCAGCCCAGCCGGGCCAGACGCTGGTTCAGCTGCAGGACGTTGACCACCGGCGCCCCGAGGAAGCCCCACTCTGGCGGCTGCACCTGGCTTCGGACCAGCCGGCGCACCCGGGCGACCGACAGATGTCGAGCCCGCGCCACCATCTCCACCTGCACATACGCCGAGCGGGGGCTGATGTCGGGGTCGAGGCCGCTGCCCGACCCGACCAGGAGGTCGGCGGTCGGGTGCTGCACGCCGAGCCGATGCCAGGCCCGCAGATTGGCGGCCACGTCCGCCGCCAGCGCCCGCGACAGGGGACCGAGGTTGGTGGCGCCGCTGGCGATCGGGTTGTCGGGGTCGGGACGGCCGTGGAACCAGCGCGGGCCGGTCCAGGCCTGGCCGATCAGGCTGGCGCCGTCGGGACCGATCGATCCCCGCGCCTGGGCCGGGAAGAGCCAGGTGGCGACGCCCGTCACCGCCAGCGGGTAGAGGAGCCCGCAGACCGCGGCGAAGAGCACCGCGAGCAGCACGGAGCGGCGCAGATGGGCCAGCATCACACCAGCCTGGAGGCGGTGAGGAGCATGTCGATCAGCTTGATCCCGAGGAAGGGGATGACCACCCCGCCGACGCCATAGATCCACACGTTGCGGCGCAGCAGCGAGGCCGGCGAGCTGGGCCGGAAGCGAACCCCGCGCAGGGCCAGCGGGATCAGGGCGACGATGATGATGGCATTGAAGATCACCGCCGACAGCACCGCGCTGGTGGGGCTGTGCAGCTTCATCACATTGAGTGCCTCCAGCTGCGGGTAGGTGGAGGCGAACAGCGCGGGAATGATGGCGAAGTACTTGGCCACGTCGTTGGCGATCGAGAAGGTGGTCAGCGCGCCCCGGGTGATCAGCAGCTGCTTGCCGATCTCGACCACATCGATCAGCTTGGTCGGATTGGAGTCGAGGTCGACCATGTTGCCGGCCTCCTTGGCCGCGGCCGTGCCGGTGTTCATCGCCACGCCCACGTCGGCCTGCGCCAGCGCGGGCGCATCGTTGGTGCCGTCGCCCATCATCGCCACCAGCTGGCCGCCGGCCTGCTCGCTGCGAATCAGCGCCAGCTTGGTCTCGGGGGTGGCCTCGGCGAGGAAGTCGTCGACCCCGGCCTCGGCGGCGATCGCCGCCGCCGTCAGGGGATTGTCGCCCGTCACCATCACAGTGCGGATGCCCATCGTCCGCAGCTGGGCGAAACGGTCGGTGATGCCGGTCTTGACCACGTCCTTGAGCTCGATCACGCCCAGCATCACAGCCCCGTCGGCGACCGCCAGCGGGGTCGCCCCCGACCGGGCGACGCGCTGGGAGATCACCTCCAGCTCCTCCGGCACCGTGCCCCCCTGCTCCTCGACGAATCGCCGCACCTCCGGGGTGGCGCCCTTGCGGATCCGCCGGGTGCCGACATCGAGCCCGGACATCCGGGTCCGCGCCGAGAACGCGATGAAGTGGTGACTGTCGGAGAGGTCCCGCTCGCGCAGGTTGAACCGCGACTTGGCCAGGACGGCGATCGAGCGCCCCTCTGGGGTGTCGTCGGCGAGCGAGGCCAGCTGGGAGGCGTCCGCCAGCTCGGCCTCGCTGCAGCCGCCCACCGGCAGGAAGGCCGACGCCATCCGGTTGCCCAGCGTGATGGTGCCGGTCTTGTCGAGCAGCAGGGTGGAGACGTCGCCGGCCGCTTCCACCGCCCGCCCGCTCATGGCGAGGACGTTGCGCTGCACCAGTCGGTCCATCCCGGCGATCCCGACCGCGGAGAGCAGCGCGCCCACGGTGGTGGGGATGAGGCAGACCAAGAGCCCGATCAGGATCACCACCGAGACGTGGCCGTGGGCATAGCCTGCGAACGGCTGCAGCACCACCACCACCGGCAGGAAGATGAGGGTGAGCGCCGCCAGCAGGATCGTGAGCGCGATCTCATTGGGGGTCTTCTGCCGATTCGCCCCTTCGACCAGCGTGATCATGCGGTCCAGGAAGGTGTGGCCGGGCTCGGCGGTGATCCGGACCACGATCCGGTCGGACAGCACCCGAGTGCCCCCGGTGACGGCGGAGCGGTCGCCGCCCGACTCGCGGATCACCGGCGCCGATTCGCCGGTGATCGCCGACTCGTCGATGGACGCGACCCCCTCGGTGATCTCCCCGTCCGAGGGCACCACATCGTCGGCCTCGCAGACCACCAGCTGGTCGCGGCGAAGCTGGGAGGCCGGGACCCGGGTCTCGGCGCCGTCGGGGCCAAGAAGTCGGGCCACGGTGTCGGTGCGGGTGCGGCGCAGGGTGTCGGCCTGAGCCTTACCGCGCCCCTCCGCCATCGCTTCAGCGAAGTTGGCGAAGAGCACGGTCAGCAGCAGCCAGATCGTGATCTGCCAGGCGAACGAGGACGGCTGAGCGATCGCCTCCGCGGCGGTGATGACGGTGCCGACCAGGACCACGAACATCACCGGGTTGCGCAGCTGCACCCGCGGGTCGAGCTTGCGGATCGCGTCCAGCGCGGCCTGGCGCAGGATCACCAGGTCGAAGAGGCTCCGCTGGCGGACCACGCCGTGGGGGGAGGCCGCCATCAGAAGAGCCGCCCGTGGCTGAACTGCTGCACCAGCGGCCCCAGCGACACCGCCGGAAAGAAGGTGAGCGCTCCCACCAGCAGGATCACGCCCACCAGCAGGCCGACGAACATCGGCGTGTCGGTGCGGAAGGTTCCCGCCGAGACCGGGACGGTGGCCTGCTTGGCGAGCACCCCGGCCAGGGCGAGCGCCGGCACGATGATGCCGAATCGCCCGATCAGCATGTCGATGCCTCCGACCAGGTTGTAGAAGGGGGTGTTGCCGTTGAGCCCGGCGAAGGCCGAGCCGTTGTTGTTGCCCTGGGAGAGCAGGGCATAGAAGATCTCCGAGAACCCCTGGGGTCCGTGGTTGAGGACCGAGTGGGTGCCGGCCGGGATCGCGCTGGCGATCCCGGTCAGGACCAGCACGCTGACCGGCATCACCAGCACTCCGAACGCGGCCAGCTTCACCTCCCGGGCCTGGATCTTCTTGCCCAGGTACTCGGGGGTCCGCCCCACCATCAGGCCGCCGATGAAGACGGTGACGATAGCCGAGAGCAAGATCGTGTACAGGCCGCTGCCGACTCCGCCCGGGGTGGTCTCGCCCTGAGCCATCCCCGCCATCAACGCCAGCCCACCGAGCGGGGTGTAGGAGTCGTTGGCACCGTCGATGGAGCCGGTCGAGGTCTGGGTGGAGGCGATCGCGTAGAGCGCCGAGCTGGCCACGCCGAAGCGGGCCTCCTTGCCGGCGACGTTGCCCCCCGGCTGGTGCACCAGCCCTCCCGCCGCCACAGCTGGGTTGGGGCCCTGCTCCGCGGTCGTTGCCACCGCCAGCCAGGCGCCGAAGAGCAGGGTCATCGCCGCCAACACCGCCGCCCCCTGGCGCACCTGCCCCACCATCTTGCCGAAGGTGTAGGTGAGCGCCACCGGGATCGCCAGCACCAGCAGGATCGACAGGAAGTTGGTGAGGCCGGTGGGGTTCTCGTAGGGGTGGGCTCCATTGGCGTTGAAGGGTCCCCCGCCATTGGTGCCCAGCTGCTTGATCACCTCCTGGGAGGCGAGCGGAAGCCGTGGGATGGTCTGCGTGACGCCGTTGAGGGGGTCGTGGATGTGGGCCGGGCCGGCCAGCGTCTGCAGTGACCCCTGGGCGACGAAGACCAGCGCCACGATGAAGGCGATGGGCAGCAGGATGTAGAGCACGCTGCGCACTAGATCGACCCAGAAGTTGCCGATCGCCGCGGTGCTACGGCGGGAGAAGCCGCGAATCACCGCGATCGCCACCACCAGTCCCACCGCCGGGCTGACGAAGTTCTGCACCGTGAGCGCGACCATCTGCGAGAAGTAGGTCATGGTCGACTCGCCCGAGTAGTTCTGCCAATTGGTGTTGGTCACAAACGACACGGCGGTGTTCCAGGCCAAGCCCGGGGAGACCGCGGGGAGGTGCTGGGGGTTGAGCGGCAGCGAGGCCTGCAGGCGCAGCAGGCCGTAGGTGAGCAGGATCGAGATCGCCGAGAAGACCAGCAGGGCGGCGGTGTACCGCTGCCAGCCCTGCTCGCGGTCGGGGTCGACCCCAAGCAACCGGTAGGTGGGGCGCTCCACCCAGCTGAGCCAGCTCACCCGACCCGCGTAGACCGACACCATGTAGGAGCCGAGGTAGCGCCACGTCAACCCCAGGCAGACCGCCAGCGCGATCAGGGTGAGGGCGAAGGACATCAGAAGCGCTCGGGATTGAAGAGCGCGACTCCCAGATAGACGAACATCAGCGTCGCGATCACCAGCAGGACGATGTCGGCGGCGTTCATCACACGTGCTCCAGTGCCTTGGCCAGTCCCCAAAAGCACAGGATTGCGAGGACTGAGCCGAGCACCGCGATCAGGTCCGCCACCTCGACAGCATCGCCCCGAGTGCGTCAAAAGGGTGTCAACAGCCGCCCCGCCGCCGTCAACAGTTGGTCAACGTGACGCCGCCGCGGCCCCGGGGGAGCGGGGCAGCCGGATGGCGGCAGCTCCCCGATCGCCCCGGCGGGGGCGGTCGGGGGAAGCTCAGACCGGCGTGGCCGGCTCCCCCGCGGTGGGGAGGGAGCCCTCGGCGCTGAGCTCGTAGCCCACCCCGTGGTGAGTTCGCAGCAGCCGGCCGTGCGCGGGGCCGAACTTGCGGCGGAGACGGTTGGCATACACCCGCAGGTAGTGGGCATCGGCCCCGTAGCGCCCGCCCCAGACGTGCTGCAGCAGGACCTGGTGGGTAACGATCCGACCCTGGTGCCGAGCGAGGTACGCCAGCATCGCGTATTCAGTGGCGGTCAGCTGCAGTTGGGCGCCCGCGATCGCCGCGGTGTGGCCGCTGAGGTCCAGCTGGAGGTCGCCGATTCGGATCACGGGATCGCCCCGCGACAGCCCGCCCGCGTGGCCGTGGCGGAGGGCCACCCGCAGGCGCGCCTCCAGCTCGGCCATGCTGAAGGGCTTGGTCACGAAGTCGTCGGCGCCGGCGTCGAGAGCGCAGATCTTGCGCTCCTCCTCGCCGTGGGCCGACAGCACCAGAATCGGGACCGGGCTGAAGCCGCGGATCCGGCGGCAGACCTCGACCCCGTCCAGGTCGGGCAGCCCGAGGTCCAAGATCACGACGTCGGGGCGCTGGCGTACCGCCTCGGCCAGGCCGGAGGCGCCGTCCCGGGCGGTCGCGAGCTGGTAGCCGCGTGCGCGCAGGCCGATGCCCAGCGCGCGCACCAGGGCGGGCTCGTCGTCGATCAGCAGGAGCAGCGCCATCGTCAGTTCGGCGCGCCCGCGGTGACGGCCGCCGGCAGCCGCACCACGACGCTGAGACCGTGGGCTGGGGTCGCCGCCGCCGAGATGTCACCGCCGTTGGCCTCGACGAAGGCGCGGGCGATGGTGAGGCCGACCCCGGTGCCGATGGTGGCGATCGTTCCCCCGGGTGCGGTGGCGTCGGGGGCCGGCCCGAAGAGGCGGGCCAGGCGGGCCGGATCGATGCCCGGCCCCTGATCCGACACCGTCACGGTCACCGCGCCCGCGGTCGCGATCGCGCTCACCACCACCGGGGTGCCCCCCGGGGTGTGGCGGGCGGCGTTGTCGACGAGGTTGGCGAGCGCCTGCACGACCAGCGCGGCATCGACGTCCACCACCAGGTGGTCGGCGACCTCGATCGCCACCGGATGGCCCTCGAGCTGAGCCCGCAGGCTCTCCAGCGCCTCCTCGACAAGATCGCGCAGCAGCTCGGGTCTCCGGATCGTGCGCCGGGTGCCGGCCTCGAGCCGGTGGACGTCCAGCAGATTGGCGACCAACCGCGTCAGCCGGTCGGTCTCCCCCTCCACCATCACCAGCAGCTGGTGGCGGTCGTCGGTGGAGAGGCGCACACCCGAGTCGGCCAGGTCGGACACCGCCGCCTTGATCGAGGCCAGCGGGGTCCGCAGGTCGTGCGCCACCGAGCTGAGCAGCGTCCGCCGCCAGCTGTCGACCTGGGCGAGCACCTGACCGCGGAGCGCGCCCTCCCGGAGCCGGGCGCGCTCCACCGCGAGGGCGGCATGGTTGGCGTAGATCGCCAGCAGGTGCTGGTCACGCGCCCCCAGCGCTGGCCCCGTGAGCAGCAGCAGCCCCACGGCGCGCTCTGCGGTGGCGAGCGGCAGGGTCCGCGTGCCGCTGCGGCCGATCTGCGCCAGCGGCGTGCTCTGGCCCGCCGCTGTCATCCCGGCGAGCGGCAGCTCGGTGGCGGGGGGATCGCCGGACCTGGCCACCACCGTCAGGCGCTCGCCCTCGGGGAGCAGCAGGGCGGCCGAGCGGAGTCCGAAGTCGTGGCAGACCGTGTCGACCACCTGCTGGAGCAGCTCGGGCAGTGGCCGCTCGCCGATCAGCAGGGAGGAGACCTCGAAGAGGCGGCGGGTGTCGTCCTCGCCCCGGTGCGCCTCGGCGCGGGCGCGCCGGAGCGCGGCGACCACCCGCGCCACCACCAGCATCGCGGCCGCGTAGACCACCAGCGCGACCCAGTCCTGAGCCGCGCTGACGTCCAGGGTGCCGAAGGGGGGGATGAAGACGGCGTCATACGTCAGAAAGCCGATCCCGACCGCGAGCACCCCCACCGCGAACCCGCCGATGGCGACCCCCACGACCACTGGGATCACGAACGCCAGCGCGGAGGTGGCGCCGCTCAGGTGGTCGCGCAGCGGCGCCATCACCGCGGTCAGCGCCGCGGTGAGGATCAGGGCGGCGGCCAGCCCTCGCACCCCCGAGCCGCGGTGTCCGGGGGACCCGACCCACCGCCGCGCGTGGGTCACGGGGGTTCGGCGGCCCCGATCCGGGCCGTGCTCGGCGCGATGATGTGCACGTCCAGGCCCGCGGCCGTCGCGGCACGGAGAATCCGCGCGCTCATGCCGCCGCCCCCCCGCCAGCCGGGCCGCCGACCGCTGGCGCCGATCACGATCTGGGTCGCGTGGCGCTGCACCGCCTGCGCCACCAAGGTAGCGGCCACGTCCTCTCCCGCGAGCACCTCCCAGGTCGCGCCGAGATCGTCGGCGAGGTGACGGAGCTCGGTCAGAGACCGGGCCCCGCCGGCCGGGTCCGACTCGGGGTCGGTGACATGGACGACGTGGACATCGCCCTTCGCCCGGGCTGCCAGCCGCGCCGCCCGCCGCAGCAGGTGGCCCGCCCCGGTGTCGGTCGCGATGCCGACGAGAACGTGCTCGCAGGTCTCCAGCCCGCCTGCCATTCCCGCCTCGGCGGTCTGCAGCAGCTGCTCCTCGGTCTCGTCGGCGACAAAGCGCAGGGCCAGCTCGCGCAGGACCGTGAGGTTGTGGGTGCTGAAGAAATGCCCGAGCGCGGTGGGGACCCGGGCGGCGGGATAGATGTTGCCGTGCAGCATTCGTCGCCGCAGCTGTTCCGGGGAGGAGTCAATCAGCTCGATCTGCTGGGCGCGACGCACCACCCGGTCGGGAACCCGCTCCCGCACCGGCGTCCGGGTCATGCGCTCGACACTGTCGGCGAGGCTCTCCAGGTGCTGGATGTTGACGGTGCTGATGACATTGATCCCGGACTCCAAGATCTCCTGGACGTCCTCCCAGCGCTTGGCGTGGCGTCCGCTCCCGGGCACGTTGGTGTGGGCGAGCTCATCGACCAGCACCACCTGCGGCCGTCGCGCCAGTACCTGGTCGAGGTCCATCTCCTCGAAGGTGGTGCCGCGGTAGGTCACCACCCGGCGGGGGACCACCTCCAGCCCCCGCAGGCGCTCGACCGTCTGGGGCCGGCCGTGGGTCTCGACGAATCCGACCACGACATCCCGGCCGCGAAGGTGCCGGCGCCACCCCTCGTCGAGCATGGCGCAGGTCTTGCCCACCCCCGCGGCGGCGCCCAGATAGATGCGGAACCGGCCGGTCGGGGCGACCAGCTCGTCGGTCGCGTCCGCGGGGGCCGCACCGGTCGGCGTCGGGGGCCGGGGCTCGATGGGATCAGCCTACGCGACCGGGGGGGCCACCTCGTGGTCAGGCGGCCGACGAGCGCCGCCGGGCCCGTTCCCCGCTCGCCGGGACGGCGTCGGGCTCCGTCAGCGCCAGCCGCAGCATCTCCTGGACGTCGCCCACCAGGTGAAAGGTGAGGCCGCCCCGCACCGCCTCGGTGAGTTCGTCGAGCTCGGGCTGGTTGCGCTGGGGGAGGAGCACGTCGGTGATCCCGGCGCGCCGGGCCGCCAGCACCTTCTGCTTCACCCCGCCGATCGGCAGCACCCGTCCCTGCAGCGTGACCTCGCCCGTCATCGCCACGGTGTGGCGCACCGGCCGCCCGCTGAACAGGCTCACCAGCGCCGTCACCATCGCCACGCCCGCCGAGGGACCGTCCTTGGGGACGGCGCCGGCGGGGACGTGCAGGTGGACGGCGCGACGGGTGCGCTCCGAGTCGAGCCCGAGCGCCGGGGCGTGTGCGCGCACGTACGAGAGGGCGATCTGGGCCGACTCCTTCATCACATCGCCCAGCTGGCCGGTGAGGGTGAGCCCGCCGTCCTCCGACAGGGCGCTGGCCTCGATGAAGAGGATGTCCCCCCCGGTGCCGGTCACCGCCAGCCCGGTGGCAACCCCGGCCACGCCGGTGCGCTCCGCCACCTCCGACTCGAACCGGGCCCGCCCCAGCACCTCGCGCACCTGCTCAGCCCCGACCGCGACCGGCGGCTTGAGCTCGCCCCGGTCGACGCGGGTGGCCACCTTGCGGAGCAGGCGCGCCAGCTGGCGCTCCAGCCCGCGCACCCCGGCCTCGCGCGTGTGGGCGGCGATGGTCCAGCGCACGGCCTCGTCGTCGACCGTCACCTCCCCCACATCCAGGCCGGCCTGCTCCAGCTGCCGCGGCAGCAAATGGTCCCGGGCGATGGTGAGCTTCTCGTCCTCGGTGTACCCGTCGAGGTTGATCACCTCCATTCGGTCAAGCAGCGGCTGGGGGATGGTCTCGGTGACGTTGGCGGTGGGGATGAAGAGGACCTCGGAGAGGTCGAGATCGACGTCGAGGTAGTGGTCGCGAAAGCTGTGATTCTGGGCCGGGTCGAGCGCCTCCAGCAGCGCCGAGGCGGGGTCCCCGCGCCAGTCGTTGCCGACCTTGTCGATCTCGTCCAGCATCACGACCGGGTTCTTGGTGCCGGCCTCGCGCAGGGCCCGGGCGATCCGGCCCGGCATCGCGCCGACGTAGGTGCGGCGGTGGCCGCGGATCTCCGCCTCGTCGTGCACGCCGCCCAGCGACACCCGAGCGAACTTGCGCCCCAAGGCGCGCGCCACCGACTCGCCCAGCGAGGTCTTGCCCACGCCCGGAGGTCCCACCAAGGTGATGATCGCCCCCGAGCCGCGCCCTGAGACCGCCCGCAGGCCACGCGCCTCGCGGCGGCGACGGACGGTCAGGAACTCGATGATGCGGTCCTTCACGTCCTCCAGCCCGCTGTGGTCGGCGTCAAGGATCCGGCGTGCCTCCTGGATGTCGAAGCGGTCGTCGGAGCGCACCTCCCACGGCATCGCCAACACCCAGTCCAGGTAGCCGCGAATCCAGCCGTGCTCGGGGCTCTGCTCGCTGGTGCGCTCGAGCCGGTCGAGTTCACGCTGCACCTCGCTGCGCACCGCCTCCGGCATCAAAGTGGCCTCCAGCTTGCGCCGGTACTCGGCGACCGCGCCGTCGTCGCCCTCCCCCAGCTGACGCCGGATCGCGTCCAGCTGCTGGCGCAGCAGGAACTCGCGCTGGGTCTTGTCCATCCGCTCGGTGACCTCGGACTTGATCCGGTCCTTGACCGAGATCTCAGCCAGGATGTCCCGGGTCCAGGCCACCAGCCGCTCCAGCCGGGCCTCGACGTCGAGCGTCTCCAGCACCTCCACCTTCTGCTGCGGGCTGAGGTCGGGCGAGTAGCCGGACATGTCGGCCAGCTGGCCAGGATGCTGGATTCCGCGCACCATCTGCACGGCGCCCGGCGCACCCCGCGACTCGAGCACGTTCTCGATCAGGGCCCGGTACTCGCGGGCGAGCTCCTGGGCCCGCTCCGACGAGGTCTCGGGGTCCGGCACCGGATCCACATGCACCCACAGGGCCCCCCCGTTCTCGGCGGCGGCGCCGGTGAGCCGGGCGCGGTGCACGCCGCGCAGGACCACCGCCTCGACCCCGGTCGGCAGCTGGCCCGCCTCCTCGATGCGGGCCACCGTCCCGATCCGGGCGTACCGTCCGTCGACGCGGGGGACGACCAGGACCTGCTGCCCGCCGGTGCGGGCCGCCGCGACCGCCGCCGTCGCCTCATCCCCGTCCACCACGGTGGTCACGACCATGTGGGGCAGCACCACCCCCTGGGTCACCGGCAGGATCGGCAGCAGTTGGCTGGGCAGCTCGGGCACCGTAGCTCCTCGCGTGGCGGCCCCGGGGGCCGCGGTCCATCCCGATCGCGCCGGCGGCATGCCAGGTCTCGATCGGGTCGTTTCTCCCCACAGATGTACCGCGCCCCGGGGAGGGCCAAACCCGGGGCCGGGCCGGCGGCCAAGCCCGGCCCGGCCGGGACGCTATGCTGGGCTGAGGTGAGGGCTCAGCGCCGACACGACGCGCCCACCGGTCACGGCCACCCCATCGCGGCGGTCGACTGGGACAAGCCCAAGGACGCGTGCGGCGTCTTCGGGGTGCTGAGCCTGGAGGGGGACGTGGCCAGCCTCACCACCTGCGGCCTGTACGCCCTCCAGCACCGAGGCCAGGAGTCCGCCGGCATCTGCGTCAGCGACGGCGAGCGCCTGCGGGCCCACCGGGACATGGGCCTGGTCGCCCAGGTCTTCGACGAGGCGGCCCTCAGCCGGCTCACCGGCCACCTCGCGCTGGGGCACACGCGCTACTCCACCACGGGGTCCCCGCACCTCACCAACGCTCAGCCGTTCGCCTTCGAGCACGGGCAGCTCGGCCCGATCGCGATCGCGCACAACGGCAACCTCACCAATGCCAGAGAGCTCCGCCTCGACCTGGTCGAGCAGGAGTACCCGTTCGAGACCTCCAGCGACACCGAGGTCCTGGCGGCGCTGCTCTCGCGGACCCCGGGGGAGTCGCTCGCCACGGTGCTCCAGCGGGCGCTGCCGCGGGCGGTGGGCGCCTACTCGCTGGGGCTGCTCACCCGCGACAGCCTGGTCGCCGCCCGCGACGAGTTCGGGTTCCGGCCGCTCTGCATCGGGCGGTTGGGCGATCGGACCGCCCCGGGTGGGGACGGCTACGTCATCGCCAGCGAGACCTGCGCCCTCGACGTGATCGGCGCCCACTTCGTCCGCTCGGTCGCCCCCGGTGAGATCGTCGTGATCACCCGGGCGGGCCTGGCCAGCCACCGCTTCGGGGGCACCCACCGGCCGGCGATGTGCTCGTTCGAGTTCATCTACTTCGCCCGACCCGACTCGGTGCTGGAGGACCGCAGCCTGTATGAGGTGCGCCGGGCGATGGGGCGCAACCTCGCCCGCGAGGCGCCCGCCCCGGGCGACATCGTGATCCCCCTGCCCGACTCCGGCACCCCGGCCGCGATCGGCTATGCCGAGGAGACCGGGATCCCGTTCGCGGAGGGGATGATCAAGTCCCGCTACATCACGCGCACCTTCATCCAACCCCGAGCGCAGCTCCGGGAGGCGGGGGTGCGCCTCAAGTTCAACCCCATGCGCCACGTCCTCGAGGGCCGGCGGGTGGTCCTGGTGGACGACTCGATCGTTCGCGGGAGCACCTCCCGCCAGATCGTGGATGCGCTGCGTCGGGCGGGCGCGCGCGAGGTGCACATGCGGGTGGCCTCCCCGCCGATCCGGTTCCCCTGCTTCATGGGCATCGACATCGCGTCCCGCAGCGAGCTGATCGCAGCCACCCGCACCCCCGAGGAGGTGGGGCAGGTCATCGGTGCCGACTCGTTGGCGTACCTCAGCCTCGACGGGCTGCGCGATGCGCTCGACGCCGGGCGCGAGGGGGCCGGATTCTGCTTCGCCTGCCTCGACGGCGCCTACCCGGTCGAGGTGCCCCAGCAGCTTGAGATGGACAAGCTGGCGCTCGAGGGATGAGCGGCGCGGCGTCCGGGCCGGTGCGATACGCCGACGCCGGGGTGGACCGGGGCGCCGCTGGGGGGCTGGTGCCTCGGCTCGCCGCGCTGGCGCGGACCACCCAGGGACCCCAGGTGCTGGGCGGGATCGGAGGGTTCGCCGGGTGCTTCCAGCTGGACCCCCACGCCCACCGCGAACCGGTCCTGGTCAGCTCCACCGACGGCGTCGGCACCAAGGTAAAGGTGGCGGTCGCGACCGGACGACATCGCGGGATCGGCCACGACCTCGTCAATCACTGTGTCAACGACGTCCTCACCACCGGGGCCGAGCCGCTCTTCTTCCTCGACTACTTCGCGACCGGGCGTCTCGACGGCTCGATCCTGCTGGAGCTGGTGGCGGGGATGACCGAGGCCTGTGCCGCGGCGGGCTGCGCCCTGCTGGGCGGCGAGACCGCCGAGATGCCGGGGGTCTATGGCATCGGCGATTATGACCTGGCTGGCTTCCTGGTGGGCGTGGCGGAGCGCGACGCCATGCTCGGGCCCGAGCGGGTGCGGGCCGGCGACATCTGCCTGGGCCTGCCGAGCAGCGGCCTCCACACCAACGGCTACGCGCTGGTGCGTCACCTGCTCGGCCAGCGCGATTTGGGATACGACGTGGTTCTGGCCGGGTGTGACCGGCCGATCGGGGAGCTCCTGCTCACCCCGCATCGCAGCTACCTGGAGGCGCTCCGCGCGCTGCGCCGGGTCGGGGAGGTGCACGCTGTCGCCCACATCACCGGTGGCGGCATCCCCGAGAATCTGCCGCGGGTGATCCCCGAGGGGCTGTGCGCCGATATCGACGCGGCCCGGGTGCCGGTCCCGACCCTCTTCCGCGCCCTCGCCGAGCTGGGCCCGGTCGCCGAGGCGGAGTGCTGGGCGACCTTCAACATGGGGGTCGGGATGATCTGCATCGTTCCGGAGGCCACCGTGGAGGCGGTCGCGGCCGCCGGGACGGCCTCCGGGCCGGGCCTCGACCTGGCCGGCCTGCCCGTGCTCCGGCTCGGCCGGGTCGGGGTCGCTCGGGGCCCGGACCGGGTCCGTCTGCACCTCGACGGGGAGGGGCCGACGTGAGCAGGGCCGAGCGTCGCCCGGTCGGGGTCCTGGTCTCGGGGGTCGGGACCAACCTGCAAGCACTGATCGGCGCCTGTGAGGGTCCCGACTATCCCGCCCGGATCGCGGCCGTCGCCTCCAACCGCCCCGGCTGTCCCGCGCTCACCCTCGCGGCCGATCGCGGCATCCCGGTGGTTGCGCTCCCGGTCGGGGGTTTCGGCGGCGATCGGGTTCGCCGGGATGCTGCCCTGGCGGCGTGGCTGATCGGGCACGGCGTCGAGCTGCTGGTGTGCGCCGGCTACGACAGGATCCTCCAGGCACCGCTGCTGGAGGCGTTCCCGGGCGGCATCCTCAATGTCCACCCCTCACTCCTGCCGGCGTTCGCCGGTGGGATGCATGCGGTCGAGGCGGCACTCGCCGAGGGGGCGCGCGAGACCGGATGCACCGTCCACCTCGTCGACGACGGCGGGGTCGACGCCGGGCCGATCGTCGCGCAGGAACCGGTCCCGATCCTGCCCGGGGACACCCCGGAACGGCTGCGGGCGCGCATCCACGAGGTGGAGTGGCGCCTGCTGCCGGCGGCGCTGGCGAGCCTCGCCGCCCGAGCGGCCCCTGGCTCCGCTCCGGGCGCGCCCGCTCCCTCCCGGCCGGCATGACCGCCCCGGTGGGGCCCGCCGGGGAGACGGAGGCGGCGGACCGGATCCGGCCGCACCGGGCCCTGCTCGGGGTCGCCGACCGGACCGGGATGGTCGCCTTCGCCACCGGCCTGGCGCGCGGTGGGGTGGAGCTGGTCGCCACCGGGGGAACCGCGGCCGCGCTGCGCGCGTCCGGCCTGGCGGTGCGTTCGGTCGAGGACGTGACCGGCGTCGCCCCGATGCTGGACGGCCGGGTCAAGACGCTCCACCCCGCGATCCACGGGGGCATCCTCTTCCGGCGCGACGATCCCGCCCACGTCGCCGAGATCGAGTCCCGTGGGATCCTGCCGATCGACCTCGTGTGCGTCAACCTCTACCCGTTCTCCGATCGGGTGGCGGGAGGCGCCACCGCGGCCCAGGCGCTGGAGGCGATCGACATCGGGGGCCCAACCCTGCTGCGGGCGGCCGCCAAGACCCATCCCCACGTGACTGTGGTCAGCCACCCCGACCAGTACGGGGAGGTGCTCGCGGCCCTGGCCACGGGCGGCGTTCCGGCTCAGCTGCGCCGTCGCCTGGCCGCCGCCGCCTTCGCCCACACATCGGCCTACGACAGCGTGATCGCCCATCATCTCGCCACTCCCGGGGCGGTCGGGGAGGATTCCCCTGCTAGCTGGCCGGCCGAGCTCACGGTGGGGGGGCCCCGGATCGCCGTGCTGCGCTACGGGGAGAACCCGCACCAGGGGGGAGCTCTCTACCGGGTGGGCGCGACCCCCACCGGGCTGGCGGCCGCCACGCTCCATCAGGGCAGCCCGCTCTCCTTCACCAACTGGCTGGACTGCGACGCTGCCTGGGCCACGGTGCGCGGCTGGCCCGAACCGGCCGCGGTGGTGATCAAGCACACCAACCCGTGTGGCTTCGCCACCGCCGAGACGATCGCCGCCGCCTTCCAGCTCGCCCGCGCCTGCGACCCCCGGTCCGCCTACGGTGGCATCGTGGGCTGCAATCGCCCGATCGACGAGACCATAGCCGGGCTCCTTGCCGAGGGGTTCTTGGAAGCTGTGGTGGCCCCCGCCGCCACCCCCTCGGCGCTTGAGCGACTGGCCGGGCGGCGCCGGCTGCGGATCCTCACGCTCCCGCCGTCGGCGGCCCCCTCCGACCCCGCAGGCTCTGAGGCGCCGCCCCTCCTCGACGTTCGCAGCATCGCCGGAGCCCTCCTGGTCCAGACCCCCGATCCCGGCGGCCCTCCCCCCCACGACTGGCGCTCGATGGCCTCCCGACCTCCAACGGCATCGGAGCAGCGGGACCTGGCGGTCGCCTGGCACCTGGTGCAGCACGTGCGCTCGAACGCGATCGTGCTCGCCCGGGACGGCCAGGCGATCGGGATCGGCGCCGGCCAGATGTCTCGGGTCGAGGCGGCGGAGCTCGCGGTGCGCCGCGCCGGCGAGCGATCGCGCGGGTCGGTGCTGGCCTCGGACGCGTTCATCCCGATGCCGGACACGGTCGCGGTGGCGATCGCCGCCGGCGTGACCGCGATCGTGCAGCCCGGTGGATCGGTGCAGGACCCGGCGGTGACCGCGGCCGCCGATGGAGCCGGGCTCGCCATCCTCCACAGCGGCCGGCGCCACTTTCGCCACTGAGCGCCGCCTTCTGGGCCGCCACCTTGGGGCGGGTTGCCTCGCGGGGGCGGCTCGGCTATTGTCCGACCAGTGGCGGCTGCCGCGGCCGGGCGGCCTGACCCGGCCCGGGGTGCCGGGCTCCGCGGCCCGCCGAGGGGGGTGAGCGATGCGCGACGGGGCAGCCCAGCAGCCCGGCGGGGGCTCGGTCGGCTGGGAGCCGGTGGACGGCGGCTGCGACTACCCCGGCTGCGACCAGACCGAAGCGTTTCGATGCGGCTATCTCGACCGCCGCCGGGTGGAGTGCGGTCGGGCCGGCTGCCGGGGCCACATGCGGCTGGTGGGCGGGCGCGGCTACTGCATGCGCCACGCCAGCATCGTGGAGGTCCTCCGCCTCGCCGCCGCGCGCGGGACCCCGCTCCAGCCCCCCGACCTGGACAGCCGGGCCGCCTCGCTGGTGCTGAACGTGGCACGCGCCCTGGAGCCTGGGCTGGAGACGCGGCTGCGCCGCTGGGCGGGGATGCACCACACGGTGTTCGACGATCCCACCGTTCGTTACAGCCGCTCGGACCGCGCCCGCCGCGAGCAGGGGCGCTGGGAGCGGATCTGGGCGCTCGCCGGCCACAACGGCTACCTGCTGCGGGTGATGCTGCGGGTCGACGATCTCCGCCCGGAGTGGGTCGCCCTGGTCGTCGACGGGGTGGTGGCCCACCAGGAGATCCCTCCCTGGATCAGCCATCGCGGCCCCCAGTGGCCGGTTCCGGGTTCGGTCGAGGCGGCGGCGGAGCGAGAGGCGTTCCTTGAGCGGCTGCTGGCGGTGGTGGACGCCCACGCGGCCCGGCAGGGGCTCACCGCCGCGAGCGCGGAGGGCGGCCCGGGGCGCTGACGGGAGCGCGGCGCTGCCGTCCCCCGATCGCGATAATCGGAGGCGATGGCCTACGAGGCAGCCTGGTCCACCCCCCTCGGCGAGGTGACCCGGCACGCCCCCAGCTACCAGGACCGCTGCCTCACCTACAGCCGCAGCTACACGGTGGACGTCACCACCCGTTGCGCCAAGCGGTGCGGCTACTGCGAGTACCGCACCGACCAGGGCCAGCTGATGCCGTGGGCCGAGGTCGACCGTCTCCTCGACGAGGCGGCCCGGCTCCAGTGTCGCGAGGTGCTGATCATGTCGGGGGAGGAGCCCTGGCGGCTCCCCGACCTCGGGCTCGCGGACGAGGGGGCGTATGTCGACCGGGTCATCGAGGTCTGCCGCCGCGCGATGCGACGCGGTCTCCTGCCCCACACCAACGTCGGTCTCCTCTCGCGGGCGAGCCTGGCGGCGCTCAAGCCCTGGAACGCCTCGATGGGTCTCATGCTGGAGAGCACCCGAGACGACCTCGCCGCCCACGCTCGGGGCGGAGGCAAGCGCTTCGCCGAGCGGCTCCGACACCTGGAGGATGCCGGCGAGCTCCGGATTCCCTTCACCACCGGACTGCTGGTCGGGATCGGCGAGACCGCGGACGACCGGGCGGCCACCTTGGAGGCGATCGCGGCCAGCCATGCCCGCCACCACCACGTCCAGGAGGTGATCGTCCAGAACTTCGTGCCCAAGCCGGCCACCCCGATGGCCGACTGGCCCGCACCCGATCCCGCCACGATGCGGGACGCGGTGGCGATGGCGCGGGCGGTGCTGCCCGCCGACGTCGCCGTCCAGGTGCCGCCCAACCTCAACCGGACCACCTGGCCGGAGCTGGTGGTCGCGGGCGCGCGCGACCTCGGGGGAATCTCGCTGGACGGCGATTCGATCAGTCCCGCCCTCCCCTGGCCGGCCACGGACGAGCTGGAGGCCGGCGCCCGCGGGCTGGGCTTCCGGCTGCAGGAGCGGCTGCCGGTGTATGCGGAGTCAGCGGCCGATCTGAGGGCGGCCGCCGACAGCCTGCGACGCGAGCTGGTCGGCGACGTTGTCACCTATGTCATCAACCGCAACGTGAACATCAGCAACGTCTGCGTCGGCAGCTGCACCTTCTGCGGATTCAAGCGCAGCTCGCTCCGTGCCAAGGGCGCCTACCACCACGACCGGGCCACCATCTTCGCCAAGCTGGAAGATGCGGTGGCGCGCGGAGCGACCGAGATCTGCATGCAGTCCGGGCTCTCCCCCGAGCTGGACCTCGCCCACTACGACCAGCTCTTTCGCGACATCAAGTGGCGCTGGCCCACCCTCCACCTCCATGCCCTGTCGCCGGAGGAGATTCGCTACCTCGCCGAGCTCTCGGGGCGCTCTCTCCACGACGTCCTGGCCCAGCTCCAGGACGCTGGCCTGGGCACCCTGCCGGGGACGGCCGCGGAGGTGCTGGTGGAGGAGGTCCGCCGGGTGCTCTGCCCGGAGAAGCTCTCGGCGCAGGACTGGGTCGACGTGATGCGAAGCGCGCACGGTCTCGGCATCCGCACCACCAGCACGATCATGTATGGGCACATCGAGAGCTGGTCGCACCGCCTGCGCCACCTGGAGGTGATCCGCAACCTCCAGCGCGAGACCCATGGCTTCACCGAGTTCGTGCTGCTGCCGTTCCAGGTCGAGCACAACACCCTGGGCCGGTACTTCGGGATCGCCCGCACCACCGGGCTGGAGGAGTCGCTCCGCTTCACCGCCTTCTGTCGGCTCTACTTCGGGGCCGAGCTGCCCAACATCCAGACCTCCTGGGTGAAGCTGGGGGCGGACGGGGTCGCTGAGTCGCTGGGCTGGGGCGCCAACGACTTCGGCGGGACCTTGATGGAGGAGTCGATCACGCGGATGAGCGGGGCCGATCACGGCCAGAACCTGGAGCCGGAGGCGATCGAGGCCGCGATCCGCGCGGTGGGACGCGTCCCCCGCGAGCGGACCACCCTCTATGGCGCGGTCGAGGACCGTCCCCGCGACCGGGAGGGGGTGAGCCTCGCCCGGCTGCCGCTCGCGCCCAGGAGAGCCGGCGTCGGCGGCTGAGAGCGGTGGCCTTCGGCTGACGGCGGCTCAACAGCTCGGCACGGGATCGGTGACGGACCCCGGCCCGGCCTCGCCCCCTTCCGCGGCCCTGGGCATACTGGCACGGTGGACGTGCAGGCGTACCAGCCCGGGTCGCCGGCCGACTTCGACCGCCTCTACCAGGACACCCGCGACCGCCTCCTCCACACCCTGATCGGCGTGGTGGGGGACCCCGCCGCCGCCGAGGACTGTGTCCAGGAGACGTTTGTGCGGGCGCTGGCGGTCTGGGACCGCTGGCGCCCCGACGCCCCGGCTGAGGCCTGGCTCCATCGGATCGGGCTCAACGTCGCCATCTCCCACCGGCGCCGCGAGCGCATCCGCGGGGTGGGGGAGCTGGTGCGCCGAATCGGTCGTCCCGCCGGTCCCCCCGACCCCGCCGACGGCGTGGGGGTCCAGGTGCTGGTCCAGGCGTTGCGCCGGCTCCCCCCCAAGCAGGCGGCGGCGATCGTGCTCCGCCATCACCACGGATACAGCAATCGGGAGATCGCGGTGGCGCTGGGGGTCCCCGAGCGGACGATCGCGTCCCGGCTCGCCGCCGCCCGGGCCCGACTCGCCGCTGAGCTGGGGACCGGGGCGATCGATGTGGGCGGCCGCAGCCAGCCGGCGGCGACCGCGCACGAGGAGCTGGCGCGATGAGGCCGACGCCGGACGACACCGACCGCTGGCTGGACGCGAGCCTCTCCGAGCAGCTGGTGGCGGCGGCCGGGGCTGCGTCCGACGCCGGCCCCCCGCGCTACCGCGCCCACCCCCCCGGGCGGCCCAGGCGCCGCACGGTCTGGGTGACGACCCTCGGGCTGCTGCCCGCCAAGCTGCTGCTCGCGGGCGCGGTGATGGCGGCCGCCCTCGCCGCGGGTGGCACCGCGGCGGTGCTGACCCGTGGGGCCGGGGGCCACCGGACCGGTGCGGTGGCGACCCCGGGTCGGACCCCCCGTCCGACTCCTCGGGCGGCCGGTGGCCGGGGGGGAGGGGGGGCAACCGCGGATGCAACCCCCACTCCCCGCCCGAGCGCGACGCGGCGCGTGGCCAGCCCCCTTTCCGCATCTCGCTCGGCCTCCGCGGCGACCCCGGGCGGCCCAGCGAGCCCGGGGCCGCGGCACCCGACGCCGCCCCCGAGCGCGCAGGCTCCCACCCCAACCGGTGCGCCGCCCGCTCCGGCGTCGCCGCGGGCGGCGCGTCCGACCTCCCGCCCGACCGCGACCGCCAGCCAGCCGCCGACCCCGGTCTCGACCCCGCTGGCGACCCCGGTTTCGACCCCGTCGGCCACCCCGCCGCTGCCGCCTCCGGCGACACCGCGCTCGACAGCGACGTCCCCGGGCGGTCCCACGCCGACGCCCGGCTCGACCCCGATCCACCGGACTGCCCGCCCGGCCCACCGGCGCGGGCCGGGCACCGGCCGGAGGGTGGGGCCCGGGAAGGGGAGGGGCCCCAAGGCGATCCCCACGCCCGGGACGGCTGCGTCGGCGTCGGCCGCCCCAGTCCCGACAGCAACCCCCACCCCCGCCGCCACCCCCTCCGCGGCGCCCAGCCCCGCCGCCACCCCCACCGGTGGGGGCCGGGGGAACGGCAGCAAGAATGGGCCTGGCACCGGCAAGGGGCACGGGCACTGACCTGACCCGGTCGGTGCGGATGCGGCGCCCACGGGTTGCCCGCGACCACCTCCCCTAGGCGGATGGGCAGGCGGACTCCTTCCCCGGCGATCTCCGCCGTGGGTCGTGGCGGGTACTCTCCCCGTCGGGGGCGTTCCTCAGCTGACGCTCATGCTGTCTTCCGTCCCCGATGACCTGTCGCCACTTCTCTTCGAGCGCTGGCTCGAGGGCGAGTTGGAGCGCGTGCTGGGAGGGCTGCGGGTCGACCCCCGGGTCCGTCGCCCGGTCGCCCTGCCCCACCGTCGCGGCCGGCGCGCTCGCCGGATCGGATGGCGTGCCACCGCCCTGGGGGTGCTGGGGCTGGCCTCAGTCGCCGGGGGTGTCGCCGCCGCCGCCCAGGCTGGCTGGCTGGGAGCGAGGCCGCCGGCCACGCCCCGCCGCTCCCGCTCGGCCTCCCTCACCCGGTCTCCAGCCGCACAGGGTGCCCCGCAGCTGACCCCCGCCCTGGCAACCCGGGTCGCGCTCCCGGCCAGGACCCCGCGGGCCCTGGCGGTGCCCCGCCGCAAGCAGCATCCGGCCTGTGGGCACGGGGCTGCCTGCGGCGTCGTCACGCGCCCCAGCCCCCACCGGCCCGCTTCGGGGGGGCGCGGCCGGAACGGCCACGCTCTCGGGGTGCGGCCGGATCGCGCGTACCCGGCGGGGCACCGCCCGGGACCGACCGGCCCGGTCGGGATGGCCGCGACCGGCTCCCCGCCCAGCAGAGGTGCCTCGCCCGCGACCGGCTCCCCGCCCAGCTGGGGCGCCTCGCCTGCGACCGGGTCCCCGCCCAGCTGGGGCGCCTCGCCCGCGACCCCGCGCGCGCCGCGGCCGGGGCGGCCCTCCGGCCCCCGGGGGGAGCGCTCGCCCGGAGGTTCGCGGGGGAGGCGGACCCCCCCGGCGAGCGGCGCCAGGGGACGGGCGTTCCAGCAGCCCTCCGCCCGGCCGCGGCTCGCGACGGGGCTGACCCGGGGGCGGCAGTCGGTCCCCACCGGTCCGCGCCCCGTTCCGGCGGCGGCCGCGTCCCCCGCGGTGCACCCGGTCCCGTCGCCCAGCCCGTCTCCCACCTCCGCCCTTTCCCCTACGCCAGCGCCCCTGCCGTCCGCACCCGGTCGTGCCGCGGGTGGGCACCGCCCGCGACCGTGAGCTGGCGGGTACTTGCCCGGGCTCAGGCGTTGCTATCCCGAAGGCGGCGGAGAGGCGGTGTCGTCCCGGCGCGGCGGTGGCCTGCCCCCTGGGGCGGGACGCCGGGTGGGTCGGAGCGGGATCCGCTGGGATCGGTGGGACGCGCCCGATGCAGGAGGGCTCGATGAGGCACGGGGACCGGGGCGGCCGGCGAGTCACGCTGTCGCTCGGCCGCGGGCGCTCCTCGCGGAGGCGACGGGCGGGGGGCCAGGTGGCGGTGCTGTTCGCGCTGGCGGCGATCGCCATCGTCGCGGTGGTCGGTCTCGCCTTCGACGCGGGACGCGCCTACGTCGACCAGCGTGCGCTGCAGGCCGCCGCCGACACCGCCGCCGACGGTGGAGCACGGATGCTGGCCCAGGACTACGACAACTGCCTCAACGGGGTGGCGCTCACCAACACCAACACCCAGATCACGTCCGCGATCGCCGGCCTGGTCGCGGACGGGGTGGCGGGGCAGGGGGCCGCCACCAGCTCTACCGCCACCTTCACCGACAGCTCGGGCGTGGTGATCGGCCCGACCTCCACCACCTCCAGCGCGAGCTGGTGCAGCGCCTCGACCTGGTCGCCGACCGCCCCCCGGGGGGTGGCGGTGACGGCCATCGATGCCCACCTGACCGAGCTGCTGCCGATCGTCGGCATCAGCTCGGCGCAGGAGACCGCCAAGGCGATCTCGGTCTTCACCATCTTCACCGGCAGCGGCGAGCCCTTCGTCGCCTGGTACCAGGGGTGCACCTCCGCCGACCCGACCAACACCGGCATCCTCGCCATCGGCGACACCGTCTACTACCACGCCTCCAACCACTGGTCGAGCCTGGTGCCCTGCGAGACCAACTACGTGAACAGCCGGTTCAAGGGCGACCTCAAGCCAGAGGGGCTGAATCCCAACCCGATCCGGGTGGGCAATTGGGTCAACGCGCAGCCGGGACAGGGGTCGTGGGGTCCGGACCTGACCGCTGGGCAGACAATCTGGATCCCCATGATCGATGTGATCTGCGACGGAGTTGCGCCCTCGACGTCGGCGCCCCCGATCGGCACCACGGCATGCCATGAGCCGAACCCGCCACCGGCACCGACCGGGGTCACCCCCCCGACGTCCTACTGCGGCGGGTACACGCTCAGCACCAGTGAGGAACTCTACATGTGCACGATCGCACAGGTCGAGCTGGTGACCGGTGACGCCTGTACCAAGAGCGCGACCTGCTACGGAGTCGTGAAGGACATCCTCTGGAGCACGCCCGGGTCGAGCCTTGCGCTCGGTCTGCAGGGGGTCGCCGTCGTTGAGCTGCTGCAGTAGGGACGGGATGGGCAGGCGCCGACGCCAGCGCGGCCAGAGCCTGGTCGAGTTCGCCCTGGTGGCTCCGTTCGTGCTGCTCCTGCTGGTCGGGGGCTCCGACCTTGCGCGGGCGTACTTCGTCGGGATCCAGGTCGCCGATGGCGCTCGCCAGGCGGCGCTGTTCGCGGCGGACAACCCGTCGGCGTCCCCATCCCAGATCGCGGCTGTGGCGGAGAAGAACACCGGCAGCAACGGCAGTGGCCTAGCGGCGACGGTGCTGGACTGCCCCGTCGCCAACCTCTCCGCGGCCATCCCCGCTGCGGTCCCGGACCCGAACGGCGCCAACGGCTTCGATGACCAGAAGGTGACCGTGACCTGTCAGCTCCCCCTGCTCACGCCGCTGCTTCCCTCCCCGGTGGTGATCAGCGCTTCCGCGGTCGGGCTGGTCCAGGAGGGGGTGCTGGCGGTCGCCACCACGGCGCTGCCCGACGGGGTCCAGGGCTCGCTCTACTCCGCCCAGCTGACCGCCTCGGGGGGGGTGGGCGCGGACAGCTGGACACTGCTCTCGGGGACGCTTCCCCCCGGGCTCACCCTCACCTCCTCGGGCGCGATCACGGGAACGCCGACCGCCACCGGAACCTCCACCGTCACCGTCGCGGTCACGGACAGCAGTGTCCCGGCCGCCGAGACCGCCACCGCCACGTTCTCCCTCACCGTCAGGGCGCCGCTCGCGATCTCGACACCGTCCCTGCCCGGGGCGACCACGGGGACGGCGTACTCCACCACTTTGCGCGCCACCGGTGGCGCCGTCCCGTACACCTGGACGGTCACCACCGGGAGCCTGCCCGCAGGGTTGGCCCTGGACGCGAGCACCGGCACGATCAGCGGGACCCCAACGGCCAAAGAGGCGAGCACCTTCACGGTGACGGTCACGGACAGCACCGTCCCGACCGCGCAGACCGCCACCGCGACCTACACCCTGTCGGTGTCCTGAGTTGGAGGCATCCAGGCACCGGGGCGGTCGGCCTGCGCCCGGCGCTCCCAGCCGCCCGGGTGGCCGGCGGGAGCGAGCCCGGGGCGCGACGATTGTCGAGTTCGCGCTGGTGGGAAGTCTTTTCCTCTTCACGATCATGGGCATGATGACCCTGGCCCTCTACGTCCTCGAGGTGCAGGCGGTCAACCAGTCGGTGCAGGCGGCGTCGCGCTGGGCGGTGGCGGGCGTCAACCTCGTCTCACCGGGCGGGGGACAGATCGCGCTGCCGCAGTGCGGTCTCAACGCCAGCCCCGCGGGCCAGGCTCCCGCCGGGATGATCACGGTGGCCCAGGCCGCGGCCGGCCCCTTCGGCGCCAACATCGACAGCACCACCATGGAGACGGCCGCCCCCGACACGTCCCAGGGGACGATCGGGTGCGTCGTCACCCTGACCCTTCCCTACCGCGTGTTCGGCCTTCCTTTCGGGCTCAGCCTGGGGAACGTGACCGCCACCGCCACCGACTACGTGACCTGAGCCAGAGCCCCGTGTGGATCCCGGCCAGGCAGGCCACCACCTCGACCCCCCGACTCAGCCACTCGTTCCACCCCTGGGCCGGGATCAGCAGCACCGCCAGCACGGTGGGGAACACCAACCAGCGCTGCGGGTAGCGACTGGCCCTGATCGCGCGCCGGTAGCCCCCCCCGAAGGCCGCGCCCAGCCCCCAGCAGATCAGCCCCAGGGCACAGTAGCCGACGAGGTAGAGGCGCACCCGGTCGGCGGGGCCCGCAGCCAGCCAGCGGACCGCCAGCGGGGGCAGGTAGTCGGTGGCATAGAAGACCACCAGCACCCAGCCGAGCGCGTGCAGGATGACGCGGGACGCCTGGGCCGACCGCGCCCGGTGGCGAGCCCGCTCGCGGTCGGCGTCGCCGGTCCGCGCCCGGTCGGGCGTGGCTCGCGCCGGCGGGCGGCCGGCCCGACGCCGAGAGCCGCGGCGTCCCTCCATCGCGCCCCAGTCTGAGGCGCGGCCGGGCGCCGCCGTAGAATCGCTGGGCCGTGAGCTCTGGGCGACGATCCGCCGCCGGCGCCGGCCGGTGAAGGCCGCCGCCCGCAGCTGGACCATCCCGGATCGCCCGGTGCCGGCGTGGCCGGGCCGGTCCGCGGTCTTCGCGCAGGTGGCAGCCACCCGGGGGATCGAGGCCCGCGGCGGGGAGGCGTGGCTGTGCGCGCCGGTCTGCCACGACCCCGCCGGGCTTGCCGACATGGACCGGGCGGTCGCGGTGGTGGGGGCGGCCCTGGGGGCCGATCGACCGATCGCGGTCTACGGCGACTACGACGCCGATGGCGTGACCGGCTGCGCCCTGTTGGTCCGCACCCTCACCGCCGCCGGGGCGACGGTTCGCCCCTACATCCCCCACCGCCAGGCCGAGGGCTACGGCCTCAACCCCGAGGCGCTGCGGGAGCTCGATCGTCTCGGGGTGGAGACGGTGATCACCGTCGATTGCGGCACCACCGCCCTCGACGTCGCCCGGGGCCGGCCGCCCGGCCAGCGGCTGGTGATCACCGACCACCACCTGCCGGTCACGACCGCGACCGGCGAGCAGCGGCTCGCCGACGCGGACGCGGTGGTGAACCCGCGCCGCGTCGACGATGGCTACGCCTTCAAGGGCCTGGCCGGCGTCGGGGTCGCCCTCAAGCTGGCCCAGGCGCTGGAGGCGGCCGGGCTGGTGCCGGCCGGGACCGCCCAGGCGCAGCTGCCGCTGGTGGCGCTCGGGACGGTGGCCGACTGCATGCCGCTGCTGGACGAGAACCGGGCCCTGGTCCGGGCCGGGCTCGCCGCCTGGCCGACGGCGCCCCCGGGCCTGCGCGCCCTCTCCGAGCTCGCCGGCTGTCGGGCCGCGCCCACCAGCAGCGATCTGGCGTTCAGCGTGGCGCCCCGGATTAACGCCGCCGGCCGGATGGAGGACGCGCTGGTCGCGCTCACCTGCTGCCTCGCCTCCGAAGCCGAAGCGGGACGCGCCGCCGCCGCGGAGCTGGAGGGCCTCAACCAGCGTCGCCGGGCTGCGCTCGCCGCCGCGCTGGGGATGGCCCATGAGCGCGTCGCGGCGGCCGAGGACGCTCCCGTGATCGCCTGCGGCGACCCCGCCTTCGCCCCGGGGGTGGTGGGGCTGGTCGCCGGACGGCTGGCCGAGGAGTTCGCCCGGCCCGCCTTCGTCCACAGCGAGACCGGCGACGAGTGGAGGGGATCGGCCCGGGGGATCGCCGGGCTCAACGTCGTGGAGGTGCTGGAGGCGTGCGCGCCCTGCCTGCGCCGCTTCGGCGGCCATGCCGCGGCCGGCGGATTCAGCCTCGACCCCAGCCCCCAGGCCGCGGCGGCGTTCCACCGCCGGCTCGCCGAGGTCGTGGTCGCGCGCGGGGGCGCTGCCCGCTCGCCGGTGCGGACCTTCGCGGTCGACGCCGTCTGCTCGCTCGACCGCTGCACCCTCCAGCTGGCTGACGAGCTCGCCGTCTTTGAGCCGGTCGGCCAGGGCAACCCCCCGATCCTGCTCCTCGCCCGCGACTGTCGGGTGGTGGCGACCAGCACCTTCGGCGGGGTCGGCCAGCACCTGCGCGTGCAGCTCCAGGACGCCACCGGTGCCGCCGAGGCCCTCACCTTCAATCGTCCCCACCTTCGCGACCATCTCCCCGAGGGGCGACGCGTCGACGGGCTGTTTGTACTGGAGGCCGACGAGTGGCGCGGTCGCCGGCGGGCGCGGCTGCTCCTGCGGGATCTGCGCCCGGCGGGGCTGGCCCGCGCGGGCTGAACCCAAAGGGGCGGGGGTGCCCAAGCTGGTTGCCGCGATCGGTGGGTAGCCTCTATTCTCGATCCCAGGGGCCGGCGCCCTCCCCAGCGGGACCGCGGCGCCCTGGGCTCTGGTGGTGAGGAGGAGACGACAATGCCCGCACGGATGATCGAGTTCCCCAGCAATGGCTCCACCACCCCCGGATACCTCAGCGTCCCCGAGGCCGGTCCCGGCGTCGGCGTGATCGTGATCCAGGAGTGGTGGGGGCTCGTCGACCAGGTGAAGCGGGTGGCCGACCGCCTCGCGGCGGCGGGATTCACCGCCCTCGCCCCCGACCTGTACCACGGTCGGGCGATCGGGCTGGACGAGCCCGACGAGGCGGGCAAGGCGGCGATGGCGCTGGACAGCGACCGGGCCGCCCGCGATCTGGGCGGAGCGGTCGACGCCCTGGTGGGGGGATCGGACGCCCGCGGGGCCACCTGCGGGGTGGTCGGCTTCTGCATGGGCGGCGGGCTCGCGGTCCAGCTGGCGACCCTCCGCCCGGCGGTCGCCGCCTGCGTCGACTACTACGGTGTCCCGGGCGGCGATGTCGAGCTGGGGCGCATCCGTGGGGAGGTGCTCGGCCACTTCGCGGACCACGATGACCACGCCAGCCCGGCGGCGGCCGCGGAGCTGAGCCGCCG
>Ga0307372_10000538_pt1 | contig 67350 bp, 54 predicted proteins | sample OX1MG_FD_202533 | JGI IMG/M metagenome (GOLD analysis project Ga0307372, IMG submission 202533) | Soil microbial communities from Risofladan, Vaasa, Finland - OX-1 | ecosystem: Environmental > Terrestrial > Soil > Coastal area > Acid sulfate soil | place: Finland: Risofladan, Vaasa | collected... | reverse complement strand
AATACGCCTTCCGAGGGAGGGTTTCGTCCGACATCTCATGCACTCCTTTGCAATAAGGGGGGGGTGCGCGAAAAGATCGGCGAAATCACGACTTACAGCAATATCAGTTTTCGGATAGCCTCTTAGTACAATGGATTTCATTGGACATCATTTTTATCAAAACGCTTAACCCACCTCTTTGATTGCCCTTACGGCTGCCCTGCTCCCAAAAAAACCGATGAGGATCTTTGATTGCCCTTTCTTGATTGCCTTTCCTCGTCAAGCTGTTTTGCCAACGCAAGTCGAGGCGCGCAACCAACGACGACGGCAACGTCAGCGAACCGGTAAAGCCCGTGTCGAGGATCGCTTCCATGTGATGCGCCTGCCCTGCCCCATCTTGCACGGGTAATCCGATCACCAATTCGTTGTGGGCATTGACCGTACCAGTGAGCACGGAGTGCCTCCAGCGGCCAAGGTTCCGCCGATCCGATAGGCGGCCCGCTGTCCGACACCCGTTTACTGCCTTGCCACGGAAATTGGGGGTTGGCCTTACCGAAGACGAACTTAACGAGAACTCGTCGTCCTCAAAGGTGAGCGATTTTGGGACATGAGTGACGATCCATGACGATGAAGCGACGGTGAAGTGACGCTGAGCGGCCTGTTTTTAGCCGTTTGTGACGCTGCCGACGCTTGTGACGATGAATTCCCAACAACTTTTTTATTAGTCTGTCTGGGGCGATGAGGAGGGATGGGCGGTTTGCCACAACGACGTGATGTTGAGGGATCACGAACTTAGGAGTTATTTATATAACCCGTTTTCCAGCCGTTTTCCAGCCCGGCCCAGCTCGGCGAGCGCGGCGGCGGGCGGGGTCGCACGCCGCTCGCCGAGCGCGATCGTGCGGTTCTCCAGCAGGCACGTCGGGCAATCCCCGATCACCGTGCTGGCTAAGGGAGAATATGGAGCGCCGTCTTGACGACTCGCCCCTTGTGGAAATACAGAGACAACTCCGTGGTGTCTCCTATCTTGTACTTGAGCAGCGGCTCCTTCTTCTCTTGAAAAAGCCATGTGGTTTCCTTTGTGGGTGCGCCGAGAGACTGTCGGACCTCTTCCGGGGATGCGTGCTTGAATCCGTCCACCCACTTGGTGAGAGTCTGTTCAGCCTGTTTGACTTCTACTGGGAGCTTCTCCAGCGAATCGTTTGCACCAAAGCTCGTACCCACCACAAAGAGCAGAGCAACTGACCAACTCCAGCGTGCCGTCATTATGTTCAACCCTCCTCGGATGATTAAGCGAAAACTAACCAGTGTTCAGGCAACCTACCGCCGCTCGCTGACCCCCGCTCGATTATAGTCCCCCCGCCACCGAAGGGCTAGCCGCCTCGGGCCAAGTCCGTTCTTCGAACTCGCTTTGGGCCACCTCGATAGCGGCCCGCACCAGCGCGTGATCGGCATTGGGCGGGTTCGTGCCGGAGTCGTCCGAAAATGGATCGGGCTCCTGGTTCAACCGTTCGCGGAGGTCGCTGCCGCCGACCGCCTCCGGCCTCGCCGCCGCGGCGCGGTAATGGTCGTGGATCTTGTTGAGCGTGATCGTCCAAAGCCAGCCACGGAAACTGTCGCCTTCGCGGTCGCGCCGGAAAGTGCCGATGTGATTGGCAACCGCTCGGAACACTTCCTGGGTGATGTCCGACGCGTCCTCGGCTTGCAGCTTCCGTTGGCGCGCCCAATCGTACACCAAGGGACCGTAGAGCGATGAAAACCGCCTCCAACCCTCGGGATCGTGGGTCTTAATCCGCTCCAAAAGGCTCGACGAAGTCGCTTCCGAGGCATCGCTGAGGGGCGGCGGAGTGCTGCTCATGGGCCAAGCTCGTTCGGGATGGCGGGCCAGTTGAACGCGGTCTACACCCAACATAGCAGCGGCACCCGCAGGTTGCACGCCGATTTCAATCGCACCAGAAGAAATACCGTGCGCAGCCTGACTTATCCGGGCTTTGCCGATCCGGTCGCGAAGATGTATGATCTTCCCTCATGAGCGCAGCCACGCGGCCCTTGGTCGGCATCATCATGGGGAGCAAGTCCGATTGGGATACTCTGCGCCATGCCGATGAGATGCTGACGCGCTTCGACGTGCCACACGAGTGCCGGATCGTGTCGGCGCACCGGACGCCCGACTGGCTGGCCGAGTACGCGCGCACGGCCGAAAGCCGGGGCCTGGAAGTCATCGTGGCCGGGGCCGGTGGGGCGGCCCACCTGCCGGGCATGGCCGCGGCCCACTCCCTGTTGCCAGTGCTGGGCGTGCCCGTCCAGAGTCAGGCCCTCAACGGACTTGATTCATTGCTCTCGATCGTGCAAATGCCCGCCGGCGTGCCCGTCGCAACCCTGGCCATCGGCAAGGCGGGCGCCACCAATGCGGCGCTGTTCGCCGTGAGCATCCTCGCCAACCAACGGCCCGAACTGCGCGAGAAACTGCGCCGCTTCCGCGAGGAACAAACCCAGGCCGTGCTGGGAGAATCATTGCCTTGAACCGGACGATTCCGCCGGGCGCGACCGTGGGCGTGCTGGGAAGCGGCCAACTCGGCCGCATGTTCGCCATCGCCGCGCGGCGGATGGGATACCGCGTGCATACGCTTTCGCCCGCCGACGACACGCCCACCGGCCAGGTGGCCGATCTTGAAATCAACGCGGCCTACGACGATCTCGACGCGGTGCGGGCGTTTGCCAACGCCGTCGACGTGGTGACGTTCGAGTTCGAGAACGTGCCGGCCGCCACGGCGGCCGCCGCGGCCTCGGCGGCGCCCGTGCGCCCCGACGGCGCCGTGCTCCACACCACGCAAAACCGTCTGCGCGAAAAGGCGTTTCTCAGTTCGGCCGGTTTTCCGGTAACACCGTTCGCACCCGTCCGCTGCGCGGACGAGTTGAAGCAGGCCCTCGAGCGGCTCGGCGCCCCGGCCGTGCTCAAGACGGCCGGCTGGGGGTACGATGGCAAGGGACAGATCAAAATCGACCACCCCGGCGCCGCCGACGCCGCCTGGCAAGCGCTCGGCGCCGACGAGGCGGTGCTCGAAGCCTGGGTCGATTTCGCGTGCGAGGCGTCGGTGGTCGCGGCCCGCGGACTCGACGGCCGGGTGGTCGATTACGGTCTGATCGGCAATACGCACCGCAACCACATCCTCGATGTTTCCATCGCTCCGGCCCCACTCGACGAGCGGCTGGCGCGCGAGGCCGGCGACATGGCCCGCGGCGTGCTCGAGCGGCTCGACGTCGTGGGGGTGCTTTGCGTCGAGTTCTTCGTGACCCGCGCGGGACAACTCTGGATCAACGAACTGGCGCCCCGGCCGCACAATTCGGGCCATCTCACGTTCGACGCCTGCCTGACGAGCCAGTTCGAGCAGCAACTGCGCGCCATTTGCGGGTTGCCGCTGGGTTCGACGGAACGATTGCGGCCGGCGGCGATGGCCAATCTGCTGGGCGAGTGCTGGCAGGCGGGCGAACCCGACTGGGCGGCGGTGTGCGCCCATCCGAACGTGAAGTTGCACCTGTACGGCAAGGCCGGGCCGCGACCCGGCCGAAAAATGGGGCACCTCACGGCGTTGGCCGCCGATTGCAATACCGCGCTGGCCGACGCTTTGGCCGCGCGAGACGCCGCGCGGCGGTGAAACGGGGCAAGGTGATTAGCGCGTATAATTCATGGTCCAACACTAACCCGCAGCGCGCATCTGTGCCACACGCGCCGAGGCTTTCGTCGGGTAAAGGTACGGTTTTGCCAGTTTTTTCGGAAGCTGCGCTGGAGGGCGTCCATGTGAATGGCCCGCGCCGCGCCCTGAATCGCGGCGGGCCGTGGACGGGGAGCGCCTCGGACCTGCTTTACGCGGTTGAGACGATCGTTGGACGTAGCGGCGCGAGGCACGGAGGATGGCCGCGTGACATCACGCGCTTCGGAGGGTGCATCAGGCGTCTCGCCCCGAAACTGCGATCGATTGGCGTCTCAATCCTTTTCGACAGGGAGCCGAATTCGCGCCGAAGACGGATAACGCTATCGGTGTCCGACGCCGTTCTCGCCGCGGCGCAGGGCGTTGGGCGCGCAGACGCCGTCGCCGGATACTTGACGATTTCGTCATTGAACCGCGCGTTGGAGCGCGAACGCGCCGCGGCGGGCCGGCCGCCGCACGAAGACTAATCGCCCTCCGAGCGTCGATGCTGCGCGAAAAAAAACGATTCCGAAACCCCTCCCAAAGAGATCCAAAGAAGCGTGGGGTAAGGCGAAGGGTGGCGCGGCAATTGGGTGCCGCTTTCGCGGCTCGCTCAGACGTCATGGGGTATTCGGAAGTCGTTTTTTTTCGCTTCGCCGCCGTTTTGTTTTTTGCCCGTTCGTTGCTGCGCAACGAGCGTGCTTTTTTCGCGAAAATGATCCCTTCCGATTCGTGGGCCGCCCTGGAACCCCGCGAGCTTGCGCTGCGGGGTGGTGTGACGGCGGACTGCGATCGATTCCCCTGGACCATGAATCATCCGGGTTAACGTACATCCGGCGGCAGTTTTCTGACTGTCCCTGTAACCCGTAACCTTTCCGCTAGGGTATAATGCCAGTGGGGCAAGACGCATTCGAGGCAAGTCGGCCGAACGATGGCGAAGCGGCGAAACATCGACCAGATCCTGCAAGACTGGGATTACCAGCCGGGCGAGGTGGGCGCGCGGGTCGTGCGCGGGCAGGATGGACGTGAAGTGTTGCAGATGCGGGTCGATTTGGGTCTGCTGCAGCTCGAAGTCACCGGCCGGCCCGACGGCGCCCGCCCGAACGGGGCCGAAACCTATTTCGATTACCTGCTGGCGCTGACGGTTCGCGACGGGGGTGAGTTCGTGCTGACCGATGAGCAGTGCGCCGAGGTCGATCGCGAGTTCGTGCAGTTCTACCAACGGCGGATTTGCTGGCTGGCGTTGCGCGAGTTCCGCCGCGCCGTGCGCGACGCCGACCATAGCCTGGCCTTCATGGACTTCGTCAAGAATTGCTCGCCCGACGAGCAGTGGACCATGTCGCACGAGCAGTACCGCCCGTTCATTCTTTTTCACCGCACCCAGGCCGCGGCGCTGGCCGGGCTCGAAGACCACGGCCCCGAAGCCGCCATCGAGCAGATCAACCTGGGACTCAACCGGATCAGGGAGTTCTTCGCCGAATACGAGGCCGAGGAGCAATTCGAGGAAGACGAGTTGGTGACTCGGCTCGACCAGTTGCGCGAATCGCTGCGCGACCACTACCACGTCGGCCGCACCTTGGGCGAGCAACTCGCCGACGCGGTGGCCAGCGAGCAGTACGAGTTGGCCGCCAGGCTCCGCGACGAAATCGCGCGGCGCGGGATCGGCAAGATCTGAAGGCCCTGGAAAGACCTAAAGCACCCTCATGCCGCAGCACTTCGATGCCTTGGTGGTTGGCGGTGGTCCTGGCGGCGCTACGGCCGCACTCGCGTTGGCCGGGGCCGGCTGGTCGGTGGCTCTGGTCGAATGCCGCGCGTTTCCGCGCCGCAAAGTTTGCGGCGAGTACCTTTCGCTGACGAACTGGCCGCTGTTCGAGCGCTTGGGGCTGGCCGACGCGTTCAGCCGTCTGGCTGGTCCCGAGATTTCGCAAGTCGCCCTGATGTCGGGTGCGACGACGCTGGTTTCGGAACTGCCACGGGCCGGCGCGAACGGCGCGGCCTGGGGGCGGGCACTTTCCCGTGAGCGACTCGACACGCTGCTCGTCGACGCGGCCCGCCGCGCGGGAGTCGACGTGCGCCAGCCCGCCAGAGTCGTGGCATGGGAACGGACCCGCGGCGGTCATGCGTGCCAGGTGCTCGCCGACGAGCAGGGCGATGTTCGCGAACTGCACGCCACCATCGTGGTCGCCGCCCACGGCTCGTGGGAGACGGGGCCGCTGGCGACGCAACCGACGCGAATGCCGCCGCGCGACGCCGATCTGCTGGGCTTCAAAGCCCATTTCCATCACAGCCGATTGGCCGAGGGGCTTATGCCCTTGCTCAGTTTCGCCGACGGCTACGGCGGCATGGTCCACTGCGAGGGCGGACGCGTGAGCTTTTCGTGCTGCCTCCGCCGCGACCGGCTCGAATCGCTGCGCCGGCAACCCGGTGAGAGCGCCGGGGACGCCGTGTTCGAGTACGTGCTTTCCGCTTGTCCGGCGGTGCGCGAAGTCGTCGACGCCTCGCGGCGCGACGGACCTTGGCTGGCCGCCGGCCCCATTCGGCCCGGAATTCGGCGTCGCTACCACGATGGGGTGTTCGTGGTCGGCAACGCGGCCGGCGAGGCGCATCCCGTGGTGGCCGAGGGCATCAGCATGGCGATGCAGTCGGCCTGGCTGCTCGGCCGGCGGCTCGCGGCCGACGGCCGAGTGCGCTCGCGCCGCTCGCGCGATGAAGCGATGGTGGACAGCGCGGGGCGCGACTATGCCGCCTTGTGGCGGCATACGTTTGCCGGCCGAATTCGCGCCGCCGCCGCCGTGGCGCACTGGGCCATGCGCCCCGCCGCCGTGCGTGCCGTGTTGCCGATCATCAGGCGCTGTCCAGCGCTCTTGACCTGGGGCGCCCGTCTCAGCGGCAAAAGCCGGCTCCTGGTTGACTCGTGATGACACTCCAATGTTTTTTTCCAACCAACCTTTTTCCGTGAAGCTGGTGCGGCGTCGTCGGGCAGGACACGGAACGCCACGGAGGGCGTTCCCTACAGAGGCGGGACTACGAACCACATCCGAGCCCCCCAAGAAGGCCGTTTTTTGTCCGTTTTGGAGTTCAACCAAGTCATGAGCCTGACCATCCTCGGCATGGGCACCGCGGTTCCGCCGCACGGCATGAGCCAGACCGAAGCGGTCGAGTTGGGCCGGCTCGTCTGCTGCCAGACCGACGAACAGGCATCGCTGTTGCGCGTGCTGTTCCGCCGGTCGGGCGTGCGAAACCGCAATACGGTCGTGCCGCACCGCACGGCGCTCGACTGGGTTTCTCCGGCGAGCAACGCCTCCCGCGGCGTCGACGTCGTCGATCGCCGGGGTCCGACCACCTTCGAAAGGATGCGGCTCTACGAAGAACACGCGCCTCGACTGGCCTTGGACGCGGCGCAGGCGGCGCTGCGTGCCGCCGCCGTCGAGCCGGCCGCCATTTCGCACCTGGTGACGGTTTCATGCACGGGGTTTTCCGCTCCGGGCGTCGATCTGGCTTTGATCCGGAATCTGGGACTCGCCGCGACCGTCGAGCGGGTCCAGGTGGGCTTCATGGGCTGCCACGGCGCGATCAACGGCTTGCGGGTTGCCCGCGGCCTGGCGGCGGTCGACCCCGCGGCGCGCGTGCTGCTGGTGGCGGTCGAGTTGTGCTCACTACACTATTGCGTTCACTGGGATCCGGCACGAATGGTCGGCAACGCGGTGTTTGCCGACGGCGCGGCGGCCCTGGTCGCCGCCCATGATGCATCGGTCGCCGACGCCTGGCGCGTGCTGGCGACCGGTTCGTGCCTGTTGCCCGACTCCGCCGACGCCATGACGTGGAGAATTGGCGATCACGGGTTCGAGATGCAGTTGTCGCCGCGCGTGCCGGAACTGATCGGTGAATACCTGCGCCCTTGGTTGACGGGCTGGCTCGATCGGCACGGTGTCGCCCTGGAAGGCGTCGGTTCATGGGCGGTACACCCGGGTGGGCCACGGATCGTGAGCGCCGTTGAAGAAGCCTTGGGGCTTCCCGCCGGCGCCACGGCCGTCTCGCGCGAGGTGTTGGCCGAGCACGGCAACATGTCGTCGCCGACCGCGCTGTTCATCATCGATCGGCTGCGAAGCCGGCACGCGCCGCGGCCATGCGTCGCGCTGGGCTTCGGCCCCGGACTCATGGCGGAGGCGGCCTTATTGGGGTAACCTGGAATTGCCATATCATGCTCGGAGAATCGGCCATGCCGCTGCTCGATCACTTCCATCCGCCATTGCGGGGCCCGCGCCGCTGGGAGGGATTTCATCATTCCTGGGCGTCCAACATGGCGCAATACCTGAATCGGGAGATCCTGCCGGCCGATTATTTCGCTGAATCGGAAATCAGCCTGGGTCCGAATCTGGAGATTGACGTCGCCAGTTTCGAGTTGAAAAACGATCCGGCGGCCGGGCCAGGTGGGAGCCCAACGGCCGTTTGGGCGCCGCCGGCGCCGCTGCTTTCGTTTCCCATCGATTTTTCCCGCTTGGACGTTTGCGAAGTCCGCGTTTACGAGGAGCTGGGGGGATCGCAACTCCGCGCGGCGATCGAGCTCGTCAGCCCCGCCAACAAGGACCGTCCTGGGAGCCGGCGGACGTTTGCCGCCAAGTGCGCCGGCTACTTGCGACAGGCGGTTTCGGTCGTGATTATCGACGTGGTCACCGAACGCAACGCGAACCTGCACGCCGATCTCTTGGATGTTCTCGAAGTGGCCCAGGCCGCCTGGGAATCACCGACCCGTCTTTGCGCCATTTCCTACCGGCCCATCCCCATGCAAGGAGAGGCGAAAGTCGAAGCCTGGCCCGAAACGCTTTCCCTCGGGGCTGCCTTGCCGGTCGTCCCTTTGTGGTTGGGCCCGGATTTGGCATTCCCGTTGAATCTTGACGAATCGTACGAGACGACATGCGCGGGGTTGCGTATTGATGTCCACTCCAGACGCACATAGTGAGGGGCGGGAAGAGCCCACCGCGCGGAACGCCACGGAGGGCGTTCCCTACGGAACCCCATGCGACGATCCAAGCGAACGCCTTGCGGTGGCGTCAAGGCGCACGCGCCGCCATACGGCCCAACCCAAGAGGCTGAGGCTCACCAGCACCCAGACGGCGCCGATCGGCCGCGCCAACCAGCCGGCGTGCCAGTGACCGGCCAGAAGCCCCGCGTCGGTCTGGGCGACTTGTGATCCGAGCAGATCGCCGGTGACGTCGTGGACCGAGTAGAGGCAGAGCACGATCCCCAGCAGGTTGAAGGCGGCGTCGCAGAGCCAATCGGCGGCGAACGACAGTGCGACGAGCACCAGTCCCGTCCCAACGCCGACCCAGAAATCGAGCGCGCGCCAATCGCCGTAGAAGGCGTACAACGACGTGTAGGCCGCGCCCAGCACGAGCATGAAGCCGCGCTGCGTCGCCGGGCGGCGAATCAAGATGGCCAGCGCGCCCAGCAGGGCCGTGCCCAGATACCCGGCCGGATAGATGGCCCAGGCCCATCCGCCGCGGCTGAGCGTATGGCCGCTTTCATCCCACCGCGTCTTGATCTCCAGCACTTCTCCACCGGTGGCTAAAGTCGCCAGCGCATGGCACATTTCGTGGAGCATCACCGTGAGCACTTTGAGCGGATAGACCACGGGCGTGTCCCAAAGCGCCACCACCGCCACGCCGACGGCCAAGGGCACCCAGAGGGTGCTGCGCGTTTGGGGCCTGGTTCGCACGTTGAGGAGAGCGGTCATGTGGCGATATCCTCCTCGTCCGCCATGCGGGCCGGATCGGCCCCCGAATGTGACATCCGGTAGCGCGACGCCGAAACGGACCACTAAGCCCCGGTCGCTTTCTAGCCGGGGCATTGCTTAGGCTCTGCCACCAGCCACCGCTTTCTCGTGGCAAAATGTGTCATTGTCGGCCGCCGCGGCTTGTCGCACGGCTTCGGCGGCGCCGAATGCCGCGCTATGCCGCCGCACCATGACACAACTCGCCTGACCTTGCGGCGTCACACTGAGGTTCAAGAAACTGTCGCCGGACGGCACGTCGGCTTTCGTTACGGCGACGATGGGGCATTCTGGGTCGGGCGTCTCGTAGTTCAGAATGGGGAAAAGGCTTCCATGTTGCAATGCCAGGGTGCTGGCGACCAATTCCACCAAGCCGCCGCCGGCTCCCAGGTTGCCGAAGTAACTTTTCGCGGCCGTCACCGGCAGCGAATCGGCCCGCGCGCCGAAGACCTCGCGGATGGCGCGGGCTTCTTCGGCGTCGCTACGGCGCGTGGCCAGGCCATGCGCATGCAGATGCCCGACGTCGCCCGGCGTGGCGCCGGCGTCGCGCAGCGCCGCGCGCATGGCGTTGGCCAACGCGGCGTCGCGCCGGGGCGCAAGGTCGCGGTCGGCGACCGACGACGAACCGAAACCGACGACTTCGCCGCGGATCGTCGCCCCACGCGCCCTGGCCGAGGCGAGCTCTTCGAGCACGATCGCTCCAGCCCCCTCCCCTAGGACCATGCCGCCGCGGGCGAGATCGAAGGGCCGCGAAAGACACTGGGGCTCTCGCCCGTTGATGGCCAACTCCTCCTCGAACACCGCGTGGACGGCCTTCATCGGATGCACGCGCGTGCCCGTGGCGCCGGCGATCATCAGCTCGGCGTGGCCGCGCGCGATGACGCGGAACGCTTCGCCCACGGCCAGGTTGGCCGCCGCCTCGCGATGGGTGATCGAGTTGTTCGGGCCGCGCAGGTCGTTGTAGATCGCAATGTGGCTGGCCGGCATGTTCGGCAGGTACTTGAGCAGCCAGAGGGGGTTCATTTTGCCCATCCCCTCCGATGCCCAACGCGCGAATTCGAAACCATGCCCGTTGGTCAGGCAGGCGGCGACGCTGGAATTCAATTCCTCCGGCGCGGAGATCATGTAGTCGGCGCCGTAGACGACGCCGCAGCGTTCGGGATCGTGCTTGCCCAGCGCGAAGCCGGCGTCGGCCAGCGCGCATTGAGCGGCGGCGACTCCCATCTGCGCCTCGCGGCACATGACCTTGAGCCCCTTGCGAACCGACTTCTTCTGGTCGCCTTCCAAGGGACCAAAGTCGTCGATATGGCCGGTGAACTCGCGGGCCTCGGCGGCGATCGAGGTCGGCAAGGCGGTCAACGGAAGAGAGGTCATCAGGGCCACGCCGCTACGGCGAGCTTGCAACGCCTCCCAAAGAGCGTCAGGAGTGTTGCCCAGTGGACTGATGACGCCCCAACCCGTGATCACGACCCGGCGGCTCGCTGGCTGCGAAGAAGTCATAGACAACTCTGGCTTGCCCAAGTGCTCCGTCAAACTTCAACCCAATGTTCCTTGGAGTGTGCTCTCAATCAATAGCGGCCGTGGTACTTCTTCGCCTCGCGGGCGCTCGTTTGGGGCACCGGAGCGGCTTCGCCCGCCACCTTGCCTCGCCCCTCGATGAACACCAGCAAATCGGCCCGCGGCGGGGTGCCGAGCACGTTGAGACCGCCGAGCAATCCCGACGGCTTCTCGGGCACCGGAGTCGCCACCACCCCCAGCCCCACCAGCAACACCTGGTCGGCGGGCCAGCGGAACCGTTCGTGCAGACCGCTGTGCGTCATCTGCGGCACGTCGATCCTGGCCCGCTGCCGCGGCGCGGCGGGCGAGGGGACTTCGAGCATGACCGGCAGCAGTTTTTCGAGCTGGTTGATATCGCACTTGACCACCGCGTCGATCATGCGGCCATCGAGCGACATGAGCGGGTTCAATTCGAGCGAAAATCCCTCGTCGAACTGCCCGACATCCGGCTGGAAGGCGGGCCACAGCTCGGGCCGGCGCTGCATGTCGCGGATGTACGCGCGGCTGCGCGTCGCCGAGACGATGGTCGATTGGCCGTTGTTCACCAGCAAATGAGGCGAACTGTGCTCGCGGAAGTCGGATCGCTTGCGCAGGTTGTCCAACAGCATGGCCGCGTCTTCCTTGTGCATCAGCCATGCCTGGATGCCTTGGGTCTGTACCGGCACGGGGTGGAGCACCGACTGGGCCTTGGCCCGCCAGTTCGGGCTGCTCACCGTGATCACCCGCAGACCAAAGGCGTTCGACTCGGCCTCGCTGTCGACGAAGCGGTCGACGACCTCGGCGACGACAGCATGGACTTCGGGCGTGTGGTAGACGGTCAGTGTGTCGGGACTGGCGTTAAGACAGGCCACCGTCTCGGAGTGCCAGGCTTCGTAGCCGGTCTCGCGGAGGATCCAATCGACGATCGCCTGTTCGGGACGATTGGTCGAAGTCACCCGCCGTGTGTAGGGGCGAATGTCGTAAATCCGCAGCACCTGCCCGGCGTCGTTGGGCAGCGTGTCGGGGCCCTGGGTCACATGTGCGATTTGCCGCCGCGGGAGGGGGCCGGCGCTTTGCAACGGGGCATCGCCCTGTTCGGAGTCGTCCTCCGCGGCGGGAGCTTTGAGGCCCTTCTTGTTGATCGACGCGCGGGGCGCGACCCAGTTTCGGCCCTGTTTCGCCGGCTGGGAATCGTCGCCCTGGCCGGCGGTCGATTCCTCGGCCGCAACGTCGTCAACGGGTTCTTGCGCCGCCAGAGAAGCAGGGCGGCAGGCGGCCGCCAGCACGGCCAGTGGGACCGGTAAAAGCCAAAGCCAGGCGGCTATCCGCACCCCTGAATGACGCGCGAACATAAACTCAGCCTCCATGCCGAAGCCCCCAACGACGAGAGGCGGGGAGTATAGGGTACAGCCCGGCCGGGAGCAAGGCGGATCGGGGCTTGGCCAGTTCCCCAGTTCCACGCATGGTCACCATGTGCTCCTCCGGGGGGACGGCGCTTTCACACGCCCCTTGGTATGACTCGAAAAGGACCGATTGGCGGCGCATGGCCGGCGCCGCACCCGCGGGTTTCGCGATACGTGTCAACATCGCACGCGTCTGCTCTTAGTAAAGGGCGTTATGGGGACCGACGTTAGGCGGATCCCTGGACTTTCCCATTGTCCCGCGGGTGGCCGACGATGAGCGAGGCGTTGTGTCCGCCGAATCCAAAGCTGTTCGACATGATCGCAGTCAGTTTCCTTTCGCGGGCGTGGTTGGGCGTGTAGTCGAGATCGCACGCCGGATCGGGCTCGTCGTAGTTGATCGTGGGCGGAACGATGCCGTCGCGCAGCGCCAGCACCGAAAGGATGAGTTCCACCCCCCCACTGGCCCCCAACAGGTGGCCCAACTGGCTCTTGGTGCTGGAAATGCTGACCTTGGCGGCCTGGCTGCGAAAGACCGATTTGATGGCCATGGTTTCCGCTTGATCGCCCAAGGGAGTGCTGGTTCCGTGGGCATTGATGTAGCCGATCGACTCCATGTCCACCCGACCGTCCTGCAGGGCTCGTTCCATCGCCTTCGCGGCGCCGGTGCCGTGCTCGTCCGGCTGGGTAATGTGGCTTCCATCGGCGCTCGTGCCATATCCCAGCAGTTCGGCGTAGATGTGGGCGCCGCGTTGCTTGGCGTGTTCGAGTTCCTCGATCACCAAGAGCCCGGCCCCTTCGCTGAGCACGAAACCGTCTCGGCCGCGGTCGAACGGACGGCTGGCACGTTGCGGATCGTCGTTGCGTTCCGACAAGGCCCGCATCGACGCGAAGCCGCTGACTCCCATGGGGGTCAACGCGGCTTCGGTGCCTCCGGTAACCATCACGTCGGCGTCGTCATATTGGATGGCCTTGAAGGCGTCGCCGATCGCATTGGCGGCGCTGGCGCAGGCGGTGGCGACCGCGGCGCTCGGCCCGCGCAGACCGTACTGGATGGAAACGTGCCCGCAGGCCGCGTTCACCATCAACTTGGGAATGGTGAAGGCCGACACCTTGTCGGGACCCTTTTCCAGAAGCCGAGAGTGTTGGGTTTCGATTTCGTGCAACCCGCCGATCCCCGAACCCAGGATCACGCCGCAACGGAAGCGGTCTTCTTTCTCGAAATCCAGCCCCGAGTCGTGTACCGCGTCGATGCCGGCCACCAGCGCGAACTGGGTGAAGCGGTCGATCCGCCTGGCGTCCTTGAGAGTGATGTAACCGTCGGTCGACCAGTCACTGATTTCGCCGCCGAATTTGACTTTGTACTCGCTGATGTCGAAGGCCGTGATGCGACGGATGCCGCTTTCGCCGCGGCACACCCGCTGCCAAAGATCCTCGACTTGGCGACTAAGCGAAGTGACTGCGCCGAGCCCGGTTACGACAACACGTCGTTTCATCGCAAGCTCGTTAGAACTCGGTTCCGTTCGAGGTAATCAACCCGCCTGACTCTTTTCGATGTAGTCGATCGCCTGCCCGACCGTCTGGATTTTCTCCGCCGCGTCGTCAGGGATGTTGATGTCGAACTCTTCTTCGAGTTCCATCACCAATTCGACCGTATCAAGGGAATCGGCGCCGAGGTCGTTGACAAACGACGTCTCGGGCGTGACCTGGTCTTTGCTGACCCCCAACTGCTCGGCCACGATATCGATCACACGTTCTTTGACTGAGGCCACCGTACCGATCCTCCTACGCACCGAAAATCAGGGTGTTCGACTGAAACGAAAATAAGCTTCCCGCCGCCCATCCAACATAGCGTACCAGCGGGAGCAGGTAAATGCCATGAAAATGGCGGATTCCCGCAAGACAGGAAGGTATAGCGTGTTTTTCCCTCCTTGTCTATATCTACGCGGTCAATCCCCCGTCGACCGTCAAAACCTGCCCGGTGAGGTACGCCGTGCCGGGAGCGGCCAAAAACAGCACCGCCGCCGCGATTTCCTCCGGCCTGCCCAGGCGTTTGGCCGGAATCCGCGTTTTGACCTCGCCCAGGATGCTTTCGCCCAGAGCCGCGGTCATTTCGGTCTCGATGAAGCCCGGCGCGACGGCGTTGACGGTCACTTTGCGGCCCGCCAGTTCGCGGGCCACGGTTCGGGTCATGCCGATCAGGCCGGCCTTCGAGGCCGAATAGTTGGCTTGTCCCGGATTTCCCATCAGGCCCGATACGCTGGCGATATTGATGATCCGCCCGTAACGGGCCTGCATCATCGGCCGAGTCACGGCCCTGGTGAATAGAAAAGCGCCTCGCAGGTTGGTGTTGATGACGTCGTCCCACTGGTCGTCCTGCATGCGGGGAATCAACGTATCGCGGGTGATGCCGGCGTTGTTGACCAGGATATCGAGCCGTTGCCATTTCTCCAGAACGGCATCGACCACAAGTTGCACGCTTTCCGACCTGGTCACGTCGCACTCGAAGCGGGCGGCGGTGCCTCCGGCGGCGGTGATTTCGTCCACGGCCTGGTCCAGCTTTTCGCGATCGCGTGCCACACATGCCACGTTGGCGCCCGATCGCCCGAGGGCCAGCGCGATGGCACGGCCCAGGCCGCGCGAGGCTCCGGTGACCAAGGCGACCTGGTCAGACAAATCGACGGTCATTTGACCGCTGGGGGCTTCGGGCATGTTTCTCTTTCCATATCGAGTCGATACCTCGTTTCCACGCTCTGTATTACGCCGCCACATTTTCGCAGTTCGCGGCGCGGTCGATCCTGCGCAGCAGACCTCGCAACACCCGTCCAGGGCCAATTTCGTAAAACCGGTCGAATCCTTGTTCGAGCAGATAACGGATCGAATCTTCCCATCGCACGGGCGAGACAACCTGCTCGATCAACAGCCTGCGAATTTCCCGCGGGCTTTCGTGCGGTAGGGCATCGACGTTGGAAACCACGGGAATTCGCGGCTTTCCGAGCGGCACGTCCGCCAACGCCTCGGTTAAGCGCGCGATCGCCGGCTGCATGATCGCCGTGTGAAATGCCCCGGCGACCGCCAGCGGTACAGCCTTCATGGCCCCCGCGCTTTGTGCCAATTCCAGCACTCTTTGGCAAGCCCCCTTCGTGCCCGACACGACCAGGTTTCCTGGGCACAAGTAATTCGCGATTTGTAATAGCTCGCCACCGCCCGCCGGTTGATGGAGCATGGCCTGCCGGCAAAGGGCTTCGATCGGCGCTCGGTCCAAGCCCAGCACGCTGACCATGCCACTGGGCGTGGCGTCGGCCGCTGATTGCATCGCGCGGCCGCGTTCTTGCACGAGTTTCAGTCCCGTTTCAAAGTCGAGAACCCCGGCGAAAACCAAGGCCGTGTACTCACCGAGACTCAGTCCGGCGGCGGCCTGGCAACTCGCGACCACCTCCGGCGATTGCGTCCGCAGCGACTCCAGTGCGGCGAGGCTGGTGACGAACAGGCCCGGCTGGCTATGGACGGTCGAATCGAGTTGGTGCGCCGGACCCTCGAAGCAAATTCGTTTCAGGTCGTAACCCAGGATATCGCCGGCTCGGTCGAACAGTCGCCCCGCCTCCGGCAGCGATTCGGCCAAGGCCCGGCCCATGCCCACCGACTGGGCGCCTTGTCCGGGAAAAAGAAAGGCGATCTTACCCACGACGCTGTATTCTCCATGACACTGCCTTCCCCATTAAGAAAGGCGCGTAACGACTTACCTTGCTTGCGCCGCGGGTTGGTGGACTGAGCTGAGTGAGCTGAGAAACGTCTCGTCCTCAGACCGCTCGCCGTATATGGCAAACCGATGATATTAAAGCGGGATCCGTCGGGTGTCAAGCCGCCACTCGTGTGTGTCGTGTGTGCGGCAGGCGATCATGTGCCGCCCCCGCTTCAGCCCGCGTCTCCTACGGGTCCGATCGCACGCGTTCTTTTCTATGCGAGTGCAATCCCAACACATCCCTTCGTGGTCACGTCGACCCTACGGGCGGCCGCTCTGCCGGCCTGGCGGCCGGCGGACACGGAACTTTTCTTGCGACCGTCCCACCATGATGCGCCGTTCCAATCATACGAACGCCCGCACCGACGGCTGCCGCCGCCGGGGGGTCGATGGGTGTCTTCGAACTGACGCAATCCGTGTCGAGGGGTGGGGGGTGGGAAAACTAGGCGGTCGGCGGCGGGCGATTGAGCGCAGGATGAAGCCCGAAGGCCCCCGCGGCCGATGAATGAACCGATGCCGGGAGGTCACCATGAAGTCCACTCAAGCGATTCGCGAGCTCGTGTTCCAAACCGTCCGGCAGCTTGGCTGCGAAAGCGCCACCGTGCTCGGCGAAACCATTCTGATCCGCGACGGAAAGTACGCCGGCCGCCGTTTCGAGTTCGTCGACGGTCTTGAGGCCTTGTGGCTGATCGACGCGGATCGGATCGATTTCCATGCCGGCTCGGGCGAACTGCTTCGCAGCCTGGTCGTCGAGAACGAAAACGCCCGGCAGCGATCGGCGTAAGTTCGACTGGACCGGGCTATCCAGCGGGGGCATCGCTTAGGCTCCGCCCCAGCCACCGCCTTTCTCATGGCAAAATGTCCCATTGTCGGCCGCGTGAAGTATAAGTCGGTCGTAAGCCCCGGCAGGGCGGCGCTCGCTCACACCGCGCGCACTTCATCGCCCACGCGGATCACGCACTCGCCGGCGCATTCGGCCGATCGCGTGTTCACGGCCAGGCGATAATAATGGTCGAACCGTGAGCGGGCGGCGGAGGACGGCAGCGTTTGCTCGCGGCGCGCGGCGAAAATCCGGGCGAAGTCCGGCGTGATGTCGCCCGTCAACGTGTCGCGGCTGGGGACGACGCAGCGACGCCATCGAGCGACTTGATCGGGTAGAGCGTGATCCGGGCGAGGTGGGGCTTAGTCATTGGTCATTGGTTGCAAAATCCAATCACGGTTCATAAGAGCCGTGCGAACGGCACAGCCCCAAAAACCCAACCTCCAACCTCAACTGACCCATGACCCATGATAAAATGTGAGCTATGTTTCGTTAATTACTCTACCATGTGGGGCCATGTGAGAAGACAACATGACCCCCTCGGCGGTTGAGTTTCCCTCGTTTTCCAACCTGTTCGCCGCCGGCAACGCGGCGCTTCCTCGCAAGGCCGCGCCGACGGGCTTTCACACGCCCAATCTGCGTCGTCCGACCAGTGCCGTGATCGAGCATGTGCGGAACCTGGTGTCGTCGTTCGAGCCGATCATCGATCGGCGAGGATCGCCACGTCTTTCGGTGACCTTCTGCGCGCAGGCCATGGCGCTGGACGATCAATTGCGGCCCGTCGGCGATGAGTTCTCCCTCGTCGTGCGGAACGTGTCGGCGACCGGACTTGGCTTACTCTCAACCACCGCCGTGAATGGTCCGTACTTGGCGATCGAACTGGCGACCGACGGCGGCGAGACGCTCCACATGGCCATCGAGGTCCGCCGTTGTCAGCCGATCGGCCCGTGTTTCGACATTGGGGGCCGGTTCGTCGTGTGGACCATGACGCCCGCACCATAAACCACGTTGACGAACCTCGGTGCCGTTTCCGATAATGGGGGCTGCTTAAATCTCTCCCTGCCCACCTTTGGAGATGAGGTCAATGCTCACGATTTTCGGCCAAAAACGGCGGTTTTGCGACGGCGTCAGCCGCCGCGATTTTCTGCGGATCGGCGGTTTGGCGATGGGTGGCCTGACGCTCTCAGACCTGTTACGCGCCGAACTTCGCGCCGAGAGCAAGGCCTCGCGGCACAAATCGGTGATCATGATTTGGCTGCCGGGCGGGCCCAGCCACATGGACACGTATGACCTCAAGCCGGACGCGCCGGCGGAGTACCGCGGCGAGTTCCGTCCGATTGCCGGCAAGGTGCCTGGCATGGACTTCTGCGAGCACTTGCCCAGGCATGCCGCGATGGCCGATAAGCTGGCGGTGATCCGCTCGGTGACGGGCGCCGTGTCGGAGCATGCCTCGGCGCTCTTGATGAGCGGCTACGGCGAGCGCGTCGGACAACAGCAAGGGGGCCGGCCCGGCGTGGGTGCGATCCTTTCCAAATTGCGAGGCCCGGCCGACGTGCAAGTGCCGCCTTACGTGAGCCTGATGGGCACGCCCATTGGCACCGACGCCGGTTACGCCGGCGCGGCCCACAAGCCGTTCGTGCCCGACGGGCCGGGCCTGGCCAATTTAAGTCTTAACGGCCAGGTCTCGCTCGACCGGCTCCACGACCGCCGCGAGCTTTTGGGCCGGTTCGACCGGCTGCGCCGCGACGCCGACGCATCGGGCGCGATGGAAGGGCTCGACGCCTTCGCCGCGCGTGCTTTCGAGATCATCACCGCCCCCAAGACGCGCGACGCGTTGGACCTGAACCAAGAGGATCCCAAGACGGTCGAACGCTACGGCAAGGCGACTCATTTCCTCACGGCCCGCCGGCTGGTGGAGGCCGGCGTGCGCTGTGTGACCTTGGCCATCGGCGGCTGGGACACGCACGGCAACAACTTCGGCCATTTGCGAGAGCAACTGCCGATGGTCGATCAGGCCGTGGCGGCCCTGGTCGAAGATTTGCACCAGCGGGGGCTGGACCGCGACTGCTCGTTGGTGATGTGGGGCGAGTTCGGCCGCACGCCGCGCATCAACGCCGGCGCCGGCCGCGACCATTGGGAGCCGGTCATGTCGGCCTTGGTGGCGGGCGGTGGGCTGAGGATGGGCCAGGTGATCGGCGGCACCAACGCGCGCGGTGAAGTGGCCCAAGACCGGCCCGTCACCGTGCAACAGGTGCTCGCCACGCTTTACCACACGCTCGAAATCGATCCCGCCACGACGATCCCTGACCGCCAGGGGCGGCCAATGTACCTGCTCGACGACCGGCGCATGGTCGAGGAATTGGTGTAGGACGCTAGCGCGCGCCGTAAACCACGTACTCCTCAGGCGTTAGGCCGACGATGGTGAAGGCGCGGAGAAACGCGATCTTCGACATCCCCACGACGGCACGCGCTTTGCACCTTAACCAGCAAGGCAACCCCCATGCAGGAGGATATCGATAGTGAAAACGAAACAATCCCTGAACGGATCGGCGCCCGCCGCCGACGCGAGACGCAATTGGTTCGCCGGACTGGCGATGCAGGCGCTCCTGCCGGACGAGGCATCCAAACACGCGATTCAGATCGACGAAATCAATGCGGAGCTCGTGGCCCGTGCCGCTTACCAAGTCGCTGACGCCATGGAAAAGGAAGCCAGCCGGTCTCTTGAGGCGGAATGCGAAAGTAGCCAGACACCCGATCCGGAATCGCAGAGCCCTCATTCCGTGCATCTGCCGCAGCCCCGGCTTCCCGAGGGGGTGTTCGACCCGCGGCCCAAATAGCTCAGGCCGAACGAGCCTGGCTGCGTGCCGGATTCGGTTCGAATACCCGCATGAATCGACCCTGTGGGTTCGCCCTCAATACCCGCACGGATCCCTGGCGATCGACGACGTGCAACTCGTCGCCGCACGCTTGCGCGCGTGCGTCGCCAAGCCCGTCGAGTACCACGCCCAGCGGTGCCGCCAGCCTCACGTCGTATTCCACCAGCATTCCGCGGTGGAGCGCAAACGTGCTACGTCCGACCTGCACGCGATCCGGCCCCGTGGGACACGCGGGCGGAGCAAAATGCATCCCTCCCGTCTCCTGGACGAGAGGCGACAGCCGTTGGCTCCGGCCCGACGCGTAGTCGTGCCGCAAGTCGACCGTCGTGGCCCCCGTCGCATGGTCGATCGTCAAAAGGACGAAGCCCCCCGCGTCGAATTCGAGCAGACGGCTGTGGCGGTAATCGTCGCGGGAAACTTCGCCGATGACTCCGGTGTGGGCGAACGTACATTGGTTGACGCGGGCCAGCGAGTCGGGATACCATTGCCCCAGGTGGTTGTGCGCCGAAAACCAGAGCTTGATTTGCGGATTGCGGACGACGATTTCAATGAAGCGTTCGGGCCGGTCGGTGTGGTTCAGCCAGGCGTTGGGGCACTTCAAGTGGATGCTTTGCAACACCCGCAGGCCGGAGCCCAGCGGGGGGGCGTGGGAAAAAACGAACGTCGGCCGCCGGCGGTTTTCGGCGAGCGTGGAGACGAACCACGCCACCTGGGTCTCGTCGAGATACACTTCGTGGCAGCAGCCGGTGTTGGCGCGAAAGCGCGTGCTCGACAGGCAAATCACCAGCGCCTCGCCCAGATCGACCGCCTGGTAGGGTTGGTCGCGGTCAAATGCCTGGCACCATTCGGCCACGGCCTGGGCATCCGTCGGGTAGGCGGGGCCCTCCAGGTCGTGGTTGCCGATCAGCGTGTGGAACGGGCGGTCGAAGTCGGTAAGAAATTCCAGGCCTTCCATAAATGACTGCCAGGTGCCACAGTGACTGTAGCCTCCCTGGTCGCCCAATTGGAACACGGCCTCGGGGGCGTGGCGGAGGATCTGTTCGCGCGCGCGTCTATAATCGGCGTCTTGCGGCGCTTCATAATGGAGATCGCCCAGCACGGCGATGGTCCGCTTCGGTCGTGGCATGAAGTGGGCCTACTTCTTCGTCGGCTTCTTCTTGCCCAGCTTCATCGTCGACCGCTTCTGCTTCTTGAGACTGGCATCGGGATCCAATCCCAGATCGATTTCTCGCAGGTACTTCGTCGCCGGACCTCGCTCTTTGCCGGTGAGCTTGCCGTCGTGGTTCGTGTCGAAGCGTTCCATGAACGCCTTGTAATTGGCTTCCTGTTGCTTCTGGATCGCCTGCGCCATTTTCTGCTGGGCCTGCGCCGTCTTGATCATCATCTGTTGCATGCCTCTCATGTACCCCGATCCGCGCGCCATCGCCATGGCAGGATCGACGAGCGACATTCCGGCGAGCACGGCCAGACCGGCAACCAGCGCGATCCCGCCAGGCACCCGTTTCCCGAATTGAAAGGATCGATGTGGGCAATCATCCAGACATCGCATGGAGAAAACTCCTTTTATCGTAGTGCCAAAGGTACGCCGTTCACATCCCTACCGCCCCTACTGCTTCGCCGATTTGGTGGGCGATTTCGCCGATTTCACGGACTTCGACGACTTCACCGACTTCGACGACTTCTTCGTTTTGCCCGCCTTCATCGTCGAGCGCTTCTGTTTCTTGATGCTGGCATCGGGGTCGTTCCCCATTTCCAATGCGCGCAGGTACTTCGTCGCCGGACCCTTCTCTTTGCCGGTGATCTTGCCGTCATGGTTCGTATCGAAACGTTCCATGAACGCCTTCTCATCGGCTTCTTGCTTCTTCCGCATCTCCTCCGCCATCTTCTGCGTGGCCTGCGCCTGCTGAACCATGACCTGTTGCATGCGTCCTCTCCACCACTGGGCTGGGGCGGGCGCGGGGGCGATGATCCACATTCCGGCCACCACGGCCAAGGCGGCTAGCAGCGAACTCCTCGCGGGCACCCATTTTCCGCAGCGACTGGATCGAGGGGGGCAAACATCTAAACATCGCATTGAGACGGCTCCTATGGGATGGTGTGGGCTGTGGCCTTGACCGCGTTCATTCTATCTAACACCGCTTGATTTGCATAGTACCGCCGGCGAATTTTCTTGACTCGCCCCCTTTGGAATGATCTATTAACACTTCTTAATGTTTCATGACACCGGAGAGTCGTTCGCCATGCCCCGCCTGCCGCCACTGTCTCTCGACGCTCACCACCTCGACCACCGGCAAAACGCGCTGGCACAGGCGTTTTCGCCTGCTGATCGCGGGCTGGTGCGGGTCGGCTCAAGGCGCTGGTTCTTGCAATTGGGTGCGGCGGGCTTCAGCGCGGGCATGTCGCTGGCAGCAGGCCAGCGGCTTTCCGCCGCGACGAAAATCGCCGGCGGCGACCGCCGCGCGGTGATTGTCTTTTGGCTTTCGGGCGGTCCAAGCCATATCGACATGTGGGATCCCAAGCCCTTGGCGCCACACGAGATTCGCGGGCCCTACCAGACGATTGCGACCAGCGTGCCGGGGATCGCCGTGTGCGAACACTTGCCGCTCCAAGCCAGCCTGATGGACAAACTGTCGATCATCCGCTCGGTCGATTGTTCCGCCAGCAACCATACACCGATCACCATGCAGGCGGGCAACGCGCTGGCGCGCCGCACCGACGACGGAAACGATGGCGGCGGGTATCCGTCGATGGGCTCGGTTGCGGCAAAACTCCGTGGTCCCAATGCCACGGACCTCCCTGCCTTCGTGGGTTTGGCGGATTCGTGGAAAGCCGACGTCTGGGGCGCCGGGCACTTGGGCCAGGACCATGAACCGGCCAAGGGAGGCGAATTGGCCGGCCGGCTCGCACTCACCGACGGAATCAACGTGGCGCGGCTGCAAGATCGCCAGGAGCTTCGCCGCCAATTCGACCGATTGAGCCACGACCTCGACCGCGCCGGCACGATGTACCAGGTCGATCGCAACCATCAGATGGCCTTCGACATGGTCACCTCGGGCCGGGTGCGCGACGCGTTTGACGTCTCGAAGGAGCCGGACGCTTTGCGCGACGCTTACGGCCGCGGTAGCGTCGGAGAAAAAGCCCTCTTGGCGCGCCGGCTGGTCGAGGCGGGCGTGACCTTCGTCTTGGTCAGCGGGAAATGGGGCTATTTCGACCATCATGGCGACAATGTGCCACCTTGGGGTGGCATCCAGAAGGGCCTGACGCCGATCCTACCCACAATCGACCACGCCCTGCACGCGCTGGTGATCGACCTGGACCTGCGCGGCCTGTTGGACTCGACCTTGGTGCTGATGATGGGTGAGTTCGGTCGCACGCCGATGCTCACCTCCGACGGCGGCCGCGGTCATTGGACCAACTGCATGTCGATGCTGGTGGCCGGCGGCGGTCTAGCCGCCGGGCAAGTGATCGGCGGCACCGATCGCAAGGGGTACGACATCCAGGACGGTCGCGTGCGGCCGGCCGATCTGGCCGCCACGGTGTTCCGCCATTTACGGATCGATCAGGCGGCCCAGTGGGTCAACCCGCAGGGCCGGCCGATTCCGATCGTCACCGAGGGAGGCCGGCCGATTCCAGAATTGGGCTGAAGTGTGGGGCAGGTTACCAAGCTGTCGTACCATGGCTGCGGCACGTTGGAAACCTGCCCCACGTTACAGGTCGGTATGGAGACGGTCACGGCTTCTTGCGCTCGCGAGTGATCGCCTTGGTCAACATTTCGCGCATTTCGCTCTCGATTTTCCCCTTGAACATCATCGCGGCGAAAGGAATGTCGACGTCCAGCTTCACGTCAGTTTCTTCGACCACCCCCACCCCTTGAAACTTGAACCCGTAGCTTTTGAAGCTGAACTTGAGCGAGTTCTCGCCCCACTCTTCCTGCAAGTCGCCCACCTGGTCCTTATGGCGGTCCTTGAGCCACGAAAGAAAGCCCTTGAGTCGCTCGCTCGCTTCCTCGCGGCCGACCGAGTGCGGAACCGTTACTGAGATCTTCGGCATGCTCGTTTCCTTTCAGTCCAATTCCTCGTTCCCCTCTTTGGGATGGTCCTTGCTTGCGCCGCGGGTTGGTGTGGGGCCATGAAGAATCCGGGCTAGGCCGTCGCAGCGGACAATCCGAGTTTCTTCTTCAACTCCGACAACAGCCGCACGGCATGTCCGATCTCGGCTTTTTGGCGATCAGGCTCCTGGGGAATCTCGCGTTCGATCGTCAAGGGGCCGGCATACCCGACTTCGGCCAGCGCGCGCAGGTAATTCTCGATGCCGACGTCACCCTCGCCCAAGGGCACTTCGGCGCCCCAATCCACGCCCGGCCGTTGGGCCCAGGTGCCGTCCTTGCAGTGGACGCTTTTGACGTAACGGCCCACTTTCTTCAAGGCGGCGATCGGCTCGCCCGAACCGTAGAGGATCATGTTCGCCGGATCGAAATTGATGAACAGGTTGTCGCGACCCACGTCGCGGATGAACGTCAACAGCGTGTCGGCCGGTTCCTGGCCCGTCTCCAAGTGCAGGGCCTGGCCGTTGGCGCGGCAATGGTCGCACACGTCGCGCGTGACCGCCCGCACTTCGTCGTAGAGCGGGTCGGTGGTGTCGTGGGGCACGAAGCCCAGGTGCAACCCCACAACCGGGCAGCCGAGCAGCTTGGCGAAATCGGAGATTTCCTTGATCTCGGCGGTTCGCGCGGCGCGCGTCGCCGGCGGCACGAGTCCGACGGTTTCGACCACGGTGGGGATGTCGGCGTAGCTCTCTCCCATGAAGCCGCCGAATACGGCGGTCAACGTGATTCCGGCCTCACGCAGCCGGCCCAGAAACGCCTGAGCATGTTGCGGCGTGCGGGTGGCCTTGGACGGGGCGTGCAGTTGAATCGTTGAGACGCCCAGTTCGCGGGCGACTTCAAGCGTGACGCCCAGCCCGGCGTCGATGCTGGCGAATACGCCGATCGGCCATCGTTCCACAGTCGTGCTCCAGAAGGCAGTTTCTACGACACCCTGGATGTGCAGCCTACCAGAAACGTGTACCGCGCCGCAAATGGGTCACATGTCCGGCATGTCCGGCATGTCCGGCATGTCCGCTCTAGACTCGCAGACGACGGCCTGCCTTGACGTCGGCGACGTACTTGAGCAGCGCTTCGCCGCCGCCGATGTAGACCGCCTCGCCAAGCTGGCGGAGCCTGACTTCATCGATGGCGGCATGATTACGTTGCACGAGTTGAATGAAGTCGCTGGCGTCCAAGTACTTCTTTTGCACATCGCGGTTTCGCGAAACCAACGCCGCGAACTTGGACGCCAGCGCCAGTTCCAAGTTGGGGACGTCGTGACTGTCACCGACACGGATCGTGTTCTTGAACGCTTCGGCATAAAGATCCCGCGGCTTCATCACGTCGATCACCGGGTCTCCGTCCTTGGGATCAAGGAACCGGGTAACCACGACATGGTCCACTTGGGTCAGGGCCGGATACGCCTCGTGGATGGCCCGCACGGCCTTGGCGTGGTGTCGCTTCTGCACCAGCACATCAACGTCGCGCGTCGCTCGGGCGTGCGACAACCAGCCGCCGATTCCGTGCTGGCCCATCAAGATGAATTTCACGCCGGCGCGGTTGAGTAGCTGGATCACTTCTTCGGGGTCGACTCGCACGGCGTCGGGCCTCCAGCGGTGGTACTGATTTTCGGTCAACCAACGGGTCGTTTCGAGCGCCCGCGCATGGTCCACCGGCGCCGTGGAAGGGGGGGGATCGTGGTCCTTCCAAAGGTGGTCCGACTTCGCCCAGCGCCGGCGCGTAACGACGGCCTTCTTACCGCTCATACCGGCTCCTTCGCATTGACGTCAGGTTCGCGCCCGGACAGTTCCATATGATACCCCGCGGCGGAACCTGGGTCATTGTACCACGCGACGTCCCTTGGCGTCGACTTCGCCATGTACCAGCGGCACGAAGGCGCATCGGCACAGTTCGCCGCTGATCGGCTCGCCGTGGACCTTGCGGATCTTCGTCAGCACCTGGGAATCGCGACACCCCAAGGGGATCACCAACAGTCCGTCCTCGCGAAGCTGCTCGAACAGTTCCGGAGGGCAGCGGGCGGTCGCGGCGGTCACGATCACGCGATCGTACGGCGCTTGCGCGGGCCAACCGAGGTTGCCGTCGCCTTCGATGACGGTGACGTTCCGGTAGCCCAACTGGCTCAGACGTTTGTCGGCCCGTCGGGCCAGTTCGCCGAACCGCTCGATGGTCAGCACCGAACGGGCCAGCTCGCCGAGGACCGCGGCCTGGTAGCCGCTCCCCGTACCGATTTCCAGCACCGACTCATTGCTCGTCAGTTCCAGCGACTCGGTCATCAGAGCCACGATGTAGGGTTGGCTGATCGTCTGTTCGTGGCCGATCGGCTGGGGCCGATCGGCGTAGGCCACATGCCGCAGCTTCGAGGGCACGAACTGCTCGCGCGGCACGCGGCCCATCGCGTGAAGCACCGCGTCGGAGGTGATCCCCCTGTAACGCAGCGATTCGATGAGCCGCCTTTGTCGCTCGGCAAGGCTGTTCGTGGGCAGTCTCATTTTTGAAGACTCAAACTCGCAGCCCCCGGCCGGCTTTGGCGTCGGCGACGTACTTGAGCAGCGCTTCGCCGCCGCCGATGTAGACCGCCTCGCCAAGCTGGCGTAACTTGACTTCATCGATGGCGGCATGATTACGTTTGACGAGTTGGATGAAGTCGCTGGCGTCCAGGTACTTCTTTTCGATTTCCCGGTTCCGCGAGATCAACGCCGCGAACTTGGACGCCAGCGCCAGTTCCAAGTTCGACTTGCATGGCGTCAGGCCTTTGCCATCGGTATCGTGTCGTAGTCAACTGCCTCGTCCAATCGAACGAGCGCGCGTGGTCCACCGGCGCCGTGGAAGGGGGCGGATCGTGATCCTTCCAGAGATGGTCCGACTTTGCCCAGCGCCGGCGCGTAACGACGGCCTTCTTACCGCTCATACCGGCTCCTTCGCATTGACTTCAGGTTCGCGCTCGGACACCCTTGTATTATACCACCGAATCACACTAACCCGCGGCGCAAGCAAAGGGCGCCGCGGCAACGGCACACTGTCGCAAATCCACGGGGAACCATGAATCATCCGGCCTAGCCGTGGCATCGCTTACGCTCTGCCACCAGCCACCGTGCCCGGCCCCGTTAGAGCAACTCGCGGATCGGTTCCCCGCCGGAGAGCGCCGTGGGGCGGCCGTCGATCGTCTTGTAGGTGATTCCGTGCGGGTCGTAGCCCAAGGCGGTGAAAACGGTGGCGTGGATATCGGCGGGTTTCACCGGGCGAAGGCTGGGAAAGGCCCCCGTGCGGTCGGACTGACCGACGACCTGACCGCCGCGTATGCCGCCGCCGGCCAGGACGACCGAGTAGCACTGCGGCCAATGATCGCGGCCCGCGGTCTTATTGATGATTGGAGTACGGCCGAAGTCGCCCATCCAGACCACCAGCGTCGTATCGAGCAAGCCGCGCTCCGACAGGTCGTCGAGTAGCGCCACGAAAGCCTGTTCCATCGGCGGAACGAGACTTTTCGACATGCGGTTGAAATTGTCGGCGTGCGTGTCCCAAATGATGCTGCGTCCGTTGACGGTCGTCACGAACGGCACGCCCGCCTCGACCAGCCGCCGCGCCAACAGGTGCGACTGGCCCCACTCGTGCCGCCCGTACCGCTCGCGTACCTCGGCCGGCTCCCGCGACAGGTCGAAGGCGCGGGCCGCGTCTCCCGAAAAAACCAGCGAGGCCGCGCGGTCGCGGAACGTGTCCATGTCGCCCGCCGTCGTGCTGGGGATGGGGCGCGCCGAGTGAGCGAACCGGTCGTAGAGATCCAGCCGCTCGCGAAACCGGCCCGCCGTCACTCCTTCCTGCAAGCCGAGATTGCGCACCCGGAAATCGGCCGCGTTGGGGTTGGCGTCGAGGATGAACGGATCGTACCGCACCCCGAGGCACCCGCCGAACTGGCCGGGCGTGATGTAGACCGTGCTGTCGCAGTGCGGATAGGGAGTGATGACGTAGGGCGGAACCGCGCCGCTGTAGCCGTCGCGCTGGGCCAGCCAGCCGACCAACGTGCCGAAGCTGGGATAATCGCCGCGGCTGGGATTCAAGAGCGTGTCGTCCCTGCGGTAGGGTTGGCCGACGATCGACCAGTACATGCCCGCGTTGTGACCGCTGTGCGAGTGATGCACCGTGCGGACGATGGCCAGCTTGTCGGCACGTTGCGCCAACTGAGGGATGGTCTCGGCGATGCGAATGCCCGGCACGTTAGTGTCGATCGCCTGGAACGGCCCGCGAATGGAATCGGGCGCTTCGGGCTTGGGATCCCATAGATCCAGGTGGCTGGGGCCGCCACAGTTGAAAATGAGGATCACCGAGCGCGCCTTCGCGGCGCGTGCCGACTGGGCCGCCGCCGCGTTCAACCAACCTGCCCAGAACGCGCCGCACGCGCCGGCGGTCGCTTGCAGAAACCTGCGGCGAGACGGAGTCTCCAGGGCCGGTTGGGGCCAGTCGCCGGGAGTGATGGGAATTCTTGGCACCGTTTGCCGCCTTGCTTGCGCTGCGGGTTAGTATACAAAACTGACCAATGTCTCGTTCACGACCGCTCGCAGTATAACAATGAAATTGTACCTCGGCTGGCCAAGCCGGGCAACCGAACTCGCCATCCACGCGATTTTGGTGAGAGATGCCTGTCATCCATTCGCGTTGGAAATTCCTACGGCAGCGGCACCTGCTCCAGCCCGGCGATGTAGGCGATCAGCTCGCGCAGTTCGATTTCGCTCAGTTTGTCCAGCAATCCTTCGGGCATGAGCGAGACCTTCGATCGTTCGCGCGCTTCAATCTCGTTGGTGGGTAAGAGTACCCGCTCGTTTTGCGTCTGCACGGCCACCACGTCGGCGTCCTCGCGCACGATCAGGCCGTTGATCACGCGGCCGTCGGTCGTCTGGATGATCGTCATCTGGTAATCTCGGCCGACCAGGGCGTTGGGATCGACGAGGTTCTCCAGCAGGTAATCGACGCTGGCTCGCTGCGATCCGGTCAACTCGGGACCGAGCGTCCGCCCCTCGCCGAACAGCTTGTGGCAAGCGGCGCAGTGCCGCGTGAAGAGCAGGCGCCCCTGCGAGCGATCGGCCGCTTTGAGCTTGTCGGCCGCCAGCAAGGGCTTGAATTTTCCAATCTTCGCCGCCTTGTCTTGCGACGTGGCGCGCACCTCGCCCCAGACCTCGGCGAGCCTGGCCTTGACCGCGCCATCGTTCATGCCGGCCAATTGCCGCACGGCAAAGGCCGACAAATCGCTCCGCGGCACGCGATTTTCAGCCACGGCGTTCAAGAGCGCCAAAGCGAACGCCGGCCGTGAGGCGAGCGTCAGCACGGCATCGTTTCGCTCGGCGGGGTCGAACGTATCGTAATGCCGCAGGATCACCTCCGGCGCCCCGTCGTCGTCGTAGGTGGCCAGCCCGCGCACCGCGCCAGCGCGCATTTCCGGCTCGGCGATCAGTTTCTCCAAAAGCGGCGCTAGTTCCGCGTCCTTTTGCCGCAGCAGCGCGTCGAGGGCCTTTTGGCGGTCGGGGATCTTGGCGGCGGGGTTCATGACCGTCCCGCGGAGCGCCGCGTAGGTCTGGGCGTCGCCGAAAACCAGCGAGAGCAGCGTCGCCTGATCGCGGACGTCGGCCAGCGAGCTTTGCGCCAGTGTGGCGTACACGCTCGGCCATTCGGGCGGCGCGAGCACGCGCCGTCGTCCCGCGATCGCTTCCAACGCTCCGCGAAGCAAGTCCGACCGCACCTCGGCATCGGTCGCGTCGCCCAGTGCCGCGACCAAGGGCGCCAGGGCCTCGGGCGACTGCCGTTCGATGTCGGCCGGTATCCCCTCAGCCAAACGCCTCGCGATATACCGCCGAATCAGCGGTAATTTCGCCGTCTGGGCGAGCTTCAACGCGCGCGGCGGATCGGTTGTCACCAATGGTTCGACGCCGTACCAGATCATCAAGGGGAGGTTGGCGTCCGCTTCGTCCTCACCGTGGGCCGCCAACGCCTCGGCCAATTTCCAGCGGTCAGCCGGCGGCAGCCGTTGCAATCCTGAGGCGAGCGCGAGCCGCACGACGGGCGAAGTGTCCGTCGAGGCCAGGTGAAGGAGCGATCCGCGTACCCAATCGCCGGCGGCGCCATGCTCCAAGGCCAGCCGCACCATCCAGCCGCGGACCCACTCCTCGTCAGTCGCGAACAGCAGCAGAGCTTGCGAAATGTCCTCGATCTCACCCGTCACATGCAAGGCCCACAGGGCGCGAAGTTGCCGTGTCACCTCGGGCTGCCCGACGAGCATTTCTGCCAGCGTGTCTCGCGTATCGGCGGCCAGCTTGCCCGCCGCCGCCCGCTCTTGCAGAATTCGCCTCGCGTGGGCGACCTGCCAGTCGTTCGTATGCAATTGCAACGCGACCAACTCGGCGTCGCTCCGCTCGGCGAGGTTGTCCATAAACGGCTTCGGCCGGCCGTAGGTGATCTTGAAAATCCGGCCGCTGGTGGTATGGACCGCTTCGTAGTTGTGGCACTCGCCCGTGTCGGACCAGTCGCAGACGTAAACACCGCCGTCGGGCCCATACTTGATGACTAGACCGCGATACCAGGGATCGGCCGCGAAGAGGAAATCCTGGCCGTGATGGGCCACGTAGCCGCTGCCTTTGCGTTCGAGCAGATCGCGGTTGACCCGGCTGCCGTGCAGATTGCAGGTGAATACGTTGTCGCGGTACTCGTCGGGCCAGTTATCGCCCAGATAGACCATCGCGCCGGAGTGGGCGTGTCCACCGCCCGGTTGGTCGTGCTCGCCGTGTCCGCCGCGCGACGTGGTCCAATCGCCTCCGCCCCAATGGATATGGTCGGCGCAACTCGCCAGCAGGCCGTAGGAGTGCGGATTGATGTCCTGACCGAACATCCGCTCAAAATGGGCGCCGGGAACAACGTGCCAGAGGTGATGGATCACGCAGTTGGTGATGAACGTCTGGCCGTAGTCGTCGAAGTCGATGCCCCAGGGGTTGGTCGTGCCGTGGGCCACGACCTCGAAGGTCTGGCGCGTTGGATGAAATCGCCACACGCCGCAGTTGAGCGCCGTCCGCTCGTCGTCGGGCGTGCCAGGCTTGCCGACCCGCGAGTTCGAGAGGATGCCATTGAGTCCATAGAGCCAGCCGTCGGGTCCCCAGGCCAATCCGTTGAAGACGTTGTGTTTGGCCGCCGGATCCCAGCCGTCGAGCACAACCCGCGGTGGTCCGTCGGGCAGGTCGTCGGCGTCGGCATCGGGTACGAACAGCAGGTTCGGCGTCGAACAGAGCCAGACGCCGCCGAAGCCCAATTCGATGCCGGAGAGGTTGCTGCCCTGGTCCCAAAACACCTTCCGCTCATCGAACCGCCCGTCGCCGTCGCGGTCGGTGAAAATGACGACGCGGTCGTTGCCCGTCGTGGCTTCCGGATCCTGGTTCCAATGGGGGTACGACAGGCACTCCACGACCCAGATCCGGCCACGGTCGTCGAAGGTCATGGCGATCGGCTGGACCACGTCGGGCTCGCCGGCGAAGAGCGTGACGCGAAAGCCCGCGGGCACCTTGATTTGCCGCGCCGCTTCGTCCGGCGGCAGAGGGGCGTCCTGCGCCAGGGCCAAGAGCGGCGCGAAAGCGATCGCGGTCAGCGGGAACAACAGGCGGCGCATGACGGTTTCCGTGTTTCACGAGGATGGTTCATCGCAATCTGAATATCATCATACTTCACGCGGCCGACAATGAGACGTTTTGTCACGAGAAAGTGATAGTCTGAATCAAGCGTCGCATCGAATCCCGGGGCGCTGAGCGGAGAGGAAGCCGATGGGCAGCGCGGTGCGTCCCGCCGTCGCCAGGTCGGCCAAGGCTTCCCCCAGGACCGTGGTGAATTTGAAGCCATGCCCCGAAAGCCCGGCCGCGAAGACGACCCGCGGATCATCAGGATGACGGTCGACGACGAAATGCGCGTCACGCGTCATCGTGTACATGCAGACGCTGTGCCGCGTCATCCGCGGGGCGACCTGGGGCAGATGGACCGCCAGAAACTGCTCCACCGGCGTCCGATCGTTTGGATCGAGCCGCCGGTCAAGCACTGAGGGATCAGCCACGACGGCGCCACCGGTGTGTTGGGCCGCTTTGACTCCGCCGTCGTCGACTTGTGGCATTCCGTAAAAAATGCCCGCGGGCGTCTCGAACAAGAAGCAGGGGCATTGGTCGGCTTGGTAGGCGGCGCTTGCCGGGGCGAACCAGAAGACGGGCTTGCGCCGCACCTCGAACCAGATACCCAAGCCCTCCAGCATTTGGGCCGCCCACGCGCCGGCGGTCACCACCAGCGCGCCGGCGGCGAAGTTGCCTTGCGAGGTTTCGACCACCACGCCCGAACCGTCGGCGCGCCACCACCGGGCTTCGCACCCGACGCGCAGTTCGGCGCCGTGCTCAACCGCCTCGGCGGCGTGGGCCTTGACGCATTCTTCAACCAGCAGGTATCCGGCCCGCCGTTCAAAAACACCCGACAAGGCGCCTCGCGCGCGAAAACCGGGCCAGCGAGCCTCGATCTCCCGGCCGTCGAGCCGTTCGACGTCCAATCTGTGATTCGCGGCGCTCGCCACGACGCCGCGCAACACCTCGCCTTCGGACGAACCGACTTGGAGCAGCCCCACCTCGCGCATGAGCGGCACGCCGCGGCGCTGCGACAGTTCAGCCCACAACTCATAAGCCCGCAAAACCAGGGGCACGTAGTCGGGGTGCTCGTAATAGGCCTGGCGGATGATCCGGGTGTCGCCGTGCGAACTACCGCGATCGTGACCGGGTGCGAAACGGTCCAGCCCCAATACGCGCGCGCCGCGCCGCGCCAAGTGGTCGAGCGCGGCACTGCCCACGCCGCCACAGCCGAGCACGATCGCATCGTAGGTCATTCGAGCTTCAGCCGCGCTATCTATGGGGCGTCAGCGTCGTCGGCGCGGTGGCCGTTGGCGTCGTTGCCGGGCTTGTCGTTGCCGGGCTTGTCGTTGCCGGGCTTGTCGTTGGCGGGCTTGTTGTCCCCAGCGCCCGCCTCCGCGGGTTGATTGGGCAGCTTGGCGGCCATCACGTCGCGTAGCTTCTTGGCCAAATCGTCTTGCGGGGCCAGTTCCACGGTTTTGTCCAATTGCTTGACGGCGTGGCTGGGATACCCCAGGTAGGCATAGTGAAAGCCCAGTAAGAACCGTGTCGCGGGGTCGTCAGGCTTCTGCTTGGCCGACTTTTCCAGAGCACGGAGCTGGGAGGTGTAGGCGCCCACCCTGCCATAAAGCTCGCGGTAATTCGTGACGACCACGCCCCATTGATCCTCGCGCAGAAGTTGCATCGCGAGCTGCGTGGCCCCGGCCGCCTCATTGTATTGTCCGGTGGCGAACAACGCCTGCGCGAGCATCATGTGGATCACGCCGTTCTTGGGGTCGTCCAAGGCCGCGTGCCGCCACGAATAGACGGCCGCCTTGTAGTCGCCTTTCTTGAAGTCGGCCTCGCCTTTCTCGGCGAACACCTGGGCGTCGGTCGTGGAGCCGGTTTGGGCGGTATTCGCATTGGCGACCGTCGGCGCGAGGTAAGCTCCATTATCGTACATGCCATAGTTATAGTAGGGATAGCCATAGCCATAGCCACCGTACCCGCCGTATCCATAGCCGCCATATCCATAGCCGCCGTACCCGCCATAGCCAAAACCATAGGGCCAGAAGCCCAAGCCGAAGAACGGGTAGCCGAATCCAAAGAACTGCCCAAACCCCCTGTGGTTGAATCCATGATGGTGGTTGAAACCTTGGTTACCCATGTTGTGGTGCATGGCCATGTTGCCGGCCGCCATGTTGCCGGCCGCCATGTTGCCGGCCGCCATGTTGCCGGCCGCCATGTTGCCGGCGCCGATGGTGCGTGCCGTCGCCGGATTGTGTCCCAACGTGCCGGCGTTCACCTGGTGATTGCGAAGGAACTGGGAATTGTTGGCCGTCGTGAGTCCGGCCCTATGGTTGAGCAACGACTGGGCATGAGTTCCCGCCAAGGCGTTCGCATTTGAAACGCCGCGGAAGCCCTGCGTCACGTTCCGCGTTTGCCCGCCGACATGGCGGTTGGTGAATGTATTGGTGTTGTGGTGGGTGGCGCCGCCGACATTGCCCGCACCATGCGTTCCACCGATCGAATGTGCGCCGCCCACGTTGTGTCCGCCGACGGGCATTCCCCCACCGCCGTGATATCCGCCGCCATACCCTCCCAAGCCACCGCCGTGGTATCCGCCGCCATACCCCCCAAAGCCGCCGCCGTGGTGTCCGCCTCCGAAACCGCCAAACCCACCGCCATGGCCGCCGAACCCGCCACCGTGGCCACCGCCGCCGAAGCCACCGCCATGGCCACCGCCGCCGAACCCTCCGCCGCCTCCACCATGTCCTCCGCCGCCACCTCCGCCGCCACCACCGTGCGACCAAACGGACTGGGGCATGCCAACGACCAGCGCGCCGAGCACCATCGACCCCAACCAAAGCATTCGCATTCGCATGGGAATTCTCCTGTATCGCAGACGTCCGGGCTTTCCTTCGTAATTGTAGCAAGAAACGCGAATCACGCGAGAAACTTTCTAATTTTTAATGTTTGGCCCGCGAAAGAGGAACGCATTGCCACCGCCCCGCCGCTGGTTCACAATGTAAAGCTAGGGGGCTGTCGAAAACAACAACGATCCGCTTAAAGGCTAGGGTCGTCGCATTGGGCTCTGTAGGGAACGCCCTCCGTGGCGTTCCGTGAAGCTGTTGCGACGTCTTCTGGTGGGACGCGGAACGCCGATCGAGGAACTGCCGATGAACCGACTCCCCGCGACGACACATCCCCCACGCCACCTCCTGCTCCTGTTGACGGGTTTTTGGATTCTGGCCGGTCCTCCGGTTTGCACGGCGGCGGCGGACGACACGCTCGCGAAGCGAATCGAAGCCGTGATCGCCGCTCCTCCCTATCAGGTCTCGCATTGGGGCTTGCTGCTGGTCGATCTGCGAACGGGCGAGACCTTGTACCAACTCGACGCGGACAAACTCTTCGCGCCGGCCTCCGTCACGAAGATCTTTTCGGTCGCCGCGGCGCTCGACGCGCTAGGCGCCGACCATCGTTTCCAAACGCCGATCCACGCGCGCGGCGAGGTCGACTCGCAGGGCCGGCTTCAAGGCGATTTGGTCCTCGTCGCCGGCGGCGACCTGAGCCTGGGCGGCCGAACCGACGGCGAGGGGCGCATCGCCTTCACCAACAGCGACCATATTTACGCCGGCTACGGCGAAACGGCTGAAATCACGCCGCAGGATCCGCTCGCCGGTCTCGACGAACTGGCCCGGCAGGTCGCCGCCGCCGGTATCCAACGCGTGCGGGGCGACGTGCTGATCGACGATCGGCTGTTCGATTCGGCCGAAGGCAGCGGAAGCGGTCCATCGCGATTGACGCCGATCATGGTCAACGACAACCTGTTCGATTTCACCATCACGCCCTCCGAACCGGCACAACCGGCTACCGTCCAATGGCGACCCGTGACCGCCGCTTTACAGGTCGACGCCCAGGTGATCACCGTGGCCACCGACGGAACGACGCGCGTCGCCGTCGTCTCGCCGTCGGCGGGGCGCGTGGTGCTGCGCGGCCAGATCGCCGCCGGCCGCAAGCCGCTGCTGCGGATTCACGAGGTGGAAGATCCTCCCTCACTGGCCCGCAGCCTGCTGATCGAGTCACTCGCGCGGGCGGGCGTGACGGTCGAGGCCTCGGCGTTGGGCGTGAATCGGCCCGAGCGGCTGCCGCCTCCGGCCATGTACGAGCACTTTCGGCGCGTGGCCTTGCTTACGTCGCCTCCGTTTTCGGAGTCGGTGAAGCTGGTCATGAAGGTGAGCCACAATCTGCACGCCAGCACGCTCCCCCTGCTGATCGCGGCGAAACACGGCCAGCGGACCTTGGCCGAGGGACTTCGGCGGCAGCACGATTTTCTCGCGCAAGCCGGCGTCGACGTCGAGACGATTTCGTTCGGCGGCGGCGCCGGGGGCGATCCGGCCGATTTCGTCACGCCGCGGGCCGCCGTCCAATTGCTGCGCCACATGGCCGGCCGGCCCGACTTCGCGGTCTACGAAAGCGCCTTTCCGGTGCTGGGGCAGGACGGCACGTTGGCCCGCGCCGTGCCGGCCGAAAGCCCCGCGCGCGGCAAGATCCTGGCCAAGACGGGCACATTGATATGGGCCAACCGGATGAACGGCGGCGAGCTTCTGACCAGCAAGGCCCTGGCCGGCTATCTCACCGCCTCGAGCGGGCGGCGGCTGGCGTTCGCGATGTTCGTCAACAACGTCCACACCCGCTCCGCCGCCGACCGCGAAAAGGTCGGCCAGACCCTGGGAAAAATCTGCGAGATCGTCCACGAGGCGCTGTAGGGTGGGCACCGCCCACCATTCCAAGAAAACGCCGATTTCCTTGTTCCCACGCTCCGAGTCTCCTTGTTCCCATGCTCCGCCGACCCACTACGTGGGTGCCCCGAACATAGGGTGTTGAAAATTCCGTCTTGACTCAGGTTTTTACCGGGTGGTAGTTGAACCGCACGCGCATGCCGTGACGGTCGCTGTCGGTCGCCTTTCGCTCCGCGAAAGGACGTTCTTTCGCGGAGCGAAAGGCGACCCGCCGGTTCACCGGCTTTTTTTCTTTTTTCCCGATACGCCTTTTTCTGGCTGGTCTTGAACATGACCGCGCTGCTTCATCAATGCCAGTCGCTGGGCATCTACCGTTAGCATGGAGTCCGGTTCATTTGCGAGTCCGTCGTAGGTAAGCGCAAATTCAGTGGCGAACTCATCTCGCGAATTATCTTCGGTCATCCCGTATGACAGGATTCCAAGCTCTCGGCAAGTGTGAACCCAAAGGCCGCTAGCCTCACCTTCGGCTTCAACAACAAGCGGTTCGCGAAAAACGAAAACCCGATTCTCGAACGCCAATTGCGTAAGAACTCGCACGCGTAAGAGTTTTCCGAGTTGCATCGTTGTCGATGCACAGAGCGGCTTCGGGCTCGTCGTCGTCGATTCGACTGGCTTCGGGGATGGCGCATCAGCCGATGGTGATTTCTTGGCCATGTAGACGCTTCACAATCAATGCCCATCGCACTTGCCGGCCAGTGATCCGCGGGTAGGCGATCCTTGCTTGTCGCCCGATTGTATTCGCGGCCGAGAATGAGACGTTCACGGTGGCTGGGGCAGAGCCTAAGCGATGCCCCGGTCGCTATGTAGCCGGGGCATCGCTGACGCTCTGCCACCAGCCACCACCTTCTCGTGACAAAATGTCTCATTCCTTGGCCGCGTGCAGTATAATATGGTATCACTACTCCTTCGCGCTTGCCCTTGGGCGGGAAGGGGAGTTTGGGGTATACTCAAGCGTCCCATTCGTCGCCAGGAGTTCAGCATGCCAGCCGCCTTTCGGCTCACTTCGCATTGCCTTTTGCTCGTGCTTGTCGTCACGCTCGCGGCCCCGCTCCCCACGGTCGCCGGCACGCTCGCCCGCTGCGGCGAGGGGTTCCTGGAAGAGGTCGACGGCTACCGCGTCTTGCACATCAAGGGAACGGCCTACGAAATGGGATACCAGCACGGAGCGCTGTTGAAAGAGCACATTCGCGAAAGCATGCGCTACCTGTTCGAGGTCAAGGCCAAGGAAAAGAAGCTCCAGTTCCTGGGATTGGAAATCCGCCCCAAGGATCTGATCGCCAAGATCGCCGCGCACGAACGGAAATTCATCCCGGAACGCTTCATGCGGGAGTTGGAAGGGGTGGCCGATGGGGCCGAGTGCGAGCTGGAAGACGTGGTCATGGCCAATTTCATTCCCGAACTGTTTCACTGCAGCGGGTTCGCCATGATGAACAGCGCCACCCGTGACGGCACGCTCTACCACGGCCGCATCCTCGACTATTCGACGGACTGGAAGCTGCAAGAGCATGCCGTACTGGTCGTCGCCGAAGGCGAAGGTCGAATTCCGCTGGTGAACGTGACCTATGCCGGCTTCATCGGTTCAGTGACGGGCATGAACGCCGAGCACGTCTCCGTGGGCGAGATGGGTGGCCGGGGTTTCGGCCACTGGGACGGCGTGCCCATGTCGTTGCTCGTGCGGCGCGTGCTCGAAGAGGCCGATACGCTCGACGAGGCGGTCGCCGTATTCCGCGACAATCCGCGGACCTGCGAATACTATTACGTCGTAGCCGACGGCGACGAAAATCGAGCGGTCGGCCTGGCGGCGCACTGGAACAAGTTCGAGATCGTCGAGCCGGGCGCCGCCCATCCGCGGTTGCCTGAACCGACCGACGATACCGTGCTCCTTTCGGCGGGCAGCCGTTACACCGAGCTGGCTCGCCGCGTGCGCGAGGGGAAGGGAACATTCGACGCCGCCGGCGCGCTGCGTTTGATGGATTGCCCGGTGGCGATGAAGTCGAACCTGCACAGCGTGCTGTTCGAGCCCCGCTCGACGCGGCTCTGGGTGGCCAACGCCTCGCCCGACGGCCAACCGGCCGCGACACAGAAATACTTCAAATTCCAACTGACCGAGCTACTCGGCCACGAGGCCGACGCGAAGGCGACGGAGATCGCGCCGCGCTCGCGATAGGAACCATTGCCGACCCATGCTACTTCGCCGCTCGTGCCTGTTGACCGTCGCCGCCTGCTGCCTGACGGCCCGCGCCGATGACCCGCAATACCCGCCGTCGCTGGTGGCGCCCGGCGACCCGCTGCCGGCGGAGGAGCAACTTGAAAAGTTCCACCTGCCGCCGGGCTTTGCCATACAACTGGTGGCGCGCGAGCCGGAAATCGACAAGCCGATGAACCTGAACTTCGACGGTCAGGGGCGGCTCTACGTGACCAGTTCGCTGGAATACCCTTTTCCCGCCAAAGACGATCAGCCGCGGCGCGACGCGCTGCGCGTGCTCACCGATTTCAACGCCGACGGTAGGGTCGACAAGGTCGACCGACTGGCCGACGAACTGAACATTCCGATCGGCGTCATGCCCGTCCCCGGCGGCGCCATGTATTACAGCATTCCCAATATCTACCTTTGGCAAGGCGAGGTTGCCCAGCCGAACACGTTGCGCAATCGGGACTGTCCGGTGCTCTATCGCGAGTTCGGCTTTCGCGACACCCACGGCATGGCCAACTCGTTCACCCGCTGGATCGACGGCTGGATCTACTCCTGCCACGGCTTTTCGAACACCTCCGAGGTGCGCGGCGCCGACGGCCGCTCGGTGCTGATGCAGTCGGGCAACACGTTCCGCATGCGGGCCGACGGGAGCCACGCCGAACCCTGGACCCACGGCCAGGTCAACCCGTTCGGACTGTGTTTCGACCCCTTGGGCAATCTGTACTCGGCCGACTGCCACACGCTTCCGGTTTACCAGCTTTTGCGCAACGCCTGGTATCCCAGCTTCGGCAAGCCGCACGACGGTCTTGGGTTCGGCCCGACGATGATCGGCCACGACCATGGCTCGACCGGCATCGCGGGCGTGGTCTACTACGCCGCGGACCACTTTCCGCCCGAGTACCGCGACACCGTTTTCGTCGGCAATCCGGTGACCGGCCGCGTCAACCATGACCGGCTGGAGCCGCACGGATCGACGTACAAGGCGATCGAGCAGCCCGACTTCGTGCGCTGCGACGACCCCTGGTTCCGGCCGGTCGATTTGAAGCTCGGACCGGAGGGCGCGCTCTACATCCTCGACTTTTACAACTGCATCATCGGGCACTACGAAGTGCCGCTGACGCACCCGCGCCGCGACCGCCGGCGGGGCCGCATTTGGCGCGTGATCTACGTCGGCGACGAGGTTCCAGCGCCGCCGCCGCCGCGGATGCCCAACCTGGCCGAGCAACGTGTCGAGCAACTGCTGGCGCTGTTGGCCGACGCGAACCTGACGGTGCGCGTGCTGGCCGGCGAGGAGTTGGTCTCGCGCCGCCGGCAGGTCAACCCCGCCGACTTGCTGCCGATGTTCGCCGACGGCGAGCCGAACGAGTGGCGTCGGATGCATGGGTTGTGGCTCTACGAGCGGCTGACGCCAGGTGGACTCACCGCGGCCGACATCCAACGATTCGCCGACGACCCCTCGCGCCTGGTGCGAGTGCATTTGCTGAAAGCGCTCGCCGAGCGATCCGAGTGGGGCGACGGCTCGCGCGACGGTTCCCTCGACAATTCGCTCGACAGTTCGCTCGACAGTTCGCTCGACCTTGCGGCGCTGGTCCGCGGCAGGCTCGCCGACGCCGATGCGTTCGTCCGCCGCGCCGCCGCCGACGCGCTGGGGCGGCATCCGAGCGTCGAAAACGTCGAGCCGCTGCTGGCGCTGTGGAAAAGTACGCCGGCCGACGACACGCACCTGACGCACGTCGTCCGCATGGCCTTGCGCGACCACCTGCTCGTTCCGGAGATGTTTACGGAGCTTGCGGACCTGACGGCGCGCGACGCCGACGCGAAGGCCCGTCTGGCCGAGTTGAGCCTGGGCGTCCACACGGCCGCGTCGGCCGAATTCCTTTTCGACTTCATCGCCGGCGGTCGGGGCGACTCTGCTCAACTACCTGTCTTCCTGCACGAGGTCGCCCGCTACGGTCACGACGGCAAGCTTCCAGAAGTGGTTGAGTGGGCCGCAACGCAAGCGACCGACGATCCCTCGCGGCAGCGCGAGTTGATCCTGGCGCTTCACCACGCGGCGCAGGAACGCGGGGCGCCGTTGCCCGACTCGGTTGCCGCCTGGGCGATGCGCGTCGCGTCGCTGCTCTTGAGCGACTCACGGCAGGCGAGGGTTCAAGGCGGCATCGACCTGGCGCGAGAGCTGCGGTTGGCTGGTTTGCACGCGCAACTGCGGGCTTTGGCCGCCGATACCCAGTTCGGGGAGTTGCGGGCGGCGGCCATCGACGCCTGCGTGATCAACGACGCCGAGCACTCGGTGCCGCTGCTCAGCGCGATTCTGGGCGGCGAAGGGGAGCCGATGCCGCTAAGGCAAAAGGCCGCCGCCGCGCTGGGGAACATGAACCAGGAGGCGGCGCGGCAAGAATTGGTCAAGCACCTGCGCGGCGCTTCCGATCGGCTGGCCGTCGAAATCGCGGCGAGCTTGGCGCGGCGGGCCGAGGGGGGCGAGCGGTTACTGGCCGAGGTGGCCGCGGGCAAGGCTTCGCCCCGTTTGCTTGAAGAACAGGCGGTCGTCGAGCGGCTGCGCGGCTCGAAGCTGGAAAACCTCGACGAGCGGCTGGCCGCCTTGACCGCCGGTCTGCCACCGGCCGACGAGCGCATCAAGCAGCTCATCGCCGCGCGGCGCGACGCGCTGGGCAAGGCCGAGCCCGACCCGACGGCGGGCCGCGGCGTGTACCAGAAGACGTGCGCCGCCTGTCACCGCCTGGGCGGCGAGGGTGGAAAAATCGGGCCCGAACTGGACGGCATCGGCCTGCGGGGCGCCGACCGGCTGCTGGAAGACCTGCTCGACCCCAGCCGCAACGTCGACCAGGCGTTCCGTAGCACGGTCATCGGCACGACCGGCGGGAACACGCTCACCGGGCTTTTGCTGCGCGAGGAAGGCGAGGTGCTGATTCTGGCCGACGACAAAGGGAAGGAAATTCGCATACCCGCCAACGAGGTCGAGGAACGGGCCGTGAGCCGGCTTTCACCGATGCCCGGCAATGTGGCCGATCTGTTGCCCGAGACGGAGTTTTTCAACCTCATCGCCTTCCTGTTGGAGCAGAGGCAAAGAAGTCAGGAGCCAGAAGTCGGGAGCCAGGAGAAGTAACTCGTTCCGTCACACTAACCCGCGGCGCAAGCTCACCGCGTCCGCGGGGCGGCCCACGAATCGGAAGGGATCATTTTCACGAAAAAAGCACGCTCGTTGCGCAGCAACGAACGTGCAAAAAACAAAACGGCGGCGAAGCGAAAAAAAACGACTTCCGAATACCCCATGACGTCTGAGCGAGCCGCGAAAGCGGCATCCAATTGCCGCGCCACCCTTCGCCTTACCCCACGCTCTTTTGGATCTCTTTGGGAGGGGTTTCGGAATCGTTTTTTTTCGCGCAGCGCCGAGGCTCGGAGGGCGATTAGTCTTCGTACCCCGGACGGTCGCCCGCCGCGGCGCGTTCGCGCTCCAGCGCGCGATTCAACGACGAAATCGTCAAGTATCCGGCGACGGCGTCTGCGCGCCCGAGCTCCTCAATCGCGCTGTCAGCGCCCAGGACGTTCGCGATCCATTCGCGCGCCCGAGGGTCACCCGCGCGCGCCTGGCAGGTGGCGGCCTCGACGAGGCGCTCCCACGCGGCCGGCGTCACAACGTCGAAGACCACGGACCAATAATTTGGCTCTTCGCGATCCCGAAGCGGCGGAGCGCGCACCGGATCGGGTGCATGGGGCTCGTCCGGGGCGCCGCGTTGATAGCGCGCTGAGGCAACGGCGCCGAGTACGTCCGTGAAAGTCATGTGCGACGCAACCGCGCGGACTGCTCGCTCGATGCGCGCCGCGTCGGCGAGCCCAATGGTGCGTTGGATCCAGACGCGCGCGTAAAGCAGGTCCGAGGCGCTCCCCGTCCACGGCCCGCCGCGATTCAGGGCGCGGCGCGGGCCATTCACATGGACGCCCTCCAGCGCAGCTTCCGAAAAAACTGGCAAAACCGTACCTTTACCCGACGAAGGCCTCGGCGCGTGTGGCACAGATGCGCGCTGCGGGGGCCACTGTGGTTGGCGATCCTTCGGCAAAACACGCGGAGCGGGCTGCCGATCGATGCTCTGTGCGTCGGCGACTCGTCCGACCTGCCGCTAGGCAGCGCTGATGCGGCGATCTTGCAATGGGCGTGCCATGACCGCTCGAGCAAGGGTCGCTCGACGTAAATAGCTGGACGACCCCTCGTGCGCGGGATAAACTGTGCTAAGTTAGGGGCTCTCCGCCACGCTGTCGTTCCATTGCCGCGATGAGCCCAAACCGCTAGTTGACGAAGCCATGGCTGTCGCCGTTGAACAATTCGTGAAGGGCCTCGAACAGAGCGGCATCATCTCGCCCAGCAATCTCCGAGCGCTGCGCGAGAAGCTGCCGCCCGAGCGTCAGCACGACGCCCAGGAAGTCGCCCGCGAGTTGGTCCGGCGGAAGGTACTGACGACGTACCAGGTGAAGGAAGCTTACCAGGGTAAGGCCAAGGATCTCGTGCTGGGAAACTACGTGATCCTAGACCAAATCGGGCAGGGGGGCATGGGGCAGGTTTTCAAGGCCCGGCACCGCCGCATGGACCGGATCGTGGCGATCAAAATGCTGCCGGCCGGCGTCAGCAACGATCCCGGCGCGGTCGCCCGCTTTCAACGGGAGGTCAAAGCGGCGGCCAAACTGGAACACCCCAACATCGTCACCGCGTACGACGCCGACGAAGCGGCCGGCCGGCACTTCCTGGTGATGCAGTACGTCGAGGGCACCGACCTTTCAGCCCTGGTGAAGAAGAACGGGCCGTTCCCTGTCGCCGAGGCGGTCAGCTACGTCCTGCAAGCCGCTCGGGGCCTGGAGTTCGCCCACGGCGAAGGGGTCGTGCATCGGGACGTCAAACCCGCCAATTTGCTCGTGGATAAGAAGGGGGTCGTCAAAGTCCTCGACATGGGCCTGGCCCGGCTCGAATCGGCGGCCGGGGTGGAGCACACCGAACTGACCGGCACGGGCCAGATCATGGGCACGGTCGATTACATGTCGCCCGAACAGGCGCTCGACACCAAGCACGCCGACGAGCGCAGCGACGTTTACAGCCTCGGCTGCACGCTCTGGTATCTGCTGACGGGACGAGCGGCCTTTGGCGGAGAAAGCGTGATGGCGAAACTGCTGGCCCATCGCGAGCAGCCGATCCCGTCGCTGCAAGCGGCCTGCGCGGAGGCAACGCCCGCCTTGCAGGCCGTGTTCACGAAAATGGTGGCCAAGAAGGCGGAGGATCGCTTCCAGTCGATGAGCGAAGTGGTTGCGGAGCTGGAGCGCTTTCGCCTGGACCGGGATGCCGTGGGGTCCGCCAGTGAGGTCAGCGATGCCCCAGGCGAGGACCATCGTCTGAGCGAGTTCTTACGCGGTATGAACCCGTCGAAGGCCGCCGGCGGCCACGCGCCGAGCAAGCCCGCGCCGGCGACGAAACGTCCTTCGCCGCCGCTGCTTGAAGCAACGATGGCGATGACAGGCCCTCAAGTCGATACCGACCCCACGACCGAGCAATCGCTGGTCGCGCCCGCCGCCGTGGCCTGGTGGAAGAAGGTAGCGGAATTCGTAAGAATTCCGAGCGTCAAAGCGCAACGCCGGAACTCTCACGAGTTCCGCCACATGCGGGGGCGGCGCAGTGTTTCCGGCGGCGGGCGGCGCATCCGGGTGTTTGTCGCCTGCGCGGCGGGGGCCTCCGCGTTGCTGTTGGCCGGGATCGTCCTTTTCCTTCAGACCAAACAGGGAACGCTGCGGATCGAGATCAACGACCCGGCGATCGAGGTCGTCGTCGACGGAAAAGGGGCGACGATCAAGGGGGCCAAATCCGAGGAGATCAAGTTACAGCCCGGCAACCACGGTCTGCGGATCAAGTACGGCGAGTTGGAATTCGAGACCAACAAGTTCATTCTGAATCGCGGGGACACGATCACACTCAAGGTGGAGTTGCTCGCCGGCAAGGTGCGGGTGGTCCAGGGCGACACCGTACTCGGAGAGGCACCGCTTCCGGCAATCGCCCCCTTCGACGCCAAGCAGGCCGGGGCCTATCAAGAAGCGTGGGCGAAATACCTGGGCACCAAGGTCGAGATCGAAAACTCGCTGGGGATGAAACTGCGTTTGATCCCGCCGGGTGAGTTTACGATGGGCAGCCCGCAGGCGGAAATCGACGCACTGGTTGAAACCACGACTGATCAGAACTGGCAAGTCCGTTTCCGCAGCGAAGGCCCGCGGCACCCTGTGAAACTGACGCAGGCGTTTTATCTGTGCAGTTGCGAAGTGACGCAGCGGCAGTACCAGGAACTGATGGGTGTCAATCCCTCGTATTTCTCGTCGGGTGGGGCGGGCAAGGACGCCGTGAAAGACCTGGATACCCGTGAGTACCCCGTGGAAACGGTGAGCTGGTTCGACGCCATCGATTTCTGCAACAAGTTGAGCGAGAAGGAGCAACGTAAACCGTACTATGTGCGTGACGGGGAGGTGGTCAAGGTTCTGGGCGGAACCGGGTATCGTTTACCCACGGAGGCCGAATGGGAGTACGCCTGCCGCGCGGGAACAACTACGCGGTGGTCCTTCGGCGACAACGAGACGAATTTCGCCCAGCATGCCTGGTTCAACTCCAACTCGAGCGGCCGCACGCATCAGGTCGAGGGACTGCCCTCCAACCCGTTCGGCCTGTACGACCTTTATGGCAATGCCTGGGAGTGGTGCTGGGATTGGCATGGCGAGTACGCCGCCGGGGCAGTCAGCGATCCGACCGGTCCCGCCGCCGGGTCGGCCCGCGTGGTTCGCGGTGGCGCGTTCTACAGCAGCGCGTCCTACTGTCGCTGTGCGGCCCGCTTCGCCGCCCCCCCGATGGACCGCGACCTCAACCTCGGGTTTCGGGTGTTGTGTGGCCGTTAGTCCCGTCCGTTCCAGTCGTCTGATCTCTGCGTCTCTGGTCTCTGAACTCTGAATTCTGGGGGGTGCAGGGGGGCTTCCCCCCTGCTCGCGAGAAAATTAATGGACGCGCCTACATCGCCGCTTTTCGTCAAGACGCACGATTTCTTGCTTTGGCTCTTGCGGCACACGCAGAGGTTTCCGAAGAACCTCCGCCACTCGTTTACGCTCAAGCTCGAAAACCTGGCCTTCGAGTTCCAGGAGGCGATTCTGATGGCCAACTCGGTGCGCGGGCGCGAGCGAAGCGACTACCTGCGGCACGCCGATGGAAAACTCGTTTGCGTTCGGGCGATGCTTCGGCTAGCTTATGATTTGGAATTGCTCGCCGGCACGCAGGTAAAGCACGCCGCCGAGCGCGTCGATGAACTGGGGCGAGGCTGGAGAAAGGGGACGGATCGCTAAACGCCGGGTCCGGCCGCGTGCTTCGCGGTGGCGCGTACAACAACGCGTCCAACTGTCGTTCCGCGAACCGCAACGAGAACCACCCGCTGAACCGTAACAACAACAACGGATTTCGGGTGTGTTGTGGCCGTTAGTCCCGTCCGTTCCAATCGTCGTTCGTAGTTTTGCCCGATGCCGGGTCCGCACCGCCCAAGCGCGGCAAGCATGCCCGGCCAGTGCCAAGAAGACGACACGGTCCGTATCCTGTGTACCCGACCCGGCCGCGGCCAAGTGGACGTTGCCGGGCGACGGGGCCAAAGCCGCGGTGGCGCGTACGGCGACGGCGCGTCCGGCTGTCGTTCCGCGCTCCGCCGCGACGGCCACCCGCTGGACCGCCGCAGCGCCGGCGGTTTTCGGGTGTGTTGTGGCCGTTAGGCCCGTTGGAAGAGGAGAAAGGAACAAGGAGAAAGTGTTTTGCGCGTCACTTTCTCCTTTTCACTTTCGCCTTTCTCCTGCGTACTGTACCCGACCCGGCCGTGCCGTCAATGACATGGCCGGGCGACGGAGCCGAAGCCGCGGTGGCGGGCGGGGTCTGGTAGCCCAGGTGCGAAGGCTTAGGTTTTACCACATCTCTATAGGAACGATTTTCAGAGTCAAAAAGCAGGATCCTGGTGAAGCGTGGCAAATAGGGCAAGCGATCGACGGTTGTCCAGATTCCCTAAATGATGTCCCAAATCATCCAAACTAGATGTGGTAAAACCTAAGGTGCGAAGGCCCTCGCCCGCCGTTTTTTTACGGGGGGCAATGCCGTCGCTGTACTACCTACACAAGTCGCGAGTATTCGGCCGCCCCCTCGCCGGCTTGTCCGGCAGATCCAACAATGAATGTCAATAGGCGTCGGGCGTGATGACGCCCTCGTTTTTAGCTGGTGTCCATAGGTGTTGGTGGTTGGGGTCGGGTGGGTTGGTGGAATGCACTACGGGTTCCTGTTACGGGTTCATCTTCTCTTCTGTTCGGCTGTCCAGTTGGAGCGTCTTGGCGAGGTGCAGGGCGTGACGCGCTGCGCGCATTGCGGGATTCGGTTCTTGACCGATCCACGCAACGCAGGTCGTCGGAACCTGCGTTGCCCCTTTGGCTGCCGGGAGCACCATTGCCGGCTGCGACCGAAGCGGCCGAGCACGGCGTCGGCGAACTTGCCGTCGACCTCGACGTGCTTTTCGCGCGAGAACGTGTAGCCGTCGCCGCCGTCGGCCGGGCGACTGTAGCCCAGCACGCCGACGAAGAAATCGCTGAGAAAGTCGGCCAGTAGCTCTTGTTCCTTGAACTGGTTCGCCCGGCCCGAGGCGAGCGGGGGGCGTTAGCCCCCTGTTCGTCATTCGCGACTTTGTTGAAACAACAGTAAAATATGTTGATTCCTGCCAGCACGACCGCCGGCGGCCGCCTCTCATGGCCGACGGCCGACAGGGCCCCTTGAGCGAAGTGACGCATCGAAAGTTCAAAACCACCTGGAGCAGTACGATGAAATTCCATCCGTTTGCGAATGTTTTTCCGCTCATGTCCGAGGGCGAACTCAAAGAGTTGGCCGCCGACATCGAGGCCCACGGCCAACTCGAACCGATCTACACCTACGAGGATCAGATCCTCGACGGACGCAATCGCTTCAAGGCTTGCCGGATGGCAAAGCGAAAACCCTGGTTTGAACCGTGGGAGGGAGGCGCAGCGGCAGGCGAGGCCGGCGCGCAAGGACCGGGCGGCGATCCCGTGGCATTCGTCGTTTCGATGAACCTCCGCCGCCGACACCTCGACGAATCGCAGCGTGCCATCGTGGCCGGGAAACTGGCAGCGTTGAAACAGGGCCGGAAGCCCCTCCGCAGCGGGGCTGACCCCGCGCAAGTCGTTACCAGTAAGGCAAGTCCAAACATGCCAATTGGCATGTTTGATCGTGAAGTGGCCGCTGACATGACGATTTCCCAGGCGGCCGAGCTGCTCAACGTCGGCCGTCGTTCCGTGCTGCGAGCACGCGAGGTGTTGGAACACGGCGCAGAATCGCTGGTCGCCGCGGTCGAGGCCGGCCAGGTGAGCGTGGCCGATGCCGCCCATGTCGCCCAGAAGGCGAAGCCGATCCAGCAAGCGGCACTCGACGCCGTCAGGTCCGGTAAAGCCAAGACGTTGGTCAAGGCGGCGGAGAGAATCGAGCCGAGGGAGCAGGCCGAGGGCACAGGCGCCGGCGGCCATCCCACGGATCCCCAACTCATTGACGCGCTGACGCGCCCATTGCTGCGACTCGCTATCGCTGGGCCTTGGGCGGGCAGCGCCTCGGACCTGCTCTATGCGGTCGAGACGATCGTCGGACGGGGCGGCGTGAGGCATGGAGGATGGACAGGATGGGTTCGGAACCATGCTCGATACCTTATTCAATCCTGTTCATCCTGTCATCCTGTCATCCTGTCTTTGCCTCTTTTCGTGATCATATCCGGCTCTAATTTCTCCGATGGCGACCCGATCGTAGCTCACCCGGAGCGGCTACTTTGGCCCAACACTGACGCCTGCGTTCCGCGGCGCGTGGGCCAAATCGTTGTGTTAAACGCGCTCCAGCACGCCCGACCGGCGTCGCGGCCCACCCGACGATCGTCGCCGTCATTTTTTGTGTTCCACGCCGGGCTCCTGTTCAGCCTGTGCCGACGATATCCGCCTCGGCGCTGCGCGAAAAAAAACGATTCCGAAACCCCTCCCCAAGCGATCCAAAAGAGCGTGGGGGTAAGGCGAAGGGTGGCGCGGCAATTGGATGCCGCTTAGCAACTCCATGTTAGCAAGAAAGCAATCGCGCCGAATGGCCAGGAGCCGGTTTTCTCGGTGATTTCGAGGCGGCGCAGCGACGCGTGGAAGGCCGGTTCCTGCTCAAACGAGGAAGCGGGACGCGATTCCGAGCGATTTGGGACGAAAACGGACTCAATATGAATGTCGCAAAGTGAGCCACTATCCTTCCTTCAACGCATCAATCGCCCCTGAGCGCCGGCAACAACGGCGTGGTGAGCGTGGCCCGCGCGGCGGCCAGGCCGGCGAGAAGGCCGACGGCCAGCACGAGGCCGAGCGTCGCGGCCAAGGCGCCGACGGGGAACGTGGCTCCGCCGGCGGCGAAGTGCGGCAGCACGGCGACCAACGCGGCCAACACCCCGACGCCCAGTCCGCCGATCAGCAGCAGCACGTTCTCCAACAGCACCAGCCGGGCAAGCATCGCGCGGCGGAACCCGGTCGCGCGGAGTAGCGCCAGTTCGCCTCGCCGTTCCAACACGTTGCGAAGCTGCACCACGGCCAGCCCGAACGTGCCCAACAGCAACCCCAGCCCGCCGAGACTCTGGAACGTCGACAGGTACGTGTTCTGCACGGCCATGAAATCGGCCAGCCGGCGCCGAGTGGGCACGGCGTCGAAACCGTAGTCGCCCAAGGCTCCTTCGAGGGCCTGTTCCACGGCGCCCGCCTGCCGCGCCGCGCCCGCCTGGTCGCTTGACGCGTCGATCAGAAACAGGCGGTAACCGCTGACTTCGGGAAAGACAGCCAGGAATTCGTCTTCGCTGATCAACAGGTCGCCTTGAAAGATACTGTTCTTTAAGAGCCCGACGATTTCGAGCGCGACCTTGCCGCCGCGGCCGTCGGGGATGTCGAACCGCGAGCCGACGCCTCCCAGGTGCAGGCTATAAGTAGCCGTGTTCGCGTCGAGCACCACCGGCACGACATGGACCTCATCGTCGGCGATCGGCCTGTCATCGGCGATCGGTTTGTCATCGGCGATCGGTTTGTCATCGGCGATCGGTTTGTCGAGCAGCGTCCAGGGATTCTCGCGTTCGTCCGGCGTCTCGGCCGCCGTGGCGCCCCAGGCGAAACCGCCGCGGCGCACGAGCGGCTCGGTAACGCCCAGCACGCGGGGTTGCTTCGACTGGTAGAGATTCAAACAACTCGCGTCGTCGCCCGGTTTGACGCGCAGCGAAATGATCGGGTGCCCGGCGAGCAGTTTTTCGTCGGCCGGCGAGAAGCCCAACTCCGCGCGTCCCTCGGGCGCATCGAGGTCGTGGACAATGGGCAGGTTGCTCTCGGCCAGGAATGTGAAGCCGCCGCTGCCGCCGGCGCGGCGCGCCAGGTTGTCGGGCGGTTCGAGCCGGAAGGCGCTGATGGCGACGATCAGGAAGCTGGCCGAGGCCATCAGTCCGATCGAAAGCGTGCTGCGGCCTGGGTTGCGCGCACCGTTGCGCAGGGCCAGGCGCGCCAGGGCCGAACCGCCGGGCTTGATGAGCGGACCCGTCTCGCCCGAGCGCAGCCGCGCTCGCACGAACGACAACAGCGCCGTCAGTACCAAAGCGCCCGAGCCGAAGAACGCGCCGGCCTGCGCCTCGCCGCTCAAGCCGGTCGCGAAGCCGCCGGCCACCGTCGCCAGCGCGAGCGATGCCCAAGCGACGGCGCGGCCGACGACCGAGCGACCGCGCCCTGGTTGGACGACCTCGCCGGCCTGGTTGGCCAGCAGCCTGCGAACGGAAACATGCCGCATCGCCCGCAGCGCCCAGGCGATGGCGCCGGCCGACACGAAAACGCCGCACGCATAACCCGCCAGCAGGCTCGCGGGAGTGATGTAAAGTCGCAAGAAGGGACTGCTCACCGCGGCCAGCCACCAGCCGGGCGTGCGCAGTCCGGCCAGCATGAGCCCTGCGTAGCCCACGCCGGCCGCCACGCCGGCCGCGCCGCCCAGGGCGGCCACCAACAGCCCTTCGGTCAACAGCAAACGGCGCACGCTTTGAGCGCGCCAGCCCACGGCCAGCAAAAGGCCCACTTCGCCGGCACGCTGCTCGACGCCCAGGCGAAACAACAGGGCCACCAACAGCACGGCCGCCGCGATGATGAAAAAGCTGAAAGCGACGAAGAGCGCGTTGAAGTCGGTCGTGCCCGCCGACGCGGCCAGCCCCAGCCGCTTGACCGGCTGAAAGACGAAGCCCAACTCCGCCTGGTGCTGGGCCAGCTCGTCTTCCAGCCGGCTAGCCAGATCGGTCAGCGTCAGTCCGTCGCGCGGCGCGAAACGCAACGAGGTGGTTTGCCCGAAGCGGCTGCTCCAGAGCTTGCGGCCCGCGGCCAACGAGACGAACGCCTTGGGAGTCGCCCGGTACTTGTTCCAGTATGCGTCGTCCTGGTTCTTGTCGGGCGGCGTCGCGCGGACGCGCTCGGGAAAGTAAGGAAACGGCGGATCCCAGTTGGCCAGCGATTTCTTGTCGGTCACGCCCTTGAGTTCCGGCGTGAGGTCGCGGTCGGCGGCCGCACCGTCGAGCCGGATGACGGACTTGAACTTGAAAGCCGTGGTCTTCTCGACGATCCGGCCGTGAGTGCTCTCCGGCTCGAAATAGGTGATGCGCACCGGGTCGCCCGGTTTCAGCGTCACGCCTTGCTTGGAAAGGTCGTCGAAGGCCCATTGATTGAGCGCGATCTCGTCGTCGGCCAGGGCCTCGATCGTTTGCCCCTCGGGCGTCTCGAACGGACCCAAGGGAGGCTGGTCGGTGAAGTCGATCGCGGTGATCGTCGAATAGGGAATCTTCGCCAGGTCGTCGGCGCCGGCGACGATGTCATTCGCCAGGTAGGTCAGCACCGGCTGTGGCGGCCCGCTCGCTACGGTCAGCCCGGTCGCGACGGTCAGCCCGGTCGCGACGGTTGGCCCGGTTGGAAAAAGTCGCGCGACGGCTTCCTCGACCGGGGCTTCCAGCAGCATGCGGTCGCTGGTGAGCTGAATGTAATCACGCCCGGTCAGCGTGAGCGACAATCCGTAGTCGGAAAGCCGGGGATGCAGCCAGCCCGACAATCGCCGCTCTTCGCCTTCCGGCGGCGGAGCGGCTGCGTCGCGGCCGGATACAAAGAGAGCATTGACGCGGTCTTTTTGCTCCAGGGCGGCTTGCAGGTCATCCAGGTTCAAGAAGGCGTTGGCGGGAGTTTGTTGATTGGGGACCAGCCCGAACCGGCCCAATCCCTCGGAGGGAATAACTTCGCTGACACGTAGACGCCGGTTCGCGATCGAGTCGGTTTTCTTGCCCAAGGGACTGTCGGGCGGAATATCGCCGGCCAGCGGCAGCCGCACGATCACGTCGTCGCCGGCTTCCACCGCCAGGTCGTCGGCCAGCCGCCGGTTGAGCACGACTTCGCCCGAGGCCGGCGGCTGCGCCGGACCTCCGGCGCCCAGTTTCCAAAACCTTGCGTCGCAACCCAAGAGCATCACGCGGTTGGACCGGTTGCCCTTGTCGGGATTGCTGACGCTTCCTTCGAGCACGATCGCCGGCACGGCAGAATCGAACGCCGCGGCGAACTCAGGCACGGCGGCCAGGCCGCCGGCCAAATTGGCGCTGAAGAAGCGATGGGCGACCAAGGCTTCGTCGACGCGGCCGAGCCGGTCGAGCGTCAAGTGCCGCAGGCTGCCGCGCACCGAGTCGCCGACCAAGAGCGCGCCGGTGAGCACCGCCGTGCCGGCCACGACGCCCAAGGCCACCGCGAAATTCATGCGCCGGTGGTGCAGGAGGCTGGCGAGGATTAGTCGGAAGGCGGACATTGCTCACGCCTCGAGTCCGAATTGGTGCGGGTCGCCGAAGTTGCCGTAGGTGAACCGGTTGAGGAAGCCGAAGCAGGCAACGCCATCGAACCCGGCCGGTTCGATCTTTTCAAGGCGCCGAGCCATTTCCTCCAGGTCGTCGGCAACCACCACGATCTGGCCGTTCGCGATACCCGCAAACTTGCCGGCATAAGGAGAGTGCGGATTTCGCCGGGCCTCTTCGTTGATCTGGCGCGCCAGTTCCCGGTTTCGCGCCTGCACATCGGCAAGAATTGACATGGCGATCTCCTCACCTGGGTTCGGGGCAAGCAAGAGGGGAATTCCCGGATAGCATCAAGTTTGACACCATTCGGGCATTCCCCTTCCCCAGCCGTCCGCGACTCCCAGTCTGATTATCTCACGACTCGGCTACTCAACGCAAGGTGCAATCGGTGTCGTCCCTTCGGGGCTGGACAACAGGAGGTTGCGGGGGATTCCTGGGGCTGACGCCCCAGGCTGCAAACGCAAGCTGTTCTTCGTCGGAAGCGGTGTCCCGTCCGGCCTCTTCAGTGGTCTGGACGGGAGTTCTCGCTCTGGTGGCCTGACAACTATGAGTTGCGGTACTAGCCTTGAAGCGGGTCGTTGGGTGAAACGAAAGCGTTCACTTACGTTCTTGCTCCGATTTGAGCCATTCCTGCAACACCCAGCCGACCTTGGCGAGGCTCAAGGCGGAACACCGCTTGGGCGTATCCCCCTCGGTGTGCCAGTAGGGATAATCGAAGTCGATGATGTCGCAGGCCGGGATCTTGGCGATGTCGTGCAGCGGCAGATGGTCGTCGCGGACCTCATGCCCGCGCCCCGAGGCGAACTCACGCACGCCCAACCGTTTGGCCGTGGCCCAAATCGCCTCGACCAGCGGCTTCGTGTCACGCCAGCCGACGCTGTTGCCCTCCCGGTGGATTTTCAGGTCGCTATCGCCCACCATGTCCAGGAGCACGGCCCAACGGTAACGCGCCTGCGACTTGCCGGCGGCGTACTGGCGCGAAAAATACGTCGAACCAAGAAAGTACTCGCCCGCCTCGTCGTACACCAACTCCTCGCCGTCGAAAAGCGCCATATCGACGCCCAGCGTGCCGTCGAGTTCCCGCATGCCGCGGGCCAATTGCATCAAGATCGCTGTTCCGCTGGCGCCGTCGTTGGCGCCGACGAACTCGCCCTTGGGGTTGACCGGGTCGCGATCGGGGTAAGGACGCGTGTCGTAGTGGGCGCAGAGCAGGATCCGTTGCCGCCGGTCGGGGTGCCAGCGCGCGATCAGGTTGGTCATCGGCACGGCGAAGCCATCGAGCGGATGGCGGACCTTGAACTCTTGCCGCTCGACCTCGGCGCCGCACTCTTCAAAGTGCCGTGTCAGCAGCTCCTGCTGCCGCTCCATCCCCCTTGACCCGCTGATGCGTCGCCCCAGGGCGCAGATTTCGCGCAGGTGCTCGTAGGCTTGCTGGCCGTCGAATGGGATGTCGTCGAGCCGCGCGCGGCGCGGCGCGGCCCGCGCTTCGCGCCGCAGCAGAGACTGCGCCTCGGGCCAGACCAGGTAGCCGGCCAGCAGGCAACTACCGGCCAGCACCGCCGCAAAATAGATTCGTTGGCCTGAAATCTTCACCTTTGCCATACACCGCTCCCAAGTCCGTCCGCTTTTCCTGGCATTCTACCGGCGCCGGCGCCGGCCGTCGCTAGCAGTTCGGGACGGCGGCCTGAACTTTGACGGGGCAACTACAGCGAATAGCGTAGCGGAATTCGTGAGAATTCCGAAGGTCGAAGACGCGGCGATCGAAACTCTCACGAGTTCCGCTACGGTGAAGGGCGTCGTTGTAATATTAACAGCTTGGACGGTAGACTGAAAATAGTTCAATGGAAATGGCCACGACGTTTGAATGCGGAACTCATCCGACAAGGAACAACCGTGCCTGAGGGCTGCCGACTGGCAATCGTTGGCCGACTCGCTGCGCGCCCGGTTCGTCGTGGTCGAACAGAGCCTGACCGTGGCGGGTCGGAAATTCGATCTGCTCAAGCCGCGCAGCCCGGATGAATTGATCGACGAGGCGGACTTCAACCGCGACGAGCGGCTCCCCTATTGGGCCGACGTCTGGCCCTCGGCGCTGGCCTTGGCCGAGCGCATCGCGGCGGGGCCGGGCGCCGGCCGGCGATTCTTGGAGTTGGGCTGCGGAGTGGGGTACGTGTGCGCCGTCGCGGCCCAGGCCGGCTTCGATGTGTTGGCCACAGATTACTACGCCGACGCCCTGCAGTTCACCCTGGTCAACGCTTTGCGTAACGGACTGGCCGGCCCCGCCACGCGGCTGGTCGATTGGCGTGAGTTTCCATCTGGCGTGGGCCGTTTCGACCTGGTCGCGGCGGCCGACGTGCTCTACGAGCGGGCTTACCCGGCTCTGGTGGCCTCGGCGATCGAGCGGACGTTGGCGCCGGGAGGCCTGGGGCTGATCGCCGATCCGGGGCGGCGAGGGGCGGAGCCGTTCGGCGGCGAGTGCCGTGCCCGCGGCTTGGCGATCCGGCGCCTATCGCAGGCGCCCCACGACAACGGTTCCGTCCGGCACACCGTCGATCTCTACGAGGTCCGCCCCAATTCCCACAGCAACTCGAACGTGTAGATTCCCGTGTCGTGTCCGTCGCTGAAGCGGATCGTGTAGGCGTAGTGGCCCACCGGCTTCATCTCGACCAACGTCAGCGGCCTGGTGTCGGCCGGCGAAAGGACCGTCAAAAGGTTCGGGGGCGGAGGCGGTTGCGAGCGCTTCTCGCGGCAGGTGGCGCAAGGGCAGTGGTCGCGCAGCGCGCGAAATGAATAGCTGCGCAGGCTCCCGTCGTTCGTCACGAACATGCAACCGGGGCTGTGGGTCATGGCGATCTCGGGACGCGCGGCCGCCAGAGCCAGTTGAGGCGTGACGCCGCAGGCCCAGAATACCGGCAGCTCGCCCTCGCGCATCGTCACGGCGTCGCCGAAATCGGGACGCGCGAGATCGGCGAAAAAGGAGCGTCATCGTACATGCAATCCAAATTTGACGAAATTGAATCGGGCCGACCCGCGAGCCAGAACGCTGCGCCGGTGTCCTTCGCGGCTGTGGGCATGTACGTTGGGCTTGCCGGCGGTGCGTAAATGCCGTCGCCATTCGCTGGATCCCGTGGTACGAGGGTCTCAGCGACGAAGAAGTGGACGAGCTCGACCAGGCCATCCGGCAGCGGGCTGATTTGACTCGCCATTTCGAGTAGCCGATGACGCCCGCCCTGCTCGACACCGATATGCTCTCGGAGCTGATCAAGCTCAAGAACTCGACGGTGCGACAGCACGCCTTGGACTACACCCAACAATTCGGCTCCCTGGCCTTTTCGGCGATCACGCGGTACGAGGTTGTCCGCGGCTACAAGCAGAAGAAGGCCATGAAGCAACTGGCTCGGTTCGCGGTCTTCTGCCAGAAATCGCTGATCCTGCCGGTGACGGACGCGATTTGGGATCGCGCTTCGGACCTCTGGGCCTACGCCCGAATGCACGGTCATCCGCACAATGACGCAGACATGGTCATCGCAGCCTCCCGCCGGGAACTAAGAAAGCGGCCGAAAACGGCCAAGCCATGGGTTGTGCGAAAGACTATAATAACTGGCATGGCAAAACGGCCGAAACATCAACATGGGATCAAGCGGGCTGAGATTCCCGATTGGCCCGATGGCGTTGGGACGCCAGACGAGGTCGCGGAACGTGTCACGTACCGGGGGAGTTCGCTGCACAAGACGTATCCATCACCCGCCGGTCCCCCGGCGCTCCGGGCGGATAAGGCCAAGTGCGATTTCTACGAGAATGCAAATTGGCACATGCTGCTCGATGCGCTGCGGCAGGCGATCCGGGCACGTTGTGTTGGGCCATTCCGCGGTGGCTTTCCAAGCCGTGCATGGGTATGGATCAACGGCGTCCTGCATGAAGCGCGGTTGACGGGCAACGGCGAGTTTCACGGTTTCCCCCTCGACGATCCCAAGCACTACCCGTGCCCGGAGGATTGCCTGGAGAATGCACCCCATGCCACAATTCCTTTCGGTCGAGTGTGATCCTGTCGACCAGCCGGCGGCGGCTGACCCGGTTGAACGTCAAAGCTGGTGCATGCTGGCCATCCGCGTTGCGGGACGCACCGTAACGCGAGTTTGGGACCGAGCGCTGCAGCAGGAGCGATCGTATCTCTACGTGCCAGCATTCCCCATTGCCGAGTGGATCGTTTTGAACTGGTGGGTGCTGTTGAACGAAGCTTGCCCGACGCCCGAGGTTCCGGGATCGGCCGGATTTCACATGCCGTGGATCAAGCGCCATTGCCTGCGCTGTGCCGACTCGGCATTGCTCTTGCCGGCGCTCTACTTCTTTAACGATGGTCGGGGCATTGGCGTGGAATGGCAGGCCGATCTCCGCGATACACTGCCACATCTTCCGGGCGAGTTCGTCGACGGCAACCGCGATCACCTCGAATCTATCGCGACCGAGAATGGTCTTGCCGAGTTTGTGAATGGCACGCTCGCGCGTGTTAAGGGCTTGCCCGACGAGCGCGTGCAAGCGACCCTCGCCACTTGGCAGGCGATCCGGAACGCTGACGCCGACGAAACAAAGTTCTGCGTCGCGGCCGGTCGCCTCGGCATTGACCCTTATGATCCAGGCCAAATGCCTGAAAACCTCGCTGGATTCTTGGAAACGGGCTTGGGAGATCCTGGGCAACCGCTTGTGCGAGACTTGACGGAAGCGGCAGAGCCCGGTTCGATTGCAGACCAGTGGCACTGGGTTCAGGACGCAAGCAACGCATACCATTTAGGCCCAAGCCCAGCGTTGAGCTCGTTCTCCCAATCCGCTGCGACAAGCTCGCCATTTCGATACGCGTATCAGCTTGCGGGACAAGTGCGCGAGGCAGCTGGACTCACACCGGTCCAGCCGGTTCCTTCCGTTGGCGACGTCGTGCAGCGAGTCGCCGATGCCGTTCTGGAAACGCCCGGCGACAACCATATTCCCGGCCACAATCTTCATGCGATCGTGGGGTGGAAGGCGAATCGCCACATTGTGATCGCCGGTCCACGCCGGCAGCGTCCCGACAACCAACGCTTCCACGACGCCCGCGGCCTATATCACGGGCTATTTGCCTGCCACTCCAGCCAGCGGCTAGTGACGCGAGCTTTCACATGGGACCAACAGGCGTCACGCGCATTCGCCGCAGAGTTGCTGGTCCCCCGCGAGACCCTGATGGCTCGTACCCGTGAACGCGCAGATCACGCGGCGGTGGAAGCGTTAGCACGGGAATTCGTCGTGTCCACCCGGGTTATCGAAAATCAGTTGGAAAACGCAGGCGTGGCGATTGTCGATGAATGACTGTGCTGTCGGGGGCCAGATACAGTGGACTGCGATTGGAAGGGCGCGTCTCGATCCGACAGGCCGACGCGCGCGAGGCGGGGCATCCACCGTCAACCAACGGGTAATGGCAGTCGATCGGTGGCCGTTGGAAAGGTTGTCGCGCCGCGTCCCGACGAACACGGCGCCGACTGGCAATCGTTGGCCGACTCGCTGCGCGCCCGGTTCGTGGTGGTCGAACAGAGCCTGACCGTGGCGGGTCGGAAATTCGATCTGCTCAAGCCGCGCAGCCCGGATGAATTGATCGACGAGGCGGACTTCAACCGCGACGAGCGGCTCCCCTATTGGGCCGACGTCTGGCCCTCGGCGCTGGCCTTGGCCGAGCGCATCGCGGCGGGGCCGGGCGCCGGCCGGCGATTCTTGGAGTTGGGCTGCGGAGTGGGGTACGTGTGCGCCGTCGCGGCCCAGGCCGGCTTCGATGTGTTGGCCACAGATTACTACGCCGACGCCCTGCAGTTCACCCTGGTCAACGCTTTGCGTAACGGACTGGCCGGCCCCGCCACGCGGCTGGTCGATTGGCGTGAGTTTCCATCTGGCGTGGGCCGTTTCGACCTGGTCGCGGCGGCCGACGTGCTCTACGAGCGGGCTTACCCGGCTCTGGTGGCCTCGGCGATCGAGCGGACGTTGGCGCCGGGAGGCCTGGGGCTGATCGCCGATCCGGGGCGGCGAGGGGCGGAGCCGTTCGGCGGCGAGTGCCGTGCCCGCGGCTTGGCGATCCGGCGCCTATCGCAGGCGCCCCACGACAACGGTTCCGTCCGGCACACCGTCGATCTCTACGAGGTCCGCCCCAATTCCCGCAGCAACTCGAACGTGTAGATTCCCGTGTCGTGTCCGTCGCTGAAGCGGATCGTGTAGGCGTAGTGGCCCACCGGCTTCATCTCGACCAACGTCAGCGGCCTGGTGTCCGCCGGCGAAAGGACCGTCAAGAGGTTCGGGGGCGGAGGCGGTTGCGAGCGCTTCTCGCGGCAGGTGGCGCAAGGGCAGTGGTCGCGCAGCGCGCGAAATGAATAGCTGCGCAGGCTCCCGTCGTTCCATTCGATGAGCAACCGGCCATCCGGCGCCAGTGAGAGCTTGGTGGGTTGAAGATTCATTTCACAGAATGTTCCGGAGGGTGGTCGAGTCTGTCGCCTTTCGCTCCGCGAAAGGGCGTTCTTTCGCGGAGCGAAAGGCGACATTTTGTCGGCCGCGTGAAGTAAATCATCATTTGGACTGGTGGGCAGTGCCCACCCTACGCCCATCGCCTATCCGTCCGCCTCTCCAACACGGAATCGCTTATCTTCCCAATCCGTCACGAACATGCAACCGGGGCTGTGGGTCATGGCGATCTCGGGACGCGCGGCCGCCAGAGCCAGTTGAGGCGTGACGCCGCAGGCCCAGAATACCGGCAGCTCGCCCTCGCGCATCGTCACGGCGTCGCCGAAATCGGGACGCGTGAGATCGGCGATGCCGATCGCCGCGGGGTCGCCCACATGAATCGGCGCGCCGTGCATGGCCGGGTAACGCCCGCTGATCTCGCGCACGCGATCAATCTGCTCCGGCCGGTAGGGCCGCATGCTCACCACCAAGGGACCGGCGAAGCGGCCCGCCGGCCGGCAGGCGAGCGCCGTGCGGTACATCGGCACATTGCGGCGCTCGTGGATGTGCCGTACCGGCAGATCCGCGGCTTCCAACGCCGCCTCGAACGTGAACGAACAACCCAACAGAAAGCCCACCAGGTCGTCGCGCCATAAGCCGGTGATGTCCGTCGGTTCCACGGTGTCGGGCCGTCCGCCGCGAAACACGCGGTAACAGGGCACGTCGCTGCGCAAGTCGGCGCCCGGGGCCGCCTCGGCCGGTTCGGGGTCGCCCGGCGCGGTTTGGGCGACCAACGGGCAGGCGCGGTCGTTCAAGCGGCAAAATTCGGCGAAGTCGGCCGCGTCGGTCGCCGGCAGAATCACCAGGTTGGTCTGCACGTAGCCCGGCGCCAAGCCGGCCGTCGGTCCCCGTTGTCGCCCCTCGCGGATCGCGCGGCGCAACTCGAATGGTTTCATGGCAATGGCGTTCATCGTTCGTCCACGAATCGTTTGCCCTTCCCCTCGAAGCGCGGCAACGTGCCCGGCGGCATGCCGATGACCTCGATCTTCAGCCCCAGCCGCAAGTGCAACTCCTCGGCCACGCGCCCCGGCTGTTCGAGACGGTCTTCGATTTCCAGCCGCAACTGATCCATCGCCTCGACCTTGTGGGCGATCATCCGGTACTCAAGAATTTCGGGGAAGCTGCGCACGATCTGTTCCACGGCGCTGGGGAACACATTGACGCCGCGGACGATCAACATGTCGTCGCTGCGACCCAGCACACCACCGTCCAGAAGCACGAAGCGATTCACTTCCTCGTGCTGCCACACGGGCCGCACCAGGTCGCCGGTGCGATAGCGGATCACGGGGCAGCCGGCCCGGCCGAGGTTCGTGAGCACCAGTTCGGCGAGTTCCCCCTCGCCGGCCGGGCCGCCGGTCGCCACCGAAAGGAACTCGGCGATGAATTCGCTTTCGATCACATGCAACCCGCGCCCCGCCGTGTCGCCGTGGCCCCAGGCGCCGACCTCGGTCGCGCCGGCGTGGTCGAGCGCGCGGGCGCGCCAGGCGCGTTGGATCGTCTCGCGGGTGGCGGCGATCGAGCCGCCCGGCTCGCCGGCCAGGATGAGCACGCGCACGCCCAACTCGCCGACGTCGATTTGCCGCCGCGCGCCCACCTCGGCGAGGTGCAAGGCATAGCTGGGCGTGCAGCAGACGACCGACGCGCGGCTGGCGCGGAGCAGTTCGAGCCGGGCGAGTGACTTCATGCCACCGCCGGGCACGACCAGGCAGCCGCGTCGCGCCGCCGCGTCGTAGGCGCTCCAGAAACCAATGAACGGACCGAAGGAAAAAGCCATCAGCACGCAGTCGCGCTCATTGGCCTCGGCCGCGTCGAACACGTATTGCCAGCAATCGAGCCACCATTCCCAATCGTCGGCGGTGTCGAGCACGACCAACGGCCGGCCGCGTGTGCCGGAGGTTTGGTGCCAGCGGATATACTGAGCCGGAGGGTACGTCAGGTTGGCCGTCACGTCGCCTGGATGCCGCGACCCCATCAAGCCCTCCTTGAACGTGAAGGGCAGCGCCGCCAGGTCTTCGAGCGACCTGAGCGGCCGCTGGACTTCGTTGAGTTGGGTGGCGTAGTATTCGTTGGCGGGCAGGATACGGTCCAACAGGGCGTTCAGGCGGGCGAGTTGGTGTTGCTCCAGCGCGCGGGGTTCGAGCGTTTCGAGCCGGCGGCGTTCGGCGGGCGTGGTGCGCATCATGCTTGCATCGTAGAGCGGACACCGCTCGCTGGCAATCCGGGCGCGCGGGCTATGCCGTAGCATTGGCCGGCCGTTGCGGAGCCGGTGGCGTGTAGGGTAAGCTCTTGGCCTGTGTTGGTTCGATTCCGATCTTGAAATCCATAAGCCCGTCTTGAAATCTCATGTCGGACGCTCCTCGCAAAGGTTCGCTGCTGGTCATTTTTCTGACCGTATTCATCGACCTGCTGGGGTTCGGGATCGTGCTGCCGCTGTTGCCGCTTTATGGCGAGCACTTTGCGGCCGAGCACCAGCTCACTTCGGCGGAGGTGGGTTGGGTGCTGGGACTTCTGATGTCGAGCTTTTCGGCGATGCAGTTCTTGTTCGCGCCTGTTTGGGGCAGGATGTCCGACCGCGTTGGACGACGGCCCATCCTCTTGATCGGGCTGGCCGCTTCGACGACGTTCTATGCGATGTTCGGCGTGGCCGCGGCCTGGCACAGCCTGGCCGGCTTGTTCATCGCGCGCATCGGGGCGGGCATCGCCGGGGCGACGATCTCGACCGCGCAGGCCTACATCGCCGACACGACCAGCAAAGAAAACCGCGCCAAGGGGATGGCGCTGATCGGGGCGGCCTTCGCCCTGGGGTTCACGCTGGGGCCGCTGATCGGCGGCGGCGCCCTGTTGGCCGGAGGCCGGGTTGCGCTAAGCCCGTGGCCGGGTTACGTGGCGGCGGGCTTGTCGGCCGCCGCGCTGTTGCTGGCGGTGTTCAAGCTTCCCGAGTCGCGCCATCCCGGCGGCGGAACGGCCCAACGCCGGTTGTTCGACCGCCGCGCGGTGCGATCGGTCCTGGCCACGCCGTCGATCGCGCTGTTGTTATTGACGTCGTTCGTGGCCGTGTTCTCGTTCGCGAACTTCGAGTCGACGCTGTCGTTGCAAGTCGAGGAACTGGTGCGACGACACGGCAAAGGCGAAATCGCGTCGTCCCTATTGCGATCACTCGTCGCGCGGGTCCACGGCTGGGGATACGACAAGCCCGACGACGTGGTGCAGATCGTGGTCTTCGTGGCCTTCGCCTATTTGGGGATCGTCTTGACCTTGGCGCAGGGCGTCCTGGTGCGGCGGCTCGCGGGCAGGATCAGCGAAGGAGTCATGGCCGCCTTGGGGGCGGTCTTGGCGATCGGCGGTTTCGCCTGGTTGGCGCGCGCGGCGGGGCAAGGTGATTTCACGCAGCTCCTTTGGGCGATGGCGATCGAAGTCGTCGGCTTTGCCTTCGTCAACCCTTCGTTACAATCGTTGATCTCGCGGCGTAGCGATCCCCAACAGCAAGGCGGCGTCCTCGGCCTGGGGCAAAGCGCCTCGTCGCTGGCCCGCATCCTGGGGCCGGTTTGCGGTATGCGGTTGTTCAAGGAGTCGTCCACCTGGCCCTACTGGACCGCCGCGGCGCTGTTGAGCGTGGGGCTGGTGATGATCGTCGTCGCCGCGCGTGGCGGCGCCGATTACGCCGCGCCGGCGACGTCGGATGACTGACGCCCGCGTAAATCATGCCGCCTGGCTGGACTGCCGGAGGCCGCATCGGGCGCGATCACGGACCAATCGCCGGACGCCGGTGGAAAGGAATCGGCCGCGGGGAATTGGCCGGCTTCGAGCTGCGCCTGCAAGCGGACCAACTCGCGGATGGTATTTTCGGCACAGAGGTTCAACTCGCGCAACTCGACGCTCTGCTGGGCGATGACTTGCCCCAACGGTTTCAACTGGCATTGAAGCTGCTCGACCCAATAGGCATCGAACTTGCGGTAGATCGGACGGCGCACGGGCAAAGTCAATCGCCACAGCCACCGGAGCGCGCTCTTGATCCATTGCCGCATCGTGACCTCGCACGGGTATTGCACGCGTCGGAACCGCCCAAGAAATGATTCGTATCGGCGCGATGGATTCGATGAGGATTGCCGCGCCCCGCCGAACAACCCGCATTTCCGCGCTAACGCGACCGTCATGGAACGGGCTCGCCCACCAATTCACGGACGGGCCGGCCGCTGGTTCCAGAGGGACTCGGCCGGTCGCAACGCTTGATCATGGTGATCTCGTTGCCGCGCTCGTTATGACGGACTTCGTCCATGAATGTGCGGATCAAGAGCAACCCGCGGCCGGACGGGCGTTCGAGGTTGGCCGGATCGGTCGGGTCGGGCACCAGCGCCGGATCGAAGCCGCATCCTTCGTCGCGAATGACGTACACGGCTTCCCCGTGCGAGAAAGTCGCCTCGACGTGGATCGCCCGTTCGCGGTAGGGTGGTTGACGCCGGCGCTCCTCGGCGGCCGCGAGGAACAGATCGGCGCCGCGCTGCCGCAGTTCGGAACTCAATTCCAGGTTGCCGTGGTAGAGCGCGTTGGCCAGCGCTTCCTCCAAGGCGATCGTCAAGCGGATGCGCCCTGTTTCGTCGCACAGCCCCAATCGCGTGACGTGCTGGTTCAAATGGTCGGCGAGAGACGAGACCAGCGCGGGGTCGTTTTCCAGCTCGAACGTCCAGTGGTTGCCGGCCAGGCACTCCAGTAGCCGAGCGTCGCGCCGCTGGGCGCCGGCCGAGGCCAGCACCGATTCGACCGTCCGTAGCAGGTCGCGGGCAAGCCGCGTCTTGGGCACATAGCTGGCGGCGCCCGCCTTGAGCGCCCGCACGGCCACCTCCTCGCTGCCGTAGGCCGTCATCAGCACCACCGGCACCAGCGGGTGCCTCTGTCGCACGGCCACGACCAGTTCCAGGCCGTTCAGTTCGGGCATCTGTAAATCGGTGACCACCAAGTCGGGCACCGACTCCTCAAAGCACGCCAGCGCCTCCGCGCCGCTGGCGGCCAGCGAGATACGCAAGTCGGGATTGCGAGCCAACAGGCTGCGCGCCAATCGCCGATCAACCGCCAGATCGTCGACGACTAGAACCTTGGGCATGGTACACCTCATGGCAGTCCCCGCGTTCGCGCCGCCGCGCCGCCGGGTGCGGCGAACCGGTCGATGCGCCGGAACCAACGCCGCGCGGCGTGCGGAAATGAGAACTCAAGCGCCGGAATCGCCCTTCGTTGTACGCTCCCCGGCGGCGAAGTCAAGCCGCGTCACCGTGTTGCCGCCGCTCCCACGGTGGTTTCTTGACGCCGCGCGACGGAAGTCGGGCCGCCAGCCTCGCCAAGCTGCCTTCTCGATGCGAGATAGCGGCCCCATGTCTCGCGCGGCAACGCCAGCACCTGCTCCAGTACCTCGCGTCCCAAACGCTCTGTGAACACCGCGGCGCCGCTGGCGTGTAAGTGCTGACTGTCGATGAAGCCCTCGTCCTCGACCCAGTCGCGCGCATCGACCAGCGGTACGCCGAACTCCTCGCCCAGATCGTCCAAGTAGCGGCGGATCTGGGTCTCGGCGTCGGCCGGATACCAGCGCTGGAATTCCTTTCCTTCCGGCATCCAGACCAGCGCCGCCGCGATATGCTCCTCGCGGCAACGCCGCAACAGTTCGCGCTGGGCCCGGCAGGCGGCGCCGGAGAGCCGGAACGATGCGAGCGGCACGCCAAAATCCTTCCATGCGTAGGCCAGGGCTTGCCGGCGCTGCTCGGGGGTCCGTGGCGCCGTGTTTCGCGGACACCAACCGGATTGGTCCACCTGACGGTCTCCAATGAGCTGCAAACGGTAGGGAAGAAACCGCGGCAAGAACAGGCTCATGATGGCGAAACGGTGACCGTGGCAAGGCACCGGCCAATCCTGCCACCAATCGCGGCGCAAGGCGTCGCCAGGAAGGCCGTACTGTGCGACCGTGGCCAGTTCATGGTGCCATAACCGGTCGGCTTGGAAGTAGGCCGCCTCCGCTGCAACCTGATCTTGCCCGGCAAACAACGTGGGAACCACTTCAACCAGCAGCAACTCCGGTTTGACGCCCGCCGCGCGCAGTCGTTGGAAGTGGAGCAAGTTGGCCACCGGTCCCGCGGCCGCGAGACCGAAATTGAACATCACCACTTCGCGAGAGAACTTCCGGCGCAAACGCGCCTCCAATTCGCTCGAATTCAGCCCATCCTGCACCCGGGAACTGCCGAGCATGACCAGCGTCAAAGGCTTCGGCTCGGTGACAACCGCGCGCGGGCAGAGCTTGGCGGCTCGGCAGGCGTAGCGAGGATCGCGCAATTCCGGCAGCCACCATTCAATGGCCACGGCCAATCCGAGCTGCGCCGTGACGAACAGGGCCAGCGCCCAAAACACATCCGCTCGCGAGCGTCGAGTTAGCCGACGATCCAACATACACAGCCGCTAAAACTGAAAGTAAATGAACGCCTTGTCGGCGCCGGGATTGAGCACGAGGGCCAGTGAGAGGGCCAGCGCGTAAGTGAATCCTCGCACGGGCGAAGGCGCGGCGGCCAGCGGCCGCCACCAGCCCAGGTGCGTCGACACATTTCCGGCAAACACCACCAACGCGGTGACCCAGAGGCCCACAATCGCCAGCGGCAGGCCCGATCCCGCGTGCCGTGAGAACATGTGTGCCAGCATCTCGAACCCTGCCGACAGCGTTGGCGCGCGAAACACGACCAGTGTCAGGCAGAACGTCGTGAATGTGACGGCGATCCGCAACGACGTGCCCGGCGATGTCTGCGAAAACCACTTCAATCCAGGCCGACTTTGGCAAAACTCGCGAAACTCGCGATGTACGCTCAACAGCACTCCCTGTAATACGCCGAACATGACGTACGGCCAGCTTGCCCCGTGCCACAGCCCGCCCAGCGTCATTACCACCAACAGGTTGCGGGAGGTTTTCCAGCGCGTACACCGGCTGCCGCCCAGGGGAAAATAAAGATAGTCGCGCAGCCAACTCGACAGGGAAATGTGCCAACGCCGCCAGAACTCCGCGATGTTCGGCGCCATGTACGGCAGGTCGAAATTCTTGGCCAGCTTGTAGCCGAGCATGTGCGCCGAGCCGAGCGCCATATCGGAATAGCCCGAAAAGTCGCAATACACCTGCAGCGCCCAAGCCAGAGTCGCCGCCCACAGAGCGCCCGTGTTATACTGCTCTGGAGCGGAAAATACTGGATCCACGAAGAGCGCCATCCGGTCGGCGATGGCCAGCTTCTTGAACAGGCCGAGCAAGAAAAATTGGATGCCCACGTTCAACCGGCCCCAGTCCCAACGCTTGGCTCGGGAGATCTGCGGCAGAAAATCGCGGGCGCGCACGATTGGCCCGGCGATCAGGTGCGGGAAAAACAGCATGAACAACATGAAGTGGGACAGATTCTTCTCCGCTGGAATCCGTCGCCGATAGACGTCAATGGTGTAGTTGATGGCTTCAAACGTGTAAAATGAGATCCCGATGGGCAGAATCACCTTCAGCACGGGCAACGAGGCGGTCGCTCCCAGCGCCGTGAGCGCGTCTTCGAGCGAACGCAGGAAGAAGTTGGCGTACTTGAAATAGACGAGAAGCCCCAGGTTCATTGCCAGGCTCAAACCCAAGAGTATCCGCCGCCGGCGTGGCCTGTCGGTCGCGTCCATTCCGCGAGCCACGAGGTAATCGATGAGCGATGAGACGCACACGATCGCCGCCAGCCGCTGGCTCCAACTGGCGTAGAAATAGAAACTCGCGGCCAGCAGGAGCCCCACCCTCGGCCGGCGCCATGGCAACGCCCAATAGACGGCAAAGACGACCAGGAAGAACAATAAATAGGATTTTGAGCAAAAGAGCATGGGTCGCGGCGGAATAATGGGCGGTCGGCAAGATGGGAATGTTGGTGAATGCGGGCAATGGCGTGGCCACGCCCCTGCAAATCCACTGCATTCCCGTTTTTCGTTATCGTCCCACCAGCCTCCACTCATCCACTTTTCACCAGGCCCAATTCGGGTACTCCCTCAAACGCTAGCAGCGCAAGGGATGGCTGAATCGCCGATGTGGACGTCGATGGGGGCTGGAAGCGTCGGGGCCGCTTGGTTATGTGCTGGACCGCCGTATTAGAGGCTATCCGAAAACTCCCCGTGGGACGGCCTTCCCAGGCCGTCATCGGCCACGGACGGCCTGGGAAGGCCGTCCCACGGGAGCAAATCGTCGATTTTCACGAGTTTTCGGATAGCCTCTTAGTTAGTGCCTGTCGGAAAATCCGCTTGGCCCGTATTTTCCCGGCAACTTTTGGAAAAAATCTCCGCGAAGATGGCAACCTTTCTCAACCTGGCGTGTAGAATACGCGGGGTTTTGGTTGAG
>Ga0307372_10000536_pt1 | contig 67684 bp, 55 predicted proteins | sample OX1MG_FD_202533 | JGI IMG/M metagenome (GOLD analysis project Ga0307372, IMG submission 202533) | Soil microbial communities from Risofladan, Vaasa, Finland - OX-1 | ecosystem: Environmental > Terrestrial > Soil > Coastal area > Acid sulfate soil | place: Finland: Risofladan, Vaasa | collected... | reverse complement strand
GGCGGGCGCGCCGCAGGCGGCGCACCCGCCGCAGCCGGCTTGCCCGGCGCGGGCGGGAGTGCGGGCGCAGCCGTGGGTTGCGCCCGCACTCCCGCCGGAGCGGTCGCGGCCGCGCCCGACGCGGCGCCGGCCGCTTCGATTACCGCCAGCGGCGCGCCCACCGGCAACGTCTCACCCTCGGCCGCGATCAGCTTCGCGATCACGCCCGTTCCCGGAGAGGGAATTTCGGTATCGACCTTGTCGGTCGAAATCTCGCACAGCGGCTGATCCTCCTGGACGCGGTCGCCCTCCTTGACCAGCCACTTGGTGACGGTTCCCTCGACCACGCTCTCGCCCATCTGCGGCATCATTACTTCGATCGACATGCCGGCCTGCCCCTAGTACGCCGCGAGCTCGCGGATCGCCTCGACGATCTTGTTGGTGTTGGGGAGGATGTACTCCTCCAGCGGCGGACTGAACGCGGTATGCGTGTCGAGCGCGGCGACACGCTTAATCGGCCCGTCGAGATAGTCGAAAGCGTGCTCGGCGATGATCGCCGCGACCTCGCCGCCGATACCGCCGGTCAACCGGTCCTCGTGCGCGATCAGCACCTTGCCGGTCTTGCGCGCGGTCGCAAGGATCGCCTCGCGGTCCAGCGGCAGCAGCGTGCGCAGGTCGAGCACCTCGACCTTCAGGCCGTCTTCCTTTTCGACGATTCGCGCCGCGTCGAGCGCCTGATGCATCGTTCCGCCGTAAGTGATGATCGAAAGGTCGCGGCCTTCCAGCCGCAACTCGGCCGGCCCGATCGGCACGGTGAAGTCGCCCTCGGGCAGGTCCTCCTTGACGCTCCGATAGAGGCGCTTGTGCTCGAAGTAAATCACCGGGTTGTCGTCGCGCACCGCGCTTTTCAACAGGCCCTTGGCGTCGTAAGGCGTCGCCGGCGCAACCACCTTCAGCCCGGGGACGCGGGTGAACCACGCCTCGGGGTTTTGCGAATGAAAAAGCGCGCCATGCACGCCCGCGCCCGAGGGCGCCCGCAGCACCAGCGGGCACGAGGCCTTCCCGCCGTGGCGGTAGCGCAAGGTCGCCGCGGTGTTGACGATCTGGTCGAAGGCGCACGAGATGAAGTCGCCGAACTGCATCTCCAGCACCGGGCGCATCCCCATCATCGCCGCGCCAATTCCGGCGCCGACGATCAGCGCCTCCGAGATCGGCGTGTCGATCACGCGGTCTTCGCCGAAGGCGTCGAGCAACCCTTCGGTGACCTTGAACGCGCCGCCCAACTCGCCCACGTCCTCGCCCATGACGAAGACGTTGTCGTCGCGCCGCATCTCTTCGTGCAGCGCCTGGTTAATCGCTTTCAGATAGGTGACTTCCATCATGCTCCGCCGGTTGAGGTTCGGGAATCGGTATCTTGCGCGCGGCGGTCAGGATCCGCGATGGTTGCCGCCGCCGCTGGTGGAGGAAGGGGCGGACGGCGCGTAGAGGTCCTCGAGCGCTTCCTCGGGCTTGGGCATCGGGCTCTGTTCGGCGAAATCGACCGCACCCTGGACCACCGCGCGGACCCGCTCGTCGACCTCTTCGCGGATGCGCTTGAGGTCGTGGCCTTTTTTCTCCAGAAAGAACTCGTAGCGCGGGATCGGGTCGCGACTCTCCCATTCCACCAACTCTTCCTTGTCGCGATAGAGCGCCGGGTCGTGTTCGCTATGGCCGCGGTAGCGGTAGGTCTTGCATTCAATCAGCGCCGGGCCGCCGCCCTCGCGTGTGCGGTTCATCACGCGCTCGCTCAACTCGACCACGGCGAGCAGGTCGTTGCCTGAGACCACATGGCCCTTGAAGCCGTAGGCGTTGGCGCGCGAGGCGACGTCGTCGATCGCCATCTGCTTCTCCAGCGGCGTGGAGTAGGCGAAGCGGTTGTTTTCGCAAACGAAAACCACCGGCAGCTTGTGCACGCCGGCAAAGTTCATCGCCTCGTGCACGTCGCCGCGCGAGGCCGCGCCCTCGCCGAAGAACGCCACCGCGATATGCTTTTCCTTCTTGATGTGGTACTTGAGCGCCGCGCCGACCGCGACCGGCAGCGACGACCCCAACATCGAGGTCGAGCCGAAGACCGCGTGTTCGAGGTCGCCGCCGTGCAAAAACGAATCCTTGCCGCGCGAAAGCCCCGTCTCCTTGCCCATCAACTGCGCCATCAGGCGTCCGGGATCGACGCCACGCATCAGGAAGACCCCGAGGTCGCGATGGAGCGGCGCCACCAGGTCGCCGTCCTGCAGGGGCGCGCAGATGCCGGTGACGATCGCCTCCTGACCCGCGCCCGAGTAGACACCGCCAAGAATTTTGTTTTGCCGGTGAAGCCGCGACACGCGTTCTTCGAAGCCGCGAATAAGCTTCACCCAGTAGTATAGTTGCAGCTCGTATTCGACGCGGGTGGCGCCGTTTGTAGCGGGCGCGCTCGCGCCTTCGACCTCAGCCATCATGTACCTCACCGGTCGGCATCGAACCTGAACAGTATCGCAGCCCGGCGCGCTCAGCAAAAGCGCTTTCCCCCCGGAATTGCCCATACTACGGGCTGTTTTTAGATTGTTCTGTCGCCAAGGCGACGTTATCATCTCCTGCCGAGCGGCTCGGCCGGGCATCACCGTTACGCTACTATGCCGCGAGCCGCGGTTGGGAGGGGGACTGCGATCAATCCATTTTCCGCCAGATTCCCATTTTCCGCCGGCCCCCGCCAGCTTCCGGCGGCCAGCCAACGGCGCTTCGCTTCAACCGCCCGCATCATTGTAATCCTGGTAATCCTGTTGAGATGCGTGGTTGCCCAGGCCCGTGCGCTCCGGGCTGAGTCCGCACCGCCGACCGTCACCTTCTCGCCCCAGGGCACGGTAAAGAACGTGCGCCAGGCCGTCGCGCGCTTTTCGCAACCGATGGTTCCGCTGGGCGATCCGCGCGTCAAACAATCACCCCTTCAGATCGATTGCGCCGAACACGGAACGGCGCGATGGCCCGGAACGGCGCGATGGATCGACAGCCGGCAGTGGTCCTACGACTTCGACCACGACCTGCCCGCCGGCGTGCGATGCACTTTCACGCTCGTCCCCGGTCTCAAGACGCTCAAGGGCGCCGCCGTTGCGAGCCGTCCGCCATTCGTCTTCGACACCGGCGGTCCGGCGGTGGTCGAGACCCGGCCGTGGATGGGCAGCAGCGACATCGACGAACATCAGGCCTTCGTCCTGGTGCTCGACGCCGAACCGGTCGAGCAGACGGTGCTGGAGCACGCCGAGTTCTCGGTGCAGGGGATGCCGCAGCACGTCGGCGCGAGCATCGTCAGCGGCTCCGACCGCGAACTGCTGCTCAAGCGCTTCGGCGATTTCATCAACCAGCGCCCGACGATCATTTTGCAAGCCCGGCAGAAGTTTCCCGACAGCGCCGGGGTGAAGCTCATTTGGGGCAAGGGAATCGCGACGGCCAGCGGAATCGCGACCGCGCATGACCAGGAACTGAACTTCAAGGTGCGCCCCGCCTTCGAGGCGCAGTTCGGATGCGAACGCGAGAATGCGCAGGCCGCGTGCATCCCGGTGACGCCGATGTCGCTTTCGTTTTCGGCTCCGATAACGGCGGACAACGCAAAGCGGATCGAGATCGCCGGCCCCGACGGCATCCCGCACGCCGCGCAACTCCCCGACGGCGCGAACACCTCGGACATCCGCGGCGTGAGCTTTCCCGGCCCATTCGACGAATCCTCGCGCTACAAGATCGAGATTCCCGCCGGCCTCACCGACGACACCGGCCGCCAACTCTCCAACGCCGCGCGCTTTCCGATGACGGTGAAGACCGACACCTTTCCGCCGCTGGCGAAATTCTCCGCCCGCTTCGGAATCATCGAGGCGGCGGACCCGATGCTGCCGGTCACCGTGCGCAATCTCGAAGCGCAACTCCGTGGCGCGAGGCTCAAGGCGAGCGGGATGCCCTCGCCCACCGGCGCGCCGGTGAGCGATTTTCTCAGCCGCGTCGACGCGCAGGTCTTCGGGCTCGCGGTGCCCGAGGCGCCGACCGTGCTCTCATGGCTGAGAAGAGTCGCCAGCGCCGCGCGTCAGCGGTCGGTCTTCGCCGGCGAAAAGACCGACGGCGCGCCGACCCGTTTCACGTTGCCCAGGCCCAACGGCGCCAAGGTGTTCGAGGTGCTCGGCATCCCGCTGGGCAGGCCCGGACTTTATATCGTGGAACTCAAGAGCGCGCGCCTGGGCAGCGTGTTGCTGGGTAAAAACGCGCCGATGTACGTTCCGACCGCGGCGCTGGTCACCAACCTCGCGGTGCACTTCAAGCAGGGCGCCGCCAATTCGCTGGTCTGGGTGACCACGCTCGCGGACGCGCGTCCGGTCGCCGGCGCGGCGGTCGCGATCGCCGATTGTCACGGCCGTCGGCTTTGGGCCGCCACCACCGACCGCCAGGGTCTCGCGCTGGTGCCGAAAATCGACGCCGTGAACAATCCTCCGAAGTGCGAAGACGTCACGGCGACCAAGTACGACTTTTACACCAGCCAGACCCAGGCGCTGCAGGAACTCGGCTCGGGGCTGCTGGTGACGGCGCGCCTCGGCGACGACTTCAGCTTCGTCCATTCGAGTTGGCGCTACGGAATCGAGTCGTGGCGCTTCCATCTACCGCAGGAGTGGAGCCCGACCAACCTGGCGGCGCATACCGTGCTCGATCGGCCGCTCCTGCGGGCGGGCGAGACGGTCCACATGAAACACTTCCTGCGCGCCAAGACGGTTGGGGGGTTCGCGATGGTCCCGCCGGCCGAGCGTCCGGCGACGGTAACGATTCGCGCCGTCGGTGGCGATCGGCACTACGACTTCCCGCTCAAATGGAGCGCCGCGGGCACTGCCGAGACCACCTGGCCGATCCCCAAAGGCGCGCGCCTGGGCCAGTACTCGGTCACGATGCCGCTTAAGGTCGGTCCGCAATCGTATCCCAACGAGATCCAGACCGCGGACTTCCGAGTCGAGGAATTCCGCCTGCCGCTGATGAAGGCGGCGATTCGGATGCCGGCGCCAATCCAGGCCGGGGCCACCAGCCTCCCGGTCGATCTAAGCGCGGAGTACCTCTCGGGCGGAGCGGCGAGCGGATTGGCGGTCACGCTGCGCAGCCAGGTTCAACCGAACGCGGCCGTTACCTTTCCCGATTTCGAGGATTTCACCTTCGCCAACGGCGAGGTTAAGGAAGGAACCGTCACCAGCGAGCAATGGGACCAGGGTTTCGCAAACCCGGCGCCCCCGGGAGTCCATCAGCGCAAGGAACTGACGCTCGACGCCGCTGGCGGCGCGCGCACCGCGATAACCGCCATCGCACGCGCGCCCACGCCGGTCGACGTGCGCGCGGAAATGGAATACCGCGACCCCAACGGCGAGACGCAGACCGTTTCCAACTCGGTCACGATCTGGCCCGCGAAATGGCTGGTTGGAATCCGCGCCGACGACTGGGTCTCGTCGCCCGGCCGCGTGCGGTTTCGGGTCGCGGTGGTTGCGCAGGGAGGCAAGCCGGTCGCCGGCGCTCCGGTGCGCGTCGAAATTTTCACCCGCAACACGTTCTCGTACCGCAAACGCCTGGTTGGCGGATTTTACGCCTACGACAACACGATCGAGACCCGCCGCGCCGGCGAATTGTGCTCCGGCGTCACCGACCGGCGCGGGCTGCTGCTGTGCGACGCGAAAACCTCGATCACCGGCTCGGTACAGGTGCAGGCCTCCGTGCGCGACGACGCCGGCAACTCGTGCACGGCCTACACCGAAGTGTTTATCCCCGGCGCGGACCGCTTGTGGTTCGAGGGCCATGACGAGGATCGGATCGACCTGCTGCCCGAGCATCCGCAATACCAGCCGGGCGACGTCGCGCGCTTCCAGGTGCGGATGCCCTTCGCCGAGGCCACCGCGCTGGTCACCGTGGAACGCGAAGGAATCATCGCCGCCTCCGTGGTTCATCTTTCAGGCCGCAATCCGGTCATCACGCTTCCCGTGCGCGACTACGCCCCCAACGTGTTCGTGTCGGTGCTGGCGATTCGCGGCCGGATCGGATCGCCCCAGCCCACCGGCATGCTCGACCTCGCCAAGCCGGCCTTCAGGCTGGGGATCGCGGAAATTCGCGTCGGATGGCGCGCCAATCGGCTGAACGTAACGGTCACGCCGGAGCGTCGCGTCTATCGCGTGCGCGAGAAGGCGCACGTCAGGATCGCGGTCAGCACGGCGGCGGGCGCGCCGCCGCCCAAGGGCAGCGAAGTGGCGGTGGCCGCGGTCGATCAAGGGCTGCTCGAACTCGCCAACAACGAAAGCTGGAAGCTGCTCGACGCGATGATGGGGCGGCGGCCCTACCAGGTCGACACGGCGACCGCGCAGATGGAGGTCGTCGGCAAACGGCACTACGGACTGAAGGCTCTGCCGCCGGGCGGCGGCGGCGGCCAGCGCATCACGCGCGAGTTGTTCGACACGCTGCTGCTGTGGAAAGCGACCGTGCCGCTGGACGCGGCCGGCAACGCGTCGATCGACGTCCCGCTCAATGACTCGCTAACCAGTTTTCGTATCGTCGCGATCGCCAGCGGCGGCATCAAAATGTTCGGCACCGGCGACGCGCTCATCCAATCCACGCAGGATCTCATGATCCTGCCGGGGGTCTCGCCGATAATCCGCACCGGCGACTCGTTCGACGCGGAGTTCACGGTGCGCAATGCCTCGGAGCACGCTTTCACCGCGGCCGTGAACGCGAAAATCGAAGGCCTCGCGGACCAACCCGCGCCGCAAACGCTCGAACTCGCGCCGGGCCAGGGAAAATCCATCGATTGGAAAGTGACCGTGCCGATGGGCGTGAGCGAACTGCGCTACCGCGTCGATGCGGCCGTTGGCGGAGGGGCGTCGAATCAACCATCGGATCATTTGGCGATAACGCAGCGCGTGCTGCCGGTGGTTCCGGTCAAAACCTACCAGGCGACGCTGATGCGATGGGAAAGGCCGATCGCCGAGCCGGTCGCGCTGCCCGCCGACGCGCTCGCCGGCCAAGGTGGCGTGCAGGTCTCGCTCAGCCCGTCGCTCAGCGCCGGACTCGACGGGGTGCGCCAATGGATGCGCGCCTATCCATATGGATGCCTGGAGCAGCGGGTTTCGCGCGCGGTCGCGCTCGGCGATCCGCTGATGTGGAACAGCCTCGCCACCGATCTGCCGCAGTACATCGACGCCGACGGCCTGCTGAAGTTTTTTCCGGAGATGCGCGAGGGCAGCGATATCCTGACTTCGTACGTTCTCTCGATCGCGCTCGAAGCCGGGCTTACGATTCCACCGCAATCCGAGGCGGCGATGGAGCGCGGCCTGAGCGGCTTCATCGGAGGCACCGTGGTGCGCTATGGCGTGGTGCCGGGGGCCGACCTGCCGCTTCGGAAAATCGCGGCGATCGAGGCGCTCTCCAGCGCCGGCAAGGCCAACGCCGCGATGCTCGGCAGCATCACGGTCGAGCCCAATCTGTGGCCCGACGCAACAGTCATCGAATGGTGGAATATCCTGCTCCGCCTGCACGACGTTCCGGACCGCGCACGCCGTCTCGCCGAGGCCGAACAGATCACGCGCTCGCGGATCGATTGGCAGGGCACCGGCGCGCATCTTTCGGGCGGCCACTGCTGGTGCCTGATGACCGACGCGGAAAGCAACCTGCTGCGGCTCGAGCTGCTGCTGGTCGACAACCGGCTGTGGCATGACGACGTGCCGCGCGTGATGCAGGGCGCGGTGAGGATGCAATCGCGGGGCGCGTGGCCGACGACGCTGGCCAACGCGTGGGGCACGCTGGCGGTCGAGAAATTTGCGCGCGCCTTCGAGTCGGCGCCGGTCAAGGGAACGACCGCCGTCTCGCTCGCGGCGGGCGCGCAACAAGTGGATTGGGCTCACGACCCTAACGGCGAAAGCCTGAGCTTCGTTTGGCCGCCCGCGCAAGCCGATCTGCACGTCGATCACAACGGTAGCGGAAATCCGTGGGTACAGATTCGCGCGCGCGCGGCGATCCCGTTGAAATCGCCGTTTAGCAGCGGCTACCGAATCACCCGAACGCTGAGCGCCGTCGAAAAAACCCACGGCGGCGGATGGCGCCGCGGCGACATGCTCCGCGTGCACCTCAAGATCGAGGCGCGGACCGACATGACGTGGGTGGTGGTTGACGATCCGCTTCCGGCGGGCGCCTCGCATCTCGGCACCGGACTCCGCCGCGATTCGGCGATCGCGACCGCCGGCGAAACCGTCAGTTCCAACGATTACTACCCGCCGGATTTCATCGAGCGGCCGTTCGACGCCTTCCGCGCCTACTATCAGTACATCCCCAAGGGCACGTTCGAGATCGAATACACGATTCGGCTCAACCAGGCCGGCGTATTCCAACTCCCGGCGACGCGCGTGGAGGCCCTCTACGAGCCCGAGATGCTGGGTGAACTGCCCAACGCGCCGTTCGAGGTCGCGCCCTGAATGAAGCGCCGGATCGCATGCGCGGCGGCGCTCGCGGTGGCCGCATTGCTGGCCGCGATGACCCTTTGCTGGCCCGTCGTGCCCAGCTTCGACGCGGTGCGCGCGCGATGGCGCCCCTCGGACGCGCAATTGCTCGACCGCCACGGCGAACCGATCCACGAGCTTCGCGTCGACGCGCATGGGCGGCGCCTCGCGTGGACTCCACTCGCCGCCATCTCGCCGGCTCTGCAAGCGGCCGTCATCGCCACGGAGGACCGCCGCTTCCTCGGCCATCATGGCGTCGATTTCGCTGCCATCGCGGGAGCCGTCGCCGGCCGGCTCGCGGGTCGGCGACGCGGCGGCGCGAGCACCATCACGATGCAACTCGCAGCGATGCTCGATCCGCGGATCGCGCGCGCCGGCACGCGACGGCGCACCGCGGCGCAGAAGGTTCGGCAGATGCTCGCGGCCTTCGCGATGGAGCGCCGATGGTCGAAGCCGCAGATACTCGAAGCCTACCTCAACCTGGTGACCTACCGCGGCGAGATCGAGGGCGTCGGCGCCGCCGCGCGCGTGATGTTCGGCAAGGCGCCGGAGGGAATCGACGCGGCGGAGGCGGTCGTGCTGGCCGCGCTGATCAAAGCGCCCAACGCGCGCGCCGCCGCGCTGAAGCGCCGGGCCGAGAAGGTGCGTATCGCGATCGGCAATCGATCGGCGTTGCCTGACCTGTCCGGTGAGCGCGAAGCCGCCGGTGCGCAAGTATCGAGCGCACAAGTAACCAGTACAATTGACCGTGCGCTCGCCGCCCGCGCGCGCGACTTCACCCGGGTCACGCTGGCGCCGCGAGTCGCCGAGCAACTGTTGCGCGACGGCCGTCTCACCGCGGAGTCCTCGCTGGATCGCGACCTGCAAGGCTTTGCGCTCGACGCGCTGCGCCGCCACGTGGCCGAAGTCCACGATCGCAACGTCGACGACGGCGCGATGGTCGTGGTCGAAAATTCCACCGGCGAAGTCTGGGCCTACGTCGGCGGGACCGGCGCGCTTTCCAGCGCGCCCTACGTCGACGGCGTGCGTGCGATGCGCCAGCCGGGCTCGGCGCTGAAGCCGTTTCTCTACGCGCTCGCGCTGGAGCGCCGCCTGCTCACGCCGGCTTCGCTGCTCGCGGACACGCCGCTCGAATTGCCCGAGCAGCGCGGGCTTTACCGGCCGCTCGACTACGACCGCGAGTTTCGCGGGCTGGTCTCGATGCGCGTGGCGCTGGCCTCGTCGCTCAACGTGCCGGCGGTGAGGACGATCGACATGGTCGGTGTCGAAGCCTTCACGGGACAGTTGCGTGCACTTGGCTGCGAGGGAATCGTCGAGCAGGGCGACTACTACGGCGCCGCGCTCGCGCTCGGCTCGGCGGACGTGCGGCTGTGGGACCTCGTCAACGCGTACCGCACGCTCGCCAACGGCGGCCGCTACTCCGCGATGCACCTCGACAATGGCGTGGCGGCGGAGCCGGCGCGGCAAATCTATTCGCCGGCGACCGCGTTCCTGATCTCCGACATCCTGGCCGACCGCGCGAGCCGCGCCGCCACGTTCGGCCTCGAAAACGCGCTCGCCACGCGCTTTTGGAGCGCGGTCAAAACCGGCACCAGCAAGGACATGCGCGACAACTGGTGCGTCGGCTACACCGCCCGCTTCACGGTCGGCGTGTGGGTGGGAAATTTTTCCGGCGCCGCGATGCACGACGTGACCGGCATCACCGGCGCCGCACCGGTATGGCTAGAGGTGATGAACTACCTCGACCAGCGCTTCGGCGGCGGCGCGATTGCCCGGCCGGCCGGCCTGACGGCACGGATGGTCGAGTTTCCCCGGATGGTCGAACCGGCGCGCAAGGAATGGTTCATCGCGGGCACCGAGCCCAACCGCATCGCCGCGCATCTCGACGACACGCCGCGCATCCTCTCGCCGGCGCCGGACAGCGTGATCGCCTTCGACCCCGACATACCGATCGACCGCCAGCGCGTCGCTTTTGTCGCGAACGCCGGCGCGCGCGACGGCTCTCATTGGACGCTCGACCAAAAGACCCTGGGTCCGGTGAACGGCGTGATGCTATGGCCGCCGTCGCCCGGAGTTCACACGCTCGCGCTGGCCGACTCCTTAGGCCGTCCGCTCGACACGGCGACGTTCACGGTGCGTGGCGGAACCGAATTCGGTTTGCGGGGGTTGGGGAAATAGCCTATAAACGGCGGTCTATGACGATGGCGCAGCCTTCATCGGTTGTGGGACGCTCGGGATTCCCGCGCACACGCGAAATCCTCGACCGGGCGCGCGACGGCGCACGTCTGAGCGAGGCCGACGCGATCGCGCTTATCGAGTGCCCCGCGGACGACCTGCCGGCGCTGCTGGCGGCGGCGGGCACGCTTCGCGATCGCGCCAAGGGACGCGTCGTCACCTACTCGCGCAAGGTCTTCCTGCCGGTCACCAACCTCTGCCGCGACCGCTGCACCTACTGCACGTTTCGCAAGGACCCGGGCGAGCCGGGCGCATGGACGATGACCCCGGCGGAAATTGCGCAATGGTCGCGGCGCGGCCGCGCGCTCGGATGCCGCGAGGCGCTGATGTGCCTCGGCGACAAGCCCGAGCTGGCCTTCAAGGAATACCGCGAGACGCTGGCGCGCCTGGGCGCGAGCAGCACGATCGACTACGTCGCGCGAGCCTGCGCGGTCGCGCTGGACGAGGGCCTGCTGCCGCATACCAACGCCGGCATCATGAGCCGCGACGAGATGGCGATGCTGCGGCCGCTCAACGTCAGCATGGGGCTGATGCTCGAAAGCGTCTCGACCCGGCTGCGCGGCCGCGGCGGGGTGCATCAGTGGGCCCCCGACAAGGACCCTGCCGTGCGGATGCGGATGATCGCGGAGGCCGGCGAGGCGCGCGTCCCCTTCACCACGGGAATTCTGCTCGGGATCGGCGAGACTCCGGCCGAGCGGGCGCAGAGCCTGGTTGCGATCCGCGACCTCAACGAACGCTTCGCCCATATCCAGGAAGTGATCATCCAGAATTTCCGCGCCAAGCCGGAGATCGCGATGGCCGACGCGCCGGAGCCCGACGCGATGGATATGGCGCGGGCGATCGCGACCGCGCGGATGGTGCTGGGGCCGAAGATGAACGTGCAGGCGCCGCCCAATCTCTCGCCCAACGAGATCGAGATGTTCCTGGCGGCGGGCATCAACGACTGGGGCGGAATCTCGCCGCTCAGCAAGGACTACGTCAATCCCGAGGCGCCGTGGCCGCATCTCGAGCGGCTGGCCGAGCGCTGCGCGCGGGCCGGTTTCGATTTGCGCGAGCGGCTCGCAATCTATCCCGAATACGTCGATGATTACTGGGTTGACCCGAAGCTGCGCCCGGCGCTCGCCCGGCACGGCGCGGAGATCGACGGAGGTGCGTCGTGAACCTGCAAACCCTGCGCGACTATGTCGATGCGATCGAAGCGGCTCCCCTCGGCGCCCTGATGGATAAGGCCGGCCCCGGCGTCCGCGCGGCGCTCAAGCGCAGCCGCGAGCGCCGCGAATTGACGGCCGAAGAAGGCCTCGCGCTCTACACGGCCGAGGGCGACGACTTGCGGGCCGCGATCAAGTGCGCCGATTTGGCGCGCGCCGAAGACGTCGGCGACGAAGTCACCTACGTGGTCAACCGCAACATCAATTTCACCAACATCTGCTTCGTCGGATGCCAGTTCTGCGGCTTCAAGCGCCAGCGCTGGGAGTCCGACGCCTACGATCATTCCGACCAGACCATCCTCAACAAAGTCGGCGACGCGGTGGCGCGCGGCGCCACCGAGATTTGCATGCAGGGCGGGATCAATCCCGAGATGCCCGACTTCAAGTACCGCGACCTGCTCCGCACGATCAAAGGCGGCTATCCCGAGATTCACATCCACGCGTTCTCGCCGATGGAGATCATGTTCGGAGCGCGCCGCGTGCGGATGGAGTATCCGGAATATATTTCGATGCTGCGCGAGGCCGGACTGGGATCGATTCCGGGCACCGCGGCGGAGATTCTGGACGACAGCGTGCGCGAAATCCTGAGCCACAAGAAAGTCGACGTCGCCACCTGGGTCGATATCATCACCACCGCGCACGCGCTCGGCGTGCGGACCACTTCGACCGTGATGTACGGTCACGTCGAAAGCCCGCGCCACGTCGTCAACCATCTCAACCTCCTGCGCGACATCCAGAAACAGACCGGCGGCTTCACCGAGTTCGTGCCGCTGCGCTTCATCCACGAGAACACCGTGCTCTTCCGCAAAGGCCTGGTCTCCGAGCCGCCGCCCAAGGGCACGCTGGATTTCCAGATGTACGCGGCCTCGCGCCTGTTCCTGCGCGGGCAGATCGACAACCTGCAGACCTCGTGGGTGAAGCTGGGGGTCGAGCTTGCCGCGCTCACGCTCAAGGCCGGATGCAACGATTTCTCGGGCACGCTGATGGAGGAAAGCATCACGGCCCAGGCCGGCGGCGATTCCGGCGAGTTCGTCGCGGTCGACGTAATCGAAGAGAAGGCGCGCGCGATGGGCCGGGTTGCGGTCGAACGCAGCACGCTTTACAAAAAGCTTTACGGGAAGAAGGCTCCCAATGGCGCGCGGCCGATTACTCCGACTCCCTCGACAGCCCATCAGGCCGATCACCACGCTTGCGGGGGGAGTGGGGGCCGCTAAGTTCCTGCGCGGCCTGGTGCGCGTGGCCGGCCAACCGCGGCTGAGCGTAATCGTCAACACCGGCGACGACGAAGAGTTCTACGGACTGCACGTCTCGCCCGACCTCGACACTATCGTCTACACGCTCGCCGGCGCCTCCAACCCTTTGACCGGATGGGGCCTCGAGGGCGAAACCTTCACCACGCTGGGCGCGCTCGTCCGCTTCTATGGCCCGGCCTGGTTCAACCTTGGCGACCGCGACCTCGCGACGCATCTGTTCCGCACCGAACGGATGCGCGCCGGCGAGCCGCTCAGCCGCGTCACGGCCGCGATCGCGCGGCGTTACGGCGTGCGCGCGCAGGTGCTGCCGATGAGCGACGATCGCGTGCGCACCTTCGTGAAAGTGCGCGGGCGCGGCGCGATCCCGTTCCAGGAATACTTCGTGCGCCGGCGCTTTCGCGGCACGGTGGAACGAATCGAGTTGCGCGGCGCGGCGCGCGCGCGGCCCCTGGGCGCCGCGCTCGGCGCGATTCGCGACTCCGGCGCGGTGATCGTCGCGCCGTCCAATCCGTTCGTCTCGATCGGGCCGATCCTGGCGCTTGGCGGGATGCGCGCGGCGATGCGCCGCGCGCGTCCGCGCGTCGCCGCGATAAGCCCGATCGTCGGCGGCAAGGCGATAAAGGGCCCGGCGGCAAAGATGCTGCGCGCGCTGGGGCATCAGGCCTCCGCGCTGGGCGTGGCGCGGCTTTACCGCGACCTATGCGCGGTCTTCGTGCTCGACCATGCCGACCGGCGCGCGGCCGCCGCGGTCGAAAAGCTCGGGATGCGCGCGGTCGTCACCGACACCATCATGGCCGACGAGACCCGTTCGGCCCGCCTGGCGGACGTGGTTCTGCGCGCGCTTGAGGTGTAGTAGGCTGGACGGCCATATGACTTCGGTGACTTTCACCGCGATCGAGGGCATCCCGCTGGTTGGCCGGGGCGACAACCTGGGCGGACTGATCTGCTCGGCGATCGCCGCGGGCGGATTGCAAGTGGCGCGTGGCGATATCCTGGTCGTGTGTCAGAAGATAATCTCGAAGGCCGAGGGACGCACCTGCGAGCTTGGCGACATCGAGCCCTCCGCGCTGGCCAGCGCATACGCGGCGCGCTGGGAGAAGGACCCGCGTGCGGTCGAGTTGGTGCTAAGGCAGACCAGCCGCATCGTGCGCATGGACCACGGCGTGTTGATCGTCGAGACCGGCCCCGGATGGGTCTGCGCCAACGCCGGGATCGACGAGTCCAACAGCATGGCCGACGGGCGGGCGATTCTGTTGCCGGAAGACGCCGACCGCTCGGCCGCGCGCATCCGCGAGGAGATTCGCAAACTCACCGGAGTCGAGATCGCGGTGCTGGTGACCGACACGTTCGGGCGTCCCTGGCGCGACGGCCTGACCGAGGTCTGCCTGGGAATCGCCGGCATGAATCCGGTGCTCGATCTCCGCGGCACCAGCGACCTGAGCGGACGCGAACTGCATCACACGGTGATCGCGATCGCCGACGAAATCGCCGCGGGCGCCGGCCTGCTGATGCCCAAGGCGGGCGCCATCCCGGCCGTGCTGGTGCGTGGCTACTCCTACGAGCCCTGCGAGGGCAGCGCGAAAGTGCTGATTCGCCCGGCTGAGGCCGATCTGTTCCGATGAGCCGGGGAGCGTAAGTATCGTGGACCGAAACAAGATGGGCGGCGCCGCCGCCGCGATCGCGGCGGCCGGCGTCACGGCCAATCCCGCGCGCGTGGTCGAGGGCGATTTGTACCACGCCGAGGAAAAGCTCGGCGCGCTGCTCAATTCCAACGAGGCGCTGATCTCGGAAATCTGCCATTACCTGGTCGATGGCGCGGGCAAGCGCCTGCGCCCGGCCTTCGTCCTGCTGGTCCATCGCGCCTGCGGCGGCACCGATCGCACCGCGCTCGACGCCATCGACGCCGCGATCGCGATCGAACTGATCCATTCCGCCACGCTCCTGCACGACGACATCATCGACGGCGGGATGCTGCGGCGCGGCAAGCCGTCGGCGCTCGCGCGCTACGGCTCGGCGGCGACGCTGGTCGCGGGCGACTACCTGTTCTGCCGCGCCTTCGAGTTGTGCGGCCGCTTCGAGGAAAACCTGGTGCGCACGGCGGCCCAAGCCTGCATCCAGTTGACCGAGGGCGAGGTCATGGAGGGGCGGCTGCGCCACAACGCGGCCGCCAGCCTCAAGGACTACCTCGCCGTGATCGCGCGCAAGACCGCCTCACTGTTCGCCGCCGGCGGCAAGGTCGCGGCCGACCTCGCGGGCGCGCCCAAACGGACCATCGACACGATGCAGCATCTCGGCAACGCGGTCGGGATGGCGTTCCAGATGATCGACGATCTGCTCGACATCCTCGGCCCCGAGGAGAAAATCGGCAAGCCCGTCGGATCGGATTTGCGCGCGGGGATTCCGTCGCTGCCGATGGTGCTCGGGCTCGCCGCGAACCCGGAACTGAAGGCGATTATCGCCAACGGTACGCGGCTGGAGGGCGCGGCGCTCGAGCGTGCGCTCAAACTGCTGCGCGAGCCGAAGCTGGTCGCCGAGGCGCGCGCGATGGCGGCCGAGCAGGGACGGGTCGCGATGGCCGCGCTGGGCGAGTTAGCGCCGTCGGTCTACCGCGAAAGCCTCGCCGCGCTGATCGACGAGCAACTCCGCCGCGAAGTGTGAGTGCATCGCGCGCACCAGGCGAGCGCCGCGCGCACTCGCCCGGTCGCATCCAACTCGACGCCGCCGGCACGAAGGCAGACTGGGCGGCGTAACTGTAGGAGGTCGCATATCCCAGCGGATCAGTCAGCCTCACAAACCCGGCCGGCACCGTCGGCCGACAGACTGGTCGTGTGGCCGAGCCGGATCGCTAATCGATGACAACATTTCCGCACTATATGTGAGGTTGCTTATTTCAGGATCGGCAGATTTATTGCTCGTTCGCGACCCCTTCTGCGTAGTTCCGACAGAGGCTTCCAGAATTGATTGTGCTCGTTGCCGTCGAGGTTGAGTGGTAAGTCGAGCGACTTGATTAGATACTCCTCAAGCGGCTTCGGATTCTTGACCTCGACCCAGCTCACGAGCGCGTGATCAGCCATCCATCGCGTGAGGACCGTTTCTTTGGAGCCGAAGGTTTTGCGGTTCCCGGAACCGACGCGCCGCAGAATCGTACCGAGCTCTCCCTCAAGCAGGCATCCAAGGCTCAAGCGAAGAGTCGATCCCGCGGCGTTGCCCCGGAAGTGAAGTCCCCGCACTCGCTTTACCAATGTCCCGTTACGCCCCCTCGAACTGATACCAACGTAGAGGAGAGTGCTCCCGTCACGGATCACGCAGTCATTGGTGGGCACGCGATCAGAGACGTGGTCGAAGAACCAAGCATAAACGCCCGGTGAGGAGGGAGGTAGCGACCGGTTGGATTCGAGGTCGCTCCAGCGATACAGGCGACCTACATGGACAAGCTTTTTGATCAAGTCAAGTTCGTCGGACGCTGAGTTCATTGTTTCTATTCCGCTGCCGTTCCTCGCGTTTTGCCAATTTGGGCGACTAGGCACCCGATGAAAGTCCTCGAGTATTTTGTACGGGAGCCGCAAGGAGCTCGACCTTTCGTCGCCAGGGTGGTCCGCTTTTGTGCACAACAAACCTTCCTACCGAAAGTAGTTCAGTAAGTCTGCGCTCGCCTGCCGCAAGCTTTTCGAGTGCGTCCGCTATCCGCCTCAAAAGTTGCTCGAATACGGCTTCAGTATGGGTGGAAAAATCCGCTAATAACTTCTCCAGTGTGACTCTTTCCTGGGTAAATCGCTGTCGCGTGAGTTTCATTTCAAAATCGCGAGTCGTGTGGTCAAGAGCCGCGCTAAGCAGTCCCATGGCTGTCGCGTGGATATCGCCCCCCGCGAGATCCTGAAGTTTTTCGTACGTTGCGGGGTCAAGATTCAGCGTCACTGATGGCATCTTCCTCCTCCTCACATAGTGACGATTGTTATCGGTAACGGATTGTTTGGTCTGCCGTGGCGCTACAAAGTGCTGAGAGGCGCGCGCCCCTTCTTGTATCTAAAGCGATATCAGTGTGGCGTCAACGTACCAAACAGATCGTCACCCTCGTTGGCCGGCCGGCCATAAAGTAGAGCACGCCGGAGTCGGAACCCTGGGCGCTGCCGCCGAATGCGCCGCGGGATAACCCGCGCAATGCCCGTTCGGGGTATTGCAAAAAGAGATTTCAGATCGCGGCTAGCTCGACCATCGATCGAAATCGAACCCCGGCGGCAATTCGATGAACGCCAGCATCGCGGGGCCTTCGAGCACGCGCGTGAGATGGCCCTTGCCGCTGAGGTCGTCGGGGATGAACGCCGAGCCGGCGCCCCATCGCCGCTTCTCATTGTCGCTGGTGCCGACCTCGACTACTCCCGACAGCACGAACACGATCTGTCGCGCGGGAGCGTGATGCCAGCTCTGATCGAGGCCGCGCGGAAGCTCGACGAACCTGACACTGGGCGAGTTGAACGCGTTGGACTGGTGCATCACGTTGCCGAACGCGTCGAGCCGCTCCTGGTTTACCGGAAGCTCGATTTCCTGGAAACGCGACCCGCCGTCATCGGTGGCGTGGAATCTGGTGATCTTCATAGACGCACCGATATCACGAAACCCGTATCCGTGGGGAATGACGACGTGGGCGCCATGACGACGGCGCGCCGGAGTCTAACTCACCGCTAGTGCCGCGAGTTTGCGACCGCGGCAGCCGAAGCCGCCGCAGTCCTCGCGACGCTCAACCCCGCCATCGCGGCCTTGAGTTCCGCGCGGCTGGTGCCGAGCGTTCGCAGCATCGGAAGCAACGCGCGCTCCAGGAATGTGCGCGCGCTGATCCCCGCGCCTGTGCTGAGCAACCGCTCCTGGTAGTCAGGAATCAGGCCGTCGCCCGGCATTTTGAAATTCGCGATCACGTAGGCGAGGTCGGCCAGCGTACCGCCACGGTCCTCGTCCAGTTCAAGCTCGACCGCCGCGCGGTAGAAGCCGGCGTGCGCGGCCTCATCGCGGCCCAGGAAAAAAAAGATCGCCTCGAGCACCTTGTCGCCCTCGTTCATTGCCTTGTCCTTCTGCGCCTTGTAGGCGAGAAAGGTGGCGGCTTCCTGGAGCGCGCCATAGCAGGCCATCTGACGGCGGGTCTGGAAGGGCAGACGCCAGACCTTGGACAGGATACGTTCCTCGAAAGCCGCCATCTCGGCGTGCGAGCGCACGCCCGAGCGCGTCAGGTATTCGCGGAACACCAGCCCGTGCTTGGATTCCTCGTAGCTCCAGCAGGCCTGAAACCACGCCGCGCCGAACATCGAGCGGGTTAGCCCAACGCCGCCGGCGCTGTAGTCGGGCAGGTAAAGTTCTTCGGCACAGAAGATTTCGATGCGGGCCGTTTTCTGCGCGCTGCCGGTCGAACTATCCAGCGCTTCCCACGGCACATCGTTGAATATATTCCAGCGTCGCTTGGTCTCAGCGATCTCGAAAAATTCGAGGTACGCACGATACATTTTTTCTCGTAGCACGAGCGATCCGGTCATCGATAATTCCCTTTCCTGCCGCAGCCAGCCCGCTCCGCGTAGTACCGCCAGCAGATTGTCAAACCGCACCTGGACATAGTCGCCTTTACGGCCCGGTTCAGAAAAATGAGATTCACATCGTCAGCCGGCAGACGAAGCTTGAAGGAGATGTTCCATGGGTGACCGTTATGTTGCCCTGACGTTATGCTTTCATGGCGAAAAAGTATAGCAGCGCCACGTTTGGTAGGTTTCGGCTCAAAACAGGTTATTTAAGGCGAATTGCGAACCATTGCGCCCGAGTGCGCCTATGTGAAGCATGAAACGTCGGCCCCGCAAGCTGCCTGTGGATAGACTGATAAATTTGACGACGCCACCGGTCCCACTCTTCAGCGATTCGAGCGAGTTTTGGCCAATTTGCCTGCGATCATCCGCCAATTTTATTTTCCGGTTGACAAATACGAATAAAAAGCGAAAATCCGATCATGGCCGCTTTTCCCACCGCCCTGGTCGAAACCGTCACGCAGTCTTCCGCCGCCGCGTCCCATCGCACCCTCACCGATCGGCAAATAGCTGAATTTTCAGAAGTTTTTCGCGGACGCGAACTTACCCGCAAGGATCGTCGCCTAAGCTCGGGGATCGCTGCGCTCGACGCCATTCTCAATGGCGGCATTGTCCGCGGCCGGGTCAGCGAAATCGTCGGACGGCCCGGGTTTGGACGAACTTCGCTCGCCGCTTCTTTCGCCGCCATCGCCACCCGGCGCGGCGAGGTCGCGGCGTGGATCGATTCGGCAGGGGCCTTCGATCCGCGCAGCATCGCCGCGGCGGGCGCTGACCTCTCGAGGATTCTCTGGGTCGGGGCCGACACGGCTGGGCGGCGCGCGCGCGATTTGGCCGAATCGCCGGCCGCTGCATTTGCGCCCGCGCGATCGAGCGCGTCTGTGAAGGCGGGGATCAAGCCGATGCTTTTAGCGGCCGAGATGGTTTTGGACGCGGGAGGTTTCGGCCTGGTCGTGATCGATCTGGTCTTCGATATTGGCGGCCCTGCGCGAACCCTCGCGTTGAGCGCGGCGCTTAGGCTGGCGCGCGCGGCCGAGCGCAGCGGCGCCGCCGTGATTGTATTGGCCGAGCGCCGGACGTGCGGAACCTTCGCCGCGCTCAGTCTCGTACTCGGCCGCATCCGGCCCTGCTTCAGCCGCACGGCGCCGGGCGCTCCGGCGCTGTTCGACGGAGTACGGGTCGAGGCGTACGTGGCGCGCAACAAGCTCGGCGGCTCGGGCCAGGCGGCGGTATGGCGCGCCCTCGTCGATCCGACTTCCGCGCCGGCATCTCCTTAGCCGGCATGGAATACCGGCGCCGGTAATTTTTTTGGCTTTTTAATTTTTTACTTTTCACTTTCACTTTCACTGTGATCGAACGGCGCATATCACCGAAACCTCTCATCGCCGGCGCCGCCGAAGTGGCGCGCGATCCGCTTTTGCCGCCGCTCCATCACGGCTCTCACGCCTCTGCCAACGCATCCGCGGCCAGCCCGCAGATCGCATGCACTCGGATCGCATGCATTCTGGTCGCGGATTTTCCGCTCGCCGCGGCGACGCGCCAGAGCCCCGAGCTGAGTGACCGGCCGCTGGTGCTGATCGAATCGGCCGCCGGACGGCGCGGTCTGACCGGCGTCGCCAATGCCGCCGTGGCCAACATGGAATGCCGGTTCGTGTCGGCGCACGCGCGTGCGATGGGTGTGCGGACCGGGATGACGGTGGCGCGCGCGCGCGCGGCCGCCGCGGGGTTGGCCGTGATGAACCGCTCGCCGGCCGCCGAAGCGTCCGCCGCCGAGGCGCTCGTCGATGTCGCCCTTTCGTTCTCGCCGCTGGTCGAGGCCGGCGCCGACGGCGAAGTTTATCTCGACCTCGGCGGCCTGGCGCGGCTCCATCAGCGGCGCCATGCCAATTCGCATCGCGAGGGCGCCGCCGGCGCCGGTACGAGCGCATCGTCATCGCCGGCGGAGAGGCCGGATACCGAGATGATCGAGACTGGGCTTGCGCAGGAAGTGCTGGGGCGCGTGGCGCGGCTCGGGATGGAGGCGGCGGTGGGGGTCGCGTCGAGCAAGGAGGTCGCACTGCTGGCGGCGCGATGCGGTGGGGCGCGGGCGATCGCGGCGGGCCGCGAGCGGGAATTCCTCAACTGGCTGCCGCTCGACCTGCTCAGGCTTGACGATGGCGCCGGCGGCGGAGGCGACGGCGCGAGCCTGGAGCAGACGCTGGCGCGATGGGGAATCCGGCGGCTGGGCGAGTTGGCGCGGCTGGATATTCGCGCGGTCGGCAGCCGGCTCGGCGCCCGCGCGGTCGAGCTGATGCGGATCGCGCGCGGCGAGTGCCGCACGCCGCTGATTGCGCGCCGGGCGGCCGAAAATTTCGCCGAGGCGGTCGAACTCGAATGGGGCGTGGACAATCTCGAGGCGATGGGCTTCGTGATGCGCGCGATGCTCGAGCGGGTCGTCGAGCGGCTCAAGCTGCGCGGGATGGCGGCCGGCGAAATTGCGCTCGCGCTCGAACTCGACGGCCGCCGCCGCGACCTCCGCCGCGTCGCGCTGCCCGCGCCAACCAACGAGGCGCGCACGCTGCTCGCGCTCATCCTGCTCAATCTCGAGGCCGCGCCGCCGGCCGCCGCGGTGGAAGCCATCCGGATCACGGTCGAGCCGCGCGCGCCGCGCGCCGCGCAGGCCGACATGTTCGCTCCGCCTTGCCCCGCGCCCGAGCGGCTGCACGTCATGCTCGCGCGCCTGGCCGCGCTATGCGGCCCGGACGGGGTGGGCACGCTGAGGCCGCGCAACTCTCATCTGCCGGGCGCGGTCGAGCTTGGCCCATTCGCGCCGCGTCCGGCTCTCGCCCCGGCGCCGGCGCGATCGCGAAACGGCACGGCGACGTTGCGGAACGAAACGTCCGCGTTGGCGGATCGCGACGCCGTAAAACGCCCCGCCGCCACCGGCGCCACCGTGACGCAACTGGCAGTGCGCGCGGTGCGGCCGCCGCATCGGGTCGAGGTGCTATGCGCTCGCGGCGGCGCGCCGGAGTTCGTACGCGGAGCGGACTTCGGCGGACGCGTGGTCTCGTGCGCCGGGCCATGGCGGATCGCGGCGGCACAATCGCATATCGACAACGGCGGCAGCGACAATCGTCAGGGAGCGCCCGGCACGGCGCGCGATTACTACGACGTCGCGCTGGAGGACGGCGGCGTGTACCGGCTGCTATGCGACCTGCGCTCGGGCGAATGGTACGTCGATGGAATTTACGACTAGCAACTGCCGCAATGAATGGATGCCACGAGGATAAAATGCTCGCCGCTTTTTCCGAGCCCTCGCCCACATTGCATGTGGGAGAGGGTGCGGGTGAGGGTCCCTTTGTCTTGCAGAGGTCGGCGCTTCTGCTCCGCGCACGTCGTTAAGATCAGGAATTTTTAAGGAACCCTCACCCTACCCTCTCCCGCGCACCACGGGGGCGAGGGCATAAAAAAGATGCCGAGAACAAAGAAAGTACATTGCGATTTCTTTCAAAGAATTCACGCGCGAAGCGGTCAGCCATGAACTCACGCGAGTCAGCGAATACGGCGGCCGCAACGGCACAAGCGCCGACGTCGGAGGCACGCCGCGAGTGTCAGTAAAATACATCGAGCTGCGCATGCGCAGCGCGTTCAGTTTTCTCGAAGGCTCGGCCCTGCCCGAAGACCTGGTCGAGCGCGCCGCCGAATTCGGCTACCCGGCGCTGGCGATGGGCGACCGCGACGGATTGTACGGCGCGCCGCGCTTTTACCATGGGGCCGAGCGCGCCGGGGTACGCGCGATCGTCGGCGCGGAGCTGACGCTCGATCGATCTTCCGATCGATCTTCCGATCTGTCTTCGGCCGGCGCGCCGTCCAACCGCAATCCGGGCGATCGGCGGCTCTACGTGCTGGTGCCCGACCGCGAGCGCTATCGCAATCTGTGCCGCATGATCACCGCCGGCAAGATGCGGCCGCTTAATCCCGTCGAAATCGAGCAAGGCCGCGCGCCGAAGTATCCCGCCAAGGGGGAAAGCCGCATCACGCTGGACGATCTCGAACGCTACGGCGCGGGATTGATCTGTCTGGCCGGCGGTGCGCGCAGTCCGCTGGCGCTCGCGCTCACCCGCGGCGACGATCCGAGTGCGCTGTGCGACCGGCTCGGCGCGATCTTCGGCTGCGGCAATTTTTATATCGATCTCGGACGCCATCTCGATCCCGCCGAGGAGCGGCTGAATCGGCGGCTCGCCGCGCTCGCCGCGGCATGCGGCGTTCCGCTGGTCGCAACCAACGACGTATGCCATACCGGCGCCGACCGCGCGCTGCTCGACGCGCTCACCTGCATCCGGCTCGGCCTCACGCTGGAAGAGGCGGGGCGCGCGTTATGGGCCAACGCCGAGCGCCGGCTCAAGCCGGCCGCCGAGATGGCCGCGCTGTTTCGCGATCTTCCCGGCGCGGTCGCCGCCACCGGCGCGATCGCCGAGCGCTGCGCGTTCAAGCTCTGCGACCTCGGCTACCGTTTTCCGAGCTATCCGCTGCCGCCCGGCGAGACGCCCGACAGCTACCTGCGGCTGCTGGTCGAGGCCGGGGCGCGCGAGCGATGGGGTGCGGCGCCGGGCGCGCGGGTGCTCGGCCAGCTCGCGCACGAGCTCGAAATAATCGCGCGGCTCGGACTGGCCGGCTACTTCCTCATCGTCTGGGACATCGTGCAGTTCTGCCGCGAGAGCGCGATCATGGCGCAGGGGCGCGGCTCGGCGGCCAACAGCGCGGTCTGCTACGCGCTCGGGATCACGGCGGTCGACGCGGTCAAGATGGAACTCCTGTTCGAGCGCTTCCTCTCCGAGGAGCGCGGCGAATGGCCCGACATCGATATCGATCTGCCGAGCGGCGACCAGCGCGAAAAGGTCATCCAGTACGTCTACCGCCGCTACGGAGAGCGCGGCGCCGCGATGACCGCCAACGTGATCACCTACCGCACGCGCAGCGCCGTGCGCGAAGTCGGCAAGGTGCTGGGCTTCACGCCCGAACATATCGACCGCCTCGCGCGGCTCAACTACGTCTACGAATTCCGCGACAGTAACGACGAGCTGGCGGCGCTGCTCAAGCGCGGCGGCGTCGACGTCGAGGCGCCGAGGCTAAGCCGCCTGGTCACGCTGGTGCGCCAGATCCACAACCTGCCGCGCCATCTCGGCCAGCATAGCGGCGGAATGGTGATTGGCGCGGGGCCGCTCGACGAGGTCGTGCCGCTGGAGCCGGCCTCGATGCCGGGGCGAGTCGTAATCCAGTGGGACAAGGAGGACTGCGCCGACCTCGGGATCATCAAGATCGATCTGCTGGGGCTCGGGATGATGGCTGTGCTGGAGGAGGCGATCCCGCTGGTGCGCCGGAGCGAAGGCGTCGAAGTCGACCTCGCCCATCTGCCGGCCGGCGATCCCGCGGTGTATGCGATGCTCTCGCGGGCCGACACCGTCGGGGTCTTCCAGGTCGAGAGCCGCGCGCAGATGGCGACGCTGCCGCGGATGCAGCCGCGCACGTTCTACGACCTGGTGGTCGAAGTCGCGATCATCCGGCCGGGGCCGATCGTCGGCAAAATGGTCCATCCCTACCTCGACCGGCGCGCCGGCCGCGCTCCGGTCGTCTTCGATCATCCGTCGCTCGAGCCGATTCTGCGCCGCACGCTCGGCGTGCCGCTTTTCCAGGAGCAGTTGCTGCGGATGGCGATGGCGGTGGCGGGCTTCAGCGGCGGCGAGGCCGAAGAGTTGCGGCGTGCGATGGGTTTCAAGCGCTCGGCGGCGCGGATGGAGAAGATCGAGCGGCGGATGCGCGAGGGGATGGCGCGCAACGGGATCACCGGCGCGGCCGCCGATCGGATCGTGCAGTCGATCACCTCGTTCGCGCTCTACGGCTTTCCCGAATCGCACGCCGCCAGCTTCGCGCTCATCGCCTACGCCTCGGCCTGGCTCAAGTGCCATCATGCGGCGGCGTTTTTCACCGCGATGCTCAACTGCTATCCGCTCGGCTTTTATCATCCCTCGACCCTGGTCAAAGATGCCGAGCGCCACGGCGTGGCGATGGCGCCGATCGACGTGACCCGCTCGGACTGGCGCTGCACGCTGGAACGGACGCCTTCGCTCCCTTCAGAGGATGCCGCGGCCGCCGATTTTTTAATGCCCTCGCCCCCTTCAGGGGGAGAGGGTCAGGGTGAGGGGGCGTTCGCTTTGCGCCTGGGCCTCAAGTACGTGGCGGGACTGCGCGCGGAAACCGGCGCGCGAATCGAGTGCGAGCGCAAACTCCGTCCATTCGCTTCGATCGCCGATTTCACCGCGCGCGCCGCACCCAACCGCCGCGAACTCGACGCGCTCGCCTACGCGGGAGCCTTTGCGGCTTTCGGGATGGGCCGGCGGGCGGCGCTATGGCAGGCGGCGGCGGTCGAACGCGATCCGCGCGGGCTCTTTGCCGGCGTCGAGCCGGCGGCGGGCGCCGTACCGCTTGCCGGGATGGACGCGATGGCGAAAACTCGCGCCGACTACGCCGCCACTGGATTAACCGTAGGGCCTCACCTGATGGCGCATATGCGCGAGAAGTTGCGCTCGGACGGCGTGCTCGCCGCCGCCGAGCTTGCGAAGGCCTCGCACGGCGCGTGGGTGAAAACGGCGGGAGTCGTGATCGTGCGCCAGCGTCCCGGCACGGCCAAGGGGTTTTTCTTTCTCACCCTGGAGGACGAGAGCGGAATCTCCAATGCGATAGTCGTTCCCGATCTGTTCCAGGCCAATCGCGCACTGCTGCACAATGCGGCGATCCTGATGGTCGAGGGCGTGTTGCAGAAGCAGGACGGCGTGGTCGCGATCCGCGCGCGCCGTTTCAAGCAGTTGCGCCTGGCCGCCGCCCTACCCCCTTCCCACGATTTCCACTGACGCCCATCCGCCGTTTGCCGTAATGCTTGCGAAACATGCATTTGAAATGTTTCGCGCACGGGAGTTATAAAATCCTCTCGCACGGCAAGTTCCTGACATCCCCGAGAAATCGAAGTGGCCGATAAGGCACGCCCGAATGTTTCCAAGAGGTCACGACGCCGCTGAGAGAAGGAGTCGCGAATGCAAGAAGTTGAAGCCCTCTCACTGTGGTGGCGCCGCTCTGCGATTATCACGATCGTGCTGTGCTTTTGCGTGCTCGGATGGCTCACGAAGCTGACTTACTCCGGCGCGCCCCCGATTCCCGAGCGAGTCGTCGATCCGGACGGAGCGGTACTGTTCACGAACGCCGATATCGCGCTCGGCCAACAGGTCTTTCTCCGCTACGGCCTGATGGAAAACGGCACCATCTGGGGGCACGGCGCGTATCTCGGACCCGATTTCTCGGCCGAATATTTGCACACGCTCGCGCTCGACACCGAGCAGATCGTCGCCCGGCGCCAGGGCTTCGTTATGCAGACGGCGCTCCCGCCCAGTCAGCGATTGATCGTCAACGCGGAAGTCGCGCGGCTGCTCAAGCGGAATCGCTACGACCCGGTCTCGAAGACTCTCACCTTCACCGAGGCGGAGGCCGCCTCGTATCGGCGGCAGATCGGCCTGTGGGCGAAATATTTCAAGGATCCTCAAGATAACGGCGGCCTTCCGCGCGATTACATCAACGATTCTGCGCAGCTTCGCCAACTGACCGCGTTCTTCGCCTGGGCAGCGTGGGCTTCGGTCGCGGATCGGCCCGGGCGGAACTACTCGTACACCAACAATTTTCCGTACGATCGCGCGGTCGGAAACGCCCCCACCAGCGGAGCAGTGTTATGGAGCGCACTCAGCCTGATCACGCTGCTCGGTGCGACCGCGGCGGTGCTGTTCGCCTTCGGCCGGTTCGACTTCCTCGGATGGCACCGGCAGCGAGGGCATGTGCATCCCAAGATGCTTGCTGGAGTTGCGACGCCGAGCCAACGCGCCACGATCAAATACTTTGCCGTCGTCGCGCTGCTCTTCCTGGCGCAGACTCTGGTTGGCGGCGCCACGGCGCACTATCGCGCCGACGCAAGTAGTTTTTACGGGATCGATCTCTCCGCCATCTTGCCGAGCCAGATCCTGCGCACGTGGCATCTCCAGCTTGCGATTTTCTGGATCGCCGCATCGTACGTCGCGGGCGGACTGTTCCTGGCCCCGTCGATTGGCGGCCAGGAGCCACGCGCGCAGGAGCTGTGCGTCAACGTGCTATTCGTCGCGCTGGTGGTAGTCGTGGTTGGCAGCCTGCTGGGCGAATTCGCCGGCGTGCATCAGTGGATGGGGCGGCTGTGGAGCTGGTTCGGCGATCAAGGATGGGAGTACCTCGACCTCGGACGCGCCTGGCAGATCATGCTCGCCGCCGGCCTCGTGCTGTGGGTCGTGCTGCTGTACCGCGCGATCGCGCCGCGGCTGAGCGGCCACGAATCGAGCGAGCTTTCCGGCCTGTTCATCGCCGCGGCGATCACGATTCCGGTCTTTTACGTGCCGGTGTTCTTTTTCAACACCGCATCGAACTTCACCGTCGTCGACCTGTGGCGATTCTGGGTCATCCATCTGTGGGTCGAAAATTTTCTCGAGCTGTTCGTAACCTGCGCGGTCGCGATCATCTTCTACCAGCTGGGGATCGTCTCAAACGCCACCGCGTGCCGGGTGGTCTATCTTGACGCATTGCTCTATCTCGGCAGCGGAATCATCGGCACCGGTCATCATTGGTACTTCACCGGTCAGGCGCAAACCACGATGGCGCTCAGCGCGGTCTTTTCGGCGATGGAAGTCGTGCCGCTCACGCTGCTGACGCTCGACGCCTGGGACTTCATCGCGCTGACGCGCGCGCGATGCAACGTTTGCGGCGAGGACCTGGCCGTGCCGCATCGATGGACGTTCTTCTTCCTGATCGCGGTGGGAGTCTGGAATTTCATCGGTGCCGGCGTGTTCGGATTCCTGATAAATCTGCCGATCGTGAGCTATTTCGAGGCCGGGACGATGCTCACGCCGAACCATGCACACGCGGCGTTCATGGGCGTCTTCGGGATGCTCGCGGTTGCGCTGATGGTCTTTGCATTCCGGCAGGTCACGTCCGACGAGCGATGGCCTGATACGGAAAAGTATATTCGCGTCTCGTTCTGGGGACTGAACGTGGGGCTTGCGCTGATGCTCGCGGGCGACCTTTTCCCGGGCGGCGTTCTCCAACTGTTTGACGTGCTGCAAAACGGCTACTGGCACGCGCGTAGCGCAGCCTTCGGGCACAGCCCGCTGATGCATGCGCTCGAATGGGCGCGGTTGCCGGGCGACCTTATCTTCATCGGGGCCGGCGTCGTACCGCTCGTGATCGCGGCATTGAGGACCTATCTCGGTCTCCAAAGCGGGCCGGATGAAACACTGGAAAAGAGTGTCGCGGGCGAAGCCGCATGAACGCCAGCCAGTCCCACATAAACACGCGGCCAGCCTTTCTGCCACGTTGGCCGCGAACTCGGAATCGGCCTCGCACCTGAGCTTTTCATCGGGCCAACTCTGAGCTAATCACCAATCCTGGACTAACGAGGAAGCTCACGATGGATTTGAACACCCAGCGACAAAAGGCCGAGACCTTTCGCCGGATGCACGACCGCTCGCGCATCCTGGTGCTGGTCAACGTGTGGGACGCGATGAGCGCACGCGCCGTGGAAGAAGCCGGCGCCCGCGCGATTGCCACCAGCAGCGCCACGATGGCGCATTCGATCGGCTACGCCGACGGCGAGGCCGCGCCGCGCGGCGAATTCGTCGCCGCAATCGCCAGAATCGCGCGCACGGTCGACGCTCCGGTCACCGCCGATATCGAGTCCGGTTTCGGGCGCACGCCGGCCGAACTCGCCGAGACCATCGGGATGGTGGTCGAGGCGGGCGCGGTGGGAATCAACCTCGAAGACGGGGTGCAGGAGCGCCGCGGCGAGCTCTACGAAGTCGCGCAGGCGCTCGAGCGGCTCAAGGCCGCGCGCGCGGCCGCCGCCAAGGCCGGCGTGCCGATCGTGATCAACGCGCGCACCGACGTCTTCCTGCTCGGCGTCGGTCCCGCTGAGGAACGCCTCGGCCACGCGGTGCGGCGCGCCAACCTCTACCGCGAGGCGGGCGCCGATTGCCTGTTCGTCCCGGGCGTGCGCGACGCCCGGACGATCCAGGCGCTGGCCGGCCAAATCAATGGACCGATCAACATCCTGGCGCATCCGACGTCGCCGCCGGTCGGCGAGTTGGAGCGCCTCGGCGTGGCCCGCGTCAGCGTCGGTTCATGGCCGGGACTCGCGGCGCTGACGCTGGCGCGCAACGTCGCGCAGGAGTTGCTCGGCGCCGGGACGTATACGTTTACGGCCGGCGCGATTACCTATCCAGAGGCCAACGCGATGATGAAACGGCGCGGTCCCGCGCCGCGTTCGTAGCGGGCGGCAAATGCGCACGGGCGTGACGCGAAGCCCACCGCGCGCGCCGCGCGTTGCGGTACGCCGCGAGGCGTCGTTCGAATTCGAGCTGCCGGGCCCGTTTGACCCGGCGGCGTCGCTCGAGATGTTTCGCCGCTCGGGCGACGATCTGCTCGATCGCTGGGACGGCAGAATTTTGCTGCGCACGATCGCGATCGACGGACGCACGATCGCCTTCGCCACGGCGTTTGCCGGAACCCGCGCTCGCCCCGCGATTCGCGTCACTCTCGACGACGGCGAGTACGCCGAGCCGTTAAAGGTCGCCGCGCGCGCGACCTTCGTGGCGCCGCCGCGCCACTTCGCGGAATTGCGCCGCGCCGACCCGCTCCTCGCACGCCTGGAAGCGCGCTATCGCGGCTTCAGGCCGGTGCTGCAGCTTAATCTGCTGGTCGCGCTGGTGCGATGTATCAGCGCGCAACAAGTAAATTTGCGATGGGCCTCCGAAACGCGCCGGCGGCTGGCCGGGCGCTTCGGCGACGAGCATACCGTCGACGGCTCGCGCGTCTACAGCCTGAGCGCCGAGCGTCTCGCCAACGCCGCGCCGGCCGAGATTCGCGCGCTCCAGTTCACCAACCGCAAAGCCGAATATATTGTCGCCGCGGCGCAGGCGATCGCGTGCGGCCAGGTAAGTCTGGAGCGGCTTGCGGCGCTCTCCGACGCCGCGGTTATCGAGGAGCTGGTGGCGCTGCGCGGAATCGGAGTGTGGACCGCCGAATGGATTTTGGCGCGCACGCTGGGGCGCCCGCGCGTGGTGGCCGGCGACCTCGGCGTGCGCAAAGCGATCGGGATCGCCTATCGCAAGGGCGTGATGCCTTCCGAGCGGGAGGTTCGCGAACTCACCGCGCATTGGCGCGAGTCGTCCGCGCACGCGCAGGCGCTGTTGCTGCACGGGCTGGGAGAGAAGGAGCTCGAAGCACTGGCCGCGGCGGCCCTCGCGCCGGCCTAACGCCCAAACGGCGGAATGCGCTATTGTGCGGAACGGATTTCGCGTCGGGCAAACGCCACCATCGCATATTCGCGGCCTCAAGGCCGCAACCTACGAGGAGACCATCACGATGGCATCAGCGGGCGGGATCGACAGGGAAAAAGCCAAACAGGTCGCGCTACAGATCATGGGCGACGTCGCAAGCGCGATGCACAGCGCGATGATTTTCATCGGCGACCGGCTCGGCCTGTTCAAGGCGATGAAGGATGCCGGACCGCTCACCGTCGAACAGTTCGCCGCCAGGACCGGGCTCAACCAGCGCTACCTGCAGGAGTGGCTGAACTCGATGGCGGCGGCACAGTACCTCGAATACGATCCCGAAAAGCACACTTACCTGCTCACGCCCGAGTACGCGGTGGCGCTGGCCGAGGAGGGCTCGCCCTACTTCGTCGGCTCGTACTTCCAGGTGGTGCAGGCGACGATGTCGGTCGCGCCCAAGGTGGCCGAGGCGTTCCGCACCGGCGGCGGGCTCACCCGGGCCGACTATCCGCCATGGATGTTCGAGGCGACCGAGCGCAACTCGCTGCCGCGCTACCAGTTCAAGCTCGTGCGCAAGTGGATCGCGGCGATGCCGCAGGTGGTCGAGCGATTGCAGCGCGGCGGCGTCGCGGCGGACGTCGGATGCGGCGGCGGGCGCGCGGCGATCCTGATGGCCCAGGCGTTCCCGAACTCGCGCGTGTTCGGCTTCGACCTCCACGCCGAGTCGATCGAGCGAGCGCGGCGCAATGCGGCCGCGGCCGGTGTCGCCGATCGCGTGACCTTCGAGGTCGCCAACGGTTCGCAGCTTCCCGCGCGCGAGTTCGACCTCGTGACGACCTTCGACGTCGTCCACGATTCGGTCGATCCGGTCGGGCTGATGAGTTCGATCGGCCGCTCGCTGACGCCCGGCGGCACCTACCTGGTGCAGGAAGTCAACGTCTCGTCCAAGGTCGAGGAAAACGTGAAGCCGATGGGCAAGCTGATTTACTCGGTCAGCACGCTCTACTGCATGACGACTTCGCTGGCGCACGGCGGCGCGGGAATCGGCGCCGCGATGGGCGAGCCCAAGGCGCGCGAGCTGGCGGCCGCCGCCGGCTTCACGCATTTCCGCAAGCTCCCGATCGAAGACGAGTTCGCCGTGCTGTATGAGCTGATGGCCTGAGCGGAGCGCGGCGAAGGCCTTCAGCAACGCGCCGCTCGCACGCGGGCGCGGCACGCATCGGCAAGTATCGGCAAGCATTTGATGGAGACGCGCGATGGCGACGCAAAAACCGAAGTTTGGACTCACGCTCCCAAATCGCGGCGTGGTCATCGGCGCGACCACGGTGGCGGAGATGCTCGAGATGGCCGAGTGGGCCGACGGCAGCGCCGCGTGGGATTCCGTGTGGGTCGGCGATTCGGTCTTCGCCAAACCGCGCCTCGACGCGATCGCGCTTCTGGGCGCGCTCGCCGCGCGCACCCGCCACGTGCGTCTTGGCCCCGCCTGCTTCGCCAGCACGCCGCTGCGCAACGCGCTGGTGCTGGCCTACCAATGGGCGAGCCTCGACCTCATGTCGGGCGGCCGCACCATCTTCGTCGCCTGCCAGGGACAGCCTGAGCCGGGCGGCGGCGCGTTCGACAAGGAGTTCGAGGCCTTCGGTATCGATCCCGCGAGCCGGATGCGCCGGATGGAAGAGGCGATCGAGATCATGCGCCTCACCTCGGCGCGCGAGAACGTCGACTACGAAGGGCAGTATTACAAGTTCCGCAATCTGACCGTGCTGCCGCGTCCGCTCCAGCAGCCGCTGCCAATCTGGGTCGTTTCGAATCCGCAGATGAACAAGCCGCGCAACGTCGAGAGCGGTTACCGGCGCGTCGCGCGCCTGGGCGACGGCTGGATGACCACCTTCAAGCCGCCCGCCGACCTTCGCCGTTCGCTCGAGATGATTCGCGGCTACGCCGGCGACTACGGCCGCACGCTCGGCGACGGCTTCGAGGTCTGCGTCTACCACAACATCAATGTGAACGAGAATCGGGCGACGGCGCTGGAGGAATCCAAGCGCTTTCTCGACGCTTACTACGGCGTCGACTACCATCGCGACGCGCTCGAGCTGTGGGTCGCGATGGGCACGCCGGCACAGTGCATCGAAAACATCCGCGCCTTCGTCGACGCCGGCGCCACCACCATCACGCTCCGCCTCACCGGCTACGACCAGCGCGCGCAATTCAGGCACGTGACCGAGGAGGTCCTGCCGGCCTTCGTCTAGCTCGCGCGATCGCGCGGGCCGGCGGCGCTCCGCCGGCTCGCCGCGCTACGCCCCTTCGATACGAATCGTCAGGCCGGCGCGATCTCGCCCATCCGGCCTTCGCGGTAATCCTCGAACGCCTTGACGATCTCTTCCTTCGTATTCATCACGAACGGACCATAGCGTGCGACCGGCTCGCGCAGCGGCACGCCCGCGATCAGCAGCACATCGAGCGGCTCGCGAGCGCTCTCCGGCACGACGATCGACACCGCGTCGCCGTCGCCCGCGAACATCACCATCTGATGCTCGACCGCGGCCTTCTCGTCGCGGCCCAGGCGGCCCTCGCCGCTGAAGACGTAGGCGAAGGCGTTGTACTCCGCGGGCACCGGCTGCACCACGCGCGCGCCGGGCTCGAGCGTCCAGTGCAGATAGATGATCGGCGTGCGCGTGTCGATCACCGCCTTGACGCCCATCGCCTCGCCCGCGATCACCCGCACCGCCGCCTTGCCGTCGGCGCTGGTCGCGAGGGGAATTTTCGCCGCGGGAATCTCCTGGTAGTGCGGACGGATCATCTTGTCGCGCCGCGGCAGGTTGACCCACAACTGAAAGCCGTGCATCCGGCCGCCCTGGCGCTGAAAGTCCTCCGCCGGCATCTCGGAATGCACCACGCCGGCGCCCGCCGTCATCCATTGCACGTCGCCCGGCCCGATCCGCCCGGCATTGCCGTGCGAGTCGCGATGCTCCATCTTGCCCGCGATCATGTAGGTGACCGTCTCGAAGCCGCGATGCGGATGGTCGGGGGCGCCCTTGGCTTCGCCCGGACCGAGTTCCATCGGCCCCATCTCGTCGAGCAGCAGGAACGGATCGACCAGCGCCATCCCCTGGCTCGGGAACGGCCGATTCACGACGAAGCCCGCGCCCTCGAGTTGACGGCTCGCATTGACGATATTCGTCACGGAACGGATTTTCTGCCTGGCGGTTGTCATCGCATCGTCTCCTTGACCTTCAACATAACCATCGTGTCAAGGGCAACGCCGCAACGCCAACCCTTTGCGGAATCGTGAGGTTGGCGCCGACACTGCGCCACCGCGTGGACTGATCCTATGCGCCCTATGCGACCAGCGCCGGGCGCCGGGCGAAATCCGGCATGATCCGGCTCGCAAACAGGTCAAAGGAGCGGCGCGACTGCGCGGCAGTCAAGTTGCCCCACGCAAACGCCAACACCAAATAGTCGCATCCCGATTCCTCGCAGAACTGCGCCACCTGCTCGCGCACCGCGGCGACCGACCCGCTGAAACTCGCGCCTACCCGATGGAAAAGGTCGTACTCCGGCGGAAACGCGAGCACCGCCGTATTGTAGTCGCGCCAGAGCTTCTGGATGTTGGCGTAGAACGCGCGGTAGGCCTCGCTCGCGACCTGCTCGGCCTCGCGATCGGTCTCGGCGACGTAGATGTGGCGGATCGCGCCGGTGACCGGCCGCGACAAATGCGGATTGACGTTCTGCGGACTGCCCGCGCTTTCATGATGATGCTCGCGGTAGGCCGCCGTCACCTGCTTGACCGAATTCAACCCGCCGATCGACACGATATTCATCCCGCGGCGCGCCGCGTAGATGGCGTTGTCCGGCGAGAGCGCCCCGTACCAGAAGCCCGGATGCGGCTGCTGGAGCGGGCGCAACTCCATCGGGACATTGTCGTAGCGGAAATGCGTGCCGTGATGGGTCAGGCGCTCGCTGGTCAGTCCCTTCACCAGCACCGTCATCGCGTCCTCGTAAATCTCGCGCGCGTCATAGAAAGGGATGCGATACTGGGCGTGCTCGAAGGGCGATACGCCGCGCCCCACGCCGATTTCCAGCCGCCCGCCGGTCATGTGGTCGAGCATGCAAATCTCTTCGACCAGGCGCAGCGGGTTGTAGAACGGCAGCAGGTAGACCAGCGTGCCGAGCCGCATATTGCGCGTGCGCTGAGCCGCCGCGGCCAGGAACAAATTGGGCGACGGCGCCATCCCTAGCGGCGTCGCGTGGTGCTGCGCGACGTGGTAGCCCCAGATGCCCGCCTGCTCGTAGGCCTCGACCAGCCGCAGCCGCTCCTCGAAGAGCTGACGCAGCGGCCCTTCGCTCGAGGTGCGCTCGAGGTGGTCGAAGACTCCGACATTGATTCGTTCCATTGGCCGGTTCCCCCAACAGCCTCGATAGCACCATCGCGAGCCATTGCAAACCGGCTAGGGCGTGACAGACATCGTTCGCAGCGGCTGATGCTACTCGCCCTGGAGCGACTCGAACTCAAGCTCCGCTTTTGCGTCTGTCAGACGACGTCCATCCAACAGGATCTCTTCAGACGCTCCGCCAAAATCTATTCGGGCCGGTTTCCATCGTGCGGCATCGCTCCCCGATTCATTCCTCAGGGCCCGGGTCCGAGTAGTACGGGTCGTTCGGCGGCGCCTGTTCTATCCTCTGGCTAGGGTTGGAATCTGCCGCCGAATTTTTTTGCTCGGCGCTATCCTCGCGTTTGTGATGTTTTCGCTTGAGCGATTTTTTCGAAGCGGATGAGACGCCATTTCCGCAACTCGAATCTCCGCTCGGACAGGGGAAGGCATCTAAGGCCTGTCGAGCGGTGGTGCTCGCACTCTGTGCGCGCGCAATTCCCGCTCCTATCGCCAGCACGGATATGGAAAGTAAAATCGCCAACGACCGCTGCGGTGACATGAGCACCTCCCTACCGAGTCTGAAACTCGACATCATCGAGGCCGCGGCGGCGGTCGCGTCGCGCTTCGCAATCCGGCATCAAACCACAGCGCGATCTGTGGACCCCGCCGCTGTTCACGGGAATTTCCGTCTTGACGCCTCGAATCGAGCCATTCATAGCCCACGCCGGCGCCGTGGTACAAGCAGTGACCCTGCCCCTCGAATTTCGGGCCCACTACGGCTTTTCGCGCATTTATCGAATTGGTAGTCCAATGGAAAAGGGAAATCCCGGCTGGAAAACGGAAATCCCGGCTTGGAATCCTGAGCAGCCGCCGCGCGACGCGCCGTCATACTTTCGCGCTCATCATTTGTTCCAGCAGCGAAACGTTCAAGCCATCGCGACGATTTTGAAAGTAACGCTCGTTGGCCTGCTCGGATGTTAAGTGGAGGACTTTCGAGAATTCCATCTCGGTCAGTTCGATCGACAGGACGGCTATCGGTACGCGAAGGTGTCAAGTCCTGCTCCGAGCATCACGTATTGGCGCACGCCGTGACGAAACGCTTCCGCGAGACGGTCTTCGGCAAACCGACTGCGCATGACGAAAGTTGCCATCAGCCGCGACCGGGTGGGACCGGGCACACGTTCCAGGAGTTCGACACGCGACCGGTTGATGTCGCTCTGCAAATCGACGAGGCGGGAGCTTATCGGGTCATCGAGGATTTTCGGCTCGGCGTCGAGCGTCTAGCGGCGCAGGAAGAGCCCTCGATGAATAGAGCCGCGTATCGAAAGAGCACCCCGAGCGCAGTTACCAGTTACTCAGAGTCTCTTAATGTAGCCACCTAATCTATTTTTCGACCGTCTTGACATTTATATAGTTCGCGATTATTTAGGCTGCACTAAGTGAGGTTACCCGTGATGGACCAGCATTTGATGGGCAGGCGAGGATTTTTTCGGCTAGGCGCATTTGCCGCTCTCGCGACCGCAGCGTCTCCCTTAATCGCGCGGGACCTAGCGTGGGCAAAAATCCCGAAACCTGTCTGCAACCCTGGAGCGCCCGCCAGTCCAGCCGAAGCGCTCGCAGCCTTAGTTCAGGGCAATAGCGATTGGGCTGCCGGGAATCAGGAACACCCGGGCGAAGACGCGATGCGCCGGTCCTGCCTCGCAACCAGCCGGCAAACCCCGTTCGCATCTATCCTTTCCTGCTCGGATTCTCGATGTCCGCCCGAGTTGCTCTTTGACCAGGGCCTAGGCGATTTATTCGTGGCTCGCGTCGCAGGCAACACGGCCAGCGGCAGACTAATTGACAGCCTGCTTTACGGCACTGACGATCTCGGCACCCAACTGTTGTTCGTCCTCGGCCATTCCGCTTGCGGCGCGGTGGCGGCAGCTGTCAGTTCGTATCCGTTTCCTAACCTAAGGCTGCCTTTTGTGAACCTGATTTTTCCCGCGGTTAAACAGGCCAAATCCATCGTCAAGAGGAACGGCGGCAACCCGAATGACCCGGCGCAAGTGATTCCCGTCGCTACCAACCAGAATGTGGTTCTCACCGTCAAAGAGCTGAAGCGTTATTTCCGCCTCAACCATAACCAGATCGCGGGAGGTGTTTATGACCTTGGCACCCAGCTGGTTACATTGGCGACGGACTTGAGCATCTGAAGTCGTGAGCCCCGTCCTCGGCACTACGCAGAAAGCGGTCGCGCCACTCTTCCACTTCGGCGACTTTTAGCCCATGGCGCCGGGCGGCTTAAGCTGCCGTCGTCTCACCCTTGAGCAAGCTGATTACCAGTGCTGCGCGACGCTGGGGTGCCTAACGCTGGACTTCTCCGGTCGTTGATCCTCCGCCATTTGCCACTCGCAGGTGTTTTCGACCTTGTACTATTGGCGTTTGCAACCCCCTGGCGTCGGCGCGACTGTGAGTCGAAATTGAAAATGGAAATCTCGGCTTAAAGGAATTGAGCATAAATGAAACAGAGATTTTTCATTTTGATGGTGAGTTTGACACTGATCGCGGTTCACAATTCCGACCTTGCTTTTGCGGCTGATGACGATTGCGGAGGCGAAAACGCGACGCTGGTGAACGGAGCTCCCCCTCCCCCCGAATTCCCGCGAGATTTTCAGTGGGAAGGCAGATGGGTTGTTAAAGATCTTGTTCCTCCCGTCGATGTTCCTTTTACCTGGAATGGAAATAGCGGCAACGGTCAGATGACTGCGGGCAGTTACAATTATCCAGTCTATTTTACAAATCTCATATATAACAACGAACTGTATACCAAGACTTATAGATGGCCAGGCGTTGTACCACCTGTGCCCAAAACATGCGTCTGTCTCGGGGGACTCACCCTGGATAAACTAAACGCCTGCGTAGGTAGCTCGCGCTATGTAGGAGAGGAGATTCTGGAGGACGAAACGCCACGCTGCGTGAATCATTTCAGAGTCGCCGTCGTCTTGCCAGTATCGCCGCCACCACGCTTTCCTTTTAAAAACGCTCCTTTCACGATTCCGCTTATGGAAGGCGACTTTTATGTTGACACAGAGGATTCAAGCAAGTTCTGGAAAGTGCTGCATTTTGGTTTCCACAATCTCTTCGATCCCGCCTTGGATGAGTGGGCCGTAATGCAAAAGTTTGATGACAATGCAGGACAGGTCGTGCTTCCCCGCGATTGTAGATCAGCAAAGTGTCCCAGTAGCGACGCGTTTCCGCCGGGCTTCTTCTGTAAATGAGCTATGGGTTCCGAAAAGCTCTCCTTAATCCTGCTCTCGACTAAAGACCGTTGGTCATCTGGGACATCTGCAACACCTTGGCCGACGGCCGCCGCTTCCGGGTGCTGTGCGTGCTGGACGACTTCAGCCGCGAATGTTGGCGGTGGTGGATACTTCCCTGGGCGGCGTGGGAGGCAGTCCGAAATCGATTCGTTCCATCAGCCGAGATGCCCCAACAGCCTCGATAGCACCATCGCGAGCGATCGCAAACCGGCAAATTTGAGGAGCGGTGTCAGAGGCATCGCGACGGCTGTCTCGCACGTGGATGCGCGGCGGACTGCGCGGAACGCCGCAGCATCAACATGCCCGGAGGGACCGGCGGCGGAGAGGCCGCTACTCCAGCGCCGAGGCCGGAATGTAGCCTTCCAGGCCGCTCTTCATCTTGATCTTCATGTAGCTCAGCGCCACCCCCACCACATGCACCGCGTGTCCCTGATGCACCTCGGAAAGCTTCCTGCCCCAGTGGTTGGGCGCGTCGAGCACCGGCGCGTCATGCGTCAGCATGAAGACCTTGTCGGCCGGCGTGTCGATCGCCACCGCCTCGGCCAGCACGTAGCCTTCCTGACCGTTCTTGAGCTTCACGCGCAAAAAGTAATGCGTCGTGCCGGTCACCATCACGTACTTGCCCTTCTCGCCTTGCTCGAGATGCGCGCTCTTGTTGCTCGGCTCGGCGTAGATCCAGCTATCCTCTTTCAGTAGGAGCCTGGCCTGCGCCGGCTCGGCGGGAACGGACTTGACCGGAGCGGACTTGGCGGGAACGGCGATGGCGCTGGAGGCGCGCGCGTGATGAGTCGCGGGCGGCGGCGTGACGCGATGATGCGTGGTGGGCACGGGGGCGGGCGTTTGCTCCGGCGCTTCTCCCTCGGCCGGCGCGATAGTCGTCGAGGGCAGCCCCAGGTCTCCGCCACCCTCTGATCCGTTTTGGGCGGACGCCGCCGCCGGCAGCATCAGCCACAACCCCGCCGCGACCATCGCCATCGTCCACGGCCATAGGCAAGTCCGAAGCGCTCGCAACCTCATCTTCATCTTTCCCCTCAACTCCAGTCCCGCCCCCGACTTCAGTCCCGCCTTCGACACGCCTACCTCACATTCCCCTCAACCGGCCCAATTCGATCCGCATTTCAATCTGCGCGCTTCAACACGCGCCGCATACCCGGCAGGTCGTGACGTCGCACGGCCTGGTCTGCCGCTCGGAGTGCGCCTTCTTGCGCTCGGACGCGAGGAACCATTTCTCGATATGATGGTCGATAAAATCCCACGGCAGAATTTCATTGTGCGCGTAATCACGCGTGACGAAAAAATCGGGGTCGACGATCGCGCCGGCTCCGTCGCTCGCGGCGGCTTCGCGCTTGATGGTCTTCAGGCCCTGCCAGATTTCGCCAGGCAGCTCGCGATTCTCCGCGCTCAGCCGCGCCAGGATCGCGCCGACCCGGCGGTCGCCGCGCGAGACCAGGGTCTGGAAGTAGGCTTCGCGCGGCGATTCGGCGTCGAGCTCGACGCCGGCATCCAGGCGCATCAGGTGCGAGCGCACCAGCGCGACTTTGCGCTTGAGCTCCTGCGGATCCCGCATCGCGTCCCACTGAAACGGCGTCCACGGCTTGGGCACGAAGGGGTTGAGCGAGACGCTGACGTGGCCGACGCGGCGGCGTTGCTCGCGCGCGCGGGTGACGATCCGGCCGACCAGCTCGGCGATCGCGACCACGTCTTCGTCGCGTTCCTCGGGCAGGCCCACCATAAAGTAACACTTCAGGTTCTCGACGCCCTCGCCCATCATCATCTCGGCGGCGTGCAGAATTTCGGCCTCGGTCAGATTCTTGTTGATGACCTTGCGCATCCGCTCGCTGCCGGCCTCGGGCGCCACGGTGACGCTGCGATTGCCGTTGCGTGCGAGCGCCGCGGCCAGCGCCGGCGAGATGCAATCGGCCTTGAGCGACGACGGCGAAAGCCGCCCGCCGCGGTCGGCCACGGCGCCGGCGATTTCGGCCACGCCCGGCACGCTCGCCATCTCGGCGCCGACCAATCCGATTACGCCGCGCTCGGAAAGCCCGCGCCCGGCCTCGGCGATCAGATTTTCGGCGCTGCGGTAGCGAATCGGACGATACATGAAGCCAGCCGCGCAGAAACGGCATCCCCATTGGCATCCGCGGCTGGCCTCGACCAGGTACATGTCGCCGAAGACCGACTCCTCGGTGAGGATCAGCGACGCGGTGGTGAAGCGGTCGAGGTCGTGGATTAGCCGGCGGCTGACTCGCGGCAGGCCCGGCCCGCTGTAATCGACGCGCACGAGCCCGCCCGCGTCGTCGTAGACCGGCGTGAAGTAGTCGGGAAGGTACGCGCCCTCGACCAGCGCGAGCGCGCGCAGGCGCTCGGAGCCGGCGAGCGCGCCGGTCTCGCGAAAGCGCGCGATGAACTCCGGCACCATCTCCTCGCCCTCGCCAATCAGAAAGAGATCGACGAAATCGGCGATCGGCTCGGGATTGAGGAACACGGCCGAGCCCCCGGCAATGATCAGCGGATAATTGCGCCCGGCGCGTTCGGCGCGGGTGAGCGGGATACCCGCCATCCGCAGCATCGTGATGAGGTTGAGGTAGTCGGTCTCGAACGAGACCGAAAAAGCGATCACGTCGAAGCCGCCGAGCGGCTCGCCGCGCTCGAAGGAGACCAGGCGCTCGCCGCGCGCGCGGATGTAGGCGCGCTCGTCGGGGTCGGGCAGAAAGGCGCGGTCGGCGGCGACGCGCGGGTCGGATTCGAAGATGTGGTAGACGGCCTGGAAGCCGAGATTCGCCATCCCGAGCCGGTAGACGTTCGGATAGACTACGCAAAGGCGGATGTCCCCGCCCCGATGGCGCTCGAAGAGCACCTTTTCGCCGGCGATACGTTCGAGCGCGCGTTTTCTAAGGAACATCGATAAGGCCTTGCGGCCCCATAGAGTTAACGCCAATGGGGCGGCCGGCTCAAGTGGGCTCCGCGGGTCCTTAGAGCATATCCTGCGTTGGATATGAGGAACCTCTCATCCGATCGGTGAGAATTACACGACGATACGATCGGGGTGGCAATACAGATTGAACGTGCCGTTGCGCAGGAAACCGACCAGCGTGATGCCGACCTCCTCGGCCAATTCGACCGCGAGCGACGACGGCGCCGAGACCGCAACCAGGATAGGAACGCCGGCGGCCGCCGCCTTCTGCACGATCTCGAAGCTGAGCCGCCCGCTGACCGCCATGATCGCGGTGCTCAGCGGCAACATCCCATTCATCAGCGCGTAGCCGACCACCTTGTCGACCGCGTTATGCCGTCCGACGTCTTCGCGCAGCACCTTGAGCTCCACGCTCGTGACCGGCGTCGCGGCGCGGCCGTTCCTGCGCGCGCCGTTCGATCGCACAGGGGCGCCGGAGGAAACGAACAGTGCGGCGGCGTGCAATCCGCCGGTCGCCGCGAACACCTCCTGCGCGCGGCGCATCAGCGGTGCGAGTTCGAGGACCGTACCAGCCGCGACAGTCAGCCGCGAAGTGATCGGTGCGATACGGCGCTGGGTCGCCTCGATGCTGGTCTTGCCGCATACGCCGCAACTCGACGAGATCGCGAAGTTGCGCTTGAGCCGCTCGCGCAGGTTTGCCGCCGGAACGTTGAGGATGACGTCGACCGCGTTGGGATCGGCCGCGCCTTTGGATCCGCGCACGCGGCGAATCTCGCCCAGGTCGGCGCGCGACTCGATGAAGCCTTCGGCGAGCAGGAAGCCGGCGACCAGTTCCTCGTCGTTGCCCGGCGTACGCATCGTGAGCGTGAAGCGCCGCCCGCCCAGCCGAATTTCCAGCGGCTCTTCGATCGCGAGCCGCTCGTCCTCGACATCGAAGTGTGCGTCGCGGAATTTGCGCGCCGGATGATGCCGGATGCTCTCGGATGCCGCAGTGCGTTCGGGGCTCTCGGCTAGGCGATTTTCCGCTATCCGATTTTCATCGTCGGGCATCTGAATCGCCACCGCGCCTGGTTTATCCGGCCGCCTTGGCGGAGGCTTGGGCTTCCAGCGTGCGAACCGCGTCGCGCGCGATCTCGCCGAGGCCTTCGCCGCCGTTGGCGCCGAGGTGCGCGATGATTTCGCGGCGCATCCGCGGATCCCAGAAGCTACGCAAATGCTGAGCCGTCGCGACAACCGCTTCGGCACGGTCGAGGTGCGAGGTTTTGAAGAATTCCGCGATCTGATTGGCCATCGTGACCAGGTGATGGATGTCCATCGCGACGCGTCCTCAGCCGGCGCTAGCGGCCCGCCGCCGCATGCGCGTCCGCGGCCTGTCCCGCCGCGCGCCGCGCGCCCTGGTCAGCCGCCGGCATCACTTGCACCGCGGTCACCTTGTACTCGGGGCAATTGGTAGCCCAGTCGGAGTTTTCGGTGGTCACGATATTGGTGCCCGAGGACTGGTGATGGAAGGTCGTGTAGACGATGCCCGGCGGCACGCGCTCGGTTATCTGCGCGCGCATCGTGGTCTCGCCGGCGCGGCTGCTGATCTTGACCCACGCGCCGTCGCGCACGCCGCGCTCTTCGGCGTCGTGCGGATGGATCTCGAGCACGTCCTCGTGATGCCACACGACGTTGGCGGTGCGGCGGGTCTGCGTGCCGACGTTGTACTGGGAGAGAATCCGCCCGGTGGTGAGGATGAGCGGGAAGCGCGGCCCAACTCTCTCGTCGGTCGGGACGTACTCGGTGACCACGAAGTGGCCCTTGCCGCGCACGAAGTGGCCGACGTGCATCACCGGCGTACCTTCGGGCGCCTGGTCGTTGCACGGCCACTGCACGGAGCCGAGGCGGTCGAGTTTTTCGTAACTGACGCCGGCGAAGGTCGGAGTCAGGCGCGCGATTTCGTCCATTATCTCGGAGGGATGCGCGTAGTGCATCGGGTAGCCGAACGCGGTCGAGAGATCGCAGGTGACCTCCCAGTCGGCCTTGCCGGCCAACGGCGGCATCACCTTGCGCACGCGCGAGATGCGCCGCTCGGAGTTGGTGAAGGTCCCGTCCTTTTCGAGGAACGAGGAGCCGGGAAAAAAAACGTGCGCGTACTTCGCGGTCTCGTTGAAAAAGATGTCGTGCACGATGACGCATTCCATCGCGCCCAGCGCCGCGGTCACGTGATGCGTGTTGGGATCGGATTGCGCGATGTCCTCGCCCTGGACGTACAGTCCTCTGAAACTGCCGTCGAGCGCCGCGTCGAACATGTTCGGGATGCGCAGGCCCGGCTCCGGATCGAGCGTGACCCCCCAGGCGGCTTCGAAGCTGCCGCGCATCGCGGCGTCCGAGAGATGCCGATAACCCGTCAGCTCGTGCGGAAACGAGCCCATGTCGCACGATCCCTGCACGTTGTTCTGCCCGCGGAGCGGGTTGACGCCGACGCCGGCGCGCCCGAGGTTGGCGGTCGCCATCGCCAGGTTCGCCATCCCCAGCACCATCGTGCTGCCCTGGCTATGCTCGGTCACGCCGAGGCCGTAATAGATGACGGCGTTGCCGCCGGTCGCGTACAGGCGCGCGGCGGCGCGGATCTTCTCCGCCGGCACGCCGGTCACCTTCGCGGCCGCCGCGGGCGAGTTGCGATCGTCCAGGATGAACTTCTTCCACAACTCGTAGGCGGGCCACTCGCAGCGCTCGCGCACGAAATCCTCTTTGGCGAGTCCTTCGCTCAGCACCACGTGCGCGAACGCGTTGATCAGCGCGACGTTGGTGCCGGGCAGAAGCGGCAGATGATACACGGCCTCGATATGCGGCGTGCGCACGAGATCGATCGTGCGCGGGTCGGCGACGATCAGTTTCGCGCCCTGGCGCAGCCGCCGTTTCATCAGCGAGGCGAACACCGGATGGCCGTCGGTGGGATTGCATCCGATCACCAGGATCACGTCGGCCTGGAGCACCGAGTCGAAGTCCTGGGTGCCGGCCGAAGTCCCCAGCGTGGTCTTGAGACCGTAACCGGTGGGCGAATGGCAGACGCGCGCGCAGGTGTCGATGTTGTTGTTGCCGAACGCCGCCCGCACCATCTTCTGCACCAGGTAGGTTTCCTCGTTGGTGCAGCGCGATGAAGTGATGCCGCCGATCGAGCCGGGCCCGTACTTGGACTGGATTTCTTTGAGACGACGCGCCGCGTAGCCCACGGCCTCGTCCCACGATACCTCGCGCCACGCGTCGCCGGTCTTCTCGCGCACCATCGGCGCCAGCGCGCGGTCCGGATGCGTCGCGTAGCCCCACGCGAAGCGTCCCTTGACGCAGGAGTGGCCGTGATTCGGCATCCCGTCCTTGTTCGGCAGCATGCGCACGACTTCGTCGCCCTTCACTTCCGCCTTGAACGAGCATCCGACCCCGCAGTAGCCGCAGGTGGTGATGACGGAGCGCTCGGCCACGCCCTTGTCCAGCATCGATTTCTCGACCAGCGCGTCGGTCGGGCAGGCTTGTACGCAAGCGCCGCACGAAACGCATTCGGATTCGAAGAATGGCTGATGCTGGCTCGGCGAGACCACCGAGTTGAAGCCGCGTCCGTCGATGGTCAGCGCGAAGGTGCCCTGCACTTCCTCGCACGCGCGCACGCATCGCGAGCACACGATGCATCGCGCGGGATCGAAGGCGAAATACGGATTGGAGGCGTCACGCGCGGCGTCGAGATGATTTTTGCCCTCGAAGCCGTAGCGCGTCTCGCCGAGCCCCACCGCGTCGGCCATCGCGTGCAGCTCGCAGTTGCCGTTGCCGGCGCACGCCGCGCGGTCCGGCGGATGATCCGACATGTAGAGTTCCATCACGCCGCGCCGCAGCCGCTCGAGCATCTCGGACTTCGTGCGTACCTTCATCCCGGACTCGACCGGCGTGGTACACGAGGCAGGATAGCCGTTGCGGCCTTCGATTTGGATCAGGCACAGGCGGCACGAGCCGAACGGCTCGAGCGAGTCGGTCGCGCACAGCTTGGGAATGGCGACGTCGGCGAGCGCCGCGGCACGCAGCACCGAAGTTCCCTCGGGCACCGTCACCTCGCGGCCGTCGACTTCGAGCGTCACGAGCTTGGCGGAAGTCTTAGGTGGCGTTCCGTAGTCGCGATCGGTTTTCGATAGCACGGCTCAGTCTCCTCGCGATGCCGATACGCCCCGGCCGGGAAAGTTGGGCGAGCCCTGCAGGCGCGATTCCGGCGCTCCCGACAACTTCAACCAGTCGATTAAGTTTAGCGCGTTCAGCCCGTCCATGCCACGTCGCTCCGGGAAAGGCCAAAGTCTTCAGGAAAATGACGGAGCGCGCTCAGCACCGGCAGCGGCGTCAGGCCGCCCAGCGCGCACAGCGATCCGTAAGTCATTGTATCGCAGAGGTCGCGCAACAGCCCCATCGCGGCCTCGCGTTCCTCCGTTCGCGCGCTTCGCGAGGTCCGCAAGATTCGATCGACGACCTCGGCGCCGCGCGTCGATCCAATTCGGCACGGCGTGCATTTGCCGCACGACTCGATAGCGCAGAACTCGAACGCCCACCGCGCCTGCAGCGCGAGATCTACCGTGTCGTCGAAGACCACGATTCCGCCGTGCCCGACGATGCCCTTCTTCGCCGCGAAGGCTTCGTAGTCCATCGGCAGGTCGAGCATGCTCGCGGGAAAATAAGCGCCGAGCGGTCCGCCGACCTGCACCGCGCGCAGGGGACGCCCGCTAAAGGTGCCGCCGCCGTAGTCTTCGACCAGATCGCGCAGGGTGACACCGAAAGCTTTCTCGACCAGTCCCGGATGCTTGACGTTGCCGGCGAGCTGGATTGGGAGCGTGCCGCGCGAGCGGCCCATCCCGTATTCCTTGTAGTATGCGGCGCCGCGATCGAGGATTACCGGCACCGTGGCGAGCGAAACGACGTTGTTGACGATCGTCGGCTGCCCAAACAGCCCGGCGATCGCGGGCACCGGCGGTTTGTAACGCACCATCCCGCGCTTGCCCTCGAGGCTCTCGAGCATCGCGGTCTCCTCGCCACAGATATAGGCGCCTGCGCCGAGCCGCACTTCGAGATCGAACGTATGCGCGCTGCCGGCGATTTTCTCGCCCAGGTAGCCGCGCTGGTAGGCCGCGCCGATCGCCTCGTTCAGCGTGCGCAACGCATGCGGATATTCCGAGCGCAGGTAGATGTAGCCTTGCGTCGCGCCCGCGCACACCGCGGCGATCGTCATGCCCTCGATCAGGACGAACGGGTCGCCCTCCATGATCATGCGGTCGGAGAAAGTGCCGGAGTCGCCCTCGTCGGCGTTGCAGACCACGTATTTCTGGCGCGCGGCAGCCTGCTGCGTGGTGCGCCATTTGATTCCCGCGGGAAAGCCCGCGCCGCCGCGCCCGCGCAATCCCGACTCGGTGATTTCTTCGACGATCTTTTCCGCCGATAGCGAAAGCGCGCGAGCGAGGCCGCGATAGCCGCCGTGCGCGACGTAATCCTCCAGCGAAACCGGATCGACAATCCCCACGCGCGTGAAGGTCAATCGCTCCTGGCGCTTGAGGTAGCCGATCTCCTCCGTGCGGCCGAGGCCCAGGCGATGGTCCCCGCTCACGAGAGAATCGGAATCGAGAAACCCGGAATCGAACAGGGCCGCGACGTCGGCCGGCGTGACCGGCCCATAAGCGACGCGGCCGCGCGCGGTTTCAACTTCGACCATCGGCTCCAGCCAGAACATCCCGCGCGATCCGTTGCGCACCAGGCGCAGATCGATATTGCGCCGGCCCGCCTCGGCCGCGATCGCAACCGCTACCTGGTCCGCGCCGAGCGAGAGCGCCGAGGAGTCGCGCGGGACGTAGACCGTCGCGCTCATCGACGGCTCTCCTTGCGCTCCGCCAGCAGTTCGTCGAAACGCGCCGGACTCACGCGCCCGTAAAGCTCGTCGTTGAGCACCATCGCCGGCGAGCATCCGCAATTACCCAGGCAGTACACGGCCTCCAGGGTGAAATCGCCGTCGCGCGTGGTCTCGCCGAACCCGACGCCGAGGCGACCGCGCACGTGCTCGGCGAGCGCGACCGCACCCATCGCCTGGCACGACTCGGCGCGGCACAGCCGAATCACGTTGCGGCCGGGCGGCTCGCGGCGAAAATCGTGATAAAAGGTGACGACTCCGTGGACTTCGGCGCGCGAGAGATTGAGCGCCTGAGCGATCGGCGGCACGGCCTCGCGCGGCACGTAGCCGAAACGGTTCTGGACCTCGCGCAGGATGAGCATCAGCGCGCCGGGCCGGTCCTTCAGCCGCGCCGCGATCGCTTCCAGCGCCGCCGGGTCGAAGCCGTTTTGAGTCTGAGCCATAGGCAATTGCGAACCGTCCGGGTTTAGGTTCCGCCAGCGGCGGCGCTTTCGTCAAGAGTACGTTTATCATACGGGAGAAGGCTCCCGCGGTTGCTATGCGATCGCGAAGCAATTGCTAAGATAGACCCGCAACGTGAACGGCGGAGAAGAACAGCCATGATGCGCGAGTTCAAATTCGAGGACGAGATGCACACGACGCTCGCGTGCGTGCCGATGGCGGTGCGGCGCAAGCTCGACCGGGTCGGAGTTAAAGTCGGGCTCGAGCAGTGGAAGGCGCTCGGGCGTGGCGAGCGGCTGGCGATTTGCCATCTGCCGGTCGAACGCCATGATGAACGCGAAGCGCTCAGGCTGTTCATCAGCGAGGCAGTGCGGCGCGTCTGCGGCGAAGAGCCGCGGGCGCTCGGCGAGGCGCAACGCGCCGTCGCCGACCCGCCGGCGAGACTGCCCGCGGAGCTCGCCGGGCGCGCTCGCGCGGCCGGCGTGACGCTCGACCAGGCGGCATGGGAGCGGCTCGACGCGGATGAGCGCTACGCGCTGATCAAGCTCGGCGGCGGCGCCGAGGTGAGTCACAATCTCGCCGCCGCGCTCGCGGAATTCGTACAGCGTTAGAGCGATATCGAAAATCACTTTAGCGAAATCGCGCCGTAGCCGGTGTAGTAAATCATGAAGTACGCGGCGCCCAGCGCGAACAGCGCCACGGCGGCCGCGATGTCGCTCGCTTGGACCGGGTAGTCGATAAAACTGGTCGGCTGACGGCTCATCCCGAAGCCTCGCGCCTCCAGCGCCATCGCCATCGAATTGGCCTTGCGCAGCGCTCCCATGAAGACCGGAATCAGCACCGGCACGTAGCGCTTGATCCGTTCCAGCGGGCCGCCGCGATTGAAATCGTAGCCGCGCAGGTTCTGCGCCTGCACCACGGTGAGCGCCGAATCGATGAACAGCGGCACCAGGCGGAACGCGAGCGTGATCGCGAAGCCGACGCGGTAGGGCACCCCCAGGCGCGCGAGGCCGGCGGTAAATTCCTCGACCTTGGTGGTCGAGAGGAACAGCACCGAGGTCGCGAGCAGCTCGGCCAGCTTCAGACCGCGTCCCAGCCCGAACACCAGCGAGGCGCGGCTTAGATGGATGAGCGGCAGATTTATCAGCGCCGGTCCCTTGCGATAGAAAACCATCCAGGCGAGCGTGGTCGAGAGGATCACCAGGATGAAGAGCCAGCGCAGGCGGTAGAAGTTCGGCCACGCGCCGGTGAATTCCGCGAGCACCAACATCATCAATCCCAGCGGCAGCAGGGCCAGCGGATGGTCGACCCAGTAGACCGACCAGAACATCACGAACAGCGCAAAAACCTTGACCGTCGGATGCAGCCGATGAATGAAGGTGGCGCGCTCGATGTAGAGAAAAATCGGCATCAGCGCTGCGCCGCCAGCCACGCGGCAAGTTCGTCGGGCCCCAGCGCGACCGTGCCGAAGCGGCGCGCAAGCTCGGTGGTTTCGGGCGCGCGAAACGACGAGGACGCGAGCAGCTCGTCGCGGACGAAGAATTCGCGCACGCCGCCGTCGTAGAGCTTGCGCCCGTGGCGGAGCAGCACCACGCGTCGCGCATACTCGGCGACCAGCCACGGAGTGTGCGTGATCATCACGATCGCGATTGCGTCGCGGTTGAGCTCGGTCACCAGCGCCATCATGCGGCGCTGCTCGCGGTAGTCCAGGCCGGTGGTCGGCTCGTCGAGAATCAGCAGGCGTGGGCGCAGCGCGAGCACGCTCGCCACCGCCAGGCGCTGACGCTCGCCCTTGCCGAGCAGGAACGGGTCGAGCGCGCGCGCATCCTGCAACCCCACCGCGCGCAGCACCTCGTCGCATCGGCGTTGAATTTCGCCGGGCGCGAGATTGAAGTTGCGCGGCCCGAAGGCGACCTCGTCCTCGACGGTCGCGGCGAAGATCTGATGGTCGGGGTTCTGGAAGACGTAGCCGACCTCGGCCGCGGTCTCGGCCGGGCGCATCGTGGTGCGGTCGCGTCCGTTGAGCATCACGGCGCCCGCGGTGGGACGCAGCAGGCCGACCAGGTGCTTGGCCAGCGTAGTCTTGCCCGAGCCGTTCTGGCCGATGATCGCGACGAACTCGCCCGGCGCAATCCGCAGATCGATCGAATCGAGCACCGGCGGCCCGTCCGGGTAGTTGAACTCGAGCGCGCGCACCTCGACCAGAGGATGCGCACCGTTGGCGAGCGCCGAATCCTGCGCCGCAGTATCCGCCGCCGCGCGCGACAAATGAGACGAGGGCGTCGCCGCGCCGAGGTGCGGCAGCGCGCGGCGAATCAGCGCCTCGGCCTCGTCCACGCTCGCGGCATGGGCCGCAATTCCCGACCTGGCGAGCACGCGGTTCAAATCGGGCGGATGAACCCCGCACTCCTCGAGCAATTCGATCCGGGTCATCAGATCGTGCGGCGCGCCTTCGGCGATTATCCCGCCCTCGCGCAGCAGCACCAGGCGATCGGCACTGCGCAGCACCTCGGCTTCGTGCTCGATCACGATCAGACTGAATCCCTGCTCGCGCAGGGTGCGAATCAGCGCGAAGACCTCGGCCTTGCCTTCGGGGTCGAGGTCGGTGGTCGGTTCGTCGAGCACGATCACCGCGGGGCGCAGCGCGAGCACGGAGGCGATCGCGAGCCGCTGTTTTTCGCCGCCCGAGAGCGAGGTCGGGTCGCGATGCTCGAAGCCGGCAAGGCCGACCGCTTCGAGCGCGGGGCGGATGCGGCGCGCCATCTCCTCGCGCCGCATCCCGACCTGCTCCATCGCAAACGCGACCTCGTGCGCGACGTTGGTGGAAAAGAGTTGCGCCTCGAAATCCTGAAAGACCATCCCGACCCGCGGCGCAACCTCGCAGACGCGCGCGCCGTCAAGCGAACGGCCGCCGATTCGCACCACGCCCGCGAAGACCCCGCCTTCGAACTCGGGCACGATCCGATTGAGGCACTTGGCGAGCGTCGACTTGCCCGCGCCGGAAGCGCCCATCACGCCGACCATCTCGCCCGCGGCAACCGCAAAGCCGACGCGGCTGAGCGCCGGACGCTCGCCGTCGGCGTAGGTGAAGCTGACGGCCTCGAGCGCCACGGCGTGCGTCGCGGCGGCGGCGCTGTCGTCCGGCGGCGCCGCGCTGGCCGCACCGGGAGCGGGATTGCCGTCGCTCACATCAACCCCACGCCCGCCACGGCCAGCAGGATGAACGGGCTCACGACGATCGCGATCGCCTTGTCATACGGCGACTGCGTCATCGCCGCCGACAGAAACGACGGCGCCCAATAGCCGGTGGAGACCAGGTTGCCCATCAGCCACGCGCCCGCCTCGCCCGCCACCAGCATCGCGAGTCCCACGGCGCGCACGCTCCATCGGCGCTCCTTGAACTCGGGCATCACGTCGGTATACAGCATCCGTCCGCGCGCCACGCGCGGGTAGACCGCGATCAGGATGAGCGGCGAGAGCACCAGGGCGGAGGCCATGTTGTTGAACACGATGATGTTGCCCAGGATGCTGAACGGCCGGAAGCCGAGCAGGTTGTCACCCCATCCGACGATATCGGCGCAGAGCACGCTGGCGGCAAGGCAGGCCACGACGTATTTGGCGATCGCGCCGGGCGAGCGCGTAATCGGACTCTGGCCCTGGGCGATCACGTTCCAGGCCTTGTAGGGGATGTAGCCGTACATGAGGTTGGCGAAGAAGCCGAAGATGTCGCCGGGACCGACGCCGCCGAAGAAGTCGCCGATCATGTTGCCGATCGCCGAGCCCCAGCCCGCGGCCGGACCGAACAGAAACGAGCACACGATCGGAATCGCATTGGCCGGACGCAATTCGGTGACGCCGGGGATGAGCGGCACGACCTTGAACGGCACCAGCACGGCGGCGTAGAGCGCGGCCGAGATGGCGCACAGCACCACCATCCGGGTGTTGCGCCACATCGCGCCCAACTCTCTCATCGCGCGCCCATCTCGACGCCAAGCAGTATCCTGCCGCCGATCCGCTGATCAAGCGGGGCTGCGCACTCGAACCAGGCTCCGCGGTGATCTGTGGCCCTCGCCCACGCTCTTGCCCCAGCCTCGCGCAGCACGGAAAATCGGATCATACTGCGCCCGGTGAGTTGGCCCAGATGCCGATCTACGAATATCAATGTGAGAAGTGCCATAAGCGCTCCAGCGTGCTCACGATGCGCGTGAGCGAGCGGGTCGAGGCGGTGTGCAAGCATTGCGGGAGCGCGCGGATGCGCCGCCTGATGTCGCGCTTCGCAACGCCGCGCAGCGAGGAGTCGCGGATGGACTCGCTGTCGGATCCTTCCGGCTTCTCCGACGTCGACGAGAACGACCCCAAGAGCATCGCGCGCGCGCTTAGAAAGATGGGCAAGGAGATGGGCGACGAGATGGGCGGGCCCGAGTTCGACGAGGCGGTGGACCAACTCGAGAGCGGCGGCGACCTGGATGACGATGGTGACGACGGCGGTGGCGGCGGCGGCGACGAAAACCTATAGCTTGCGAGCGTCCGTCACCGCACGAACATCTCAGTCAACCGGGGGAAAATAGCGATGGCGAGATTCTTCGAAGCGGCCCAGGCCGATCCCGCGCTGCTCAACGGCAAGACGATCGCCGTCATCGGCTACGGCAACCAGGGACGCGCGCAGGCGATCAACCTGCGCCGCTCCGGCCATCAGGTGATCGTCGGCAACCAGGAAGACGAAAGCTGGCGGCAGGCGCGCGAGGACGGTTTCGAGACGCTGGCGATGGACGCGGCGGCGGACCGCGCGGCCGTCGTGATGCTGCTTTTGCCGGACGAGATAGCGCCGTTAACCTATCGGCAGACGATCGAGCCGCACCTTAAGCGCGGCAAAACCCTGGTGTTCGCCAGCGGCTACAACATCACCTACAAGTTCATCGCGCCGCCGCGCGAGACCGACGTGGTGCTGGTCGCGCCGCGCATGATCGGACAGGGCGTGCTCGAATTGCCCGCGCGCGGCGAAGGCTTCCCGGTGCTGGTGGGAGTCAGCCAGGACGCAAGCGGCCATGCGCTCGCGACCGCGCTTGCGATCACGCACGGCATCGGCGCCTTCCTCCCCCACGGCGCGGTGGTCGAGTCGAGCTTCGAGGAGGAAACGCTGGTCGACCTGTTCTCCGAGCACACCTGGGCGGGCGCGATGCTTTTTCTGCTCGACCGCGCTTTCAAGCTGCTGGTCGAAGCCGGCGTCAGCAAGGAGGTCGCGCTGCTCGAGCTTTATGCCTCGGGTGAGCTGGGCGAGATCGGCCGCGCGATGGCGACGCTCGGGGTGTGGAACCAGCTCAAGCTGCATTCGCATACCAGCCAGTTCGGGCAGCTTACGCACGGCGCGCAATTCATCGGGGCGGATGCGGAGGCGCTGATGCGCAAGGCAATCGACGAGATTCGCGACGGCACGTTCGCGAGAAGCTGGGCCGCCGAGCAGGCGGCCGGGTCGCCGGTCTATCAACGACTATTGGGCGAGCGGCTCTCGTCGCCGATCGCGACCGCCGAGCACGCGCTTTTCACCAAGCTGGGCCGCCGCTAGAGCGACGTCTCATTGGAAAAGCCGCGGCCAATCACGCGGCATCAGAGTGCCGCGCTAGCGCGGCCGACCCTTCTTTTTTCACTTCTGCTTGACGGCCTCGACGTCGATCGACACCGAGACTTCATCGCCGACCACGGCGCCGCCGGCCTCGATCATTTTATTCCACGTAAGCCCGAAGGCCTTGCGGCTGATCTTGGTGGTCGCGGATGCGCCGGCGCGCGTGTTGCCCCACGGATCCTTGATCGGAGCCGTCGGTCCCTCGACCGCGAGCGTGACTTCCCTGGTGACGCCGTGCAGCGTGAGGTCGCCGACGACGTTCCACTTGCCGGTGCCGGCCGCTTCGATCTTCTTCGACTTGAAGGTCATGGTCGGATACTTCGCGACATCGAGGAAGTTGGCGCTCTTGAGGTCGGCGTCGCGGTCGGCGGAGCGCGTGTCGATCGACGCAGTATCGATGGTCACGTCGATCGAGACCGACGCGGGATCGTTACCTTTGGCGGTGATGGTGCCGGCGAATTTGTCGAACTGGCCCCCGACGCTCGAAATCGTCATGTGCCGCACGGTGAATCCGACGGTGCTGTGAGTCGGATCGATCTGCCAGATATCCGCCGACGCGGCGAGCGGCACGGCGATCACCAGAGCGAGTGCGATCAAGGTTCGCGAGATCCAGTTTTTCATCGGCGCTCTCCGGTCCGGACGCCGCCCGCGGCGGCCTCCGTTTTTTTCCTTCAACCCAAGCAGGCAGTAGCAGTCTAGGAGGCTTCCAGCAACACCACGGCGGCGGCGGACATTCCCTCGCCGCGCCCGAGCGCGCCCAATCCCTCCGGGCTCGAGGCCTTGACGTTGAGCTGGGCCGGCGCCGCACCCACTGCGCCCGCCAGCCGCCCCCGCATCGCCTCCACGTAAGGCGCAAGCCGCGGGCGCTGCGCGAAGATCGTAAGGTCGGCGTTGACCAGGCGCCATCCGCGCGCGCCCGCAAGCTTCCATACCTCGGCGAGAAGCACGAGGCTGTCGGCGTCCTTGTAACGCGAGTCGCTGTCGGGAAAGTGGCGGCCGAGGTCGCCCTCGCCCAGTGCACCGAGGATCGCGTTGGCCAAGGCATGAGCGGCAACGTCGGCGTCGGAGTGTCCGTCGAGCCCGGCGTCATGCGGGATCGTCACACCCCCGAGCTTGAGCGCGCGGCCCGCGCGCAGCGGATGGAAGTCGAAGCCCTGCCCCACCCTAAGCCGCATCGGACCCGTCTTTTACGATTCGCACGATTTGCATGATTTGCGTGACTCGCCTGACTTGCCGCTTATCCTTACAGCCAACCAATAACCTGCAGCTCGGCAAGGACGCCGGTCGCGTTGACAATAGACCGAGCGGCGGCCAAGCTTTTACGCAGTCCATTGCTATGGGCGCCAGGAGGGGACGTGGCCGCACCGGCATTCATCAAGAGTCCAAAGTTCATCGGTGGCGCGATCGTCGTCCTGTGGGTCGCTTACGTCGTCTACCGGAACCATCAGCTAATTCCGATCGAAATCCAGCTCTTCCCGTTCCTCAAGCCGGCGCAGCTCAATGTCTCCACGGTGATCATCGCCGCCGCTCTTTTTGGATGCCTCGCAACGCTGACGATTCAGTTTTTCTGGCGCAGGGGCCGCTCGAAGAATGGCTCGACGGCTTCCACAGCGCCCGACGCCAGCACCAATACCGTCGCCTGAGCGCCGGCCTTGAGCACGGTCGCGTCGGACGGGCCTATAAGCAGCGCGTCGGCGCGCGCGAGCGAACTTAGAATTCCCGATCCCTGGTTGCCGGTCGGCGTCGCATAAAGCTCGCCGCCCTCGCGCCGCACACGCACGCGCACGAACTCGGTCAGGTCCTTCGCCGTCCGGATATCCACCGCGCATCGCACCGCAACTCGCGGCAAGCCCAGGTCGCGCCGCCCGCCCATCCGCAGCAGCGCGGGGCGCACGTACAGGTAGAAACATACCATGGTCGAGACCGGGTTCCCCGGCAGGCCGAAAATCGGACGGCTGCCGACGGTGCCGAACTTCAGCGGACGCCCGGGCCGCTGCGCCACGCCATGAAAGAGCTGGCGCAGGCCCAGTTCGTCGAGCGCGCCCTTGACGTGATCGAACTGGCCGACCGACACGCCGCCGGTCGAAAGCACGGCGTCGAAGGCGAAGGCCTCGGTCAGGCGCGCGCGGATTTCGTCGGGACGATCGCGCGCGACCCTCAGGATGACCGGCTCGCCGCCGGCCTCACGCACTGCACCGGCGAGCGCGTAGGCGCTGGAGTTGACGACCTGCGCGTCGACCGGAACCTGGTCAACGTCGACCAGCTCGTCGCCGGTCGCGACGATGGCGACGCGGGGGCCGCGATATACGTCGATCATCGAACGGTTGAGCGAGGCGAGCATCCCAAGGTCCGCCGGGCCCAGCCGCTTGCCGGCTTCCATCACCAGTTCACCCGCGCGCAAGTCCTCGCCACGCGGGCGGATGAAGTTGCGCGGCTCGGCGGTAACGAGAATCTCAACCGTATCGCCGTCGGCACGCGTCTGCTCGACCGGCACGATAGCGTCGGCGCCGGCGGCCACCGGCGCCCCGGTCATCGTACGCATCGCGGCGCCCGACTCGACCCGCGCGGCCGGCATCGCTCCCGCCGCCACGGTTCCCAGCACCCGCAATCGGGCCGGATTCGACGCGCTCGCATGAGCGACATCGGCGGCGCGCACCGCGTAACCGTCCATCGCGGAGTTATCGAAGCCGGGGATGTCGCGGGGCGAGCGGACTTCCTCGGCGAGCACGCGGCCGAGCGCGTCGAGGATCGGCGTCCGCTCGACACCGAGCGGCGCGACGTTTTCAAGCACCAGTTGCAGGGCTTCGTCCGCGCTGATCATCAATCGAACCTTAACCTGAAAATGAATCGGACCGTAAGATATCGAGCTAAGCCGTTAAATGTCTGAACCAGACCGAAAATCAGGATACGCGGGTTGTGGCGCGATTAGAACCGCGGCTGCGAGCGCCGGTGGGATGGACGAATACCGGTTGAACGGAGACGATGCCGGCCGAGCGCAACGATGCGAACGCGGCCGGGCTCAGAAGATCAGCGCGACGCTGGGATCGCGCGCGTCGGCGCTTTCCTGCAGCGGGAGCCGCAATCCGTAGCTCGGGCCGGGCGGAACGCGATCGTGCAGGATGGCCGGGTTGTAGTCGCGCAGAACACTTACGGGGACTCCCGTGCGCCGCGCCACTTCAGACAGCCGCACACCGCCCTCGACCTTGATCACGCGGAACTTGAGCGGCTCCGTGTAGTTGACCGGCTCGAGGCCGTAACGCTTGGGCTGATTGGCGATGATCGCGACCGCCATGAAACGGTTGAGCAGCGAGCGCGTATTGTAGGGCAAATGCGAGGTCAGGAGGTTGTAATCGACACCGCGCAGCGAAAAATAGTCGTTCATCGCGGTCTCGCCCCGGTTCCATCCCACCAGCGCCACGCGCCAGTCGCCAACCTCGTCGTGCAGCGTGGCCAGGTATTGGGCAGCGGCACGGGTCGACTTTATCGGGTCGCGCCGCTCATCGATGTACCGGTTCACCCTAAGATCGAACCGCCGCGCGGTCGCCACGCTGAGCTGCCATGGTCCGGCGCCCTTGTTGGAAAACGAACTTTCCGCGAATGACAGGTAGACCAACTCCGGCGGCAGGTCGTGGCTCTCCATGACCTTGACCATCATCGGCAGGTACGGGCGGCTGCGGCGGAACGATTCCCTGATACCTTCGTTATGCGCGACGAAGGCGTCGACGTAGCGTTGGACGCTCTGGTTGAGGACCAGCGGGAACGGCGGCACTTTGTGCGGCCCGCTGCGGACGTAAGGAATGCCCTCCGCGAGGGCTACCGCGGCGTTCATGTCAGCGGCGTCGGGCGAATTTGCGGTTGCTGAGGTGTCAGCCGTTCCGGAGGAGAGCGCACCGTGCGTATGTCCGCCGACAGTCGCGGTGCCGACCAGAGCGAAGCGATCGCCCGGATTGGTAGCCAGGTCATCGGCCGGAGTTGACACACAACCCGTAAGGGTGGCGCCCAACAAACAGGCCAGCGCTAGCGATGTGACAAGATTTCCCCGCATGAAAGACCTGAAGTCCGTTCGGGCAACCCTACCGGCCAGGCGGGAGTACGGCAACCCCTGTGGCGATTGTTTGTCGTAAAAAAAACTAATAATATAAATTCAATGAATTAGTGAAAGGCTCTTCCTTGTCCTCCACGAGGCCTATTCTTAGGCGATCACGCGCTATGTGATAAATTGCGATTTGGTTACCACTTTTATGCGCAAATCGCCGATGCGCAAATCCCCCTCGCTACCCAAGGGCCTCTGGCAGGAAATCGTCGACAGCCTGAGCGACGCGCTGGTGGTTTTCGACCCCGCCCTCGCCCCCATCGCGATGAACCCGGCGGCCGAGACCCTTTTCGGCGTGTCGCATCTCAATGAGGCCGCGGTCGGCGCTCTTTTGCGCAACAACGAGTGGCTGATGCGGATGGTCGAGACCTGCCTGACCAGTGGGCAAAACCTGGCCGACGCTGAAGCGAAGCTCAACCTGGGAGCGCGCCTGGCGACGGTCAGCGTGGAAGTCGCGCCGCTTCTGGCCGCGGAGGGGGCGAGCCGCGGCGCGGTGGTGCTGCTCCACGACCTCGCACTTCATCGGGGCGCCGCGCAGGCTCTGGGCGCCGCCGAGTCCGATCTCAAGCTGTCGCCGGCGGGGCTCGCGCACGAGGTCAAGAATCCGCTGACCGGAATCAAGGGCGCCGCCGAGTTGCTGGCAGGGCGCCTGCGCTCAGACCCGCGCGCCCAGCAGTACTGCGGGCTCATCCTGGAAGGCGTCAACCGTATCACGGCGCTGGTCGAGCAGGTGCTGTATGCCAGTTCTCCGCAGCGCCTGAGCTTCGAGCCGATCAACATCCATCGCGTGCTCCATCAGGCGCTCAGGATGGCCGGGCTGCATCCCCATCCGCCCAGCGGCGTGACGATCGAGCAGCTCTTCGATCCGAGTCTGCCCGAGATCAGCGCGGACGCCGCCGCGCTCGAGCGCACCTTTCTCAACCTTGTGCGCAACGCCGCTGAGGCGATCGGCACGGCCGGGACGATCCGCTTGCGGACGCGGATGGAGACCGAATTTCGCCTGAGCGCCGAGGGCCGTCGCCGGCATTTCCTGCGCGTCGAGGTGAGCGACAGCGGCCGCGGCATGAACGCGGCCGAGATGGCACAGCTCTTCACGCCGTTCTTCACTACCAAACCCTCGGGCACCGGCCTGGGCCTGGTGTTGAGCCAGCGGATCGTCGCGGCCCATGGTGGTAAGCTGTGGGCCGAGGCGGGCGGCATAGACCTCTCGCATCCGGCGCCGGCGCCCGCCGCGGGCGGGCCGCATCCCGCACATCGGGCCAACTCCGAGGAGCATCGCACGCGCGGGATGACCTTCAAGGTCACATTGCCGGTGGGTCCGCGCGATGCCGAGCCGCCCGAGGCCGCGTAGCCCGATGTTTGTAGCCGACGGGCGTATCACGGAGGCTGGATCGATGGTTTTCACCGCCGTTGCCGCGTTTGCCGATACTGTTATCATGGAGCCGCAATGAATGAGACGCAGAGCCTGGGCGGCACGGCCGACCCTGGCGCGATTCAGGCGCTGATCGCCGACGACGATCCGGCCATTCGCCTCGTCCTGCGCCATCGGCTGGAAGCCGAGGGCTGGCGCGTCGAGGAGGCGGCCGACAGCGGCGCCGCGCTCGAAGCGCTGCATAGCGGGCGTTTCGACGTTGCCTTGGTCGACATCATCATGCCCGGCGTGGGCGGCCTCGAGGTGCTGACGACCGCGCGCGAGCAGGGATGTCCGACGCCGATCGTCGTGATTACCGCGGCCAGCACGATGAACAACGCGATCGAGGCGCTCAAGCGCGGCGCCCGCGACTACCTGACCAAGCCGTTCGAGAACCTCGACCTGGTGGTGACGACGGCGGCGCGCGCGGCCGAGACTGCGGCCCAGGCCTCCGAGCTGGAACGCGTCAAGAAGGAACACGAGCGCAAGCTGGTGGGCGGCGAGATCATCGGCCACAGCGCGTCGATTCAGGAGGTCTACAAGCTCATCGGGCGGGTGGTCAGCAACGACAAGATCGACGTGGTGCTGGTCAGCGGCGAGAGCGGCGTCGGCAAGGAGCTGGTGGCGCAGGCGATTCATTTCAAGTCGGCGCGCTCGCGCGCGCCCTTCGTCCCGGTCAACTGCTCGGCCATCCCGCACGGCCTGGTCGAGAGCGAGCTGTTCGGTCACGAGCGGGGGTCGTTCACCGGCGCGGGCGAGCGGCGCGCGGGCAAGTTCGAGGCGGCCGGCGCCGGCACGCTGTTTCTCGACGAAATCGGCGATCTGCCGCTGGAACTGCAGCCCAAACTGTTGCGCGTGCTCCAGGAGCGCGAATTCACCCGCGTCGGCAGCTTAGAGACTCAACGCCTGCAGGCCCGCATCATCGCGGCCACCAACCAGGACCTCGAAGCGGCGGTCGCTGCCCGCCGTTTCCGCGAAGACCTCTACTTCCGCCTGCGCGTGATCCTGATTCACCTGCCGCCGCTGCGCCAGCGCCGCGAGGACATCGCCGAGCTGACCGACCACTTCGTTGCCAGGGCGGTTCGCGATATGGGCTCGCTGGTGACCGCCGTCAGCCCCGAGGCGCGCGCGAAATTACAAGCCTACGACTGGCCCGGCAACGTGCGCGAGCTGGAGAACACGATGCTGCGCGCCGCGCTGCTCGCTTCGGGCAACACCATCCGCGCCGACGACATCTCGCTTGCGCGCAGCCCCTCGGCCGCCGCCGCCGACGACGATGGGGAGAGCGACGCCGCCGACTCCTTCGCCGCGCTCATCGGACGCCGCGTGGCGCAGTATCTCGAAAAGGCCAACGGCGAGGAGCCGCGCGGGCTTTACCAGAAGCTGGTCGCCGAGATCGAACGCCCGCTCATCGAGCAGGCGATGCGCCGGTCGGAGGGCAACCAGGTGCGCGCCGCGCGCATCCTGGGGCTCAATCGCAATACGCTGCGCAAAAAGCTCATCGATCTCGGAATCGCAACCCGCAAACTCCCGTTCGACTAGCCGCGCGCGCCGCGGCTCGCGATGGAATGAAACTTCCCTCGCACTTCTATGCGATGGTCGATCCGGCGGGCGGTCATGAGCCGGCCGCGCTCGCACGCCTTCTGCTCGACGCCGGCGCGCGCGTGATGCAACTGCGGCTGAAGAACGCCTCCAGCCGCGAGCTGCTCGCGGCGGCGCGCGAGATAGCCGCGATGTGCCGCGAGCGCGGCGCGATGCTGATCGTCGACGACCGCGCGGATATCGCGATGCTGGCCGGGGCCGGCGGCGTCCATCTCGGACAGGAGGACCTGCCGCTGGAGGCCGCGCGCCGCCTGCTTGGCTGCGACCCGATCATCGGTATCTCCACCCATAGCGTCGAACAGGCGCTCGCGGCCGAGCGCGGCGGCGCCGATTACATCGGTTTCGGCCCGCTGTACCCGGGCGGGCTGCGCAACAACGCGGCGGGCAAGGGACTCGCGATGTTGCGCGAGGTGCGTGCGGCCGTGCGCATTCCGATCGTCGCCATCGGCGGCATCACCGAGGCGACGGTGCCCGAAGCGCTCGCCGCCGGCGCGGATGCGTGCGCGATCATCACCGACGTGGTGCGCGCACCCGACCTGCCGGCCAAGGTCCGCGCCATACTGGATTTGACGTGATAGTGGCTCTGAATTGTTCGGCCTGAACCTTTCGCACCAGGCGAATTCGCGGTAGGTGATTGCGATGGGCAAGCTACAGGACAAAGTTGCGCTTATCACCGGTTCCAGCTCGGGTATCGGACGCGGGATCGCGCTCGCATTCGCGGCCGAAGGCGCCAAGGTCATCGTCAACTATCCCGACGCATCCGAAGCGCAAAACGCCGCCGAAGTCCGCGCCGAGATCGAACGCAGGGGCGTGCAGGCGCTCGACGTGCGCGCCGACGTCTCGGTCGAGCACGAGGCGCAGACGCTGGTCGATACCGTGCAGCGGAATTTCGGGCGCCTCGACATCCTGGTGAACAACGCCGGCATCGGCAACGTCGCGCGGGTCGAGGCGATGGCGCCGAGCCAATGGGACCGGATGATCGCGGTCAATCTGCGCAGCGTATTTCTGTGCACGCATTACGTACTGCCGATCATGTACCGGCAGGATTACGGCAGGATCATCAGCACCGCCTCGCAACTCGCCTACAAAGGCAGCGCGGGACTTGCGCATTACTGCGCGGCCAAGGCCGCAATCATCGCGTTCACCCGCTCGCTCTCGCACGAGATCGGCACGAGCAATATCACCGCCAACTGCGTCGCGCCCGGGGCCACGCAGACCCGGATGGTCGAGGGCCTCGACAAGGATTTGATGGAGTCGCTGCTGGCCTCGATTCCCAAGCGGCGGCTGGCGACGATCGATGAGATCGTGCCGGCGTATGTGTTCCTGGCCTCCGACGAGGCGCGCCATTTCGTCGGGCAGTGCCTGAGCCCCAACGGCGGGGATGTGATGCTGTGAGTGCGTCGGCTGAATGGTACCGCCGGCCGGCGTGCGTTTGACGCAAAATCGACAATGTGCGAGGGTTCGGTCGCCTATCCGCGTACACTTTGCCTCGGCATCGGAATCCCCGCCTCAGGAGGGCGTTGCCATGAAAGCGCAAACTCTCGCCGGACTGACGGTCGCGCTCATCTTCGCATGCATCCCGGTTCGCGCGCACGCACAGGCCGCCGCAGGCGGGATGGGCTCGGCAGCGGAGGGCGCCGCGAAGCAGGCCGGCCAGAACGCCGCTGGGCAGATGATGCAGAACACGGGCTCCTCGATGATGTCGTCACCGGCGGCAATCGCGTCGCCGGCGGGAGTTTCCTCGATGCCGGGTGCTTCGTCGATGCCGTCAGTGCCGGGCGCACCGTCAGTGCCGGGCGCATCGTCGATGCCGTCAGTGCCGGGCGCACCGCCAGTGCCGGGTGCTTCGTCGGCGCCATCGATGCCGGGCGCGCCGTCAGTGCCGGGCGCACCGCCGGCCGCCGGCTACTAGCGCGACAGCCTTCGTAAATATCGCGTAAATATCGGTTGAACGATTCCCGCTACGCCAGCGGGGCGAGGCGTTGTCCGATCACCTCGCGCGCCTCGGCGGCGATCCGCCGCACGATCTCGCCCGCGGGCGGGATGTCCTTGACCAGCGCGCACGACATCCCGGCGTAAAACACGAACTCGTCGAGTTCGCCCTCCAGGTACTCGGCCGCCGGCATCACCGTGTATTTCACCAGCGGCGGCATCGCCATCCCGGCGTGCTTGAGCGTGCCCACCACCCTGCCCTCGCCCGGGCGCTTGCCGCTTTCCGGCCGCCCCGCCCTCTCCCACTCTTCGTAGACGGCAGTGCGCAGCACGCGATGCGCCGCGTCGGGCCATCCCATGTCGTAAAGCTTGGTGTGAACGGTATCCTCGGCGCGCGCGCGAACGATGCGATCTTTATAAGCGGGATGAGCGGCCGACTCCTGCGACGCCAGCATCCGCGTGCCGAAAACCGCGCCATCGGCGCCCAGCGCGAGTACCGCCGCAAGCCCGCGGCCGTCGGCCAAACCGCCCGCGGCAAGCATCGGCAAATCGCCGACCGCGTCGCGCACCTGCGGCACCAGCACCAGCGTCGAGATGAGTCCGCGCACGTGGCCTCCGGCCTCGACGCCCTGCGCAATAATCATGTCGGCGCCGGCGCTCTTGGCGGCGGCCGCCTCTTCAGCCGAGCCGCACTGCCAGATGACCTTTTTGCCGGCGGCTTTGAAGCGCGCGACGTAATCGGCCGGCGCGCCCCAAAAGAGCGTCACCGCCTCGACCGCTGAGGCGGCGGCGGCCTCTGCGACGCCCGGCTGGAGAAACGGTATCAGCACATTGCAGGCGAGCGGCTTTTTGGTCAGCCGACGTGCGGCGGCAATCTCGTTGTGAATTCCCTCGGGAGTGAAACCGGCCAGTGCCACCGTGCCCATCCCGCCGGCCTCGGAAACCGCGGCGGCGAGGTCGGCGAGCGCGATCGTGCCCATCCCGGCCAGCATGATCGGCAACTCGACGCCGAACAGTTCGCAGAACCTGGTCTTCCACATGTCGCGCGAGCCTCCTTTAGCGCCCTTTGAACGTGGGCTGGCGCTTTTCCAGGAACGCCTTGACCGCCTCGCGGTGATCCTCGGTGCGCCCGGTGAGCGTCTGACCGACCGCTTCGCGATCGAGCAGCGTGCGAAAATCGGAGGTGAGCGCGGCGTTGATGTTGGCCTTCATGTAGCCGTAGGCGATCGCTGGACCCGCGGCGATGCGTTTGGCCAGCGCGCCGGCCTCGGCCATCAGGGACGCCGCCGGCACCACCCGGTTGACCAGCCCGAGCGCGAGCGCCTGGTTGGCCTCGATCGGATCGGCGAGGAAATAGAATTCCTTGGCGCGCGCCGGGCCGACCAGCCGCGTCATCAGCCAGGTGCCGCCGAAATCGCCGGAGAATCCCACGCGCGCAAAGGCAGTGATGAGCCGCGCGGAGTCGGCGGCGATCCGCAGGTCGCAGGCGAGCGCGATGCTGAGTCCGGCGCCGGCCGCCGCGCCGTTGATCGCCGCGATCGTCGGCTTGGGCAATTCGTGGAGCATCAGGCTCACCTCCTCGGCGCGGCGCAGCCCGGCCATCCGCTGCTCGACGGTCTGCTCGACCGCTTTGCCGGACCCGGCACCTTCGTTGCGCTCGCGCATCCGGCTCACGTCGCCGCCCGAGCAGAAGCCGCGTCCGGCGCCGCTCAGCACGACGCATCGCACCTCCGGGTCGTGCGCCGCGCGGCCGAGTTCCTCCAGCAACCCGGCGATCATCTGATCGCTCAGCGCGTTGAGCTTGTCGGGCTGATTGAGGGTCAGGTCGAGCACCCCGTCATGGCGCTCGGCGATCAGATGGTCAGTGGTCATCGCGATTCTCCTGGCGATTCTCCAAATGGTTGCTCGGGGGCCTGCGCGAAAGTGTGGGCCGCGCGAAGCGCGCGGCCGCGGTTCAGTTCCCGTACTACTTCAGGCGGGCCAATCTGTCGAGCGCGGCCGCGACCGCCTGCGTGCCGTCGAGGTCATGGCCGAACGCGGCCGCCGCGTTGAACATCGATTGCATCAGCGCAAGGCCCGGCAGCGCCAATCCGCCCTCGCGCGCGGCGTCGGCCACCAGGCGCAGGTCCTTGCGGATGAGCTTGATGAAAAAGCCGGGGCGCCAGTCCCCCGCGATTATCTTGGGGCCGAGATTGGCGAGCTGCCACGAGCCTGCCGCGCCCCCACCAATCGCCTCGAGCACGCGCGCGCGGTCCAGCCCGCCGCTCTCGGCCAGCGCCAACGCCTCGGCCGCCGCCTCCAGCGTCAGCGCCACCGCGACCTGGTTGGCGAGCTTGGTCATCTGGCCCGCGCCCGGCGGCCCCATGTGCGTGACGCGCCGGCCGAGCTTCTCGAACAACGGGAGCGCGCGCTTATAGGCCGGCTCGGCGCCACCCACCATGATTGCGAGCGTGCCCTCGATAGCGCCGCTCTCGCCGCCCGAGACCGGCGCGTCGAGGTAGTCGACGCCGGCCTTCGCCAGGCGCTCGGCGATCGCGCGCTCGGCGGCGGGCGCGACGGTGCTCATGTCGATCACCGTTTGGCCCTTGTGCAGCGCAGGTTCGATCCGCGCCACGACGCTTTCGACATCGGGGGTGTCGGGCACCATGATGAACACCGCTTCCGCGCCGCCGGCTGCGGCGGCCGCGTCGGCCGCCACGGTGACTTCGGAGCCCTCGGCGGCAAGCGCCACGGCTCTTTTGGCGGTGCGGTTATGCAGGCGCAGGCGATGGCCCGCGCGCATCAGGTTGCGCGCCATCGGGGCGCCCATGATTCCGGTTCCAATCCAGGCGATTTCCATCGGAGTCCTCGGCTTGCGGTTGGCCATCCGGCGCGGCCCTGTTTCCGGGGTCGCCGGCCCCAGGGGCACAACTCCGAATAAGACATAAGTGAGCCGGATTGAATAGATGAGGATGCCCGTTCGTCTACCGGGTTTGAGTGTGGAGATCGCGGGGATGTTCAAAAGACGGCGAACACTTGGCAAGTGCGCTTTGCTGCTGTCGGCGTTTCTTTGCCTGTTCGCTCTTGCTCAGGTTGCCCGGCCGCTCGCGTACACGACCCTGCGTTACCGCCCGCGAATTGGAGTCAAGCACTCCAAGCTCACGCGCCACGTCTCGGAAGAAGTAAACGGCCAAAGCCCAACTGTCTCGCCAGACAGCGCCCTCGAATCGAGCGATTTTTTTCCGTCGAAGGCCACTCCACCACGCCCGCGCGTCCAACAAGTGGACGCGCGGTATTGGTCGCCGGGCTACCTTCCAGTTCATCGCCGAATCCCGCCGCCCACGCCCGACGACGCCCACTAGCTTTCCGCGCGCACGCGATAGTCGGCGAATAGCCGCCCCAGGGACTCGGCAGTGCCAGATTTCGCTCGGCACTTCCTCACCACCGGATAACGGACGAGGTAGATCCGCCACCCCTACGTTGCGAGAAACGTGCGAGAAACGTGCTGGACGACCAAGGGCACGAGGACAAATCATGATCAGGAAACATCCGACCGCGACTGCAAGCCTGGGAGACAATTTCCGCCGCCTGCCAGCTCGGACGAAGGCTGCACCACCGGCAGACCGCGCCGGAAAAGCGCGGGCGATGCTGTCGTGGCTGCGTGAACAGGAAATTACCAAGCTAAAAGGACTTATCCACCAGGAGGTTTCGCGGGAGACCTCCGCGCCAGGCGATGAATCAGACCGGGCGCTCCTGCAAGAAGGCATCGAACTCCAGGCGAGCTTGATTGGCCTGTCCGAAAGCCGCCTGGCGGCGATTTGGGCCGCCTTCGACCGCCTCGCGGAAGACCGCTACGGCATCTGCGAGCGCTGTGGTGACGAAATGCCGTTCGAGCGGCTGCGCGCGATGCCGATGGCCCTGCGCTGCGTCGACTGTCAGGCGAAGTTCGAGGCCGCACGGGACTTGAGGGCCGCCGGTGGAGGGACTTTTCGCGATGCAGAGACCGATGGCGCGCCGACCGACGATCGCGACCCCGCGCCACGCTTGTCCAGGCGCTTGCGTGAAGCCCGGTAGAACTGCCCTCCGGACCAGTCATGCACTTCAGCCGAACCGCTTGAGCCGGGAGCGGCTGAAGCCCGGAGCGTTATCGCAGGTCGGACACATCAAGTGAATGGGAGTCAGCGTCATGGAACAAAGCTCGAAGGGTATGAGAGATCGCCCTTTTAACAGTGTCGATAGGTTTTGCTACCCGCACAAAGATAGCCGCGACTGCTTTTCACACCGCAAGCTTGAAGCCTCGACGGGAAAATTGGCGGCGCGAGTGGAGCAACTTGAGAAGGCGCAACAAAGAGTCAGCCACGAACTACTGGAATGGAGGATGCAAGTACAACTGGCCGACGAGGCAACCTATTCCGCCTGGATTTCGGCAGCGTCGGCAGAGGACGAGGAGCGCTCGGTAACTAGCGGGCTGAAGACTCTCGAAGCTGATCTCGACCTCCTGTTTACCAGTGACGCGGCGGGGGTCTTCGTCGAAGTCTGGGGCGAGATTTTTTTGACCGCGAGCGCGAAACTCGAGGCGTTGCGCGAAAGACAGCTTGATGCGCGGCTGAAGCTGCAGATCTGCCGACGACACTGCCACTTGCAAAATGCGGTTCTGGAACAAGCCAGGGCCGCGCTGCTGAGAGCCGAGCAAAGGAGCAGAGCGGTTGGCGAAGAAATTAACGCCCTTCGATCCGAGTTGGAGCCGCACCGAGACTCCGCCGCTCAGAGTTGAGCGCGCTTCGACCTAAGATTCGTGGTGCCAACTATGCGACCCCTGCCAATAATGTTGCTGGGCTTAATCTGCGCGTCATGCTCCCTGCTCAATCCGCAACCGACGCCGCAGCAGCGCGCTCAGTATCTCGGCCCGTTGCTCGCGGCCGCGGGATTCAGCACGCTCCCGGTCGACACGCCGGCCAAAACCCAGATCTTGAAATCGCTACCGCCGCTGAAGGTCAATTACTACCTCGGCAAGGGCGGCGAACCGCACTACTGGTTGGCCGATCCTTATGAGTGTCGATGCCTCTACCTCGGAGACCAGGCGGCTTACCAGCATTACGAAAACATACGGCTCCAGAACAGGATGCTCCGCCAGCAGCAGGAGACTGCCGAGGAAAATCTCGAGGCCAGTCAGAATATGGAGATGGATACGATGAGCCCGTTCGGTCCTGGTTTCGGCTCGGGCATGATGTTCGGCTTCTGAGAGCGACTGGCGTGGTGACTAAACCAAAAGCCGAAACCGCGATCGCGCCGCGGTTCAGGCAGCCCTCGAGACCGGGCCGGCTTTGCGCCAGGAAAATCCGCCGGGCGCGACCGCGCTTATCGCGGCCAGCGGGATCCAGAACGTGAAGATGATTCCGAGCGCGACCGAGTGCCAGAGCCAAAAGAGTCCATACAGAAGGAAGGCGGCCGTGAGTATCAGATGGAGCGTCAAACGCGCGTTGCTCACTCCCGGCGGCCTCGGCGCGAAGAGCTTAGATACCAGCACCGCCTGTCCACCGCAGTGCCAGGTCGCGTAATGCCGGCATCGGCGGCACATCGCAAGGCTCATATCGAGCCAGTTGCCGGCGAAGAGCCCGGCGAGAACGAAGAACGCGAGCGCGCCGCCGTCAAGCGCCGCCTCGCGCAGTGCGAAAATCGTGAAGAGCGCGAAGCCGCCTACCGCGACCAGGCGATAGAACGGGCGCGTCTGAACGAAGTAGATGAACGGTTCGAAGGGGCCGGGATTTATCCTGGACATGGAGTGGCGTGCTCGCCGCCTAATCTACCTGGCCGCGCGGCCGGCGCAAAACGCGGGGCCTGGCGGCGCGAGCGCCGATGAAGGCGCGCGCGCGGGTCAGTGATCGGCATAGGGGGTAGCGCCGCAGCGCTACTCCCCTGCCACACCACCGGACATGCGGGTCCGCATCCGGCGGTTCGGAAGGTTGAGGTTAATCGGCAAGTCTGGGCACTCCGAGGCGGTCGTAG
>Ga0307372_10000535_pt1 | contig 67821 bp, 63 predicted proteins | sample OX1MG_FD_202533 | JGI IMG/M metagenome (GOLD analysis project Ga0307372, IMG submission 202533) | Soil microbial communities from Risofladan, Vaasa, Finland - OX-1 | ecosystem: Environmental > Terrestrial > Soil > Coastal area > Acid sulfate soil | place: Finland: Risofladan, Vaasa | collected... | reverse complement strand
CTGACTCGAGTCACGGCTGAGCCTCCTTAGCGTTGTGATTGGCTTTTCCAGAGCCCAACCTCAAGCTATCAGATGCTCAGCCTTTTTTTGCCTCAAAATCCAAATCCTAATTTGGACAAGCGTGATCCCAGTTAGTGGTTGCCAGGGCGAGTGAAAATCGCTTTCGGCAGCATCATGCTGACGACCTTATTGCCGTCCACGAGCTCGCTGATGTGCAAATCGGCGGCGACACTGGAAAGCATATAAGCATCGTCGCGCGAAAGATGTTTGTCGTGCATCAGGAAATCAATCATTTCGTGAACGGCCATCTTCGTGGCTTCGTTGAGATCTTCATGGATGCCCATGGTCATGTAGTAATCGGGCGTTTCGGCGCGCGGCCAGAGCAAATGCATATCCTTGCGGTCGATGAGCTGAAACGTGCCGATGAGTGAGGTTTCCAGGGCAGTGATGTCCACCTCGCCGTCGCCCTGTCCCGCGTGGCCGTCTCCGGCCCAGAAGAGCGCGCCTTCGGCGTTCACGGGGATGTAAAGCGTTGTGCCAGCGACGAGATATTTATTGTCCAAATTGCCCGCATGCATCCACGGCGGCGCGCTGCTGATGCGTCCGGCTGCGGGCGGCGGCGCGTCTCCCAAGCTGCCGAAAAAAGGATGGAGAGGAATCTCAATTCCGTCAGCGAAATGCGCAACCATGCGCTGCGCGTCGAGAGGAATGATTTTCATTCGTCCGTAGGGATAATCGTTGGGAAGGAATCCACGGCCAGGGCCAAAGGCATTGTAAGCATACGGAATTGCGAGACGAATGGATTGGATGCGCACTTCCAGAACATCGCCGGGTTCCGCTCCTTCCACGTAGACGGGGCCCGTCAGGATATGACCGCCCGGGCCTTTGTCCTTCACCTGATCAAAAATGTCGCGCAGGGATTGTTCGACTTGATCCGCGGGAACACCGGCTCCCTGCAAAGCCTTGGGGCTCGAAGTGATCAGCGTTTGCATTTCAACCGTGTCGCCGGAATGAATGCGAAGAACAGGCGGAGCGCTGGCAGCGTAAAAGCCCCAAGAGATTGTCTTTGGCGTGGGCTTGAGCTGAAAAGTGTTGTGGCTTGAAGCTGAAGAAGGCGACGGCTGTTGCGCGTTCGCGCCGGCAAAACAAAGGATCGTAACGCTCAATAATGTTGCGATCACAAATCTCTTCATTTTTTTCGTTTCCTCTCGCGCGGAATTCCGGCTCGGCAACCTGCAATTAAGTACATTCGCGAACTGACGGCGGAGTCTAGCATAGGGAATGGGGAGTAGTACTCCCGCGTTCCAATCCGGCACAGCGGTTGAGACTGGCACAGGGAAACCCGAATAAGCAACGCCGACCGTCTAGACGCGTTCTGATTGTAGGAGTGTTGCATCCGACAGCCTGTGGCAGTTTGGCCACCTTCCTGCTGATTTTGATCCGTGATGCGAAGTGTGCAAATTATTCCCCGTTTCCTGTTATTGGGAGCGATTACGTGCGGGCTGGCAGGAGGTTCCTTGCCAGGACTGGCGCAGAGTCCGGCAAATTATCGAACTGAAGCCGAGGATTTGCACCGTTTTGCGGAGTTTGTGGAATGGCCACAATCAGCGAACGGCGGGAATAAGGGGGCAAGCCCAACCATCAACTTTTGCATCCTGGGCCAGGACCCATTCGGAACTTCATTGGACGAATCGATCCTGGGGCATGCGGTTGGTGACCGCAAGCCGACGTTGGTGCGCGGCAAACGGGTTGAAGATTTGGGCGAGTGCGATGTGTTGTTTGTGAGTTCATCAGAAACGAAACTCCAATCGAAAATTCTGAATCGATTGAACCGCTCAGCGGTGCTGACGGTCGGCGAAACAAGCGATTTCGCTGCGAGCGGCGGCATTATCCAGTTCGTTCCGGAGGGCGACCGCGTCAACTTTTTGATTAACGTGGATGCGGCTGGCAGGGCGGGCTTAAGAATTCGAGCAGCTTTACTTGCATTGGCGCGGGTGATTCACGATGGCGCCGGTAAGAGCGGCGGATAAGGTGCCGGCGGCTCCCAAGCATCAATCGATTCGCGGCAAACTGACGCGCATCATTTTGATTTCCTGCGGGCTGGCCGTGGTGTCCGCGTGTGCGATTTTCGCGACATACGACATTCGCATGGTCCGCCAATCCAGGCTTCGCACGATCACAACACTTGCGGAAATCACCGGGACGAACTCCGTAGCGGCCTTGACCTTCGGCGACGAACAAGCGGGACGGGAGATTCTGCGATCATTACGGGCGGAGAAACAGTTGACGCACGCAGCCCTGTACATGCCAGACGGGAAAGTACTCGCCTTTTACAGCCGCGACCCAGGAGGAACTGCTTTTGCTCCTCCACCGGTCGACACGGACGGTGCGCGGTTTGTAGCCGGCAAGATTGTCGCGTTTTACACCGTTGAATTGGATGGAAAGCCCGCCGGAACAATTTACCTGGAATCTGATCTGAGTGCGATCGCGGCGCGGGAACAAGGGCTTGCCGCGATGGTGGCCCTTGCGCTGCTTATTTCGCTGCTTCTGGCGGTGCTGGTGGGATCGCGGCTGCAAAGTTCCATTTCGGGTCCAATCCTGGAGTTGGCGCGCACGGCGTTCGCGATAGCCGTGGACAAGGATTACTCCGTGCGCATGGTTTCGAAAACCGGAGATGAAATTGGCTTTCTCTATGAACAGTTCAACGCCATGCTGGCCCGAATTCAAGACCGCGATAAAGAACTGGAGCGAACGCGGGCCGAACTTGAACAGCGCGTTGCAGAACGCACGGCGTACCTGAACGCGCTCGTCGAAACAAGCCCCCTCGGGATTGTGACCACCGACCCGCAGGGACTCGTGCGAATTTGCAATACCGCGTTTGAACGCCTGTTTCAATATGTTCGCGACGAGATCATTGGCGCAAACCTGAATTCTCTGGTTGCTCCATCAGAATTGAGCGGAGAGGCATCCGAGTTCTCCCGGCGGAGCGAGGCTGGGGAGGCCATCCAAACGACTACGAAACGGCGCAGAAAAAATGACACGCTGGTCGACGTGGAACTGTATGGCGTGCCCCTGCGCGTGGGCGATGAACATTCCGGGGCCTTGATTATTTACCACGACATCACCGCGAAAAAACGAGCGGAAGAAGCTCTGAGAGAAACCAATCAAAAACTTACCGCGATTATCGACGGCTCTTCGCTGGCAATCGCCATTCTGGATCTTGAAACGAACGTGCAGATCTGGAATCCCGCCGCCGAACGGATATTCGGATGGAGCGCCGCGGAAGTAGTGGGGCGTCCGCTGCCCGTCGTTCCCGAAAACGCGCAAGAATTTTTCAGGAAGTTGCATCAGGAAGTGATTGGCGGTCTGGGAGTCAGCGGGCTGGAAGTGCTGGCGCAGAGGAAAAATGGCTCGCTATTTGATGTCAGTATTTCCCGAGCGCCGTGGAGAGACGCGTCGGGCGCAGTTTGCGGAACCGTGGACATGATTGCGGACATCACGGAACGGAAACAGGCCGAGGAAGCATTGCGCTCAAGCGAGGAGCGAATCCATTTGCTTCTCGACTCGACTGCAGAAGCCATCTACGGAATCAACGTGCGTGGAGAGTGCACGTTTGTCAACCAGGCCTGCCTGCGGATGCTCGGATATGGGGAGCAAGCGGATCTGCTTGGCAGGAACATGCACGAAGTAGCGCACCACAGTTGGACGGATGGATCCAGTCATTCGACGGAGGATTGCTTGATCTTTCAGTCCTTCCGCAAGGGAGAAGGCACGCACGACAGCGATGACGTTCTTTGGCGCGCCAATGGCACTGCCGTCCCGGTGGAATACTGGAGCTATCCGGTGCGGCAAAAAGAACAAGTGGTCGGCGCGGTGGTTACATTTGTCGATATCACCGAGCGGAAGCGGGCGGAAGAAGCGCTGCGGTCAGCGAAAGAACAAGCCGAAGACGCGAACCGGGCCAAGAGCGAGTTCCTCGCCAACATGAGCCATGAGATACGCACGCCGATGAATGGAATTCTGGGCATGACGCAGCTCACTCTTGAAACGCAACTCGACAGCGAGCAGCGGGAATATCTCGGAATGGTGAAATCATCGGCGGATTCGCTGTTGACGCTGCTGAATGACATTCTGGATTTTTCCAAAATCGAGGCGGGGAAGCTCGATCTGGATTTATCGCCATTTGCCCTGCGCGAAAGTATCGGAGAAGCGCTGAAAGCGCTGGGGCATTTGGCGCACAGAAAAGGCCTGGAACTGGCGTGGCACGTGGACGCGGGGGTGCCGACGTGGCTGGTGGGCGACAGTGGACGCTTGCGGCAGATACTGGTGAATCTGGTCATGAACGCGATCAAGTTCACGGAACACGGAGAAGTGGTTGTTTCGGTGAAGGTGGAAAGCGAGACGCAGGAAGAAGTCGAATTGCATTTCAGCGTGCGCGACACGGGAATCGGGATCCCCGCTGAAAAGCGAGACCTGATTTTTGCAGCGTTCACGCAGGCGGACAGCTCGACCACGCGGAAATATGGCGGCACGGGACTGGGGCTGACGATTTCGCAGGCTCTGGTGAAACTGATGAACGGCAGTATCTCGGTGGAAAGCGAGCCACAGAAAGGCAGCGTCTTCCATTTCACGGCGCGGCTCAAGGTTCCCGAGGCGAGCTTTATTCCGCCGGCAGCGATTGAGCCGGCCGCGCTGCGCGGGCTTCGCGCGCTGGTGGTGGACGACAATCAGACGAACCGGTTAATCCTGACGGAGCTATTGAGCCAATGGGGCATGGCGCCGGAGCAAGCGGCGTCAGGCAACGAAGCGCTGAAGTTGCTGGCGAGCGAGAGCCGCGGAAGCGCCCCGTTCCGGTTCGCGCTGATCGATGCGGACATGCCCGAAATGGACGGATTTGCCCTGGCCGAGCGCGTCAAGAACACCGCCGAGGCTTCCGCACTAAGCATGTTCATGCTCAGCTCGACGATGCAATCGGGCGACATCGCGCGCAGTCACGAAGCGGGGCTGGCGGGCTTTCTTACGAAACCGGTGCAACCTTCGGAATTGCTGGATGCGATTCTGGGAGTGATGAGCAGCACGGAGAAAATGGCGGTGGATGGGGACGATGTGCAGTCAGTTCCACAAACTTCGGATATGGGAAATGGCATGCGCATTTTGCTTGCGGAAGACAATCACGTGAATCGTCAACTGGCCAAGCGGCTGCTTGAAAAGCGCGGGTATATGGTGGTGATCGCGAAGAATGGAATCGAAGCGCTGGCGGCGGTGGAACGCGAAGAGATTGACATGGTTCTGATGGATGTGCAGATGCCGGAAATGGACGGGCTCGAAGCCATCCGCGTGATTCGATCAAACGAGAAAATATCCAAGCGGCATCTGCCGATCATCAGCTTGACAGCGCACGTCATGAAGGGCGACCGGGAGAAATGCATCGAGGCCGGCGCCGATGATTACATTCCCAAGCCGATCCATGCCCCGATGCTGTTTGCTGCAATCGAGCGACTGCGGACTCCGCACCGCCAAAACGAACCGCGCGCGACTGCGCCCGCAATCTCCGATCCGCTGAACGCGGCCGAACTACTGGAACAGGTGCAGGGTGACCGCGAGTTGCTGGCGGAAATCGTTCAACTTTTCGCGGCCGGATTACCGGCGGTCTTGCAGGGACTGCGCGAATCCGTCGTGCGAGGGGATGCCTCGGGAGTGGCGCGCATGGCGCATGCTTTGAAAGGATCCGTGGGAAATTTTGCACGCCGGGGCGCTTACCGCGCGGTCGAGGAGATGGAAAAGTTCGCGAAGGAAAGCAATCTGACACGAACCGCACAGGCATTTGCTGTTGTCGAGGGCGAGCTGGAACGGTTGCTGGCGGCGCTTGAGGCGTTTCGCATTCCGGCGATCGAGGCAGTGACCGCGGAGAAGACGGTGATCAATTAGCACAAAATGACTATGAAAATCCTGATTGCGGAAGACGAGGCGGTTTCACGAAGGCTGTTAGAGGCGTTCCTGCGGAAGTGGGGCTATGCAGTCGTCGCCGTCGCCAAAGGAGATGACGCGTTGGCGTTGCTCGAAGCCGAGGATCCGCCGCGCTTGGCGATTCTCGATTGGATGATGCCCGGAATTGAGGGCGTTGAAATTTGCCGGCGAGTCCGCGAGAGGACCGGGCGTCCGTACACGTACATGATTTTGTTGACCGCGCACGGCCACAAGCAGAGCCTGCTCACAGGGCTGAAGGCGGGCGCCGACGACTATCTTTCCAAACCTTTTGATGCGGAAGAATTGCGTGCGCGTTTGCAAGTGGGCGAACGCATCCTGAAAGTACAAGACGAGCTAATCGCGGCGCGGGATGTGCTGCATTTCCAGGCGACGCATGACGTGTTAACGGGCCTGGCGAGCCGCGGCGCGGCGTTCGAATTTCTGGTTCGTGAACTGGCGCGTGCCCATCGCGAAGACAAACTGGTGGGGATTGTTCTGACGGACATCGATCATTTCAAGGCCATCAACGACAAATACGGGCATATGGCGGGAGACTTGGTGCTGCAGGAAATAGCGCGACGCATGACCAAATGCACGCGTCCCTATGATTGCGTGGGGCGCTACGGCGGCGAAGAATTCCTGATGATATTTCCCGCTTCGACCGACGAAGGTATCCTGCGGTTGGCGGAGAGAATGCGCAAAGCGATAGAAGCCGCACCAGTGCGGACCACCGAAGGGGAAATCGCGATCACGGCGAGCTTCGGCGTCTTGGTGACGCGCGGCTCCGGCCAGCACGATGTCAACGAATTGCTGCGCATGGTGGACGCGGCGCTGTATCGCGCCAAACACGCGGGACGAAATCGCGTGGAACGCGCGGAATTGGCCGGCGAACAACAACTGGACACTCTGTCCCCGGCGGCAATGTAGAGTCTGATCGTTTGCGACGATTGTTCCGAGGACGGTCGCGCGCCTCCGTGTCCTTCTTGGTGCGACCTTCGTTGTGCGATAATCATTTTTCGAGAAGCTTCCGATCAGATTGAGACTCCGCCATCGTGAGTGAGACTTTTGTTCGACGAACGCGCATCGAGGCTCCAGCGGAGAAGGTCTTCGCGTGGCACGCGCAGCCCGGCGCGCTCGAGCGGTTGACGCCTCCGTGGGAGCCGATTGAAATTCTGGAGGCCGCCGCGGGAATTCGCGATGGCGCGCACGGCGCATTCCGAGTGCGCATGGGGCCGTTCCGCGTGCGGTGGGAATTCGAGCACCGCGGATATGTGGAAGGGCGCGAGTTCCAGGATTTTCAGCGCTCGGGCCCATTCCGCCGCTGGGAACATACGCATCGATTTATTCCGAACGGCGCCGCGGCTTGCTGGCTGGAAGATAGCATCAAGTACGATTTGCCCATGGGCGCGGCCGGGAAGTTTTTTGCGGGATGGTTCGTGAAACGAAAGCTGGAGAAGCTGTTCGCGTACCGGCATCGCGTCACCAGTGAGGCATTCGCGGCAAAAGGACCATAGCAACTTGCAGAAGATAGCGCGGGTTCCATACGCAGGCGAATGGATTCGCGTACGCGGCATGCATTTTTTGCAACGGCAGGGGACGGAAATTTTTTCGGCGCACCGCAGTTAGTGTAAACTGAATTGTTGTTTACTGACCCGCCCGTAGCGTAAGGCAGCGAGTCGAGGAGGCCCGGACTTGAATCCAACAAAACCTATTGTCGCGCCAGCGAGTGGCAAGACAAGCGCGGCGCAACGCGACTCACTGACGATCACCGATAATCGCACGGGCCGGCAGTATGAAGTTCCCGTGCAGCACGACACGATTCGCGCGATCGATTTGCGCCAGATCAAAGTGAACGAAGACGATTTTGGCCTGATGACCTATGACCCGGCATACACGAACACGGCATCGTGCATCAGCCGCATCACATTCATCGATGGCGATAAAGGCATCCTTCGATACCGCGGCTATCCCATTGAGGAACTCGCGGAGAAAAGCACTTATTTAGAGACGGCATACTTGATTCTGCACGGAGAATTGCCCACGAGCACGCAGCTGGAGGATTGGACCTACCACATCACGCACCACACGTTCATTCACGAAAGCATCAAGAAATTTCTCGACGGCTTTCATTATGATGCGCACCCGATGGGCATGATTATTTCCGCGGTAGCGGCGCTTTCCACTTTCTATCCCGACGCGAAAAATATTTTCGATGAAGATTCACGGCGCAAGCAGACGTGGCGATTGATTGGCAAGATGCCGACGCTGGCCGGATTCACCTACCGGCACAGCCTGGGGATGCCATACGCCTATCCCGACAACGAACTCAGCTATCCGGGGAATTTCCTGAACATGCTGTTCCGCACGACCGAATTGAAGTACCGTCCCAACCCAACTCTCGAGCGCGCTCTGGATGTTTTGTTTATCCTGCACGCGGATCACGAGCAGAATTGCTCGACCAGCGCCATGCGCGGTGTTGGCAGTTCTCACGTGGATCCGTATTCGGCGATTGCCGCGGCCACGGCGGCGCTGTACGGTCCTTTGCATGGCGGTGCAAACGAGGCGGTTCTTCGGATGCTGCTCGAAATTGGCTCGGTGAACCGCGTTCCGGACTACATCAAGCAAGTAAAGTCCGGCGAAAAAAAGTTGATGGGCTTCGGCCACCGCGTCTACAAGAACTACGACCCGCGCGCGAAAATTGTGAAGCACATCGCGTACGAAGTGTTCGACGTGATGGGCCGCAATCCGCTGATCGACATCGCGCTGGAATGCGAACGAATCGCGCTCGAAGACGATTATTTCGTCAAGCGCAAGCTCTACCCGAACGTGGACTTCTACACGGGACTCATTTACCAGTCCATGGGCTTCCCCATGACCATGTTCCCGGTGCTGTTCGCGATTCCGCGAACGTCAGGCTGGATCGCGCAGTGGCAGGAAATGCTGCTCGATCCGGAGCAGAAAATCGCCCGGCCCCGCCAGATTTATCTGGGCAGCGACGAGCGCAGCTATATTCCGATGGACCATCGCGGGTAGTTCGTTGATTGAAATTGTTGCTGTGGAGAGCGCCGCCAATTCATCCGGCGGCGCTGGTTCTTTTCGGTACAGTTGGTAATCAACAGGTATTCCTCCCGCAGCTTTACTTGACTTCGGGCATTCAGAGTCCATACTTCTAATACCCCTTCCTGAACCAAATCAAAGCAGGTTTCTCATGGTTGCGCTTTGCGTGCCCGATTCTAGCGCGGCACACACTCCGCATAACCCTCTTCCGGGGAAACCTCGCGCAGTCCTGATTTATTGAACTGCGACCAAAGGTGTGTCTCCGGCGGAGCGTCCGTTCGTTTCCGCCCACTGATAGGAAATCATGAACGAAACCTCCAAGCCGGGGCCGGCCGGACCGTTTCCAATCCGCGTGTTGCTGCTTGAGCAAAACCGGCGCGATGTGGAGCTGTCGCTGCTCGCGCTGACGCAGGATGGCTTTTGCGTGGAATCGGACGGTGCGCGAACCTCCGAAGAATTCGCTCAGAAAGTCCGCGACAATTCCTACGATGTGGTTTTAGCCGATTATCAGCTGGGGGGATGGACGGGGATTGACGCGTTACGGATGATCGAAAGCATGGGGTTGAACCTACCGTTGATCCTTGTCACTGGAACGCTCGGTGAAGAGAAGGCGGTGGAATGCATCAAGCTGGGCGTCTCCGACTATGTGCTGAAGCGCCAACTCTCGCGCCTGCCCACGGCCGTGCGGCACGCGCTGCAACAAAAGGAAATATGGGAAGAGCGGGCGCGCAATGCGAAGGTGCTGGAGGAGAGCGCGGCGAGCTTCCGTTTTCTTTTCGCCAAGAATCCCATCCCGATGATGGTGTGCGACCGCGAGACGCTTCGCTACCTGGAAGTGAATGACACTTGCGTCGAGCAATACGGCTATTCGCGCGAGGAACTCCTGCGCATGCGCGCGACGGACATCCGCACGCCAGAAGAAGCCGTGCGCCTCGACGAATTCCTCAAGGATGACACGAGCCAGTTGACGCATGCGGGGGTTTGGCAACACAAGACGAAAGACGGCAAGACCATCGACGCTGAAATCATACTCCACAGGATGGAGTTTGCATCGCGGCCGGCCTGGCTGATAGCCGCGTTGAGCGTGACGGAGAAACGCGCGCTGGAAGCGCAGCTGTGGCAGGCGCAGAAATTCGAAGCCATCGGCCAGCTCGCGGGAGGAATTGCTCACGATTTCAATAACATGCTGGGAGCGATTCTGGGATGGGTGGAGCTGGGAATCGACGAAAGCAGCCAAAATCCACCACTGCAAGGATATTTCCGGAAAGTTCAGCACCAGGCGGAGCGCGCGGCGGGGCTGACCAAGCAATTACTCGCCTTTGCGCGTCGCCAGATTCTCGCGCCTCGCAATATTGATTTGAACCAGACCGTGCGCGACGTTACCGGGCTCCTTGGCAAGGTAATCGGCAGCAACATTGACTTGGAGCTGACGCTGATGGAGAACTTGCCAGCCGTGAAAGCGGACCCGACTCAGACGGAGCAAGTGATTATGAACCTTTGCCTGAACGCGCGCGACGCGATGCCCCACGGAGGACGCCTGGAAGTTCAAAGCATTCGTGTGGAGATTGACGAGGCAGCCTGCCATTGTCACAAAGAAGCGAAACCGGGAGTCTACGTCCGGCTGAGCGTTTGCGATACGGGCATGGGAATGGACGCAGCCACAAAGCTTCGGATTTTTGAACCGTTCTTTACCACCAAGGAGACCGGCAAAGGGACTGGTTTGGGGCTGGCGATGGTGTACGGAATCGTGAAGCAGCACGGCGGATTTGTGCAAGTCGAAAGCGAGCTCGGCCGCGGAAGCCAATTTCACGTGTTCTTTCCGGCGGCCGGCGAGGGAGAACTTGCGGAGCGGGAGATTGCTCCGTGCGCTGCGGTACGCGGAGGAAAGGAAACGGTCCTGATCGTCGAGGATCACGACGGGCTTCGCGAGATCGCTGCCACGACACTCGTGGCGCTGGGATATCGCGTGAGGGCCGCGCGCGATGGAGAAGAAGCTGTGCGGGAATTTCAAGCGCGGCGGAACGAAATCGCGCTCGTGCTGCTGGACGTGGTGCTGCCAAAATTGAGCGGCCTCGAAGTATATGACTACATCAACGGCGAACGGCCGGATATTCCCGTGTTGTTCGTCACCGGGTACAGCGCGGACAACGAAATGCTGCGTTCGATTCAAAAGAGAAATTTGCCGCTCTTGCTCAAGCCGTACGGGCCGCGCGATCTCGCGCAAAAAGTCCGCGAAGCATTGGATTTGACGCCGCATCTCGCGAGCAAGAGCCGGTAAGTCAGCTCGCGTGTCTGGTTTAGGGATTGCGGACAATCATTGGGCGCGGCGAAGTTGCTTGGGCAAGTTGCTCGCGCTTTTTGGCGTAGAGAGCCTTGTCAGCGCGCTCGATTAATTGCTCGGGCGTTTCTCCATTTTCATAGCCAGCCCAACCCGCCGCGCTGGAAACCGCGATTTTCTTTCCTTGATACTCCACGTCCAGCGAACCCACGCGCGCCAGCAAACTCGGGATGCGTTCGGCCGGGCACTCCGGCAGGATGATGAGGAACTCGTCGCCGCCGAGCCTTACGGCAAGGTCGGATGTGCGAATCACCTTATTCAGGCGGTCCGCAAAAGCCTGAAGCGTCGCATCGCCGGCCGCGTGGCCATATTGATCGTTGATGGCCTTGAAGCGATTCAAATCGAGCATCAAAACACTGAGCGGATGGCCGTAGCGCTCCGAGCGGGAGACTTCGCCGGTTAAGCGCTCTTCGCCCAGGCGCCGGTTGGAGAGGCCCGTGAGCGGATCGCGCGTCGCCAGCCGGTGAAATTCTTCCGCGCGAATTTTTAAACTGGAAAGCAATTCCAAATGTCCGGCTGTTTGTCCGCGAAGGCGCCTGATCAGCCATTGCTGGTAAACCGCGTAGACATTGAAGAGCAGCACCAGCCCCACAAGCGCATGGATGGCCAAACTAATGTTGAGCTGAAAGATTTGATCGGATTCCTTCAGTATTCCGGGCAGGGAGACGGCGACCACGGCGAGCGTCAGCAGCAGCATCACGGTGATGGCGCTCCACCACAGCCACGAATCGCGGCGTTCCAACCGCCTCAAGTTCTTACGCGCGTCCTCCATTTCGCGGAGTTGCAAATCGGAGAACGGTTCGAACATCGTAGGGCCGGGCGCGTGCACACGAATACTCGGGAGGAATTCTGTGGGGGCTCTGGAGGAATTATAGCCCGATTGGGGATTCGGTGGCAGGGTGCAGGCGGGCGAGTTTCCTTCGCGCGAACGGCGAAAGATTCGGCTTGTGGTGTGTTTGGGTCTCCGAAGCAATCGGTTTAGTGTTTTTTACTTTTCTTGCCGCTACGATGCTCGCCGCGCTTCACGGCCGCGACGAAGCGATCCGCGTCGCGCGTGGGCCGGGGGACACGGTAACCATCGAGAACGGAGGAAACGAATTCGATGGCGCGCGCCAGAGAAATGCGATGCCCCTGCGTCACGTAAATCGGATTTACGCCGTCGCGCGTGCGCAGGACCGCGCCGAGGATTTCCTCGCCGTCGCGCAGCGGAACACACGAGCCCGCGCGTTGCGGCAAATCGCCGTGCGTGCCCACCAATAAAGACTTCGCGCAGCCGATGGTCGGCCGGTCGAGGAGAACACCGAGATGGCAGGCGATGCCAAAGCGGCGTGGGTGCGCGTAACCGTGCCCGTCATAAAAAATCAGATCCGGTTCATTTCGCAAGCGCGCAAAAACTTTCAAAAGCGCCGGTATCTCGCGGAAACTGAGCAGGCCCGGCACGTATGGAAACGCGATGGGGCTTTCGGCCCAGACGCGCTCAATCTCTTCCATTTCGGGATAACGGTAAACAACGACGCCCGCAACCGCGCGGTTGCGCGCCATGTCGTACGCAAGATCGGCGCCCGCCACGCGGCGGATGCGCGGCAGTCGGTCTGTAAGGTCCAGTCGCTCGCGAATGCGCAACTGAATCCGCGCCGCTTCCCGCGGCGTGACGCGCCAGCGATGCAATCGCAAATATTCCATCCTTGCGAAACTATGCGGCGGGAGGAGGCATGTCAAGGCACGGCGCGCCGGCCATTTGACATTCGATTCCACGTTTGATTCGAGGGGCACTTCGGCGGGCGATTCTACAGTTCAGGAACAGTGGATCATCAACGAATGCAATTCCGGGTATAATTCCCCATTCATTCCAGTTGGGGAGACTGCCACGGCCAGCGACAACGCGTTTGCTGAGGAGAAACATTTGCAACTGAAAATTTCGACGCGGCAATCGGGGGACGTCACGATCGTCGATCTGGACGGCCGCCTGACCATAGGCGCGGACAGCGATTTAGTCGCCGCGCGCCTGCACGAGTTGGAGGGCCAGTCGGTGCGCAAAATCCTGGTGAATTTGACAAACGTGACGCAGCTCGACAGCTCGGGCTTGAGCGCGCTGGCGGGCGGATTCATCTCCATGCAGCGGCTGGGCGGCGCGTTCAAATTTTTGCGTCCATGCGGGCGCGTGCGCGAAGTTCTCTGCGTCACCCGCCTGATCGATATAATCCCCACGCTCGACGACGAAGCCCAGGCCCTCGCCAGCTTCGCCTCCGCCAGCGCTCCTGCCGCAGGATAGCCCCGCATGCCGGTCCTGAACAAAATCCCAACACTCCCAAGACGAGTCCTTCGCATTTCAGCGGCCGCACTTGTCATCTTTTTCTGCGCCGTTATCCCGTCATACGCGCAACAAGTGCAAATAGTGGGACTCGCGCTGAAGACCGCCGGCGCAATCTCAAAAGCTCACGAGAAATCAGTAATCGTCGCGGATTTTTGGAGTTCGAAGGACAAATTAACGAAGCTGGGTCAGACTCTCGCGGACCAGTTTTCGGGGGAACTCGCAGGCTTGGGCGAATTCCAAGTTCGAGACCGCATTCGCCTGCACAAAGCGATCGAACAGTACAGCCTGTCGCCGCTCGCTCTTCGCGATATCGATGTTGCAGCTTGGATGGCCAAACAATCAGGCGCGAAAGCAATCATTCTCGGGAACGTCGAATCTGTGGATGGACAGTACAAACTCACGGTCGGCATCTACACGGTTAAGAACGAGAAGAATCTAGGAAACTTCGGAGTAACGATGCCCGCGGGACCGAACTGGGTATCACTCTTTCAAACACCGGTCCAGGAGACAATTGGAACAGGTCTGCATGAAGCAGGCGAAGGCGGCTACAACACACCGCAATGCGGGTATTGTCCCGCACCCACGTATTCCGACGCTGCATTTCGCAGTCACCTTGAAGGCGTGGTCATATTGAGTGTGGTTGTCGGGCCGGACGATCGAGCTCACGATATCGTAGTGATGAAGAAACTGGGATTAGGATTGGACGAAAGTGCCGCGAAAACTGTACGGAAGTGGAAATTCAAGCCCGCAGCGGGGCCCGACGATCAGCCTGCGGCGGTTCACATGCTGATCGAAGTGGAGTTTCGCCTTTATTCGGCCCCAGGCTAATTGTTCAAGAGTTTTTCTTCAGTTCGGCGAGAACCAGCTTGGCGACTTCCTTCAATGTGTCGAAAATTCCTTGCCCTTGAATAGCGACAGCCTCCAGCACCGGTTCGCCCTTCAATTGCAGTTGTTTCGTTAATTCCGCGACGGGCATGGCGTTGGGCAAATCGCGTTTGTTGAGCTGCAACACGTAGGGAATCGTGTCGAAATTCAGGTTGTGATCCTTCAGATGTTCTTTCAGGTTGTCAATCGTTTCGAAATTCGCATCCAGGCGCTCTTCCTGAGAATCCGCAACGAACACGACGCCGTCCGCGCCTTTCAAAATCAATCGCCGGCTCGCTTCATAAAATACCTGCCCAGGCACCGTGTATAAATGGAAGCGCGTGCGAAATCCGCGCACGGTACCGAGATCGAGCGGAAGAAAATCGAAAAACAGCGTGCGATCCGTCTCCGTCGCCAGCGAAACCATTTTCCCTTTTTGATTTGTGCCTGTGTGGTCGTAGATCCACTGCAGATTGGCGGTTTTGCCGCCAAGGCCGGGGCCATAGTAAACGAGCTTGCAGTTGATCTCGCGAGCGGGAAAATTTATGAACGGCACAAGTACCTCAGTATTTTTGTCGCCGTTTACTTATAGCATAGGGAGGTCAAGCACGGCATCTTGCGTCTTTCGTCTTGATTCGGAACAGGCAATGAGGGCTGGCGAGCCCAAAAAAGGCGCAAATCCGCATGATAGGCGCGAGCGAAGGCGCATTGAGAGTCGTCAGTTTGGTTCTGTTTCACGTGAAACCGGAGAGTTAAACTACAGAAAAGCAAGAAGTGGTCAAAATATGGCGAGTTGACGGCGCAATGCGTCGCTGCTATTCTACGGCCATTATGGCGCGCTCGACAGGCAAGACGAAACAGCGCAGCAGTCGCTCATCCTCCAGCACGCGATCAAGCAGCCGCAACGGGCATAAGTCTCTGAAGGGTAAAGAATTACAAGACAAGCGGCACGCCAGCATCTTTCAGGATCCCAACGATCACGCCACGCAGCAGCAACTGAGAGCCTACGAAGAAGGCTTAAAACAATTCCAACAGCAGAAGTTTAGCCGGGCGAAACAAGCGCTCGAGCGCGTTCTGGAGGGTCCCAATAAGGAACTGGCTGACCGCGCGCGTACACATCTGCGCATTTGCGACCAGCGAGTTTCGCGCGCTCCGGAGCCGTCAGCGAAATCCGCCGAGGATCACTACAACCAAGGCATTGCGATGATGAATTTGGGGCGTTGGGACGAAGCTCGCGTGCATCTCGACCGCGCGCGCAAGTCCGCGCCCAAGGCCGACCACATCGTTTATGCTATGGCGGCGCTCGATTGCTTGACGGGCGAAGCGGAATCGTCGATGCAAAATCTGAAAATCGCGATCCAGCTTCGCGCGGAAAATCGCTATCGCGCGCGTAACGACGAAGATTTTGCCTTTCTGCAAGAGGACCCGCGATTTACCGAACTGCTCTACCCGGAGCGCGAAGGCACAAGCGGTTAGTTCCCCCGTCCGTGAGTAAGTCCGCACATTCCCGTTCAAGAGGCATCCGCATTGTCGCGCTTGGCGGAGGCACGGGGCTTTCGATGTTGCTGCGTGGATTGAAACAGCACATCGCGAATCCGCGAGAGAACGACGAGCATCGGCCCATCGCCGACATGGCCGCTGTTGTCACTGTCACCGACGACGGAGGCAGCTCCGGCCGCTTGCGTCGCGAATATTCCATTTTGCCTCCGGGAGATATTCGCAACTGCATGGTCGCGTTGTCGCCCGATGAAGCGTTGCTCGGGCGGCTGTTTCAGTACCGCTTTCCCGCCGCGAGCGGCCGCGGCCGCGGGCTTTCGGGGCACAGCTTCGGAAATTTATTTTTGACCGCGCTGACGCAAGTGACCGGCGACTTTCCGGAAGCGGTGAGGCTTTCCGGAAAAGTGCTGGCCGCGCGCGGAAGGATTTTCCCTTCGACCAATGCGAACGTGACTTTAGAGGCGGAACTGGAAGACGGCCGCGTGGTCGCCGGGGAGACAAAAATTTCGCGCTCGACGCGGCGTATCCACCGCGTGCGATTGGTTCCATCCGGCGCGCGGCCATTGCCCGAGGTGCTGGACGCGATTCGCGGAGCGGATTTGATTCTGCTTGGTCCAGGCTCGCTCTATACGAGCATCATCCCTAGCTTGCTGGTTCGCGGCGTTGTGAATGCCATCGTGCGTTCGCGCGCGGAATGCGTTTACATTGCGAATCTGATGACGCAGCCCGGCGAAACGGATGGTTATTCGGTGGCCGATCATGTTCGCGCGATTTACGACCATACTCGCGTGGGGCTGTTCGATTGGGTGGTGGTGAACCGCGCGCCCGCGTCCTCGCCAGCGTTGTTGCGGCGCTATCGCGGGGAAGGCGCCGTGCCTGTCGATCCATCGCTCGATGAATTGCGCCGAATGGGGCTGAAATATGTTACGGGGGATTTGCTGCAACAAGACGGCGTAGTGCGGCACGATCAGAAGCGACTGGCGCGCCTTCTGCTGCAGCATTTCGCCGGCCATAACGGGTAGGCCTCGAGAGTCCCGCATGTTTCCGAAACTCCGCGCTGTTTCCTAAATGCGCATCAAGCGCGCAGTCGCTGTCTTGCGTGGCGAGGGTGCTGCTTCGTATACTGGCCGACGCCCGTCCTGGCAGATCCGCCGCATGGAACCGCCAGTGTTATCATCCAATTGATTCCGTCGAGGAGAGCATCGCCATGGCATTGTCGCTGGAACACGAACTGAATCCGTATGAAGCGGCGGAAGCGCGATTTGAGGAAGCAGCCAAACATCTGGGCCTGCCGCAGGATCTTTACCGCTACTTGCAGTACCCGAATAAGGAAATCACTGTTTACATACCGGTGAAGATGGATGACGGGCGGCTGGAAGTTTTTACGGGATATCGCGTGCAGCACTCACTGGTGCGCGGCCCGGGCAAGGGCGGGATCCGCTACTCGCCCCAGGTCACGATCGATGAAGTGCGCGCGCTGGCGTCATGGATGACGTGGAAATGCGCGGTGGTGGACATTCCGTTCGGCGGAGCAAAGGGCGGGATCATCTGCGATCCCGACAAAATGTCGCAGCGCGAGATTGAGGCCATGACGCGCCGCTACACGGCGGAGCTTTCCGACTGGATCGGCCCGGAGCGCGACGTTCCGGCTCCGGACGTCAACACGAACGCGCAAGTGATGGCCTGGGTGATGGACACCTATTCGATGCACATGCGCCACACGGTGACGGCGGTCGTCACCGGCAAGCCGCTCGAGTTGGGCGGCTCGCTTGGGCGTCCCGAAGCGACGGGCCGCGGCGTGATGATGGTGTGCGACAAGGCTATCGCGAAGCTGGGCATGAAAAAACAAGACTGCCGCGTGATCATTCAGGGATTCGGCAACGTAGGCTCGATGGGCGCGAAGCTGATGCACGAGGCTGGATACAAAATCATCGGGCTCGCCGACGTGCATGGCGGCCTTTTCAACGAAAAAGGATTTGACGTTCCGAAGATGATTGACTGGGTTTACAGCCAGCATAAGGCTCTGCCGGATTTCCCGGGCGGCGGACAGAAAATCTCCGCGCAGGACATTCTGTTTCAACCGTGCGACATCCTGATTCCTGCGGCTATCGAGAATCAAATTACCAGCCAAAATGTGAGCCGCGTGCAGACGAAAATCTTGTGCGAAGGCGCCAACGGCCCCACGACGGCGCCGGCCGATGAGGTTCTCGGTAAGAAGGGCGTATTTATTATTCCCGACATCCTTGGGAATGCCGGCGGCGTCACCGTCAGCTATTTCGAATGGGTGCAGGACCGCCAGGGACTTTTCTGGCGCGAGCGCGAAGTGAACGAGCGGCTGCAGGACGTGATGGATCGCAGCTTCGACGATGTGGTGCGCTACGCCGAAAAGCATGGCGTTAACAACCGGATCGCTGCCTACATGCTGGCGATTGACCGTGTAGCTATTGCCTTAAAACACCGGGGAATCTACGCTTAATTCGTAAAAATGTCGTTAAAGCTGGACACGCGAGATAGAATAGCCCTCGCCTCGTAGGAGGGACCCGCTGGGTCGGCGAGGCAACCGAGGACTCGAACATGCTTTCCGGATCCATCTCGCATGGGGCGTTAAAGAGCGAAGAGGAGCACCGCCGCGACATTTGCGCGGTCGGGCGCTGGTTCCATGAGCGCAACTTCATAGCTGCCACGGACGGAAATATTTCTCTCCGCCTGGGCTCCAATCGCGTGCTTACTTCCCCCACGGGCATTTCCAAGGGCATGATGTCGCCCGACGAGCTCGTCATCACCGACAATACAGGGAACAAAATCTCCGGACGCCGCAATCCTTCCTCGGAATTGGCGATGCACCTGCTGATTTATCGCCTGCGGCCGGATGTGAATGCGGTTTGCCACGCCCATCCCATCACGGCGACCGGGTACGCTTCCGCAGGCCTGGCGCTCAACAAAGCCCTGCTCAGCGAAGCTGTCATGGCGCTCGGCAGCGTCCCGCTGGCGCAGTATGGCACCCCTGGGACGCCCGAGCTGACCGACTCCATCGAGCCGTACGTGCAGTCGCATGACGCGATTCTGATGGCGAATCACGGTGTGGTGACGTATGGCGCCGATTTGCTGACAGCTTTCTATCGCATGGAAACGGTCGAGCATTTCGCTCGCGTCGCTCTGGTGACGGAACTTCTGCATAAGCAGGTTTTGCTCTCCCGCGAAGACGTGGAAAAACTTCTGGCGGCGCGCGCGCGCTACGGACTGGAAACGGCGGCGGGCGCCAGCGCAACCTGCCCGGTGACGGCAGACTCCGCGGAGCTCGATCGCGTCACGCTCAACCGGCGTGACCTCGAAGCCCTCGTGGAAGAAGCTGTCCGAAACGATCGCGCGCGGCGCTAGCCTGCGCAGGTCTGTCTGGCCCCTCTTAATTTTTCGGCTTAATTTGTCGGCGGAGAAAATTAATGCTTGGCGCGCAGAAATTTCTGGACGCCGTGAAGGCCGGAGACGCCCCTCGCGTCAAACAGATGCTGGTGATCGAGCCGAGATTGGCGAATGCGCGCGCGGAATCGGGCGCGTCCGCGGTGATGACGGCGATTTATCACGGCAAGACGGATGTTCGCGACCTGCTGCTCGAGCGCGGCGCGCAGTTGGACATTCATGAAGCAGCCGCATCCGGGAAGTCCGAGAACCTTGCCGCCTTGGCCGCGCAGAATCCGGACGCAATCAATTCCTATTCCGCTGATGGGTTCACGCCCCTCGCTTTGGCGGCGTTTTTCGGACACCGAGAAGCGGCGCAGTGGCTGCTTGCGAATGGTGCGGACGTAAATGCCGTTGCAAAAAATCCCACGGGTTACACGGCGCTGACGGGCGCTGTGGCGCGCGGCGACGTGGAAATTGTTCGCTTGCTCTTATCCCATGGTGCAAACGCGGCGCATCGATATGGAGCCGGATATTCGGCCCTTCACGAAGCCGCCGCGGGCGGCAAGCTCGAAATCGCCAGGCTGCTTCTTGATCACGGAGCGGATGCGAGTGCGCGCACCGATGATGGCCAGACGCCGCTCTCGATGGCGGATTCGAAGGGCCAATCCGATGCCGCCGCTTTGCTGCGCCAACGCGGCGCCACGTCGTGACGCAAAATCGTGACGTGCCATCGTGGCGTGACCGCGTAATCGCAGTCAACTGAGATCACGTTCCCGGTAATTCTTGCGGCCAATGAAATAACCTCGCGTGCGTCCACAGCCGCGTCAGCTTGCCCCGGCAAGTCCAATCCTTTACCCTCGATGATTCGATTCTGATTCGGGAGACGCTGTGAGCTGTCCGATCTGCGAAAAACGCAAGCCGAAACGGTTCTGCCCCGCGAAGGGCGAAAACATCTGCGCCATCTGCTGCGGCACGTATCGCGAGGTGACCATCGACTGCCCGGCGGATTGTCCTCACCTGATTGCGGCGCGTCGGTATGAAATCGCGCATCGCGAGCCGCTGGGCGCGCAAGATTTTCCGTTTCCCGATGTGCAATTTCCCGCCGACATTATTCGCCGCAACGGCGAAGCGCTTTCGGGAATCGGTCTGACGATTTTGAATTTCGCTCAGGAAAATGACGCCACTCGCGATCCGGAAATTCTAGCGGCCGTCAGAGCTCTGGCGGAAACTTACCGCACGCTCGAATCGGGGATTTACTTCGAACGTCCCCCGGACGCGCCGCTGCCGCGCGCGCTGTACGGTCGACTCGCGCAATTCCTGCAGGAATTCAAGACGCAGGAAGCGCAGCAGACTGGCTTCAGCAGATTGAAAGATTCGGAGATTTTCCGGCTTCTCGTTTTTCTTCTGCGTATTGGCACGCGCGAGACGAATGGCCGCTCGCGCTCGCGCGCCTTCCTCGATTTTCTGCGCGCGCAATTTCCGCCATCCGCTAAAACGGAATCCGCAGCTCCGCGAATTATCCTGCCTTGAGGTGAACCGCTGAAGCCGCCAAAGTGGAAGCCGCAAACATTCGGGACGGAGCCGTGCACGGCGGTGTTTGCGTGCCGAGCGCCAGCGCCATTTGCGGCGAATGCCAGGAATTATCTCCCGAGCGATCAGGCCGCACATCGAAGCCGTATTTTTTTCGCAGGCGCTCGACGCGCTCCGACATTTCGCGGCGATAACTCTCTGGCGCGTTGCCGTGCTTCACATACCACTCGCGATACTGCCTCGCCAATTTCGGAAATTTCGCCTGCACGAATGGGATAAATTGTTTCAGAGCCGCTGGCATCAGAAAAAGCACGCGTCCTGCGAACCATTGCGCGCCGGCATCCCGAGCGGCCTTTGCCAGGGCGTCGAGAGCATCTTCGCCGTCCGTGATTCCCGGCACAATCGGCATCGCCAATACGCCGGCGGAAATCCCGGCATCGCGCAAACGGCGCACGGCGTCGAGCCGCAGGCCCGGACGCGGCGCGCGAGGTTCCAGCAGACGCGCGAGACGCGCAGAGACCGTGGTGACCGAGAAGTTGACGGTCAACGCGGAACGCTCGGAGATTTTCTTCAGCAGCTCAATGTCGCGCACCACGCGATTCGACTTCGTCGTGATGGAAAGCTGCAGGCCCTCGCGCTTGGCCATTTGTTCCAGGATGGCGCGCGTGGCTTTGAATTCGCCCTCGGCCGGCTGGTAAGGATCGGTCGCCGTACCGATAGCGATGTGTTCTCCCCAGACCTTCTCGTTTTCGAGGTCGCGAGCCACGAGGGCGCTGGCATTCTCCTTGACGTAAATCTTGCGCTCGAAATCGCCGCCGTCGAGTTCCATGTATTCGTGCGTATAGCGCGCGTAGCAATAGTGGCAGCCGAATTCGCAGCCGCGGTAAGGGTTCACCGTCCAGGCAAAAGGCACGCGCGGCGAATTGCAACGGTTCAGGATCGACCGAACGGGCAGCAGGAAATACTCCGTGCCGCGCTTGGCGTCCGCCAGCGAGGAGGAAGCGGCGAGGCGTGCGATACCGACCAGATTCTCGACGGGCTTCAAACTCCGGCCATTGGCCGAAGGGGGCGGAGAAGCGTCGTGAGCCTCACCGATGCCGCTGGGGGCGGCGGGGAAAAGGGTGAGGCTGGTCGCAGTCGAGCGGCGCAAACGGGGCTTTGGCGGCGCCGAAGCGGCTCGAAGCGTGGGAAAAGTAGCCATCGGTATCGAACACCTCGCTGAGGTCTGATCCGAATATATTCGCCTTTATTTCGCCTTGTCAAGGGGAAAATATTCGCTCTGTATTCGCCTCTGGGGCTGGTCCAGAGGACAGCCGCGCCTCTGGAAACTGGCCCAGGCGGACGGCCTCTCGCGCTGCGGGCGAGGCCCTATACTGGGGGCCAGGAGGCGAGTTGAGCGACGTTCGCATGCTGATTGTTGATGACGACGAGGCGAGCCAGCAGGCCCTGCAGCAGGTGTTTGACTCCGAGGGCTGGCGTGTGCGCGTGGTACCTTTTGCCAGCGAAGCAATGCGCGAACTCGCACGCGGCCATTGGACGCTGGTGATTGTCAATATCGCGCTCGCAGATATTACCGGACCCCTTTTCACTACGTTGAAAGCACTCGCACAAGCGGAAGTCGACCCGGACGCGTCACAGAAAGGGTTGCGCGTCTTGTTTCTGGTACCGCTGCTCGCGGCGCGATGGGCGCGCCCCGTCCTCGATAAAGAACGTCTGCCCTACACCATGAAGCCGCTCAACCTCAACGATTTCCTCGAGAAGGTCAGCGACCTGCTCCTTGAAGTTGGCGCCATTGCGCAGCCGATTCGCGACGTAAGCATGCTGGTGGCGAACAAGGAACGCCGGCAGAAAGACCGCCGCTCCGGCCGTGACCGCCGCGACGGAAAGATGTTCGCTTCGCGCGAGGACTACACGATGACCGAGGAAGAAATCGCCGACTACGAAAAGCAGGAAGAAGAAGATCGCAAGAAACGCGAAGAAGAAGAAAAGAAACGCGAAATGCTCTAGCAGCCTGCTGAGGAAGACACTCGTTGTCATCCCGCCTTATGCGGTGAAATCTGCTTCTTATCTTTCCCCTTTCCTTTGCGTTGTCATCCCGCCTGCCCTGCTTGCCCTGACGAACGAAGGGAGGTACGTCGGCTTTCGATTTTGCGGGTGCCCCATCCTGAGCGCCCGCTTTGAACGATGGGCGCGAAGGGTGGGGTTTTTCGCTTTCCGTTTCAATGTTTCATTGTCATCCCGCCTGCCCTGAGGTACGAAGGGAACCCGGCCTGCCGTGACGCAGGAAGGGTCGCCCGCTCTTGGCGAACGGCTGTGAGGCCTGCCTGCCGCAGGCAGGGATCTGCTTTTGTCTTGTTTTTCGCCTTTTGCCTTGTCGTTTGTCTTGTCTTCACTCGCCGCTCAGCGTTCGGATTTCCAGACGCGAACCGCGCTGCGATCCGCGGTGGCCGCGAGCAACTCCGCTACGGTCTTGTTCTCGACGGGATGGCGGGCCGTGGGCGCGATTTCCGCCAGCGGCACCAGAACAAATCTTCGCTCAGCCATGCGCGGATGAGGAACTTCGAGCTCCGGCGTGAGGATGACGCTCGAGCCGCAAAGCAGAATATCGAGATCAATCACGCGCGGGCCGCTGCGCACCAAACGGCGTCGCCCGATTTCATTTTCGATTTGGCGAATCGCGCGCAAAAGCTGGCGTGGCATTAAATCCGTTTCCGCCTCGACCACGCAATTCAAAAACCAATTCTGCGCCTCGAAATCTACCGGTTCAGTCAAATAAACAGACGACTGGCGCGTCACACGGATGCCGTGAGCCCCCAGAGCGGCGATGGCCGCCGCAAGATGCTTTTCGCGGTCGCCCACATTCGACCCCAGCGACAAATAGACGGTCTTCATCGGCGTTGTTTGTGACTCAAAGGCATTTTCAGAAAAGCTGGGGCTGGCGGCGCGGCTCATCCATGCCGAAATACTTGTAGGCGAGCGCCGTGGCGACGCGGCCGCGCTGCGTGCGGTCGAGCAAACCGAGTTGCATCAAATACGGCTCGTAAATTTCCTCGATGGCGTCTTCCTCTTCGCTGAGCGATGCGGCCAGCGTATTCAGTCCCACCGGTCCGCCGCTGTATTTCTGAATGATGGCAAGCAAAAGGTTGCGGTCCACTTCGTCGAGGCCGTGCTCATCAACGCCGAGCATTCCCAGGGCTTCCTTGGCGACAGCAAGCGTGATTTTTCCCTGCGCGCGAACTTCAGCGAAATCGCGCACCCGTCGCAACAAGCGATTCGCGACCCGCGGCGTTCCCCGGCTGCGGCGCGAAATTTCTTCGGCGCCCGCATCGTCCATCGCGATGCCAAGAATTTTTGCCGAGCGGCGCACGATTTCGAGCAAATCTTCAGCAGTGTAGAAATCCAGCCGGTGCACAATGCCGAAGCGCGAGCGCATCGGCGCCATAATCAGTCCCGCGCGCGTGGTGGCGCCGACCAGAGTGAATTTCTGTAATTGATAGGGATGGATGCGCGCTCCGGCGCCCTGTCCGATCACCAGGTCGATGCGATAGTCCTCCATCGCGGGATACAGGATTTCCTCCATCGCAGGCTGCAAGCGGTGAATTTCATCGAGGAAAAAAAGTTCGCGCGCTTCGAGCGCCGTCAGCACCGCCGTCAAGTCCCCTTTGCGCTCAAGAAGAGGGCCGGAGCTGATTTTGATGCTGGCGCCCATTTCGTTCGCCAGAATTTGCGCGAGCGTCGTCTTGCCCAGCCCGGGAGGTCCGTAAAGCAGAACGTGGTCGAGAGCGTCGCCCCGGCTGCGCGCGGCCTCGACGGCAATTTTCAGATTTTCCTTCACGCGCGATTGCCCCACAAAATCGTCGAAGCGTTTGGGACGGACGCTGGCGTCGAGACGCGCGTCCTCGTCAAATGCTTGTCCTGAGACGACTCGATGTTTCAGCTCAACCATGTAATCCCGTTTTCTATGCGACGATTGCGCTAATCGCCGCGGCCTGCTCGCGCGCCTTTCTCAATTGCAGCGCCGCCTAGTTTTTGCAGAGCGGCGCGAAGAAGCAATTCGAAGCTCGCGCCCGCTCCGCCGCGCACCTCTTCGAGCGTCTTTTCCACGGAACGCTCGTCGTAGCCAAGATTCACAAGCGCCGACGCGACGTCGGATTCCACCTGCGAACGTGACGCCGGTTTTCCCGGCCCGGCGATTTCGACAACGGCGAACTTGTCGCGCAGTTCGAGAATAATGCGCTCCGCGGTTTTCTGGCCGACGCCCGGAATGCGCTTCAGTTGCAGAACATCGCCTTTGCGGATCGCAGGGACCAGTTCATCCAGATTCATTCCCGACAAAATTTTCAGCGCAAGATTGGGTCCCACACCGGAAGTGGAGATCAGCATTTCGAAGCATTGTTTTTCGCGCGCGGTCAAAAATCCGTACAGCGCAATTTGATCTTCGCGCAGATGCGTGTGGATCAGCAGCGTCACTTCCGCATGCAGCGCGCCCAGCCCGGCAAACGTCGACAACGGAATCTGCACCTGATAGCCGACGCCGCCGGCATCCACGATCACTTGATTCGGCCGTTTATCAATGAGCGCGCCACGAAGCTGTCCAATCATCTCGAGCGATTATTGATTAGCAGGCGGGGAGTGTCAACGCAACACGGCCGGCGCGCCGCAATCGTGGAGCCATAGTTGCGTCCGTTTCGCCGGGCGCTTTTTGAATGGACTCATCCGAAATTGCGGAGATTCTCTCTGCGGCCTTTCGGACAATCGTCAAGAAAGTTGTGCGTATCCGGCACGCACAAACGATTTCGAACACATAAAACGCGCCGCAAAAAGTATTTTCATTTCTTTGCGTCCAGTCTGATTCCTTCAAAATATTTCCACGTCTAAAGCAATCAGTAAGAGCGGGCCCGTTTTGAAAAAGGAGAATGAAGATGAAATACAGCAAGCTGGTTCATCTGTTCGCAGTGGCGTTGCTGTTGGCCGTGGCGATTCCTGCCATGGCGTCGCCGAAAGGCGCAAAGATATCGAACTCGATCGCCAAGGGTCAGTTCGCTGTCGCCGGCGGCGAGATACTCAATGGCACCACGCTGAAGCCGGGCGAGTACAAAGTCATTGCCAGCGATTCAACCGTTTCGTTCTTCCGCGGCAATAAACTGATCGTTCAAGCTCCGATTCAATGGAAGGACGGCACGCAGAAGGTCGAGCAAAACGCGATCGTCACAGAGTCGGGGAAAATTCAGGAAGTTCGCTTCAAAGGCCAGAGCCGCTCGGTCGTGGTGCAGTAGTGACGTCAAGGAAAGCGCGGGCGTGAATTCAGTTTTTCGCCCGCGCTCTCTTTGTTTTGCCGCTGTAAAAGTTTCAAACGCTTCCGGGCCGCAACTTCCGCATTTCGCGAAGGCCTGCGGCCGATTGTCGCTTAGTCCTTCAGCGACTTGGGCTCGGAGTGGTTCCTCGGTGAATGTTTCTCCAATGTACCGATCAACAGCCGCGCCGAGGCAGGAACTCCCACCGCGTGTTTCAGCACGATATCCTTCGCATCGATCTTTCGCCCGTAAACGTCTTTATTCGCGTCGTTATCAGGGCGCAGCGTCGATCCTTGCAGAGAGATGCCTGCGAAGAGCCCGCGCGCGCGCGAGTACGTCAGAATCTCCGCCCGCATCGTGACGTCCGTATCCGCCGCGGCATTGCGGCCCTTCGGACCCGCGGCCGCCGATGCATCCGCGCCGAGCTTCACTTTACTGCTGAGTATCGCGCTCGCGCCGCGCTTGTTCATCACCAGCAGCACGAAGTCCGTTGCTTGGCCGCCGAGTTGAAATCCAAAGCCTCCGCCTTCCAGACGCATCATCGTCGGCGCGCCCCAAGGGCCTGTGAAGTCCTGGCCGCTGCGGCACGTCATCGCGCCGGCCCCATAGCTGCCGCTGAGGCCGAACGCTATTTTGATCACTGAAGGAATCACAATCACGCATTCGGCCTTGTCGAGCAGATCCGCCGGAATGTCGTCGGGAATGTCGAGGATTTCCTTGATCACTTCGCCGGAATTCTGCAAGCGCTTTTCGGCCTTGTTGTTCTCCCGATCGGCGGCGCGCGCCGTCGAAGCAGCAAGCAAAGCCGGTATTCCCGCCAATGCCATCGTTATTAGAAGAGAAAATACTTTTCGCATCGAATAGCCTCCTGAAATGCCATTTCATCTTAGTCGTTTCCCGAGCGGGGTTCAACAAATCGACGATGTGGCAAAGCCGCGAATGCTGGTCCGTTGCCGCGGCGTGAACGGCCGTCAACTCCGCGCTTCTGCTCCCAATAAACTGGCATATAATCGCGCGGCTGAATTTCCGGGTCGCAAAATATTGCCGCAAAATATTCGCAGGGGAGATACTGTGCGCCAGCATCAATTCGCGAACGTCGACACGAAGTTTGCGATGAAGTCCGTGGGGAAGTTCGTGAGGAAGTGCGCGAGAAAATTCACGGCGAAATCCATGGTGGTCGGCGCGCTTGTCGTTACGACGCTCGCCGCTTCGCCGCATGCTTTCGCGCATCCGCCCCGAAAGAAATCCCCCGCGCGCGTTCCCGCCGACATCGCACGATTCCAGCAGCGCGTCCAATCTGCGCTGGCGATTCCGGTCGCACAGAAATCTTTCATCGGTGTTCTGATCGTCGACGCGGCCACCGGCAAAACACTCTACGAACTGAACGCCGACCGTTATTTCACGCCCGCTTCGAACACCAAGCTCTTCACCACCACGCTCGCCATGGCCATGCTCGGCCCGGATTATCGCTTCCGGACGACAATCGAAACGCACGGCACTCTCGATTCCGCGGGCCGTTTGCGCGGCGATCTGACGCTCGTCGGCCGCGGCGACCCTGATTTTTCCAACCGCCGCATTCCTTACGACGCGAAAAATCCCATCGACGGCCCGTCAGATAAGCCGCTCGGCGAACTGGTTGACGCCATCGTCGCGAAGGGCGTGAAGGAAATCGACGGCGACATCGTCGCGGACGACACTTATTTTCCTTACGAGCCATTTCCCGAAGGCTGGGCCGTCGGCGATATGCCGTTTGATTACGGCGCGGCCGTCAGCGCGATTTGTTTCGACGACAATGGGCTCGACGTCAAAGTCACGCCCGGCGATCACGTGGGCGCGCCCGCATGGGCCGCAGTCGAACCGTGGCCCGGCTATGACGTTTATGCTTACAACGTGATCACCAGCGCTGCCGAATCGCAACCGGATTTCCATACTGTCGAAAATCCGGGACCCAAGCCATTCCTAGTGCGCGGCTCCATCCCGCTGGGCCATGCGCCTATCGATTTGGCGATGGCCATGCCCGATCCTGCGGATTACACAGCCAACGTGCTGAAGCAAATGCTTCTCGCGCGCGGCATTCGCGTGACGGGCAAAGCGCGCGCTCTGCACGCTCCTCCGCCTTCCGACGGCATGACGTTCGATCCACCCGCATCGCTGCCGCAAAGTTCCTCGCCGGTCTCTGAAGCGAACACGCTGGTTCTCGCCGAGCGCCAATCACCGCCGCTGATCGAGATCGTCCGTGTGTTGAACAAAGTCAGCGAGAATCTTCACGCCGAGATTTTGTTGCGAACGGTTGCAAAAGAAAAAAGCGGCGAAGGCTCGCTCGCCGCTGGCCTGAAGATCGAGCAGCAGTTTCTTACGTCCATCGGCATATCGCCCGGTGACGTGCACGTTGATGATGGCTCCGGTCTTTCGCGCGAAAATCTGGTGACGCCGCGCGCCGTAGTCTCGCTCCTTGAATACGACAGCCATCAGCCCTGGGGCGATGCGTACGCGACGACGTTGCCCGTCGCGGGTATTGACGGTACGCTCGACAATCGCATGAAGGGCACGCCCGCGGAGGGCCGCATCGAAGGGAAAACGGGCTCCGTCGAGCACACGCAGGCCGTATCCGGCTTCGCCACCACGCTTCACGGTGAGCATCTGATTTTTTCGATGTTCGATAATCACAATGGCGGCACGGGACGCGATGCCACGCACGTTCTCGACACAATCGCGCAAGCGATGGTCGAGGAACTCGGGACGACCTCGAAGAAGCCCGCGAAAGCGCCCGCAAAAAAGTCTAAAAAGAAAAACAAATGAACGCTGCCGGGGAAAATCGCAAGCGACAGGCGCGACATACGGAAGACTCCCGCAAGATCATCACCGTTTTCGGCAGTTCGCGTCCCCGCGAAGGCGACTCGCATTACGCGATGGCGCAGAGCTTGGGCGCCGCGCTCGCCGCGCAGGGATTCACCGTTTGCAGCGGCGGCTACGGAGGCGTGATGGAAGCGGTGTCACGCGGCGCGAAAGAAGCAGGCGGGCGCACGCTCGCCGTCACCGCTGAATTTTTCCGCGCGCGCGCGAACCGCTGGGTGGATGAAGAAGTCCGCGTCACCACTTGGCAGGACCGGCTCTTCGAACTTGTGCGACGCGGCTCCGGCTACGTCGCGTGCCCCGGCGGCACAGGGACGCTCGTCGAACTCGCCGTCGTTTGGGAAATGATCAACAAGCGCGTGATGCGCGACAAGCCCTTCGTGGCCCTCGGCGATTTCTGGCAGCCCATCATCGAGCGCGTCCGCCAAGTCGAGATCGGCCACGCCTCCAAATGGGGCGAATCCACCGAGCGCCTAGTCCACTTCGCCCACGAACCCGCTCACGTCGCCGACTACCTCGCCTCAAAGCTCTCCCGCAGCGCAAGCACCGTCCCTTAACCGTTTGTCATTCCGAGGAGCCACGCGACGAGCCTGCCTGCCGCAGGCAGGGAATCTGCATTTTCTTTGGGTTTTGTGAAGTGCGCTCTCTCGAACTTCTCGATGTTGTTGCTCTTCCCGATTTTCGATTTTCGCTTTTCGACTTTCGTCTACTTCGCCCAAGAACCACCGCACGTCGCCTACCTCGTCTTTCCGATTTTCGAATTTCGCTTTTCGCTTTTCGTCTTTCCTTCTGCGATCAGCTTGACACTGCGCGCCCGTTCCCGCATTTTGAACTGGTGAGCCGCTCCGCCGAAGAACTCCTCGAATTTGGCCGCCTCCGCGAAATTGTCGCGCGCTACTCGACGTGTGCGCCCGGCCACCGCGCGATTGACGCCCTCGCGCCGCGCACGGACGCGGATGCGCTGCGCACGGCATTCGATCTGATCCGCGAGGCCATCGCGTATCTCCGCTCGGGCACCGAACTCGGCTTCGGTGGCCTCGCCGATCCCGCCGACTGGCTCGCGCGTCTCGCCATGCCCTCCTCTTCTCTTTCCGCCGCCGAAATTCTCGATGCGGCGTCGCTGATGGATACGTCCACCAGCCTTAAGCAAACTCTTCGCGGCGAAGCGACGGCAAAATATCCCCGCCTCGCTGAACGCGCCGCATCGCTCGCCGATTTCCGTTCCCTCGCCGCGGAAATTCGCCGCGCCATTCTGCCCAATGGCGAAATCAGTGATAACGCTTCACCCGCGCTCAAGCGCATTCGCGCGACGATTGCGCAATCGCGCGAAAATATTCAGCGCTCGCTCGAAAAGCTCTTGCGCGCGCGCGAAAACGATTCCCAAGAAGATTACGTCACACTGCGCAACGACCGCTTCGTCATTCCTGTGCGCTCCGCCGACCGCCGCGTCATTCCGGGAGTGGTCCACGGAGCCAGCGCCACGGGACAAACGCTTTTCGTCGAGCCGCTGGAAACCATCGAGCTGAATAATCGCCTCGTGCAGCTTGCCGAAGACGAAGCCGCTGAAATCGCGCGCATCCTTTTTGAATTCACCGAGCGCCTGCGCGCCGACCGCGGCCCGCTCGAATTCGCTGCTGCGACCATTGCCGATCTCGATTCCGTCTTCGCTCGTGCCCGTTACGCCCGCGAATTCGACGCCACCATTCCCGAATTTTCCGAGGGCAATCATCTGCGCCTCGACGCCGTCCGCAATCCTGTGCTCGAAGACAGTCTGCGGCGCAAAGATCGCGCCGTCGTGCCCATGTCTCTCGAACTTGGCGGCAGCGAGACCATCATGGTCATCAGCGGACCAAACACCGGCGGCAAAACGGTCGCGCTCAAAAATGTCGGCCTCGCCGCGCTCGCCGCGCAGTCAGGAATCCCCGTTCCCGCGCAACGCGCCGAATTGCCGCTTTTCGATTGCGTTCTCGCCGACATCGGCGACGAACAATCCATCAGCGCCGATCTCTCCACATTTTCCGCGCACATGCTGAACCTGAAATCCATGCTCGAACGCGCCACCGACGGCACCCTCGTCCTCGTCGATGAAATGGGTACCGGCACCGCGCCCGAGGAAGGCGCGGCCCTCGCCGTCGCGCTTCTCGAGGAATTTCGCGCGCGCCGCTCGTTGACCCTCGCCACCACACATCACGACCGTCTGAAATCCTACGCCTCCACGACTCCCGGCATCGTCAACGCCGCCGTCGAATTCGACGAGGAAAATCTGCGCCCCACCTATCGCCTGCTCACCGGAGTGCCCGGTGTTTCCAGCGGCATACAAATCGCGCGCCGCTTGGGCCTGCCTGAGCGTGTAATTGAACACGCGAAGGCCGGACTTTCGCCCGAGACGCGTGAAGCCCGCGAACTCATCGCCTACCTCCATCGCAGCCGCGATGAAATGGAACAGATCCAGCGCCAGGCGAAAGACGAACTGCGCCAACTCGAAGCGGAGCGTCGCGCCCTGCAAACCGACTGGGTCGAGCGCCAACGCAAACGCATCAGCGAGCTGGAAAAACAATTCGCCGCAACGACAAAAAAACTCGAAACCGAAGTAGCGCGCCTCACCGCCGAAATCACCGACCGCAAATTCCACGCGCAAGCGGAGAAATTCGGCGCGCGCCGCATGTCGAAAATTGAATCCGACGCGCGCAGCGAAGCCGACGCCGCCGTGCTCGACACTTTGTCCTCCTCGCAGGCGGATCTCGGCGCGATGCCGGAAGTCCCCAAGCCTATCGAACCGGAGCGCCTCGCCGAAGGCATGCGCATCCGCGTGCGCGGAATGAAGGAGCCTGTGATTCTCCGTCGCCACGACCTCAGCTTTGCCGAAATTCAGGCCGGCCCCATGCGCATGAAAATCCCGCTCGCGGATATTCTCGGAATTGAATCCGAAGCCGCTTCACAGAGCGCAGCGCCGCCGCGTCACGTCACCGTGCACTCCACGCGCGCCGACGAGCCTTCCGCGCTCGAAATCAACGTCATCGGCAGCACTGTCGAAGAAGCCTCGCGCCGCGTCGACAAATTTCTAGATGCCGCCGCGCTCGAAAATCTCCCGAGCGTCCGCATCATTCACGGTCACGGCACAGGCGCGCTGCGCCGTGGCCTCGCGGAGTTTCTCTCCGCGCATCCCCTCGTCGGCAAATTTTACGCCGAAGCCGAAGACCGCGGTGGCACGGCCATCACCGTCGTAGATTTGAAGTCTTAGCCCCGCCGCGCTACATTGATGGATCGAAACTCGAAATCCGAAACCCGAAATTCGGCATCCGTTCACGACTTGGTTCGCAAAATGAAAGTGTCAAGTAACGAACAGCAAACCGCTTCGACATCCGTCCGGGATTTTACCAACCTCGACGCATGGAAATTGGCGCGCGAATTGCGCTCCTCGGTCTACGAGATGACCAAGACGCTGCCGTCCGGGGAAAAATATGTTCTCGCGAATCAGTTGCGACGCACTGTCATTTCGATCTCAGCGAATATTGCCGAGGGATACGGACGATTCTCCTATCGCGAGAATGTGCAATTCTGCCGCCAGGCCAGAGGCTCGGCTTACGAAGTGCGCGACCATTTAACGACGGCATTAGACGCGGGATATCTGCTGGAGAAGGATTGGCGGGAACTGGATATGAAAACCCAGCGAGTGATCCAGGTCCTTAACGGATACATTCGGTCAACAAACGCGTTGGCGAAACAAGCTATGTAAAGTTTCAGTTTGTCGCTTTTCGAATTTCGCTTTTAGTCTTTTCGGTTTTTGTGGTTTTCCGTTTTTCGAGTTTCGCTTTTCGATTTTCGTCTTTCATGGCTGAAGCAGGTTCATTCGCGGATCGCGTAAAGCAGCAGGCGGACATCGTCCGCGTCATCGGCGAGTACGTTCGTCTGAAGAAAAGCGGCCAGAATTTCAGCGGCCTTTGCCCATTCCATCAGGAAAAAACCCCATCGTTCTCGGTTCACGCCACCAAGCAGTTCTATCACTGCTTCGGCTGCGGCAAGAGCGGCGACGTTTTCCAATTCGTGATGGAGATGGACAAGTCCGCGTTTCCCGAAGCCGTGCGCACCGTCGCTGAAAAATGCGGCATTCGCGTTCCCGAGCCTCGCGAACGTTCGCCCGAGCAGCGCCGCGAAAATCAACAGCGCACCGCGCTCGTCGAGATGCACCGCGCAGCGGCAACCTTCTACGCGCGCACCTTGAATTCAACCGACGAAGGCAAAGTCGCGCGCGCCTATCTCGAGGATCGCGGCCTCGACGACGAAACAATCGCGCGCTTCGGCTTGGGCTACGCGCCCTCCTCCGGGGACGCCCTTCTCCGTCACCTCAAGCCGAAATACGCGGAAAAACTTCTCGAATCCTCCGGCCTTTTCTCGCGCGACCAGTCCGGCCGCCTCTACGACCGTTTTCGCCGCCGGATTATTTTTCCCATCGCCAACGAAGCTGGCAGAGTCATCGCCTTCGGCGGCCGCGCGCTCGGCGACGACATCCCGAAATATCTCAACTCACCCGAAACGCCCATATATACGAAGAGCAATGTCCTCTATCACCTCGATCGCGCGAAAGAATCCATTCGCAAAAGCGATTTCGCCGTGCTCGTTGAAGGATACATGGACACCATCGCCGTCGCGCGCGCTGGAATCACAAACGTTGTCGCGAGTTGCGGCACCAGCCTTGCCGAAGGCCAAATGAAACTGCTCAGCCGTTTCTCACGCCACGTGGTCGTGAATTACGATCCCGACACCGCTGGCCAGGCCGCCACCGAGCGTTCGCTCACGCTCTTGCTCGAAAAGGAATTCGACGCGCGCGTTCTCGCGCTTCCCGCCGGCGCTGACCCTGACAAGTTCATTAAACAGGAAGGTGCGGAAAATTATGCCAAGCGCCTGCGCGAAGCACCGCCCTATCTCGATTATCTAATCGGCCGTGCGCGCCAAATGGACCGCTCGACCGCGGAGGGCAAACTCGCCGCCGTGAATTTTCTGATGCCATACGCGCAACGCGTCCCGAATCGCCTTCTGCGCTCCGAGCTTGCATCGAAAATCGCTTCAGAATTGCGCGTCGAGGAACCTGTCTTGCGCGAAGCTCTTCGCCGCGCCATTGCCGAGCGTCGCAGCGAAGTGAAGCCGAAAGCCGAATTAATGACGCCCGCTGTGCGTCCTGCCGAGCGCCGCCTGATGCAGATGCTCGTCGAAGCCGAAGGCTTTCGCGAAAATCTCGCGCGGAGCATCACCGAAGGCTCGTATCACAAGGGGCTCGAAACGGAGAAGATTTTTGAAGCGCTCGTCGAAGCCGTGCGTTCCGGCGCGCGCCCCGAGCCCGCCGCTCTCGCCGAATCATTGTCGGAAAACGACCGGCGTCTCCTGTTCGAAATCCTTTTCGAGTCGGCTCCCGAGGGCACTTGGGAAGAAGCGGAAAGATGCCTAAGCGCCCTCAAAAAGCGCCAACTCGAACAGGAAATCTCCCAACTCCAGACGCGCCTCGCTGCTCAGCCAAGCCCAACCGAGCGACGCGAACTTTACACCCGCGAGAAGGAGCTCCGCAAATTGCTGGGAGAATTGCAGTAATAACTAGAATTGACGCCGAATGCCCTTCGAAGCTATGCTAGTAGGGTTTGGGGCGAAACGAACGGCCGGTTTGGTGCATCTGATACTATGTGCGCAGGTTGCGCGGCACAGCCGGTGGAATATTGGGCGCGGGCGGAAAGTTTAAGGTTTTCTTCGTGGTGCGAAGCCATCAGTTTTATCCGTCATATTGTTATTGTTAAGGACTCCGCTCGCTGGAGTGTCATCTCCGGCTGAGCGAACTATTTGCTATGCGTTCTGCCTGCGGTCGAACGCGCGCCCCGCTTGGGGGAGGAACTCTTGACGTTGGCAATCGAAGAGAAATACGACCAGGTACGTCAGCTTATCAACATGGGCAAGGAACGCGGTTACCTCCTTTACGACGAGGTAAACGACATCCTTCCGGCGGAGGTCCATTCCTCCGAGGAAATCGATGACTTGCTCTCCACCTTCGAGCGCTATGGCATCGATGTCTACGAAGATCTATCCAGCGCCAAGGCCGCCATCGCCGCCGGTGAGGCAGGTGACACCGCCGAGCCCGTAAAGGAAGAGGCGTCGTCGTCCGCCTCCGATAACGAAGTCGAACTCGATCTGACGCCCGGCGCGCTCGAGAAAACGAACGATCCCGTCCGCATGTACTTGCGCGAGATGGGCACTGTTCCGCTGCTCACGCGCGAAGGCGAAGTCGCCATCGCCAAGCGCATCGAGCGCGGCCAGCTCCTCGTCCTCAAAACGATCACCCGTTCGCCCGTTGTGCTCAAGGAAATCATGGCCATTGGCGATGATCTCCGCCAGGGCGCCCGCTCCATCAAGGAAATCGTCCAGTTCGACGACGAAGAGCTCACCGAAGAGAAAATCGAAAACAAAACCAAGCAAACGCTCAAGCAGCTTGACCGTATCGCGAAACTCTACCTGCAAGCGCTCAAGCAGGCGCTGAAGCTCGACCGCACGGTGAAATCCAAAAAGCGTGCATACCTTCATGCCAAGTATGCCGTGGCGCGCACGCGCATCGAGATGTCCAACCGCGTTCGCGAAATCGAATTCAATCTGTTCGAACGCAAGCGCCTGATCGACAAGATTCGCCAGACCGTCGAGCGCGTTCACGCTCTCGAACGCGAAATCACGAAGCTCGAGCGCCGCGTTGATGCTTCCAAGGGCGACGTTCTCGCCGAGGCGCGCCGCGACCTGAGAGACCGCCGCACCGAACTTCGCGAAATCGAAATTTCCGCCGAAGTCAGCCCGGCCGAACTGAAGCGCACGCTGCAAATCATCGTTCGCGGCGAAATCGAAGCCGAGCAGGCCAAAAAAGAATTGATCGAAGCCAACCTCCGCCTCGTCGTGTCCATCGCCAAGAAATACACGAACCGCGGCTTGCAATTCCTCGACTTAATTCAGGAAGGCAACATCGGCTTGATGAAAGCCGTGGACAAATTCGAGTGGCGCCGCGGCTACAAATTCTCCACCTACGCCACTTGGTGGATTCGCCAGGCCATCACCCGCGCCATCGCCGACCAGGCGCGCACCATCCGCATCCCCGTGCACATGATCGAGACCATCAACAAGCTCGTGCGCACCAGCCGCCAGCTTGTTCAGGAACTCGGCCGCGAGCCTACGTCGGAAGAAATCGCGAAGCGCATGGACATTCCTGTCTCGAAGGTGCGCAAGATTTTGAAAATCGCGCAGGAACCCATTTCTCTCGAAACGCCCATCGGCGAAGAAGAAGATTCGCATCTCGGCGATTTCATCGAGGACAAGGCCGTCGTCTCGCCTTCCGACGCCGTGATTAACCTCAGCTTGAAAGAGCAAACTTCTTCCGTTTTGAAAACGCTAACGCCGCGCGAGGAAAAAGTAATCAAGATGCGTTTCGGTCTCGACGATGGCAGCGAGCACACGCTCGAGGAAGTCGGTCAGTCCTTCGCCGTCACCCGCGAGCGCATTCGCCAGATCGAAGCCAAGGCCCTGCGCAAGCTGCGCCATCCTTCGCGTTCGCGCAAACTCCGCGCCTTCCTCGAAGGCTCCGCCAACGAATTCTGACTAACGGTCCGATTGGACTCGCCCGAACCCTCGAAGAATCGCTTGACGTATAACGCATGGCGTAGTATGATCAACGTGTGATCCGGAGCTTTGGCTCGACGGAAACCGAGGATCTTTTTCACTACCGGCATAGCAGGTGTTTTCGCGCCATCGAACGGATCGCCTTGCGAAAATTGCTCCAGCTTCATGCAGCGACTGATCTCAACAACCTGGCCTCGCCACCGGGGAATCACTTGGAGTTGCTGCGAGGCGGCCGGAAGGGGCAGCACTCGATTCGAATCAATGACCAATGGCGAATCTGCTTCGCTTGGCGCGACGGTCATTGCCATGACGTCGAAATCGTCGACTATCACTAAAGCGAGGAGGAAGAGTAAGAGATGAGCAAGCCGGAAGAGCTAATGCCGCCCGTTCATCCCGGCGAAATTCTTCGCGAGGATTTTATGAAGCCCTTGGGCCTGACAGTCAACAAACTCGCCCTGGAACTGCATGTGCCCGCAACTCGCATCGGCGAGATTGTACACGAGCGCCGCCGGATCACGGCGGAGACTGCTCTGCGGCTAGCGCGATACTTCAATACGAATGCTGAATTCTGGCTTAATTTGCAGAATTTCTACGATCTTGAGGTCTCCCGGCGCTCCGGCAAAGTCTCTGAAATAGAACGCCAGGTACATCCAGCACTGGCCTCCTGATCCGCGCCTTCCTCGAAGGCTCCGCCAGCGAATTTTAACCGGCCATTCGGTGGCCTAAGACAGATCCCTGAGGCAGCCAGGCCACATGACATCTAGCCTTTCGAGTGGCGAGAGTTTCTTCGCTGCGCGCGCTTCTGCTAAACATTGCCTGAACTTCTCACGACTTCCTTCCAGAAAGTCCGAGCAGTAATTTTCAAGATCAGAACGCAGTATCCGAAATCCATCAAGCGGATCGTCAGAAAAACACGGGTAACGGTTACCGCCATTTTTGCCAAGCAGCGCGCGCATGTAAATTTCGTGGCGCAAACTGTCGGGTCCTATGTGATAAGTCACGAGACCCAATGTATGCCGGAAATGAATTTCAAGGATTCGATTACCTTTCACGTATTTGCAGCTCGCGAAGTCACCTCCGCTGCTTCGTCCGGCGTTGCCCCAGACGAACTTGAAGCCATGCCGCGTCATAATTGAATCGAGAAGTTTGACGCCCGCAAGAAGAACGTCTATGGCTTTCGACGAAGAGGAAGTCATTGTTCCCCCGGCGGGACAATTTCAAAGAATGACGCGCAGGCGGCGACCTGCCGCTTCGGATTCTGCGCATCGTAAAAAACCGGCACGGTCATTCCCTCGAAGAGCGAGCGCGTCAGATCCGGCCCCGACTCTGAAATGGTCTTCCCGTTGGCATCCTCGAATTCGTACGTAATGATCGAATTGTTCTTCAAGGTTCGCTGGCCTGTCACGCGCGCCATCGCCACCGCTCCATTTTCCATCAGTTTCTGGTGACGAACGATTCCGCGCCGCACAAAAAACGGAACGCACGCAATCAGCACCGCCAGCGACGCCAAAAAAATCTGCGGCCCGTGAAAATCGGCGAACGAACGCGCGCCGTACCACAATCCATACAAACTCCAGATCAGGAAAGCATCCAGGAAGAACACAACCAGCAGCACCACCGTCAGCATGATTTTTCCGCGGGGCCCCAGTCGCACCGGCCGCGGCGGCGGCAACGAAACCAGAGAATCGTATTGCTGCGATTTCTCCTGGTTGACGCTCGCGTCGGCAGTCTTTGCGAAAGAAGCTGCGTCACCGCGGCTGTTCGATGCCATTCCTTGCGGCGCGCGCAATTTCACCAGCCCTTGCTTCGCGCCTGCGTACACAAATCCCAGCAACAGAGTCGGCAGCGTCGCGAACAATATTGCCCCGGACCAATCGTGTTTCACGAAACCGAGTCCGATGATTCCAATCAAGTCGAGCACAACGATCAGCGCCGGCAAAAGCCACGTGATGCGCGTGAGCTTCCGCACCGCCGCTTCGCGATTCCACCCGCACTTCGCGCAATACGGCGTGCCCACGGCCACATCCGCCGCCGTCCCGCACTTCGGACACGCAATTTGCGCCATACGTTCCTGAATCTCCAAAAGGATGTCAGTCGTGTCTACTTTTCGTCGGGCAGCACAAGCTCGTAATACTGCGTCGAACAATCCGCGATTTGCCGCTCCGGATGATCCGCGTCGTAAAACACAACAACAGTCATCCCTGTCGAGTAGCCGCCAAAATTATCCATCGTGCGTTTCTGCCAGACGTGACCATGGGAGTCGCTGAATTCGTAATCAATGTAGGAATGTCCGGCATCCTCGGCGTTGAATTGATGCTTTATAGTGGCTAATCCAATCGCGCCGCTGCTTAGCAAATCTCTCTCCCCGGATCTTCCATGAAAAACTGCCCAGGTGAAAGCCGCGACTCCCGCAAGCGGGATCAAAATAAGCCAAGTTTGCGCCGATGTAGGTGCTTCGGCATTTTGCAAAACAGGAAGTAAGCCCCAGAACGCGACGATAATGTACACAGCCAGCAATCCATAAACGACCCAGGGTAGGTAACGTCCAGTTCCTCTAAGCCGAACGGGCCGTGGCCGCGGCATGCCCAGCAAAAGCCTCTGCCGCCGCGCGAGAATTTCCTCGGCGCTGGGAATTTCTACGGTTGCTACATTCTTCGTTTGTTCCGATTGACGTGTTGGAAAAAGTTCAAGCATCGAGTCAAAACGCGTATGGCTGCCAGCCGGTGCGTTCTACGCGCCAGTATATCCCTTAATCATTTCGCCGATTCCGGTTCGGTTTTATCATTCTGTCCATGGCTGCATTGCTGGAGCTGGAAAATTTCACAGTGGAGCTGCCGACGCCGCGCGGCTGGGTGCGCCCGGTAAACGAAGTCTCGCTGCGCCTCGACGAAGGTGAAGCGCTGGGCCTCGTCGGCGAATCCGGCTGCGGCAAGACAATGCTCTCGCTCGGCCTGATGGCGCTTGTGCCGCATGGCGCGCGACGCGCCGGACGCGCGTGGCTGGAAATTTCGAAGAACGGAATCAGCGGGCGCTTGAATCTTGCCGGACTCATACCGGAAGAGATGCGCAAGCTCCGCGGCCGCGAAATCGCCATGATTTTTCAGGAGCCGATGACGGCGCTCGATCCCGTGATGCGCATCGGCGCGCAAATCGAGGAAGCCATTCGCGCGCACGAGCCGTCGCTCACGCGAGCCGAAATTCGCCGCCGCGCCATCGAATCGCTCGAACGTGCCTCCGTTCCCGAGCCTGCGCAGCGCGCCCGCCAGTTCCCGCACCAGCTTTCAGGAGGCCTTCGCCAGCGCGCCATGATTGCGATGGCGCTCGCGATGCGCCCGCGTCTACTGATCGCGGACGAGCCCACCACCGCCCTCGACGTCACGGTGCAAAAACAAATCCTCGAACTTCTCATGCGCCTTCGTCAGGAATTGCACCTCACGCTGCTTTTCATCACCCATGATCTCGGCGTGGTCGGTCAGATCGCCAATCGCATCGCCGTTATGTACGCGGGACGTATCGTCGAAACCGGACCCACGCACGAGGTGCTCACCAATCCGCGCCATCCTTACACGGAAGGCCTGCTTCGCGCCGCGCCACGCCTCGAGCGCGGCAAACTCGTCCCCATTCCCGGCGCCGTCCCGCGCCTTGACGAACTTCCACCCGGATGCGCCTTCGCTCCGCGCTGCCCGTATCATCGCGCCGAATGCGATGCCGCCGTCCCCGACTTGCGAGTTGCCTCGCCGGAACATCGCGCCCGTTGTATCCTCATTCCATGACGACACGCGACCAAAGTATGGAGCAGCAAAAACAGGACGAGCAAAAGCAAATGGACCTCGTGCGCGACCGTTTCACGCGCACCGCCGCCGTTTTCTCCGATTTCGCTTTGGTTGATCGCGTCGCCGAAGCCGAACATTTGCTCAAGCTCATCGCTCCCGCCGGCAACGAGCGCGCCCTCGACGTCGCTTGCGGCCCCGGAACGATTGCGCGCACCTTCGCAAAACATGTCGCCTGGATCGGCGGCCTCGATTTCACTCCCGCCATGCTTGAACTGGCAAGAAAAGACGCCATCGCAAATCATCTCGATAATTTTCGTCCGCTGCGCGGCAATGCTCTCACTATGCCGTTTCCCGATGCCACCTTCGACATCGTCGTCACCAGCTACAGCATCCATCATCTTCCCGATTCCGTCGCCGCGATTCGCGAGATCGCTCGCATCCTGAAGCCCGGCGGCAAATTCGGACTCCTCGACATGGTCGTTTCCGAGGACGCGTCTCGCGCCGCTGCCTGCAATCATATTGAGTGGGTTCGCGACGCCTCGCACACGCGCGCTTTGCCGCTCAGCGAATTCGAGCGCCTGCTCACCTCCTGCGGCTTCCGTATTCTCGCGCGCGGCACCGAAGACCATCCGCGCTTGCTCGACGTCTGGATGCGCACCGCCGGTTGGAAGCGTGGCGACGCTGTCTACGAGGACGTTCGCCGCCTTCTCGAAGCCTCCATTCCCGGCGACACGGCCGGCCTTAGCCCCAAAATTCTAGCGCCGCCTTCGCCGCCAGAAGCCGCCGCCGCAACCGCCGACGCGCGTCCAGACATGGAATTGCTGCACACCGCCGCCTTCATCGTTGCCCAAAAACAATGACGACACGCGTATCTTGTAGCTCAGGTCCCGCCTGCCCTGACACAGGAAGGGTTCGCGCTGTGTTTGCGCGAACTGACCTGAGGCCTCGCGCGCGGCACAGGCTTCAGCCTGCGTGCCATTGTCTTCGTAGGGGCGGGGTTTACTCCGCCCGTCGGCGCAAAGCGCCGAGCATTCGTTTTGTAGGCCTGCGACGGCTCAGTCTTCGTCAGGGCACGACTTTAGTTCACCCTGAGGCACGAAGGGCCGTGCCGAAGAGTCACGCGAAGTTATGGGCTTTAGCCCCTGAGGCTGGTTCGATTTTCATGCATCCCGAAATTAAAATGTATCCCTCGGCACTCATGCTCCGCCGGACCGTTTCGGCCTTTGTAGGGCCCGATCGGATTCATCGGGCCGCCCACCGTAATGTCTCCACGCGAGAAACGATGTTACCAACAATGACGCGTCGCCAGGGCACGGCCTGCCTGCGCAGACAGGCTCGACGGCGCTTTGCCGTCGCTTGTGCCTTCGTAGGGGCGGGGTTAATCCCCGCCCGTCGGCGCAAAGCGCCGAGTATTCGTTTTGTAGGCCCGCCCCGGCTCAGCCTTCGTCAGGGCACGGCTTCAGCCGTGCCAAAAGTCCAGCACCTACAAGGGGCTTCAGCCCCTGAGGGCCGGTTCATGCACCGCGGAATAAAAATGCATCCGCTCGCAGCGATTCTTCGCCACGCGGCATCGGTTCCTGAGAAGCGTAAACTGCGTCCGACTTTCCCCGTCACCCGAAACGGAATCGCATGACCGACGCCACTCCTCTTCTCGAAGCCCGCAATCTGCGCAAAGCCTTCACCGTCTCCGGCGCAGCCTGGGAAAGCACGCAAGGCCGCACGCAAGCCGTTGACGGCGTCAGCCTGGAAATTCTCCGTGGCGAAACTTTCGGCGTCGTCGGCGAATCCGGCTGTGGCAAGACGACTCTCGCGCGCATGCTCCTGCGCCTGATCGAGCCGGACGCCGGAGAGATTCGTTTCGCCGGCGAAGACTGGCTCGCCGCGCGCGGCTCCCAAATGCGCGCCTTTCGACGCCGCATGCAAATCGTCTTTCAGGATCCCATGGCATCGCTCGACCCGCGCATGCGTGTCGATGCGATCGTCGGCGAGCCCCTCGAAATCCACGAGCCGCAACTGACCCGCGCCGCCCGTCGCGCGCGCATCGCCGAAACACTCGAAGCCGTCGGCCTCGACGCGGAAGTCCTTCGCCGCTTCCCCCACGAATTCTCCGGCGGCCAGCGCCAGCGCATCGGCATCGCCCGCGCGCTGATTCTCCGCCCCGAGCTTATCGTCGCCGACGAACCCGTTTCCGCCCTCGACGTTTCCATCGGCGCGCAAATCCTCGAGCTCCTCGAAAAACTCCAGCGCGAATTCTCCCTCACGCTGCTCTTGATTTCGCACAACCTTCCCGTAGTCGCCCAACTCGCCTCGCGCGTCGCCGTCATGCAGGCGGGCCGCTTCGTCGAGACAGGCTCGGCCGCCCACGTCCTCTCTTCGCCCGAGCACCCGTACACGCAGAGCCTCCTCGCCGCCGTCCCTCGTTTACCTTGAGTTCTTCGTCCCTCGGGCGTATCGCGAGTGTAGCTCACGCTTGCCCTGAGCTTCGAAGGGTCCCGTTCACCCTGCCTGCCCTGAGCGAATCTTGCGAAGGGACGCAGGAAGGGTTGCGGAAGTCTCTCCGCAACTGACGTGAGGCCTTTCTCTTTGGCGTCACTCCGGCAGTACCCAAAACCGCTACTCCTCCCCACCGTTTTGCGCTAGACTCCCGCCACCCGAAACTTTAGCGCCGTTCGTGCGTAATGTCCTGTACGCAAGCTCGGCAAATTCCTTTCGTGGGAGGAATCAATCATGGCGACGACAACGGCGGCGGTGCCCGAAGCCCCTCAGCACATCGGCGCATTCGGCAGAGTCATCGGCGCACTCGTAAATCCGCGCCCCACCTTCGAGGACATTGCGCGGAAACCGAGCTGGCTTGTCCCTCTCCTGCTGTTGATCATCCTCAGCCTTGGGATCACCACGATTTTCAGCCAGCGCGTCGGCTGGCGCGCCTTTATTGAGAAGCAAGACGCCCAAAATTCGCGTATGCAGCAAATGACTCCCGAACAGCGCGCAAACACGATCAACACACAGGTAAAGGTCGCGCCGATTTTCGGCTACGTGTTTGGTGTCATCGGCTTCCCCATCATTGCGCTAGTGGTCGCCGCCGTTTTCATGGGCATTTTCAACGCCACGTCCAGCGCGGCGCTGGATTTCAAGACGTCCTTCGGTGTCGTCACGCATTCTTACATGCCCTTTGTGATTGCCAGCCTTCTGGGAATTCTGATCTTATATTTGAAACCGCCCGACCAAATTGACCTTCAAAATTTGGTCGCCTCCAATGCCGGCATGTTTCTCTCCAGCGACGCTCCCAAGTGGCTTCTCGCGCTTTGCACTTCGCTCGACGTTTTCACCTTCTGGGTACTGGGGCTGATGGCCTTCGCGTATTCAGCCGTTCGCCCCAAAAAAATCAAGTTCGGCAGCGCGCTCACGTGGATCGTCGGAATTTGGGTCGTCCTCGTCCTCGTGAAGGTCGGCTTCGCTGCGATGTTCTCCTGATACACTCGGTGAATGCCTTTTCGCTTTGAAGTTCTGGCGACGGACCCAACCGGTGCGCGCCTCGGACGCCTCGAAACTCCCCACGGCGTCATCGACACGCCTGCGTTCATGCCCGTCGGCACTCTTGGCACGGTTAAAGGGCTGACTCAGGAATCCCTCGAAGCCCTCGACGCGCAAATTATCCTCGCCAACACCTACCATTTGTATCTTCGCCCGGGTGCCGAACTGATTCGCGAACTGGGCGGCCTCCACAAATTCATGTCCTGGCCGCATCCCATCATCACCGATTCCGGCGGCTATCAAGTCTTCAGCCTGTCCGAACTTCGCAAAGTCACCGACGAAGGCGTCACGTTCCGTTCGCACATCAACGGCTCCGAGCATTTCCTCTCACCCGAACGCGCCATCGAAATCGAACTCGCCCTCGGCTCGGATATCATCATGGTTCTCGACGAATGCATCGAGTCCTCTTCCACCGAAGACCGCGCCGCCGCCGCTGCCGCGCGTACACTCGCATGGGCCGGGCGCTCGCTCGCCTATTTCAACGAGCATGGCGATCCCCAACGTCAAATGATGTTCGGCATCGTTCAGGGCGGCGCGCACCCGCATCTGCGCTGCAAATCCGCCAATGACCTCGTCGCTCTCGATTTTCCCGGCTACGCCATCGGCGGCCTGGCCGTCGGCGAGCCTCACGAAGTCACCTGCAAAATGACCGCCGAAGTCACTTCGCTGCTTCCCGCCGCAAGACCGCGCTACCTCATGGGCGTAGGCCGCCCCGAACAAATCGCCGATTATGTTGCTCGCGGCGTTGACATGATGGACTGCGTCCTGCCCACGCGCAGCGCGCGCCACGGCTGCCTGTTCACCTGGCACGGCCGCATCCTCATCAAGAACGCTTGTTATGCAAAAGACCCGCGCCCCATCGATCCCGAATGCCTCTGCCCAACGTGCCGCCGCTATTCGCGCGCCTATCTGCGCCATCTTTTTCTCTCCAACGAAATCCTCGGAGCAACCCTAACCACCCTTCATAACGTCTACTTTTACCTTGACATCATGGCTGAAATCCGCAAGTCTATCCGTTTTGGGAACCTCGCGGCATTCTGTTCAGACCTTCAGGCTCGTCTCGAAACCAATGTGTCCGAGTCGGGTGCGGCATCGGGCACGAAATTGAACAGATGACCGACGGATGGCTGGTAGACGACCGGCGGGTTCGCATCAGCTTTCTACGTAAGTTTTTTTTGGCCTTTTCCCGGACAGTGCGGTGGAATGAGCGGGAATGTTTCAAGCCGGTTCGCGGCGCCAGTACACGACGGAGTGAACGATGATGTTGCACGGCCCTTGGGTTGATCCATCTCTAGCGGCGCAGCAGTCCGCCGGCGGTATTGTGGCCATTCTACCGTTCATCCTCATCCTCATCATTTTGTATGTCCTGATGATTCTTCCCGCGCAGCGCCGCCAGAAGAAACTCGCCGCCATGATCGCCGCGCTGAAAAATGGCGACAAAGTCATCACCAATGGCGGCATTTACGGCACCGTTGTCGGCCTCGACCCTGAGTCCGTCCAGCTTCGCATCGCTGAACAAGTCAAGGTTCGCGTAGCGCGCAGCGCCATTGCCGGGCTCCAGCCCGAACCGAATAAGGAGAGTTAGCGGCCCGAAATGAATTCGAACCTCAGATGGAAAGCCATTTTTATCATTGTCATCGTCCTGATCTGTTTCTATGCCTTGTTTGGCCTGCCCTCCTTCCCGACTTCCTTCGGCCAGATGGCCGACAATTTTTCAAACCGCATGCAGCTCGGCTTGGATCTGCGCGGTGGCAGCCATCTCGTCTTGCAAGTGCAGGTCCAGGAAGCTGTAAGCACGCATCGCGACCAGGCAATGGACGCGCTCAAAGATCAGCTCCATAAGCAGAACATCGTAACCGGCGAAATCCGCGAAGTCAGCGACACGCAAATTCTCATTCGCGACGTGGCTCCCGCTTCCACGGGCGCGCTGCAAGCCCTGGTGCAAAATCAGTTTCCCGAATGGACTCTTTCTCAAGCGGCCGGAGAGCAAAGCGGCTTCCTGATGACCATGAAGCCCACCGTTGTTTCCGATATCCAGCAACTAACAATGGACCAGTCGCTCGAAACGATTCGCCACCGCATCAGCGGTCTTGGCTTGAAGGAGCCCAACGTTCAATACACGGGCCGTGGCCAGAACGAAATTCTCGTCGAGCTCCCCGGCGAGGGCGATCCCACCCGTGCCAAGCAGGTGATTCAGGCAAGCGGTCAATTGCGCTTGCAGTTGGTCCTCGACGATACCCCGTACCCTTCGGAAGCCGCGGCCTTGGCGGCGCACAGCGGCGTCCTGCCTCCCGGCAGCCAGCTCGTTCCCGGAAAGTCTGACACTCCCGGCCAGTTGGGCGGACAGGTTTGGTATTTGCTCAATCGCTCGCCCATCGTCACCGGCGCGGACCTGCGCAGCGCTAATCCCGGCCCCGATCCCAATCAACCGGGCTTCTACGAGGTTCATTTCTTTCTTTCTACCGTTGCCGCCAAGCGCTTCGGTCCATTTACTCAGACCAATCTCGGCCACCGCATGGCCATCGTCCTCGACAATCAAGTGCAGAGCGCGCCCGTCATTCAGGGCCGCATCGACGACCAGGGCGAAATCGAAGGCAATTTCACTCAGGACTCCGCCAAAGACCTTTCATTGATTTTGAATGCCGGCGCTCTTCCCGCCTCCGTCAAGTATCTCGAAGAGCGCACCATCGGCCCGTCCCTCGGCAATGATTCCATTCGCGAAGGCGTGCAGGCCTCCATCGCTAGCCTCATCGCCGTCCTGATTTTCCTGGTGGTCTATTACCGCCTGAGCGGCATCAACGCCGTAGTCGCCTTGTTGCTCAACTTGGTCATCCTCATCGCCTTCATGGCCGTGTCCGGCGCCACTCTCACCTTGCCCGGCATCGCCGGCGTCGTTTTGACCATAGGCATGGGCGTTGACTCCAACGTGCTGATTTTTGAGCGCATCCGGGAAGAACTGCGCGCGGGCAAGGCAAATGCCTCGGCCGTCGATATTGGATTCGACAAAGCGTTCGTGACCATCATCGACACCCACGTCACCACGCTCGTTTCCGCCGCGTTCCTTTTCCTGTTCGGCACGGGTCCAGTGAAGGGATTTGCCATTACCCTGGTTATCGGCTTACTCGCGAACTTGTTTACTTCGGTTTACGTTTCCCGGGTCATATTTGACTGGCATTTGTCTCGCATGTCCCGCGAAGCGGAGCTGAGCATCTAAATATAGAGGCGAAACAGTTTAAGGCTGCTTGGGAAGCCGTTTGCGGTTATGCTAAGTTGTTGTTTATTAGAAATTTATACCGATAGCCGCAATCGCGTGACCGCCGTTCCGTTTTGGGAACATTTTTTTCGCGGCTGGTGTCTAATTCAGCAAGGATAAGAGTCGACGATGGAATTTTTTCACCAACCGAATATCAATTGGATGAGCAAGACGAAGTATTTCGTCGCTCTCTCCGTGAGTCTTTTGCTTCTCGGGGGCATCTCCTGGGCCCGCCACGGTGGTCTGCATTACGGCATTGATTTCAAGGGCGGCACGCTGGTCATTGTCCGCTTCGCTTCCGCCCCTCCCATCGGCAAGATTCGCAGCGCGCTCGATTCCGCTGGGCTCAAGAACAACGAAGTCACCAGCAGCAGCGACATCTCCAATCCGAATTCCAAGAACGACGTGATGATCCGCGTCGAACAGGGTGGCCAGGGTGAAGACAGTCTCGAGGCTGACAAGGCGACAATCCTCGCGGCGCTTCAGAAGGATTTCGGCGCTCCCACCAGTTCCAAGCCCGATTTCAATGCCGTTGCGGTCCCTGACTTGGCTGTGTTCCTCAGCCAGCAGGACCCGCTCGCTCTGCACACTTCCGCCGGCGATCGCTATACCCAACTTGCGCAGAGCCTGATTAACGCGCGCGACAAAGATCATGCCGGAATCGTCACGAATTTCGACCAGTTGAGCAACGCCACCGGCGCGAATGCCGCCGTCATCAGCGACCTCAAGTCCGGCTACTCGCTCAACAATTTCGCGATTCTCAATGCGCAGGTGGTCGGCCCCACCGTGGGAGCGCAACTGCGCCGCCAGGCTCTTTTGGCTACGCTTTACGCCCTCGCCGGCATGCTTGTCTACGTGGCCTTCCGGTTTGAATGGATCTACGGCGCCGCCGCCGTCATCGCCGTGTTTCACGACGTGCTTATCACCCTCGGCTTCTTCTGCCTCTTCTACAATCGATTTGAAATTTCGCTCACGGTGATTGCCGCGCTGCTCACGCTCGTCGGCTATTCGATGAACGACACCATCGTCATCTTCGACCGCGTGCGCGAAAATCTCCGTTTGATGCGCCGCGAATCGCTAACTGAAATCATCAATCGCTCCATCAACCAGACGCTTTCCCGCACCATTCTCACCAGCGGACTCACCTTTCTCACCGTTTTCCTTTTGTTCGTCTTCGGCGGACAGGTTCTCCGCAGTTTCTCCTTTGCCATGGTCGTGGGAGTTGTGGTAGGTACCTATTCCAGTTTCGGCATTGCGGCCCCGATTGTTTTGATTTGGAATAAATGGCGTGGTGGCCGCGTGGCCACAGCCCCGGTTCCTTCCTCGGCGGATAAACGCGCCGAGAAGAGGCTGGCGGCAGCTAGGAGGTAGTCATGTTTGATCAACTCGTGGAGTCTACGAACAAGAAAACGACGCATAAAGTCTGGACGGTCTGGCTTTCAGCGCTCATCCAGGCGTTAATTCTCGGTATCTTGATTCTGATTCCCCTCATTTACACCAGCGCGCTGCCCTCGGCGATGATGACGACGTTCCTGGTCGCTCCACCACCGCCGCCGCCTCCGCCACCGCCGGCGGTCAAGGTGATTACGAAGCCTCAGCCGAAGTTCATCCAGCAGGGCAAACTCGTGGCTCCGACGGTCATCCCGAAAAAGATTCAAATGATCAAGGAAGAAGCCCAGCCTGACGTGGGCATGACCGGCGGCGTGCCGGGCGGCGTCCCCGGCGGTTCAGCCGGCGGCGTTCTCGGCGGCATCATAGGAGGTGCGCCGGGAGGTCTCCCGCCGCCACCCAAGCCGGTCGAACGGATTCGGGTCGGCGGCCAAGTGCAGGCAGCAAACCTGATCCATCAAGTGCTTCCCGTGTATCCGCAGATAGCGAAAACGGCCCATATCTCTGGCACCGTTATGCTGCACGCGATTATCGCCAAGGATGGCACGGTGCAGGAGTTGCAATTCATCTCCGGGCCGCCCTTACTGATGCGCTCCGCAATGGATGCGGTCAGGCAGTGGCGCTACCGCCCGACGATTCTGAATACTCAGCCGGTGCAGGTTGAAACGACTATCAGCGTGATCTTTAACTTAGGGGAATAAATTCGACATGTGTTTTTGGCCCGGCTGGCCCGCAAAAGCCAGCCGGGAGTTGATGTAACTTTGGGGGCAAGAAGGCAGTCATACTCACTGCCAATAAAACTCGCTGTTTGATAATTGAGGAGGAACGAACGTTATGCTTGCGAATTTAATGTGGGCTGGTCTTCTGCTCCTGCAGGACGCTAGCGGTGGTGATGTTGGCTGGGATCTTCGCAGCATGTGGCACTCCATGGGCGTGCCCGCGAAAATCGTCGTCGTAATCCTATTTATCATGTCCGCCTGGTCCGTCGGCATCATGATTGACCGCGCCCTGATGTATAGCGCGGCTCGCAAACAGTCCCGCGTGTTCGTCCAGCAGGTCGCTGGCGCGCTCAAGGACAACAAGCTTGACGAAGCCATCTCCATCGCCGAGCGCAACAAGAAGAGCCACATCGCCAAGGTGGTCGCCACCGGGCTCTCCGAGTTTCAGGCTGCTTCCGCGCAGGTCGCTGACGCCGAAGTCATTGAAGCCGCCAAGCGCGGCCTCGAGCGCTCCGTCGCCATCGTTCACGCGGAGATGAAGCGCGGCCTTTCCGGCCTCGCCACCATCGGTTCCACCGCGCCGTTCGTCGGCCTCTTCGGAACCGTCATGGGCATCATCAACGCCTTCAAGGGAATTTCCGCCGCCCACGCCAGCGGACTTTCCGCGGTCGCCGGCGGTATTGCCGAAGCCCTCGTCACCACGGCTCTCGGTCTTCTCGTCGCCGTCCCCGCCGTTTGGACATACAATTATTTCACCAACAAAGTCGAAGCCTTCGACGTCGAGATGGACAACTCCTCGATGGAGCTCGTCAACTATTTCATCACGCGCCGGGGCGGAAAGAAGTAAGCCATGGCCCGTTATAAGCCCAAAGCCGGAGGCATCATGGCGGCCCCGAACGTGATTCCCATGGCCGACATCATGCTCGTCCTGCTCATCATCATGATGGTCGTCACGCCCATGTTGCAGAAGGGCGTTCAGGTCGACATGGCTCGCGCGAAAAATTGGGAGAACATGCCCAATGCCGATAAGGACGATGCCGTCATCGTGGCTGTATCTCACGATGGTCACTATTACCTCGGCAATCAGGACATCGCGCTCGACCAGATCACCGGCACGGTGAAAGACCGCATCGCCAATCGTCTCGACAAGGAAGTCTACGTTCGTAGCGATGAGCGTGCCAAGTACGGCGACGTCAAGAAAGTCGTCGACGCGGTGCGCGACGCCGGAGTCGATAATCTTGGCTTGTTGACCCTGAAAAATGAATCCAGGTCCAACAATCAGCCTCCGCCTCCGCCGCCCGGCGGCGTCAATCCGGGGACCCCTTAGGGAGGGTATTGCTATGGGAATGGCAGTAGGAACAAAGGGCACGTCCATGTCGGAGCCGAATATCGTTCCGCTCATTGACGTGCTGCTCGTGCTCATCATTATTTTCATGGCCATCACGCCGACCACGCCCACGGGAATGGACACGCTTGTCCCGCAGCCACCGCCAAAAAAACAGCAGCAGCAGGACCTGAACAACAAAACGGTCGTCGTCGTGGTCAGCGCGGACGGCAAAGTGATGATCAACCAAACGCCTACCTCCTGGAATGATTTGGGTCCGCAGCTTGCGGATATTTTCAAGATCCGCGCGGATAAGACGGCTTTCGTCAAGGGCGACGATGATGCGGAATTCACCTACGTGGCCCGCGCCATCGACATCATGCGCGGTTCGGGCATCACCAACGTCGGTCTGATCACGGCCAAAATGGAAGCCGGCCAGTAGCAGAGCCGGGAACCTCCGCCCTTCGGCGGCGGCGCGATCTAGGGATCTCGTGGGAGGGTTGGCATGGGGATTTCGATAGGAACCAGAGGCTCGTCGATGTCGGAGCCCAATATCGTTCCCCTGATTGACGTGTTACTCGTGCTGATCATTATTTTCATGGCCATCACTCCAACCACGCCTACAGGAATGGACACGCTCATTCCGCAGCCACCGCCGAAGGAGATAAAGCTTCGGACCCCTCCGAATGCGGCTGTTGTCGTTGTGGTCAGCGCGGACGGCAAGGTCAAGATCAACCAGACGCCCACAACCTGGCGTGATCTGGGCTCTCAGCTTTCGGACATTTTTAAGATTCGCGCGGACAAGACGGCTTTCGTAAAGGGCGGGGATGACGCCGAATTCACTTACGTCGCGCGGGCCATTGACATCATGCGCGGTTCCGGAATCACGAACGTAGGTTTGATTACGGCCAAGATGGAAGCGAGTCAGTAAGCAGAGCGTTTTAGTCCATCGCAAGGCTCGCAAATTCGAAGAGATTAGGGGAGGAAACTAGGGATGGCTCGGAAATCCCCCGCAGGTTCGCTTTTTGTTTTGTTGGCGGTGGCAGGCGCTTTCGCCGTGTCCGGCTGCGCCAAGCTCAAGGCGCGCGATGACCTCAACAAGGGCGTCGAGGCTTACAAAAACGCCCAGTTCGATCGCGCCATCGAGTACTTTAAGGACGCCCAGGCCAACGACCCGAAATTGATGAACGCCCGGCTGTACCTAGGCACCGCATACGCCAGCCAGTACATCCCCGGCGCTCCCTCCGATGAGAACAAGCGCAATGGCGAGGCGGCCATTCAGGTGTTCAAACAAGTTCTACAGGACGATCCCAATAATCTCGTCGCCATCGATGGCATTGGCTCCATGCTTTACAATATGGCTGGCACGCCCTTCAATCGCCAGATGATGGAAGAGGCGAAAACCTACCACGAGCGGCACATCCAAATTAAGCCCAGCGATCCCACGCCCTATTATTGGGTTGGCGTCATAGACTATTGGATTGCCTTCCGCGCCAACGCCCAGTTGCGCTCCGATTACAATCTAAAGGCTAAGAAACCTATCAGGGAACTTGACCCGCTCCCCCCGGCCATCCGCGACGAGTTCATCACGCAAGCAGGTCCTGTTGTCGATGACGGCATGCAGAGTCTCCAGCACGCGATTCAGCTGAATCCCGACTACGCCAACGCCATGGCCTATCTCAACCTCCTGCTTCGCGAAAAGGCCGACATGGAATCCGACCCGGCCGCGCGTCAGGCCGACGAAAAACAGGCCGATGACCTCCTCGAAAAGGTCAAGGAAATCAACCAAAAGCAAATGACCGCCCCTCCCAATTCGGGCGTCTCGCAATAGCAACCTTCTTTTTGTTGTCATCCCGAGCCCCGTTGGGGCGAGGGATCTGCTTTCGACTTTGCACTTACGGGTGCCCCATCCTGAGCGCTCTTTGCGAAGGGTGGGGTTTTTCCTCGCAGGAACCTCGAACTTTCGTTTGCAGCCTCTGCTTTTTTAGAGTGCGGCGGCTCGTATGCGCAACGTTTTCGTAGGAGCGCTGCTTGCTGCGCCCGCGCCGCGCGGCGTTTCCCTTCCGTGTAGCTCACGTCCCGCCGACGCTCCATTTGCGTCGGCTGACGTGAGGTTTTTTGCCCTTGCGGGTGCCCCATCCTGAGCGCTTTCCGCGAAGGGTGGGGTTTTTCCTCGCAGAAACCTCGAACCTTCGTTGTCCGCCTCAGTTTTTTTCGATAGTTGAGGCTTTCCGCCTGTTCTCCAGTTTTCGTTTTTCGCCTTCGTAGGGGCGACCCTTGTTTACCCTGAGGAACGAAGGGGGGTCGGCCCGTGCCGCGCGAACGCGCGGCGTTTCCTTTCCCTAGGTAGCTCACGCCTGCCTTGATTCTCGAGGGTCCTGCCAGCGTTGGAGTCGCGCCCTGTAGCTCACGTCCCGCCGACGCCGCATTTGCGTCGGCTGACGTGAGGCTTTCCCGTTCCCGGTTTCTGTGGGGCCGACTCGGCCCGTGCCACGTGAACGCGCGGCGTTTCCTTTCCCTAGGTAGCTCACGCCTGCCTTGATTCTCGAGGGTCCTGCGAGCGCTGGAGTCGCGCCCTGTAGCTCACGTCCCGCCGACGCCGCATTTGCGTCGGCTGACGTGAGGCTTTTCCGTCCCGTTTCCACAGTCACCACCCCGTGGCCGTCTCCCCAACATTGGCTCATCCTTTGTATTTCCGCCCTTCTCGCCATCCGTGCTGCTGAAACTTCCTGCGTTCCGTCGTACAATACTCTAATCGTGAGTCCAGAAAGCAAACCGTCCGCGAATCCTGCCGCTCAGCGCGTGCTCGACTTGCGCTTTGTCGAGCTGATGGACAAGGTCCGCCACAACCGCCCCGGCGACGACATGGATCTTCTCCGTCGCGCTTACGATTTTGCTTCCCAGCAGCATCGGCTTCAGCTCCGGGAGTCGGGCGAACCTTACCTCTCTCACCCGCTCGCCGTCGCCAACATTCTGGTCGACATGAAGCTCGACGTCACCACCCTTTGCGCCGCTTTACTCCACGACATCGTCGAAGACACCAGAATTCCCGTCGAGCAAATCTCGGAAATGTTCGGTCCGGATGTGGCCCGCGTCGTCGAGGGCGCCACCAAAATCAGCCGCATCGATCTGATGGCCCCCGAGGCTCGTCAGGCTGAGAACGTTCGCAAAATGCTGCTCGCCATGGTCAATGACGTTCGCGTCATTCTGGTGAAGCTCGCCGACCGTCTTCACAATATGCGCACTCTCGAGTATCTTGCGCCCGACCGCCAGGAGCGTATCGCCCGCGAAACTCTCGACATTTACGCCCCTGTCGCCAACCGTCTCGGCATGGGCTTGATGCGCAGCGAACTGGAAAATCTCGCCTTCCGCTATCTCGAACCTTCCGCTTTTCTCGAATTGCAGAAAAAAGTCGCCACCAAAACCAAAGTCCAGGAAAAGTTTCTCCACGAAGTCCAGGACGCCATTCGCAAGAAAATGGTCGAGAACGGCCTCCCCGCCGAAGTCGAGGGACGCACCAAGGGCCTCTACTCCCTGCACCACAAAATGCAGCGCCAGCAGCGTGCTTTCGATCAGGTTTACGATCTAATGGCCGTCCGCGTAATCACCGACACGGTCAAGAACTGCTACGCCGCTCTCGGCGTCGTGCATCAGATTTGGCGTCCGGTCCCGGGCCGCTTCAAAGACTACATCGCCATGCCGCGCCCCAATCTCTATCAGTCGCTTCACACCACCGTCATTCACTCCGGCCAGCCATTCGAAATCCAAATCCGCACCCAGGAAATGCACCGTATCGCCGAGCAGGGCGTCGCCGCGCACTGGAAGTACAAAGACGGGCGCGCCCCTTCCGAGACCGACGATCATCGCGTCGTCTGGATGCGCCAGCTCATCGAGTGGGTGCAGGAGATGGAAGAGCCCAGCGAATTCCTCTCCACGCTCAAAGTCGATCTCAACACCGAAGAGGTCTACACGTTTTCGCCCAAGGGCCGCGTCGTCGTCCTGCCTCGTGGTTCGACCCCTGTCGATTTCGCGTACCTGATCCACACCGAAGTCGGCCATCAATGCGTAGGGGCCAAAGTCAACGGCCAGATGGTTCCGCTGCGCCATGTGCTCGCCAATGGCGACGTGGTCGAGATCATCACGCAGAAGAATCACGGCCCCAGCCGCGATTGGCTCAAATTTGTGCAAACGTCGCGCGGGCGCAGCAAAGTTCGCCACTGGATCAATCTCCACGAACGCGAGGAAGCCACCGCGGTCGGCCGCCGCCTCCTCGAACGCGAAGCTCGCAACTGCGGCTTGAGCCTCAAGAAAATCTCCGACGAAGATTGGCAGCGCGTCGCTTCCGAATACGGTTGCGGTCGCATCGAGGATCTTCACGCCGACTTGGGCTACGGCAAATGGTCCGCGCGTCAGGTCCTCGCCAAGGCATCCGGCCAGCCCCTCGCCGAACCAACGGAAGAAAAATCTCCCAAGCTCGTCTCCACCGTCAAGCGCATGCTCGGAATGCAGAACGCGCCCATCCAGGTTCGCGGGCACGACGATCTGATGGTCTATCGCGCGAAATGCTGCAATCCCATTCCCGGTGATGACATTGTCGGCTACGTCACGCGCGGCCGCGGCGTCGCCGTGCATTCCACTTCCTGCCCCAACGTTCAGAATCTTCTCTACGAAACCGAGCGCCGCATCGCCGCCGAATGGGCCGGGCCAACCGAGGCGGCCACTTTCCCGGTTCGTCTCCGCATCCTCACCGAAGATCGCCCCGGCATGCTCGCCGAAATCACCGCCGCCATCAGCGCCGTTGACGCCAACATCCGCACTCTCGAAAGCGTCGGCGAGCATTTGCACGCGAAAATTGAGATTGCCCTCGACGTGCGCGACCGCAAGCAACTCGAGAAAATCCTCCTCCAAATCAAGAAAATTCCTGGCATCTTCGATATCGAACGCATCTACAACGTTTGAAGGCTCCGCTTTTGCTCCCGCGCCTGTTCCATACGGTCATTGTCGCTTCCGACATTCGCTTCACCGCTTCGGCTCGTCCGCGTTTACAATTGCACTTGAGATGCTTCGCCCCTTCTTTTTGCAGCCGTCACGCCATCGCTTTCCGCGAACGCTGACGTTCTTCTTGTCTGTGTTCGCTCTGGTTTTTCTCGGCGTCGCGGGATGCCATCGCGTGATGCCCACAAATACCATTCCCCTCGACCAGTCGGGGCTCAGTTTTTCCGCCATTCAATCTTTGAAATCGCTCAACATCAACGATGCCGAAGTCGCCGAAATCGTCAAGGCCAAGCAGGGCGGCCTCTCCGACGACGGCTGCGTCGCGCTGGTTCGCCTGGCGCATTCTCGAAACGAAAAATTTCACACGGGAGACGATGTCGCCCAATTGCTTGGCGCCGGCATGGCCGAGTCCACGGTCATCGAGTTGGCGAAGCTGAATCAGATTGGGCTGTGGACCGGCGAAGCGCAAGCCATGCGCCTCGCGGGTCTCTCCGATGAAATTATTCTGGAAGCCGCCCATCGACGCGCCGCGGGTGAGCCCGTGCTTTCCGGCGCGAGTCTGGCGAATTTCAAGAACGCCGGAATGCGCGAGGGAACGCTGCTGCAACTGGTTCGTCGCGGCGTCCCCGATGGCGAAGCGCCGGAAATCATCAAACTCCGCCGTCGTGGCTGGTCCGACGCCCAAATTCTCCGTCGCTACCCAGGCCGCTGAACCTCTCCTCGACTGTATTTATTTCTGCCCAACAACTCATCATTGTTCGTCTATCACTTGTCGCTGGTGTCTCTGCCTTGGGTGGCACAGGCTTTAGCCTGTGTGCCTTTGCCTTTCGCATCGCACTCGTAGGGGCGCTGCTTGCTGCGCCCGTCGGCGCAAAGCGCCGAGTCTTCGTTTCGTAGAGCTGCATCCCTCGGCTTTCGCCAGGGCGCGTGTCAGGGCACGGCTTCAACCGTGCCGCCCAAGCCTCGAAAGAAAAAGGGCTTCAGAAGCCTGTGTGGCAACTCCAGAATCTTTGTGGGTCGTGGCTTTAGCCACGACATAAGCCCTGCAATTTCAGTGCGGCTTTAGCCGCTGAGGTCTGTCATTGTGAGTAGCCACACGGTACAGATCTGCGGCGCTCTGCGTGGCACAGGCTTCAGCCTGTGCGCCTTTGCCTTCGTAGGGGCGCGGTTTACCCCGCCCGTCGGCGCAAAGCGCCGAGTTTTTCGTTTCGTAGAGCTGCACCGCTCGGCTTTCGCCAGGGCGCGGTTTCAACCGTGCCGTAAACCGGCGTAGTATCAGTGCGGCTTCAGCCGCTGAGGACATGATTTCCTAGTCCTCACACGGATTCTTCAGCCCCTGAGGCCAAATCCCTCGCCATCTATTTTGGAGACAACCCACTAGCTACTGGTTTTGTTCGTCGGTAGAATCTTCCTGCTTTGACTTTCTCTTCTACACGGCGTTTCTGCGGCGGCGCACTCCTCGTTGTCGCGCTCATTTGCCTGTCGAGCTGTGCCGTGCCTCTCGCTCCCGGCTATCAAATCGAAAAGCAATCCATCACCGTGCGCTTCGTTTCCGGCAATCCGCCGCATCTCGCCATCCGCGCACAATACCGGCTTGCGAACGTTGGCACCGCGCCCCTCGATTCCATTGAACTCGGCTTGCCGAGCGAGAAAGGTTTCGGCCTCGCAAATCTGCGCGTCAAAATTGACGGCCGCGAAATCGCACCGCAACGGGAACGCAGCGAAACGTCCGCGCCTGCGGAAGGTGAGACCGTCGTTGCGGAGACGTGGCCGGAGACTTGGCGCATTTCTTTCGAATCGCACTGGTCCCGCCGCCAGCGCAAAAATCTTGTGCTCGAATATGATTTGGCGGCCACGCCGGCAATGGATCCGCGCATGTCCATTGCTTCGAACGCATTTTACTTGAATGATTCGGGTTGGTTTCCCGGTCCGATTTCCACAAAGGCGCTTTTCGCCAATAACGTCGCGCGGCCCGACCCGTCGGAGTTGATCGTTGACGTGCCCGCAAAGTTTGTCGCCACCGCAAGTGGCGAACTGCGCCGCACGCGCAAAGCCAGCGGCGAAACGGAATTTCGTTTCCGTTTACACAAAGACGATTTCGACCCGTATGTCGTCGCCGGTCAATACCAGCAGCAGAGAATTGCGGGCTCCGGTGTCACGGTTTTGTTCTGGACGCTTCAGGCGTTTCCGCCCGCGATTCTTCAGCAAACCGCAACCAGTCTTTCCGCGACAGACAGCTTTCTGGCATCTACATTCGGCGCAATTCGGCGAGCAAACCAACCGCTGCTCGTTGTGCAATCCCCCGCGCCTGGAAATTCTCAGCAGGAGCTTGATGACCACTCAGTCGTCACCTTACCCGGAATGATTCTTTTCTCTCCGCCGGATTTCTCGCGGGACACTTCGACGGGATCCGATCTAGCGGCGCCCGGCAAACGCTTGGCGCTTTCGTGGTTTCAGCATGTGATAACGCCGCAGCCCGAAGCGTGGCTGCTCGGCAACCCGCTCGCTTCCTACGCGGTGGTGTTGGCAAATGAAAAGTCCGGTGCACCAGCCGCGCGTGACGATCTCATTCGCCGACGCCTGACGCGTTTTGATCAGTTGGGCAACGAAGTTGCCGAGAAGCCAATCGCATTTGTGACTTCTGGCGACACTGCGCAGCAGCGCCAGATGGGCGACGCGAAGTCAACGCTATTTCTTTTCGCGCTGGAGGATCGTTGCGGGCGCGAAAATGTTGAGCACGCGCTCGCGCACATGGTCTATGCTTTGCGGGGCCAAGAATACGGCTACAACGATTTTCGCGCGGCTCTCGAACAGGAATGCCATCAGGACTTATCGAGCGTGTTCGCCACTTGGCTCGACCAGAAGGGCATTCCCGCTGATTTTCGCGCCCGATATCAAAACGGAAACGAAGGCACAAAATAAAAACAGGCCGTAATGCACAGGAGGAAATGTGAAAGAAGTGATCTCAACGACGCATGGCCCGAAAGCGATCGGCCCGTATTCGCAAGCGGTTCGCGCCAACGGCTTCATTTTTATTTCCGGCCAGGTGGCATTCGATCCCGCGACGAGCCAGCTTGTCGAAGGCGACATTGCCGCGCAGACCGACCGCGTGCTGCAAAACCTGAAAGGCATTGTCGAAGCCGCCGGCTCCATGCTCGACAAGACCGTGAAGACTACCGTTTTTCTAAAGGACATGAACGATTTCGCAAAAATGAACGAAGTCTACGCGCGTTATTTTCCCGCGAATGCGCCGGCGCGTTCCACGGTGGAAGTCGCGCGCCTTCCCCGCGACGTTCGCGTGGAAATCGATCTGATCGCAGTCGCCTAGTCGGTTGATTGTGTAGCTCAGGTCCCGTCCCGATGTATTTCAATCGGGACTGACCTGAGGCTTTTCCAGCGGACCTATAGTTACAAATTGAATCGAGGACTTCCGCAATGCAGATTCGCAACGATTGGACGCGCGGTGAAATCCGCGGCATTTTCAATTTGCCGCTGCCTGATTTGATTTTTCAGGCACAAACGATTCACCGCGAATTTCACAAGCCCGAGGAAGTGCAGCTCTGCCGCTTGCTTTCGATTAAAACCGGCGCGTGTCCCGAGGACTGCGCCTACTGCTCGCAGAGCGCGCATTACAAAACCGGCGTCGCCCGGCAAAAATTAATGGAGCCGGCGGCTGTTCTTGAATCCGCGAAACGCGCGAAGGCCGACGGCGCGACGCGCTTCTGCATGGGCGCCGCGTGGCGCGATGTCCCCGACGGAAAAGAATTCGAGAATGTTCTGGAAATGGTTCGCGGCGTTGCGGCGCTCGATCTGGAAGTCTGCTGCACGCTCGGCATGCTCACCGAAACGCAGGCCAGTGCGCTGAAGGAAGCGGGACTGACCGCGTACAATCATAATCTCGACACCTCGCCGGAATTTTACGGCCACATCATCACCACGCGCGTTTACGAAGATCGCTTGCAGACAATTGCGCGCGTGCGCAAAGCGGGAATCACCGTTTGCTGCGGCGGAATTCTCGGAATCGGCGAATCGGAAGAGGATCGCATCGGTCTGCTGCATCAGCTTTCGAATCTGAATCCACATCCCGAAAGCGTGCCGATCAATGTGCTGGCGCGCGTCGAGGGAACTCCCCTCGCGAATGCTCCGGAGCTCGACCCGATGATCATGGTCCGTGCGATTGCGACGGCGCGCATTTTGATGCCCGCGTCGCGCGTGCGCCTTTCCGGCGGACGCCACAAACTTTCGCGCGAGGCGGTCGCGCTTTGTTTTCTGGCGGGCGCGAATTCCATTTTCACCGGCGAAAAACTTCTGACCACGCCGAATCCTTCCGTCGACAACGACATGGAGCTGCTCGAAGATCTGGGTATGAAGGCGATGCAACGTGGCTGACGCGAAGAAAATGCAATTACGCCAACGCATCGCAGGGGAACTCGAAAACCTCCGCGAGCAATCGCAGTTGCGCTCGCTCGAAATCCTCAGCGGCGTCAATTTATGCTCGAACGATTATCTGGGACTCGCCGCCGACCCGCGTTTGAAGCAAGCTGTTATCGAAGCGGTCGCATCCGCGCGGCAAATGGGCGCGACGGGCTCGCGCCTGCTCTCAGGCAACGCCCGCGAATGGGAAGAATTGGAAACTGAATTTGCGGAATTTGCAGGGGCGGAATCCGCGCTCTACTTTGGTTCGGGCTACACTGCGAACGTCGGACTCCTCGGCTCCGTCTTGCGGCCGGGGGATATTGTTTTTTCCGACGCGCTGAATCACGCGAGCCTGATTGATGGGATTCGACTCTCGGGCGCACATAAACTTATTTATCCGCATGGCGATATGCAATTCCTCGAAGATGCGCTTCGGGAAAAATCGAGCAGCCCCGGCGCGAAAGTGATTGTGACGGAAAGCATTTTCAGCATGGAAGGCGACGTGGCGCGCATTGACCATCTCCTGCGCCTCGCGAAAACCTATGGCGCGGAATTAATTGTCGACGAAGCCCACGCGCTGGGCGTATGCGGGCCGGAAGGCCGCGGCGTCGTGGCGGAATTAAAACTGGAACGCGAAATATTCGCCACCGTGTACCCATGCGGGAAGGCGCTGGCGAGCGCCGGGGCGTTCGTCTGTTGCGGCGCTGCGTTGAAGGAATTCCTGGTGAACCGCGCGCGGACTTTTCTGTTCAGCACGGCTCTGCCTCCGTACGTCGCGCGGCAAATTCACGCGGCACTCGACATCGCACGCGAAGAAAAGTCGCGGCGCGAGCATCTAAATGAAATCTCGATTGCGTTGCGCGAAGGATTATCCGCTGCGGGCCTCAACTACGGAGCGAGCTCCACGCAAATTGTCCCCGTGATTCTGGGCAGCAATGAAGCCGCTCTGCGTGTCGCGGCTCAGTTGCAAGCCGCTGGTTACGCCGTCCGAGCAATTCGCCCGCCCACGGTTCCCGCAGGAACGGCCCGCATTCGCGTTTCGCTCACCAGCCGCATCACGCTTGCAGACGTTCATCGTCTCGTTGGCGCCATAGACGCGGCGGTGCATCCACGCGATCTTTCAGCGGCCGAAGCAGCGGCGCTCGCGAATGCCTAGCCGCTTTTTTATTACCGGCACGGACACGGGAGTGGGTAAAACCGTGGTCTCCGCGTTGCTGTGCGCCGCGCTCGGCGCAATTTACTGGAAGCCAATTCAAACGGGAACGCGCGAGGGCACCGACCGTGCCACAGTGATGCGCATCGCAGGAGTGTCGAAAAACCGCACGTTGCCGGAGGCGTACCGTTTTGCGCCGCCCGTTTCGCCGCATCTGGCCGCGCGTCTGGCGGGAGTGCGCATCGAGCTGCGTAAGATCAAATTGCCGCAACTCGCGCCATCGGAGAATTTAATTGTCGAGGGCGCGGGCGGCGCGCTGGTGCCGATCAACAGCACGCAGCTGATGACGGATCTGATGGCGCATCTCAATCTTCCCGTTCTTCTTGTCGCTCGGACTTCGCTGGGCACGATCAACCACACGTTGCTCTCGATTGCAGCGCTGCGCGCCGCTCGGCTCGATCTTCGCGGCGTGGTGATGGTTGGAAAAGAGAATCGCGAAAATCACGCGGCGATCGAACATTACGGCGAGATCGAAGTCGTTGGCGCGGTGCCTCTGCTCGCGAAAATAAATCGCGCCGCGCTCATTCGTGTGTTTCGCAAGAATTTCAATCGCCAGGTGTTTTCCGCATGAGTTCCAGCCTGCGCGTCTGGCATCCCTTCACGCAGGAGGCGCTCGACCCCGCGCCGCTGCGCATCACGCGCGCACAGGGCGTTTACATTTACACCGAAGACGGCCGCCGCTTCATCGATGCGATTTCCTCGTGGTGGGTGAATCTGCACGGGCATTGCCATCCCGCGATGATGTCCGCAATCGCGGAGCAGACGGCGAGGATGGACCACGTGTTGCTCGCGGGCTTCACGCACGATGGCGTCGAGGAGCTTTCGCAGCGCCTGCGCAAAGTGTTGCCGCGCGAGTTGGAGCACATTTTCTTTTCGGATGATGGCTCGACGGCCGTCGAAGTCGCGCTGAAAATCGCGGTGCAGTACTGGCAGAATTCAGGGCGCGCGAAAAAGCAATCGATTGTCGCGCTCGAGCACGCCTATCACGGCGACACCGCCGGCGCGATGTCCGTGAGCGACGATTCGATTTTCAACGATCCATTCCGCGATTTCCGTTTCCCGGTGCATCGCGTGCATTCGGCCTATTGTTACCGCTGCCCCGTTGGTAAGACGCGCGCGACTTGCGATATTGATTGCGTGGAGCGGCTGGCGAAGCTGCTCGAAGAAAAGCACGAAGAGATCGCGGCAGTGATCGTCGAACCGCTGCTGCAGGGCGCGGGCGGAATGATCGTGCATCCGGTCGAATTTCTGCAGCGCGTTCGCGATCTTTGCACGCAGCACAATGTGTTGCTGATCGCCGACGAAGTTCTCACTGGTTTTGGCCGCTGCGGCAAAATGTTTGCGTGCGAGCTGGCCGGCGTCGTGCCGGATTTGATGTGCCTGTCGAAGGGAATCACGGGCGGAGTGCTGCCCATGGGCGCGACCGTTTGCACCGGCGAGATTCATCGCGCATTCGTCAGCGACGATCGCAGCCGCGCGTTCTATCACGGGCACTCGTACACGGGGAATTCATTTGCCGCCGCCGCGGCAGTTGCTAGCTTGCGCATCTTCGAGAGCGAGCCTGTATTCGAACGCATCAGCGCCATCGCGAAAATTCACAACGAACGCCTGGCGGCAATTGCTAATCATCCGGCGGTAGGCGACGTGCGTTCCATCGGCACTGTCGCCGCCATCGAGTTGCGTGCGGACGATGCCGGCTATTTGTCGCGACTGCGGCCAAGGCTTTACAAATATTTTCTCGATGCAGGCATCTTGCTGCGACCGCTCGGCAACATCATTTACGTTCTGCCTCCGTACACGATCACCGCGGAAGAACTGCACTACGTTCATGACCGCATCGTCGAATCGCTGGATCACTGCGAGGAATGGTCCAAGCCCGCCTCCGCCGCGCATTCCGCCTGACAATTGTGGCTGGCCGCGGGCGATAATCTACGCGACGCATCCGTGGTGAAACAGAGATGAGGCGGGAATGGTGGGCCTGGACTGACTTGAACAGTCGACCTCGCCCTTATCAGGGGCGCGCTCTAGCCACCTGAGCTACAGGCCCACGGGAGCAACAATTTTAGCACGAGCCAGAGCGTGCCGCACATGCCGTTTCACGCTTACATTATTCGCAGCTTCTCGACCGGCCGCTTCTGTTCAAATCAGTCCAGTTTGCCTGTTTTGCGTCATGCTTCATCGCCTGAAAGGGTGTAGAGTCACGCACCAGGAGGCTTGCGATGATTTACTTGCTCTGGGTGATTGTGATCGGCATCCTCGCCGGATGGATCGCGGGGAAAATCATGCGCGGCAGCGGCTTCGGCTTGCTGGGCGACTTGATTGTCGGCGTGATCGGCTCGCTTTTGGGCAGCTTTATTTTCGGATTGCTCGGACTGGGCGCTTACGGACTGATTGGGCGGCTGGTCGTGGCGATTATCGGGGCCGTGATTCTTCTGTGGCTCATTCGATTCATCAAAAAAAGATAAAGCAGATTTACGTCAGGTGGCGGGAGCTTCGAAATATTCGGTGAGGCGTTTGTGGAGTTCGATAATGGCGCGATGCAAGTCGGCAATGCCTTCCGTGCGGTGGCTGACGTCCTGAGCTTTCAAATCCCCGAGCAGGTCGTGCGTGAGCGTGGTGGCGCGGCGAATGCGCTCGAGCGTGAGCAGCGAAAGCACAGTCGAAGGATCGCGATGCTGAATTTGCCGCTCGCGCCATTCTTGCACCGCCCAGGCGGTTTTGCGGACGTGGTCGACCGCATCGCGGAAATCGCGCAGGATTAAAGGATCAATCTCGCCGGACTTGATGCCTTGCTCCAGAGTCAATAGCTCCGCGCTGGTCTTGCGAAGCTGGAAATTCAAACCCCAAAACGATTCGTTCGGCGTGAGCAACTCGACAGCAATTCCCTGTATCGCGCCGCTTTTCGCGCGGCGCACCGCGGCCATGCGCGCCTGCGTTTTTTGGGCCGTCAGCAGGTTCGTTAATTCCGCCTGAATGCCCATCGTGGGATAGTTGCGCATTTGCAAGAGAGCGCCGTGAGCATTGACTTCGGTAGCTTGCGCGCTTTCCTTGAATTGCGCGCCATTGGCTTCGCGCCAATTTACTTCAAGGGGCACAACGACAGGGTAACGGCTGCTGCGCCGGTGCTCGGGCCCAGATGATTTCTCAGACGATGACTTTTCCGCAACCACTTCCTGCCTCGGAAGGAACGCCCTAATTTGCTCCGTTTCCCGGCCAGTTGGCAAGAAGTAAATTTGGCGACTGTCGCAATGGCGCTACCCATCGAGAGTGGCCACTCCATCCGCGGATTTGCCGTATAATTCAGCGGCCAACAGGAGGAATATAAAATGAGGCGAGCAATTCTCGCAGCTCTGATATTTTTTGTGGCACCGCTATGCGCATTCGCGCAACAAAATAGCGCCGCTTCCGGCGACGCAACCGTGCAGCTCCTCAAAAAATTGGTCAACGCACCAGGACCGTCGGGCTTCGAAGAGCCCGTGGCAAAAATCATGGTCGAAGAAATGAAACCGTACGCCGCGAAAATCAGCTACGACGGCCTCGGTTCAGTGATTGCCACGCAAGGCTCGAGCGGGCCGCGCATCATGCTTGACGCGCACATGGATGAGCTCGGCGGACTGATTCGCCGCATCACGCCGAACGGTTTTCTGAGCATGCAAATGTTGGGCGGATGGTTCGATCAGGCTTTGGTTGACCAACGCTGGTGGATTATCGGCTCGAAAGGGCCGGTGCTGGCGGTCACGGGGATTCGCGACGTTCATATTGCGTCCGCCGAGGAACACACGAAAGTTTTTCCGCGCAATTCGCTTTACCTCGATATTGGCGCGAAATCCGCGGATGACGTTCGCGCGATGGGCGTCGAGCCGGGCGATCCCGTGGTGCCCGATTCGCCGTTTGAAATTCTGAATGGCTCACAGAATTATCTGGCCAAGGCGTGGGACGATCGCATCGGGCTGGCTGTGATGATCGAAGTGATGCACCGGCTGGCGCACGCCGCGCACGCAAATCAGGTTTTCTATGCGTCGACGGTGCAGGAAGAAATCGGGCTTCGCGGCGCGACCACTGCTTCCGCCGTAATCAAGCCAGACGTCGCCATCGCGCTCGAAGTGGGCATTGTGAAAGACGTTCCGGGCGTGAATCCTGAAGAAGCTCAGGAAGTCTTGGGCGGCGGCCCGGGCGTTTTTCTGTGGGACGCGAGCGAGTTGCCGAATCGTAAATTCGTCTCGCTGGTGAAAAACGTCGCGGCCGCGGATTCCATTCCGCTGCAATATGATTTGATTACCGGCTATGGAGACGATTCGGCGGCGATCCAAAAAAGCAATGGCGGCGTGCCCACGGTGAATCTGGTGGTGCCCACGCGGTACACGCATTCGCACAACGGGATCATCAATCGCGGAGATTTTGATCACATGGTTGATCTGGTGACGGCGTTGATTGAAAAGCTGGATGCCGGCACGGTTGCGAATCTGCGCAATTTCGCGCCAGCGTCGGAATAATTCGAGCCGCGCAAAAAATTGTGCCGGACGGAAGCTCCCGCACGTCAAACATACCAATGAAGAAGATCGCGATGGCGAGCTTACTGGCCTGCGCGTTTGCGGCGCTGGGCTTTGCGCGCCATCAGGCGAGAAATCCATACCAGCCGACGCAGCGCGTCAGTTTGTCGAACGGTTTCTCGATCCAACTGCCCGTGGCGTGGACGGCGCGTACAAATTTACGCCACGTGCCCCCTGCAAGACTCGCCGGTTCCGCGCCTCCCTTGACGTTCTCCGAGATGCACGTCTGGGATAATCCGGCCGAGTCTTCCGTCCTGGAGTTGGACGTTTCGAATAATCCGTTTCTCGGTCTTGACGAGACGGCGCTCGACGCGCGGATCGACGGCGCGAGAAATTCAAGCCCGGCGCTTCTCGATTACCTCTTTTATTTTTTCTTTCCTCCGCCGCGCGATTGTCTTGACGGCGCGTCCGCCGCATTCCATTCGAAAGCCGGCGACGCGGATTCCGGCTCAAAAAATGGCGGCAAATCGCGCCGTGATTTCGATTTGTCCTACGACTGCGTTTTTTTGCCGACGCTCGCGGATTTTTACGCCAGCCAACTGACTGCGTCGCTGCATATAAGCCGCGCGAACGGCGCCACGCATTGGCGAGGTCACGTGCAGCGTTTTTACCTGGCGTCCATGGAGTCGGTTCAGTCGAACGATTTGACGTTTTATGTTTTCGAAGCGCAGGCGGAGTCGCCGATTTCCCGCGCGGTGGTAAATCATTTCAATCTGCCCGACTCTTTGGAGGGCACGCAGGCGGATTTTTTCTGGGCCGTTGGCGCTCCCACGCCGTTTCCGTTTGTGCCCGATCCGACGCGCAAAAATGTGCCTTTGATTCATGTAGCGTACGCCGCGTTGGGACCCGGACCCAACAAACGTCCCGAATTCCTCCACATCCTGCATCAGATCTCCGCGCCGTGGGGCTCGCCCTACTGATTGTTTTTCGTCGGCCCTCGTAGGGGCGCTGCTTGTATACCCTGACGAAGGAAGGGCTGCGCCCGCGCGACTCGCAGAGTCGCGTTGCGCGTCGTAGCGCGTTTGTGAAAATGGACATATCGATAAAAGAATGCCGGAAAATACTCGATTAGAAATGACCTCGATTGTGTTTTTTCAATGATTTGCATGAGGTTCTAATTTCCCATAGAAACTCGATTAGCCCGCCTTCGCCGAAGGCTACGGCGCGCCAAGCTGAAGGCAGTGACCAGTGATGAGTGGCCCTTCGTTCCTCGGGGCAAGTCAGTTGCCAGCCAGTTCCGCATTGCGAGATCCCTCGACTCCGCTCGGGACGGCAAAGAACGCCGAAAAGCGCGTTTTCAGTCCCGATTAGAAATTGCCATCCGGCGTGTTTTGTGCAAGTTAGTCTTTTGTTACTTGTGTTTAGCGTCCGATTAGAATTTTTAAGGAGCAGGATCGAGCTATGCGGCTTTGGTTTGTGCAGTCTACGAGGCGTTTGCGCTGTGCAAAACGGATTTTGCGGCGAAGATAAACTGACGGCTGAGACGGAGGGTTTCGCGGGGCTAATCGCTTGGATTTTCGTGGAACGGGAGCTCATCTGTTTGGTCTGACCTCAGTAAAAATAAAAGCCGCGTTTCCGCGGCCTACCTCCCCCAAAGCCAAGTTTGTCAGGCGCGGCTGGTAAGCACCGGGCGCTCAATGCTGTTTACGGCCTGTTTGGGTTGTTGTACGCCGCCGCTGGCGTCATCGAATTTTCGCTCCCCACGACGCTAGCACAATGCGCGGCGCAGGGATAGACGTGGCGACTGTGGTGTTGGGCAGACGAGAGGCGAGTGACAAGTGGCTAGTGGCGAGTGGCTAGCGAAAGGCGGATTACATCGCGCGGATGCCACGCGCGAAAGGAAGCAAACAGGAAGCGCCATCTGTTTGGCACGGTTGCCCTTCATCCTTCAGCGTAAAAAACCGTGC
>Ga0307372_10000533_pt1 | contig 68110 bp, 53 predicted proteins | sample OX1MG_FD_202533 | JGI IMG/M metagenome (GOLD analysis project Ga0307372, IMG submission 202533) | Soil microbial communities from Risofladan, Vaasa, Finland - OX-1 | ecosystem: Environmental > Terrestrial > Soil > Coastal area > Acid sulfate soil | place: Finland: Risofladan, Vaasa | collected... | reverse complement strand
GCGCCAAGCCCTTCTTGGCCAAATAGTGCGTGATGGCCGCGGTCAGGGTCGTCTTGCCGTGGTCCACGTGGCCTATAGTCCCGATGTTGACGTGCGGCTTCGTCCTTGAAAATTTCGCTTTGGCCATAAGTTTCGATGGTCTCCTCTTTCCTTGTTATCTCTGCGTCGCCATGGCGGCGGCGTTTTTCTCGACGATGGCCCGGAGAATGTTGCCGGGCACTTCCTCGTAATGGCTGGGCTCCATGGTAAACGAAGCCCGGCCCTGTGAAATTGAGCGCACGACGGTCGCATAGCCGAACATTTCCGAAAGCGGCACGGTGGCGCGGACGAACTTCAGGTGTCCGCGGTCGCCCATATCCTGCACCTTGGCGCGCCGGGAGTTCAGGTCGCCGATGACGTCGCCCATGTATTGCTCGGGCGTGATGGCCTCGAACTTCATGACGGGCTCCAGAATGGTCGGGCTGGCTTTTTTGCAGCCCGAGCGCAGCGCCATGGCGCCCGCGATCTTGAAGGCCATTTCCGACGAGTCCACCTCATGGAACGAGCCGTCGACCAGGGTCACCTTGATGTCCACGATGGGGTACCCGGCCAGGGCGCCGCCGCCCAAGGCTTCGCGCACGCCTTTTTCTACGGCCGGGATGAATTCACGGGGGATGCGGCCCTGCTTGATTTCGTTGACGAACTCGAAGCCCTTGCCCATTTCCTGCGGCTCGATGTCGATGACGCAGTGCCCGTACTGGCCGCGGCCGCCGGACTGGCGGATGAACTTGCCCTCTTCCTGGATTTTTTTCCTGACCGTTTCCTTGTAGGCCACCTGGGGATTGCCCACGTTGGCCTGCACGTTGAACTCGCGCTTCATGCGGTCGACGATGATTTCCAAGTGCAGCTCGCCCATGCCGGAGATGATGGTCTGGCCGATTTCTGGGTCGGTCTTGATGCGGAAAGTCTGGTCTTCCTCGGCCAGGCGGCTCATGGCGTTAGCCATCTTTTCCTCGTCGGCCTTGCTCTTGGGCTCGATGGCGATGGAGATGACGGGCTCGGGGAAGGTGATTTGTTCCAGGACCATCGGGTGATCCTCGGAGCACATGGTGTAGCCCACGCGGGCGTTCTTCAAGGCCACGGTGGCCGCGATTTCCCCGGCGTGAACCTCCTTGATTTCCTCGCGCTGGTTGGCGTGCATGCGCAAAATGCGGCCCACGCGCTCACTGTTGCGGTTGTTGCCGATCATGATGGTGTCGCCGGTCTTGAACGTGCCGGAATACACGCGGAAGAAAATGAGCCTGCCGACGTAAGGGTCGGTCTGAATCTTGAACATCAGGGCTGAGAACGGCTCCTTGTCGTCCGGCTTTCTCTCGCAGGGCTCCCCGGTCATGGCGTCGGTGCCCGTGGCCGGCGGAACGTCCAGCGGCGAGGGCAGATAGTCGCAGACGGCGTCCAACATGGGTTGCACGCCCTTGTTTTTGTAGGACGAGCCGCACAGGACCGGGAAAATCTTGGACTGCAGAACGCCTTTGCGCAGAATCTTTTTAAGCTCGGCGGGCGTAAACTTGTGATCTCCGTTCAAGTAACGCTCCATCATGGCGTCGTCGAACTCGACGATTTTCTCGACCATTTTCTCGCGGTACTCGCCGGCCTGGGCCTTCATCTCCTCGGGAATATCAACAACATCCCACTTGGCGCCCAGCTCCTCGCCCCGCCAAATCAGCGCCTTCATTTCGATCAGATCAACCAGGCCCGCGAAGTCGGACTCGGAGCCGATGGGCAGTTGGATGGGACACGCATTGGCGCCCAGCATTTTGATGATGGAATTGTAGGACATGAGAAAATCAGCGCCCATGCGGTCCATCTTATTGATATAGGCGATGCGCGGCACGCGGTACTTGTCGGCCTGGCGCCAGACGGTCTCCGACTGAGGCTCGACGCCCTGCACGCCGTCGAAGCACACCACCGCGCCGTCCAAAACGCGCAGCGAGCGCTCCACCTCGGCCGTGAAGTCCACGTGTCCGGGGGTGTCGATGATGTTGATCTGGCAGTCGCGCCAGCGGCAGAAGGTCGCCGCCGCGGTAATCGTGATGCCGCGCTCGCGCTCCTGGGGCATCCAGTCCGTGGTCGTGGCGCCCTCGTGCACCTCGCCGATCTTGTGGATGCGGCCGGTGTAGTAGAGGATGCGCTCCGTGGTCGTGGTCTTGCCCGCGTCGATGTGCGCGATAATGCCGATGTTGCGGACCTTCTCCAGCGCGGATTCTCTAGCCATGGACTACCACCGGTAATGGGCGAAGGCCTGGTTGGCCTCGGCCATCTTATGCGTATCTTCCCGCTTCTTGAAGGCGGCGCCCTCTTTCTTCGCGGCTAAAAGAATTTCATCGGCCAAGCACTCCGCGGAGGGCTTGCCGGTCTTGCCGCGAGTCGCGCCGATGAGCCAGCGCATGGCCAGCGTGGACGAGCGCGGCTCCTGCACCTCGATGGGAACCTGGTAGGTGGCGCCGCCCACGCGCCGGGCCTTGACCTCCAAAAGAGGGCGGATGTTCTCGATGGCGCGGGTGAACACGCCCAGGGAGTCTTCCTTGGTCTTCTCTTTGACGATATCCAGCGCGTCGTACATGACGCGGAGCGCGGCGTGTTTCTTCCCCTGAAAATTCATCTTGTTGACGAAGCGGGAAATCAGCACGGAGCGGTATCTATGATCCGGCACCGGCAGTCCACGGCGATCCCTGGGTCTTAAACCTTTTCGAGGCATAGTTCGATTCCTTCCTTGACAATATTAGGACTTGGCGGCTTCCTTGGGCCGCTTCGCACCGTAGAGAGAGCGCCCCTGCCTGCGCCCCTCGACTCCGGCCGCGTCCAAAACGCCGCGGATGATGTGGTAGCGCACGCCGGGCAGGTCCTTGACGCGGCCGCCGCGGATGAGAACGATGGAGTGCTCCTGGAGGTTGTGGCCCACGCCGGGAATGTAGCCGGTGACCTCGGTGCCGTTGGTCAGCTTGATGCGCGCGATTTTACGCAGGGCCGAGTTCGGCTTCTTGGGCGTGGTGGTCTTAACCTGGGTGCACACGCCCCGTTTTTGCGGGCAGGAATTCAGAGCCGGAGCCTTGGGCCTGCCTTTGATTTTAGTCCGTCCGATGCGGATGAGCTGATTAATGGTCGGCATAAATTTCAGGACTCCTTGGTGGTTTCGGTCGCTCCGCGCTTGGGCTCGAGTTCACGGGCGTGCAGCCCGGTTCCCGCCGGGATCATGTGGCCGATGATGACGTTTTCCTTAAGGCCCTTCAGGTAGTCGATGCGGGACGTGGTCGCCGCCTCGGTGAGCACGCGCGTGGTTTCCTGGAAGCTGGCCGCGGAGACGAAGGAACTCGAGGCCAAGGACGCCTTGGTGATGCCCAGCAGCACGGGCTCAGCGCGGGCCTCGCGGCCGCCCTTGGCGCGCACCTTCTGGTTGTCATCGGCGAAGATGAAACGGTTGACGATTTCGCCCTTCAGGAACGGCGTGTCGCCGGAGGCCGCGATCTTGACGTTTTGCAGCATTTGGCGCACGATGCACTCGATGTGGCGGTCGGAGATGGTCACGCCCTGGAGCCTATAGACCTCCTGGATGGCGTTGACCAGAAACTCCTGGACCTCCTTGATGCCCTTGACCCGCAGAATGTCGTGTGGATCGATGGCTCCGTCCGTGATGGCCTCGCCCACGCCCACGCGATCGCCCTCATAGACGACCAGGTGCTTGCCCTGCGGGATGAGGTACTCGCGGACCAAATCCGTCTCCTCGTTGCGCACCGAGACCTGAACCAGGCCCTTGGCCCCGACGCCTAAAGAGACCATGCCTTCGATTTCAGAAATAATGGCTGGGTTCTTGGGCCGGCGGGCCTCGAAAAGCTCCGAGACGCGCGGAAGGCCGCCGGTGATGTCCTTGGACTTGGTGACTTCCTGGGGAATCTTGGCGAGAATGTCTCCGCCGCGGACGTCCTGTCCCGCCTCGACGACCAAGGTCGTGTCGGTCGGCAGGGGGTAGGTCGCCACGGTCTTGCCGCCTTTCTCGACCACCACGCGCGGGTTCAAGCGCTTGGCGCCGCCCTCGCCCTTCTCCGTGCGGCGGGTTTCCTGCTCGATAATCTTGCGCTCGATGATGCCGGTGATCTTGTTGCGCTCCTCGTGCAGCGTGACGCCCTCGCGGACGTCGGCGAGCTTGACCGTGCCGTTGTGCTCGGTCACGATGGGCATGGTGTAGGGGTCCCACTCGGCGAGCATGTCCCCGGGGGCGACTTTGGCCTTATTGTCGGCCTTGAGGCGCGCGCCGTAGGGAATTTTGTACTCCTCGGAAAGCCCCTTATCGTGAACCAGCATCATGCCGGTCCGGGAAATGACCACGACTTGCCCGTCGCGATTCTCGATGGTCCTTATATTCTTGTGCTCGACCGTGCCGCCCTTCAGGGCGACGGCCTGGGAGCGCTTCGACACGCGGGACGCCGTGCCGCCGATGTGGAAGGTGCGCAGCGTCAACTGGGTGCCCGGCTCGCCGATGGATTGGGCCGCGATGATGCCGACGGCCTCGCCTTTTTCCACTAGGCGGCCCGTCGCGTTGTTGAGTCCATAGCACAAGGCGCAGACGCCCTGGGGCGCCTCGCAGGTCAAAACGGAACGCGCGCGCACCATCTCAACTCCGGTGGCGCGGATTTTAGCGGCCAATTCGGCCGTGACCGGCTCATTGGCTCTGGCCACGACCTCCGGCTTCTTGGAGCCGCCGGTCTCGGTGGTCACGACGTCCTCCAAAAGGACGCGGCCAAGCATGCGCTCTTCCAACGGTTCGATGACTTCATCGCCGGCGGACAAGTCGCCCAGCCGCACGCCGTTGATGGTGCCGCAGTCGGGCATGGTGATGACCACGTCGTGCGTCACGTCGACCATGCGCCGGGTCAGGTACCCGGCCTCGGCGGTCTTCAAGGCGGTGTCGGCCAAGCCTTTGCGGCCGCCGTGCGTCGAGATGAAGTACTCGAGCACCGTCAGGCCCTCGCGGAAATTGGACAAAATGGGCTGCTCGATGATTTCTCCTACGCCGCCGGTGAGTTTTTTCTGCGGCTTGGCCATGAGGCCGCGCATGCCGGCCAGCTGCCGAACCTGCTGGCGGCTGCCGCGCGCGCCGGAGTCGGCCATCAAGAAGACCGAGTTGAAGCGCGGACGGCTCGCCTCGTAAACCTCGAACTCTTCTTTCTTCATGGAGTCGAACATGACGTCGGCGATCTTGTCGGTGACGTGGCTCCAGATATCGATGATCTTATTGTAGCGCTCGGCCTCGGTGATGACGCCGTTCTTGGCCTGGCCCTCGATTTCCTTGACCCGCTTGCGCGCCTGGGCGATGACTTCCTTCTTGATCTGCGGGATGTGCATGTCGGAGATGGAGATAGAGAGGCCCGCGGCCGTGGCAAAGTGGTAGCCCGTGCGTTTCAGGTTGTCCAAAAGCTGCACCGTACGGAACTGTCCCAAAGCCTTGTAGCAGCGCTCGACCAAAGCGGAGAGTTCCTTCTTGCCCTGGGCCTTGTTGAGGTAGCGCAACTCGGGAGGAAGGATCTCGTTGAAAAGCACGCGGCCCACGGTGGTGAAGTCAGTCCAGCCGGAAGCCCCGCCCTTGGCCTGCTCGGCGAGATTATTGACGCCGCGCACCTTGACGCGCGCGTGCAGGTCAACCTTCCTGTTCTGGTAGGCCGAAACGACCTCGGCGGCATCGGAGAAAATCATGCCCTCGCCTTTTTCGCCGCGCTTCTCCTTGGTCAGATAGTGGATGCCCAGCACCATGTCGTGAGAAGGAACCGCGATGGGCTTGCCCGAGGCCGGAGAAAGCACGTTGTTGGAAGCCATCATGAGAAGCTTGGCTTCGAGCTGCGCTTCCTGGGACAGCGGCACGTGCACGGCCATCTGGTCGCCGTCGAAGTCGGCGTTGAAGGCGGCGCAGGTCAGGGGATGAAGCTGGATGGATTTGCCCTCGATGAGCACCGGCTCGAAGGCCTGGATGCCCAGGCGGTGGAGAGTCGGCGCGCGGTTGAGCATGACCGGATGATCCTTGGTCACGTACTCCAAAATATCCCAAATCTCAGGGCGCACCTTGTCGAACATGCGCTTGGCGGCCTTCAAGGTGAGGTTCTCGGCCTTGATGAGCTCGCGGATGATGAAGGGGCGGAAAAGCTCCAGGGCCATTTCCTTGGGCAGGCCGCACTGGTTGAGCTTGAGGTTCGGTCCCACGACGATGACCGAGCGGCCCGAGTAGTCCACGCGCTTGCCGAGCAGGTTTTGACGGAAGCGACCCTGCTTGCCCTTCAGAATTTCCGAGAGGGACTTCAAGGGCCGGTTGCCGGCGCCGACCACGACGCGGCCGCGGGCGCCGTTCTCGAACAAAGCGTCGACGGCCTCCTGCAGCAGGCGCTTCTCGTTGAAAATCATGACCTCGGGCGCGCGCAGAGCCTCGATGTGCTTGAGGCGATTGTTACGGTTGATGATGCGGCGGTAGAGATCGTTTAAGTCCGACGTGGCAAAGCGGCCGCCCTCTAAAGGAACCAGCGGGCGCAACTCGGGCGGGATGACCGGGAGAGAGGTCAGAATCATCCACTGCGGGTCGTTGCCCGACTCGGCGAAGCCCTGCAGGATGCGCAGGCGGCGGATGAGGCGCGACTGCTCCGCCTCGGAGACCGCCGCGGCGAGGCTTTCGGTGACTTTCTTGACCTCCTCTTTGGGGTTAACCTTGGAGAGAAGCGTCCTGACCGCGCCCGCCCCAATTTCAACCTTCAACTGGGAGCGGAACTCCTCGCGCGCCTTGCGCACCTCTTCCTCGGAGAGCAGATCCTTGGCGTGATAGACCGTGCGGCCGGAGACGTCGACCATATCCTCGGTGACCACGTACATGCCGTAGTAAATGATGCGCTCCAAGTCGAGCGCCTTCATGTCCAGCACGATGCCGATGCGGGACGGCGTCTTTTTCAAAAACCAGATATGGCTGACAGGCACGGCTAAGTCTATGTGGCCCATGCGCTCGCGGCGGACCTTGGACTCGGTCACCTCGACGCCGCAGCGATCGCAGACGATGTTCTTGAATTTGATCCAGCGGTACTTGCCGCAGGCGCACTCATAGTCGCGCGCGGGCCCGAAAATTCTTTCGCAGAAAAGGCCGTCCCGCTCGGGCTTAAGCGTGCGGTAGTTGATGGTCTCGGGCTTCTTGACCTCGCCGTAGGACCACGACACAATCTGTTCCGGGCTGGCCAAAGAGACGCGGATGGCGTCGAAGTCGAAGAAGTCGATGCCCCCGGCCCGCTTCTTTTTCTTACCGCCCAGGGAAAGCTTTTTTTCCGCGGCGACGGAATTGGATGATGTCATCTCAGGATTTCCTCGCGATCTCTTTGGCGTCTTTCTTTCCGGAAGCCTTCTCGTGACCGTCCTTACCCAGCTTCAGAAGCTCGACATTCAAGCCCAGCGCCTGGAGTTCGCGCACCAAGACTTTGAAGGACTCGGGCACGCCGGGCTGCGCGGGCGGCTCCCCTTTGATGATGGACTCGTACATCTTGGTGCGTCCGATGACGTCGTCGGACTTGACCGTGAGGAACTCCTGCAGCGCGTAGGCCGCGCCGTAGCCCTCGATGGCCCAAACCTCCATCTCGCCGAAGCGCTGCCCGCCGAACTGGGCCTTGCCGCCCAAAGGCTGGCGGGTGATGAGGCTGTAAGGGCCGGTCGAGCGGGCGTGGATTTTGTCCTCGACCAAATGGATGAGCTTCAAAACGTACATGTAGCCGATGGAGACTTTTTCCTGGAAAGGCTCGCCCGTGCGCCCGTCGTAAAGTGTGATGCGGCAATCGTCGGTGGGAAGATATTTATCCGGCACGCCTTTTTCTTTAAGAAGCTTCTTCGCTTCAGCCACCTTCTCGTGGATGTCTTTCTCGCTGGCGCTGTCAAAGACGGGGTTGACCATCTGCGTGTCGAGCGTATGTGCCGCCCAGCCCAGCATGGTCTCCAGCAACTGGCCCACGTTCATGCGGGAAGGCACGCCCAGCGGTGACAAGACCACGTCCAGAGGGGTCCCGTCGGGCAAAAACGGCATGTCCTCCTCGGGCAGTATCTTGGAGATGACGCCCTTGTTGCCGTGGCGGCCGGCGCACTTGTCTCCGACCTGGATTTTCCGGCGGGACGCGATGTAAACCTTGACCACGCGGTTGACCGTGACGGCCAAATCGTCACCCTCCTTAATATTCTCCTTCACGCGGGCGGCTTCTTCGCGAATTCTCTTTTCCATCAGGGAGCAGAACGCCTTCAGGCGCCCCTCCTCTTCCTTTCGTCTGGCGGCGCCCAAGGACTCGAAGCGCGCCGAAGTCTGCTTGCGGTACTCGCGCAAGGCGTTCAGGTCGCGATCGAGCTTGTTCGTGGCGGCGTCCAAGCCCTTTTTCTCGTCGGCCTTGGACATCTTCTCGCGGCGCACGAATACCTTGACGCCGATGACTTTGCCGGACACGCCCGGCGGCACGCGCATGGACGCGTCCTGCACGTCCTCGGCCTTCTTGCCGAAAATGACCTTCAAAAGCCGTTCCTCGGGGGTGAGCTGCTGCTCGCCCTTGGGCGTGACCTTGCCAACGAGCACGTCGCCCTGCCTGACGTAGGTGGAGGGAATCACGATGCCCGACTCATCCAAAGATTCGAGCGTCTCCGCGCTGACATTGGGGATGTCGCGGGTGATTTCCTCGGGGCCGAGCTTGGTGTCGCGGGCCTCGACTTCGAATTCGGAGACGTGGATGGAGGTGAAGATGTCTTCGCGGACCAGACGCTCGGAAATTAGAATGGCGTCCTCGAAATTATAGCCCTCCCAGGGCAGGAATCCGACCAGCAGGTTGCGCCCAAGCGCCAGCTGCCCCCCGTCCGTCGCGGGGCCGTCGGCCAGAACCTCGCCGGTCTTGACGCGATCCCCGGAGGACACGATGGGCTTCTGGTTGACGCAGGTATCCTGGTTGGAGCGGCGGTATTTCTTCAAGGAATACAAATCAACGGAGTCTTCTCCGCCCTCGCCGTCAGCGTGGACGGCGATGAGATCGCCGGTGGCGTAGAGCACCTTGCCGGCGCGCTTGGCCACGACGCAGGCGCCCGAGTCCCGGGCCACCACGTCCTCGATGCCGGTCGCCACGACGGGCGCCTCGGGCTTCAAGAGCGGCACGGCCTGGCGCTGCATATTGGCGCCCATGAGCGCGCGGTTGGCGTCGTCATGCTCTAAAAACGGAACCAAGGCGGCCGAGACCGAGACCACCTGGATGGGGGAGATGTCCATGTAGTCGACGCGCGAGGGATCGAGCACCGGGAAGTCGCCATGGGAACGGCAACTCACCTGCTCCGCGGCGATCTTCTCCTTGTCGAGCGGCGTGTTGGCCTGCGCCACGATGCTGCCGCCCTCTTGATCGGCGCCCAGGTAGTCGATCTCGCCCGTCAGCTTGCCGTTCTTAACCCGGCGGTAGGGCGACTCAATGAGACCGAACTCGTTGATGCGCGCGTAGGCGGCCAGCGAGGTGATGAGGCCGATGTTCGGGCCTTCAGGCGTCTCGATGGGGCAGACCCGGCCGTAGTGCGTGTAGTGCACGTCGCGAACCTCGAAGCCCGCGCGCTTGCGGTGAAGCCCGCCCGGGCCCAGGGCCGAGAGGCGGCGCTTGTGCGTGATTTCGGCCAGGGGATTAATCTGGTCCATGAATTGGGAAAGTTGTGAAGTTCCAAAGAATTTTCTCAGGATGCCGACCAGGGGAGCCGTGTTGATGAGGCTCCGGGGCGTGATCTGCCTCTTGTCCTGGACGCTCATGCGGTCGCGGATGACGCGCGACATCTGGGCCAGACCCATGCGGATCTGGTTTTCCAGGAGCTCGCCCACGCTGCGCACGCGGCGGTTGCCCAGATGGTCGATGTCATCCAGAGTCACCAGGAAATTCTTGTCGAACAAGGACGGCGCGGCCTTGCGCCACTCCGCCACGGCCTCGCCGTAGTCGACGAAGGAAAAACGGTCTTTCTTCAGGCCCTGGCGGACCGGATCGTTGTCCTCATCGGAGTCCTTGTCATGGATATCGACGAGCGCCAGCTTGCCCTCCAGCCCCGAGCCCTGAATTTTCTTCAGGCGCTCGGAGAGCCAGGACTTGTACTCGGCCGGAGTCTCGAAGCTCTCGCTCTTGGCGGAAATGGGCGTGGAACGCGCCTCGTCCAGGCTCAGGTGCGTAACGCCGCAGTTCAGGGCCACCAGATACTGGATGGTGGCGATGACGTCTTCCAGGCAAAGCGTGCGCCGGTCGTAGCTGGGCAGCGCGAAATGCTTGTGCCGGCGGTTGTCCGGCCGGGCCACGACGTCGCGGCGTCCCGCCAGGGTCCAGAGGTAGCGGTGCAGCTTGGAGTTGATCTTATGCCGGCCGACCTTGGACAAGTCGTACTTGCGCAGGCTCTTGAAGAACAGGTTGTCCACGTAGGACTCGGCCTGCCCGGGAACGATGAATTCCTGCCCGCGAAGCTTCTTGTAGATTTCCTGCTGAGCCTCGCGCACGCTTTTGATCTTGTCCTTGCGCAGGGTTTCCAAAATGGCGGAATCGTCTTTTTCCGGATCGCCGGAAAGGATCTTGACGAAAGCGATTTTCTTGTCGGCCAAACGCTTCAACGCCTCGTTGGTGATCTTCTTTCCCGCCTCAACGAGGACCTCGCCGGTCTCCCGGTCGACCGCGTCCTCCGCCGCGATGCGATGCACCAGGGTCTCCGGGTCGGTTCCGGCCAGCTTGACCTCCTCGTAGCGGTAAAAAATCTTCAGGATGTCGGAATCGGATTCCACGCCGCAGGCGCGCAAAAACGTCGTCGCCTCGAACTTCTTCTTGCGGTCGATGCGCACGAAGAGGATGTTGTTGATGTCGAACTCGAACTCCACCCAGGCGCCGCGATAAGGGATGACCCGGGCGAAAAAGAGCTTCTTGCCCAGGGAAGAAATTTTCTTCTCTTCGTCTTCCTCGAAGATGATTCCGGGCGAGCGGTGCAGCTGGCTCACCACCACGCGCTCGGCCCCGTTGATGACGAAGGAAGCCGTGTCCGTCATGGTGGGAATCTCGCAGAGAATGACGTCCTGCTCGATGACCTGCTTCAATTTGCCCGAGGGCTGGCGCGAGGAAAGCCGCAGGACCGCGGAGAGCGGGCGCGACCACGAAGCGTCGTGGCTTTGCGCCTCGTCGGCCGTCGCGTAGCGCGATGCGCCCAAAGAATAGCGCACAAAATCAAGCACCCGGCTGCCGTCCGCGGATTCGATGGGGAAGACGTCCAGGAACGCCGCCTGCAGGCCCATGAGCTTTCTCTTCTCCGGCGCCGTGTCAAGCTGCAGAAAACCCCTAAAGGAATTTTTCTGCATCTCAAGCAGATCCGGCAACCCCATGGCCTCAGGAATCTTCCCGAATCGAATCTGTTTCACGCCGCACCTCCGAATACGCGCAGTCCCAGGCGACTAAAGCGGGCGCGTCCCCCACGGGGGGCGCGCCCGATCAAATCCAAACGCTCCGGCAAGAGCATCGCCGGCTATTTCAACTCGACGGTGGCGCCCGCCTCGGTGAGCTTCTTCTTCATCTCTTCGGCCTGGGCCTTGGCGACGCCGTCCTTGACGGACTTCGGCGCGGCCTCAACCAGGTCCTTGGCCTCCTTGAGGCCCAGTCCGGTCAATTCCCGCACCACCTTGATGACGCCGATCTTGTTGGCGCCGGCGCCGGTCAGAACGACGGAAAAATCCGTTTTTTCCTCGACGGGAGCGGCCGCTCCGCCCCCATGGGCGGCTCCGCCGGCGACGGCCATGGGAACGGCGGCCGCGGCCTTCACGCCGAACTTCTCCTCAACGGCCTTGACGAGCTCGGAAAGCTCCAAGACCGATAAATTCGCGATCGCGTCAACAATCTCTTCCTTGCCCAGCTTCGTCGCAGTAGACATCTTGTTCTCCTTAAGCGTGGCAGCGCCCTCGCGGGCTTTATCCCCAAAGGGGACTGCCGGCCGTTTTTAAGCCGCGGCCGCGGCCGGTGTTTCCTTCTTTTTCTTGTCTTCCAAAGCGCTCAACGCCAGCACGAAGTCGCGGATGGGCGCCTGCAAAACGGAGGCGGCCTGGGCGCCGGAGGCATAGAGCACGCCCACGAACTTGGCCAGGAGCTCGGGCCTCGTGCCCAGCAGGGACAGCTTCTGGCACTCCGCCGTCGTCATCCACTTCTTGCCCACATAGCCGGCTTTCACCTTGAAAACGGGAAACTGCTTGGCGAACGCCGCTAGGACTTTGGCCGCCGCGACCGGATCGTCGCCGTCGGCCGCCACCAGGCCCAGCGGGCCCCTTAGAAGCCCGGCATCGGCGCCGTCGATGCCCGCGCCCTTCAAGGCGTGGCGGAGCTGTGAGTTCTTGACCACGGAATAGCGCCCGCCCAGGGACTTCAACTTGCCGCGCAACTCATCCATCTCGACGAACTTCAGGCCCTGGTACTCAGTGAAAAAAAGGTGCTCGGCCTTGGTCAAGGAGCCCGAGAGCTCCTTGGCCTTCTCCTTTTTCTGGTTCTTCGTCAGCTTCATGTCAAATCGCTCCCCAAAATGTCAAAACCTCAATGACAGCCCGCCGCCGTACTGAAATCCACCGACATACGCCGCCTCCGCGAAAAGCCCCTCGTGATCAGAGGTCGGAATCCGCAGGCCAGCGACCGGCGCCAACGTGTCCCGAAAGCCTCCCGAATGGCTGCCCAAGGTCGCGTCCTTCAAGTCCGCGTCGACCCGATACCACCTGACCCCGCCGTAGGGCTCGACCTTCCACCCGTCCAGCGGAAAAACATGGCTGGCTTCCACGCCCAACTGGTACTCCAAAAGCGTCAGCGTGTCGTTTACCGCAGACACATTGCCCGCGGAATCGTTCATCCTATCCAGCGGATACATCGCGCCGGAAAATCCGGCGTTAACCGCCACCGCCGGCGTGACGATGGTGTCCGGAAAAATCACGTCCTGCACGCCCAGCGAGAAAACCGGCCCCGCAGCCGCTCCGGAGTAATTCTGCGTCGCGTTCACGGCGGGAACACTCAGCGAATAATAGCCCGCCCCGACCGCCGCCGAATACTGGAATCCGTCCCAGGGCTGGTAAACCGCCTTAATGAGACCCGCATCTCCGCTGCCATGCACAGAAAGAGTTCCCGACTGCCCGCAGGCAAAATTTACGCCGTTGGACGACTGGCACGACCCGCTTCCGCCGCTCAAGTTGAAATTCAAATTCTGATCCGAGACGCCTTGGTAATAAACCGAAAGCTGCCAGCTTCCCGGAGTTTCCTGTCGCGCCGTTTGCGCCAAAATCTGGGCGAAGAGTGGGCCGGCCGAAAAAAACAGCGCTCCCGAGAGCGCCGCCCCGACTACAACCCGCCCGTCGAACGATTTTATTTTTTTATCCCCCGCGCTTAACGGCGCCCAAGGGGTCCATGAGACCGGCAACGACCTACTCTCCCAACGCCGAGATGGGCGTTAGTACCATCGGCCCTGGCAGGCTTAACTGCCGTGTTCGGAATGGGAACGGGTGTTTCCCTGCCGGAATTATCACCGATCTCATGGACCCCTCGGATAACCGAGTTGCGATTTTAGCAAATTCTACAAGAAAAACCAAGCTCTTCCCAACACGATCGAAGAATACGGCCAAGCCTCACGGGCGATTAGTACCGCTTCGCTCAAATCCTCGCGGATCTTACACTTGCGGCCTATCAAACCGGTAGTCTTCCGGTGCCCTTCAGGGATCTTGCGACCCAGGGAAACCTTATCTTGAGGCAGGTTTCACGCTTAGATGCTTTCAGCGTTTATCCTTTCCAAACTCCGCTACCCAGCGATGCCCCTGGCGGGACAACTGGCATACAGGAGGTTTGTTCAGCCAGGTCCTCTCGTACTATGGCCGACTCCTCTCAAGTTTCCTAACGCGCATGGTAGATAGAGACCGTACTGTCTCACGACGTACTGAACCCAGCTCACGTACCGCTTTAATGGGCGAACAGCCCAACCCTTCCCACCTGCTCCAGCGGGAGGATGCGATGAGCCGACATCGAGGTGCCAAACCTGGTCGTCGATGTGAACTCTTGGACCAGATCAGCCTGTTATCCCCAGGGTAGCTTTTATCCGTTGAGCGATGGCCCTCCCACGAGGTACCACCGGATCACTATGTCCGACTTTCGTCCCTGCTCGGCTTGTTTGCCTTGCAGTCAAGCTCGCTTCTGCCATTGCACTCGTCGGGCGATTACTATGCGCCCTGAGCGAACCTTGGAGCGCCTCCGTTACTCTTTAGGAGGCGACCGCCCCAGTCAAACTGCCCGCCTGGCACTGTTCTCGCGCCGGATTACGGCGTCAAGTTAGCGTCACGGTTCCGGAAGGGTGGTATTTCACATTTCGCCTCCGCGCCAGCCACAACCGGCGCCTCAAAGGCTCCCACCTATACTACGCATCCCAAACCATAACGCAATGCCAAGTTACAGTAAAGCTCCATGGGGTCTTTTCGTCTAACCACGCGTAACGAGCGTCTTCACTCGTACCACAATTTCGCCGAGCACCACGTTGAGACAGCGGGACCTTTGTTACACCATTCGTGCAGGTCGGAACTTACCCGACAAGGAATTTCGCTACCTTAGGACGGTTATAGTTACCGCCGCCGTTTACCGGGGCTTGAGTTCAGGGCTTCGCCTTGCGGCTAACCCCTCCCCTTGACCTTCCGGCACCGGGCAGGTGTCAGACCCTATACTTCATCTTGCGATTTCAGCAGAGTCCTGTGTTTTTGTTAAACAGTCACGGTCCCCCTTTCACTGCGGCTCTTCTTGCGAAGAGCGCCCCTTCTCCCGAAGTTACGGGGCTATTTTGCCTAGTTCCTTAACGTGGTCTCACTCGCGCGCCTTAGCATTTTCAGCCCGCCCACCTGTGTCGGTTTACGGTACGGTTAGACTACTGGCAGTTTACGAGGGTTTTCTTGGCAGCGTGGCTGGGCGGCTTCAGCAGGTATAACCCCGCACCCCATCGGCTTTCAGGTTAACGCCCGCCCGGATTTTCCTGGACGAGCACCCCTACGGCCTTGGCCCGGAACGACCATTCTCCGGGACCGCTTGACCTTCTGCGTCACCCCTTAAACTAACGCCAGTAACCTAGTTCCGGAATATTAACCGGATGCCCATCATCTACGCCTTTCGGCCTCGACTTAGGACCGACTGACCCTGAGCCGACGAACGTTGCTCAAGGAAACCTTAGGCTTTCGGCGACAAGGATTCTCACCTTGTTTATCGCTACTTATTCCGACATCCTCACTTCACATCGCTCCAGAACTCCTCACGGTATTCCTTCGCTGCGATGCGAACGCTCTCCTACCCCGCCCCATGGTCGAAACCGTGGAACAGACGCGATTGCGGTGGCAAGCTTGAGCCCCGTGTCATTTTCCGCGCAGATTCGCTAGACTAGTGAGCTGTTACGCACTCTTTAAAGGATGGCTGCTTCTAAGCCAACCTCCTAGCTGTTTAAGCGAATCCACAGCGTTTTCCACTTAGCTTGCACTTTGGGACCTAGATCGACGTTCTGGGTTGTTTCCCTCTTGCACGTGGAGCTTATCCCCCACGAACTGACTGCCCGGCACTGCGCCGCAGTATTCGGAGTTTGACAGACTTCGGAGGAGGGGTTGCCTCCCCTACATCTACCAGTGCTCTACCCCTGCGGTTTAACGCCGGACGCTAGCCCTAAAGCTATTTCGGAGAGAACCAGCTATCACCAAGTTCGATTAGCCTTTCACCCCTAACCACAGCTCATGTAGAATCTTTTCAACGATTAACACTTCGAGCCTCCACGACGTTTTACCGTCGCTTCACTCTGGCCATGGTTAGATCACTTGGCTTCGGGTTTAATGGATCGAACTATTCGCCCTTTCAGACTCGCTTTCGCTGCGGCTGCGGACTGCGCTTTCACGCCGCCCTTAACCTTGCTCGACCCATTAACTCGCCGGATCATTCTTCAACAGGCACTCACTCAGGCATTCCCTGGCCTTGCGGCCTGGGCATAGCCCTCGTGAAGGTTGTATGTATACGGTTTCAGGTTCTATTTCACTCCCCGTCAGGGGTTCTTTTCGCCTTTCCCTCGCGGTACTAGTTCACTATCGGTCACCAGAGAGTATTGAGCCTTGGAGGGTGGTCCCCCCGGATTCCCACGGGCTAACACGTGACCCATGGTACTTAGGAACTCATCAGGAGCCGGCTGGATGTCGCGTACCGGACTATCACCGTCTTTGGTCGGCCTTTCCAGGACCGTTCCGCTATCCGCCGGTTTGTAACTCCTCGGTTCTGCACCGGATGAGCCCTGCAACCCCGCGAGAGCAAGCTCCCGCGGTTTAGGCTATTCCCCTTTCGCTCGCCGCTACTAGGGGAATCTCGGTTGATTTCTTTTCCTCCGGGTACTGAGATGTTTCACTTCCCCGGGTTGTCTCTAGCGGACTATCTCCCGGCCCTAAGGCCGGGCCTTCATCCGGAAGTCGCCGATCTTTCGACCGGCGGGGTTGCCCCATTCGGAAATCCTCGGATCAAAGCTTATTAGCAGCTCCCCGAGGCTTATCGCAGCTTGTCACGCCCTTCATCGACTTCTGGTGCCAAGGCATCCACCATATACACTTTGTAGCTTGACCATATTCTTCTATCGCACTTTCCCCCGGTCAAAAGGGAAAGTGTGTGTGAGACGCTTGGTTTTCTTTTTTCAGCCTCTCCGCTGCCGCGTCCGCGCCCCGCCAGGGGGACTTGCCGGAACCGGCGCTTGGAAGCCGACGACATTTTTCAAAGAACGAAAATCGTGCGCGTTTTCAAGGCCGCGCATGGACCCTAGCGGGATCGAACCGCTGACCTCCTGCTTGCAAAGCAGGCGCTCTCCCAACTGAGCTAAGGGCCCGTTAATTCATAGACGGCGAACAGGAAATCCCGCGCGCCTCGCAAACGCCGTCCAACAGGGCGTTCAACGCGTCGCAGGCCCGCCGCACCGCCTTCTTAACGTTCCCGGCTAAGCCGGGCGTGCGGGCCGCCTGCTCCCGCAAAATCTTTTTCTCGACGCACGCGTGCCAGACGTCCGCCTCTTGATGCACGCGGAAAAACTCCAGCGCCGCGGGGCTTTCCACCCCGTAAAAATTCTTCAGGCCCGCAATCTTGGTCTTGGCCACCGCCGGCTGCTGGGACTCGTAAGCGTAGAGCGCCGCCACGCCTTCCTGCCAGCGCCCGCTGCGGCACAGCGCTTCGAACTCGGATACGCAGGCCGCGGTCTTAGGTTCGGCCGCGGCTTTCGCCATCGCGCGGCGCGACACACCCAGGGCGCCCGCGAAGCGCAGCCAAAGCTCGGGGTGGTTGTCCGGCCCGGACTCTTCCTGCGTCAAATTTTCCAGAAGCGCCTGCCGCGCCTTCAGATCGGGGCAAGCCGAATGCACGGCGCTGACGAAGCGCGGGAAACGCGACTCCTGCTGGTAGTACTGCCGGGCGTAGTGCGCCAAGTCCGCGCGGGAAAGCTCGCCGCGCGCCCAGGCCTGGTAAAACGGGTGCGCGAGGAGGGACCGCTCGGCGACAATCGCCTCGATCTCGTCCCACCACGACGACGCTGTCTTGGAAGTTTTCATTTTGCTTTGCAATCGTTAACCGGTTCTGAACTTGGGCCCGGGAGGTTTCGAACCTCCGACCCCACGCTTATCAAGCGTGTGCTCTACCCCTGAGCTACGAGCCCGCCTTGCCAGCCAATAAGCGCTCCAAAGGCGCCCGGACATTGCGTCTTCCGGACCGAAGTTCGACTTTCACCCTGGAAGTGAGATCTAGGATGAATTAAAGGAGGTGATCCAGCCGCACGTTCCCGTACGGCTACCTTGTTACGACTTCACCCCAATCACCGATCACAATTTCATTGCCGCGAACGCGGCAATTTCGGTTGCAATAGGCTTTCGTGGTGTGACGGGCGGTGTGTACAAGGCCCGGGAACGTATTCACCGCAGCCTGCTGATCTGCGATTACTAGCGATTCCATCTTCACGCGGGCGAGTTGCAGCCCGCGATCTGAACTGAGGCGCGCTTTAGGGATTTGCTCCACCTTGCGGTCTTGCTTCCCTCTGTACGCGCCATTGTAGCACGTGTGTTGCCCTGGACATAAAGGCCATGAGGACTTGACGTCATCCCCACCTTCCTCCACGTTATCCGCGGCAGTCTCCCGAGAGTCCTCCCCTTGCGGGGTAGCAACACGGGATAGGGGTTGCGCTCGTTGCGGGACTTAACCCAACATCTCACGACACGAGCTGACGACAGCCATGCAGCACCTCGGCTGGCTCCCTTGCGGGTCGCCCAGACTTTCATCCGGACTACCACCAGTCGTTCGAGCCCAGGTAAGGTTCTTCGCGTAGCGTCGAATTGAACCACATGCTCCACCGCTTGTGCGGGCCCCCGTCAATTCCTTTGAGTTTTAACCTTGCGGCCGTACTCCCCAGGCGGCTCACTTAATGCGTTAGCTGCGGCACGGAAGGGGTCGATACCTCCCACGCCTAGTGAGCATCGTTTACAGCTAGGACTACCAGGGTATCTAATCCTGTTTGCTCCCCTAGCTTTCGAGTCTTAGCGTCAGTAAAGGGCCAGGTACCCGCTTTCGCCATCGGCGTTCCTCCCGATATCTACGCATTTCACCGCTACACCGGGAATTCCGATACCCCCTCCCCCACTCCAGGCGCCCAGTATCCATTGGCCGCTCTCAGTTGAGCCGAGAGATTTCACAACAGACTTAAGCACCCGCCTACACTCGCTTTACGCCTAGTGATTCCGAATAACGCTCGCCACCTATGTCTTACCGCGGCTGCTGGCACATAGTTAGCCGTGGCTTATTCGCATGGTACCGTCAAACCCTTGCGGGATTTCGTCCCATACAAAAGAGGTTTACATCCCGAAAGACTTCGTCCCTCACGCAGAGTTGCTGGATCAGGGTTTCCCCCATTGTCCAAAATTCCCCACTGCTGCCTCCCGTAGGAGTATGGCCCGTATCTCAGTGCCATCGTGCCCGACCGGCCTTTCAGCCCGGGTACCCGTCATAGCCTTGGTGGTCCGTTACACCGCCAACTAGCTGATGGGCCGCAAGCCCCTCCTTGAACGGCCCTTGCGGGCCTCTCATCCAGAAAAGATGCCTTTCCCGGATTATACGGCGTATTAGCCAACCTTTCGGCTGGTTGTTCGCCTTTCAAGGGCAGGTTGCTTACGTGTTACTCACTCGTCTGCCGCTAAGTTTGCGATAATCTGCAAACCTCGCTCGACTTGCATGTGTTATGCACTCTGCCAGCGTTAATTCTGAGCCAGGATCAAACTCTCCATTTAAAGGGGCTGGGCGTTTTCCGGAGGGCTAAGAACCCCCGTACTTCCGCTTTTCCCAAATGGAGAAGATCGCTCTTCTCACTTTTGTGCCGGACGCTCAAGGTCGAACGCCCGGCGCACACCGACTTAATTCCTTAGCGCTCCGTTCTGAAAAAAACCGAAGTTTTTCACAGCTCTGGAGCGCTTATTGGCTCGCAAAACAATTTTCAAAGAGCGAAAAGCCCCACCACCTCTTGCATGCTGCGCAAGAGGCAGCGGCTACTTTGTACGTCTTGTGGCCCGCGGGCTTTCGCCCCGAGCCCAAGAATGTTAACACAACTCCGCGCATATGTCAAGCGTTTTTTAGGAATTATTTTTTTCGACGAGAGCTCCACGGACGGGCGCGCAATAATTTCAGCGCGCCGCCGCAACGAGCGCGCTTTACTGGACGCGAACCGGGTGCCGCTCCCTACAAGACCTTATGTAGTTTTTTGCTTGACGCCGCGATAAAAATTCCCCCCTTGAAAATTCCGCGTTCCGGGGCTATACTCCTGCGCATCGGAAAGCGTTGACTTCTCGCATGGAGGACTATCGACGATGATCGCAAAACGTGCGCGCAAGCCTGCCCTGAAGAAAGCCGTCCGCAAAGCCGCCAAGCCCAAGACCCTCAAGACAAAGACCCTTTTGTTTAGGCCCACGGCCGGACCGTCGTTCGAGCCCGAATTTCAGCAGCCTGCCGGCCTCTCGCGGGGCGAATTGGCGTGGCTGAGCCTCACCCGCGCCGATCACGAGGACGACCGCTGGGGGCAGGTGGAGGAGCACCTGCTGGGCCAGGCCCAGGAAAAGGAGCATTCGCTCCGGCGTTGGAAGTACTTCGCCCGGTAAGCCGTCCGGGTGCTTGAGTTTTTCGACACGCACGCCCATCTGGGCGACGGCGTGTTCGAAACCGACCGGGAGACCGTGTTGGAGCGGGCGCGCGCCGCCGGCGTTATAAACATCGCCGAGATTGCAGACGCTCCCGCAGAGTGGCCGGGCGCCCTGGCGCTAAGCCGGGCCCGGCCACTCCATGTTCGGTGCGCCCTGGGCCTGCACCCGTACTACGCCAAGGAGTTCACGCCGCGGCTTTTGGACTCGCTCGCGGCCAAGGCCCGGTTGCCCGAGGTCGCGGCCGTGGGCGAAATCGGCTTGGATTACGTCAAGACCGACACGCCCAAGGAAGTCCAGTTCGTTGCTTTCCGCGCGCTCCTGGCGGCAAGCCTGTCCTGGGGCAAGCCCGCGGTCATCCATTGCCGCGGCGCCTACGAGGATCTGCGCGCGGTCGTGGGCGATCTCTGCCCCGCACCGCCCGCGGAGTTCCGTTTCTGGGGCGTGGTGCACTGTTTTTCCGGCGGGGAGGACGACGCGCTCTTCCTTATAGATCGCGGCTTCGCGCTGGGCGTGGACGGACCGGTGACCTATCCCAAGAATGACGGCCTACGCGCGGCCCTGCGCGCCGCGGGCTTGGAGCGCCTGGTGCTGGAAACCGACAGCCCGTATCTGCCGCCGCAGAGCTCCCGCGGCAAACGCAACGAGCCCGCGGCCATCCCCGAAATCGCGGCCAAGGTAGCGGAAGTGTTCGGGAAAAGCTTGGAGGACGTGGCGCGGGAGACCACGGCGAACGCCCGCTCGCTCTACCGGATTGCCGCGGCCACGACGGCCTAGGCCGGCCTAGCGGTCCGAGATAAAGACGTTCTTGACTTCGCTGTAGAGCTCGAGCGCCTTCATGCCCAGTTCCCGCCCCACGCCCGAGGACTTGCATCCCCCGAAGGGCGCCTCGATGTGCACGCTCGACGATGAGTTGACGCTCAAGACGCCGCTTTGCACCCGGCGCGCGAGGCGAATGGCGCGGCCCACGTCTCGGGTCCAAATCGAGCCCGACAAGCCGTACTCCGTGCCGTTGGCCAGGGCCACGGCCTCGTCCTCGGTCTTAAAAGGCGTGGCGCACAAGACCGGCCCGAAAATTTCCTCCTTGAACACGCGCATGCGCGGCTCCACGGCCGCGAACACCGCGGGCGTCACGAAAAATCCGCCGCCCAAGTCCGGCGCGTCGCCGCCGCAGACCAAGTCCGCGCCGTCCTCGGTTCCCGCCGCCACGTAGCCCAGCACGCGCTCTTTCTGTTTTTTTGAAATCAGCGGCCCCATCTCGGTCTTGGGGTTCTGTGGGTCGCCCACGCGCAATTTCTTGGCGCAGGCCGCGACCTTCTCCACGAAGCGCTCGTAGACCTTCTCCTGCACCAGGGCGCGCGAGCGAGCGCAGCAGTCCTGCCCGGCGTTGGAGAACACCGCGCCGGCCGCGTCCTGCGCGCAGCGGTCCAAGTCCGCGTCGGCGAAAATCAGGCTGGGCGATTTTCCCCCCAGCTCCAAGGACACGCGCTTTAAGCTTGGCGCGGCCAGGGCCATCAAATGCTTGCCCACGGCGGTCGAGCCCGTGAAGGAAACCTTGCGCACCTGCGGGTGCTTGACCAGGGGCTCGCCGGCCTCGGGGCCAAAGCCGGTCACCACGTTGACCACGCCGTCCGGAATTCCCGCTTTGGCGCAGAGTTGGGCCAGGCGCAAAGCGGTCAAGGGCGTTGCCTCCGCGGGCTTTAAAACCACCGCGTTGGCGCAGGCCAGGGCGGGAGCGATCTTCCACGACGCGATGACCACGGGATAGTTCCAGGGCACGATGAGCGCGCACACGCCCACCGGCTCTTTAAGCGTAAAATCCAGGCCCGAGGCGCTCACCGGGATGGTCTCGCCGAAAAATTTGGACACCGCGCCCGCGTAATACTCGAAGCAGCCGGCCGCGGCTTCCACTTCGCCCTTGGCCTCGCCGATGGGCTTGCCCGCATTCTGGGATTCGAGCCGGGCCAGGGCATCAAGGTCGGCGCGAATCAACCGCGCCACCTCGAAAAGCGCGCGGGCCCTTTGCCGCGGCGTGAACTTGGACCACGGCCCCTGCAGAGCTTGCTCGGCCGCTCGGACCGCCCGGTCCGCGTCTTCTTGGCCGCCGCGCGCGACCTGCGCCATGGTCTGCCCGGTCGCGGGGTTTGTGACCGGCATGGTCTGGCCCGTCGCGGCGGGAACTTCCCTGCCGCCGATCCAATGCCCGGCGCTCGAAATTTTCCCCGTGGTTTTTTTCTCAGCCTTGGCCGGAGGCATCAGAAATAGTTGGCGGTGATGCCGCCGTCGGCCACCAGGGCCGCGCCGTTGGTCCAGGAGGACTCATCCGAGGCCAAATAGAGCGCCAGGTTCACGATGTCCTCGGACTTTCCAAAGCGCCCCATGGGGATGCGGTTGATGCGCTTGGCCTTTTCCTTGGGCTCCTTCAAGAGCCAGTCCATCAAGAGCGGCGTCTCGATGGGGCCGGGACAAATGGCGTTTGAGCGCACGCCCTTGGGGCCGAACTGCACGGCCAAGGACTTGGTCAGCGCGATGACCGCGCCCTTGGAGGCGGTGTAGGCGTCCTGCGGAACGCTGCAGCCCACCAACGCCACGAAAGAGGCGACGTTGATGACCGCGCCGCCGCCGGCCTTGATGATTTCAGGGATGGCGTACTTGCACATCAGGTAGACGCCCTTGACGTTGACAGCGTAGACCTTGTCCCAAACCTTCTCGTCCGTGTCCACGACCGAGCGGTCGTCGTCCGGAAAAATCCCCGCGTTGTTGTAGAGCACGTGCACGGCGCCGAAGGATTTGACCGCGGCCGCGACCGCGCGGCGCACGTCGTCCTCCCTGGACACGTCCCCGGCCAGGACCGCGACGCTTCCGCCGCTTTTGCGGGCCAGCTCGGCGGTCTTCTCCAGGGCGTCTTTTTTCCAGTCGCAGGCGAAAACCTTGGCGCCCTCCGCGCAAAAGCGCAGGGCGGCGGCGCGTCCCATGCCCGAGCCCGCGCCGGTAATGAGGCAAACCTTCCCTTGCAGTCTGTTCATGGCCCCATCATATAAAAAATTTCAGCGGCCAAACGCCGGTTGCACAATCCAGCCCTTTTTGCGCGCCTTGGCGTCCAGCTTCTTATCGCCGTGGTCGATGAGCACGCGCACGCCCTTGCCGTAGCCGAGCAGGGCCGCGTCGTCGGAGGAAGCGCCCACCACCAGATCCGGAGCGCGCCCCAACGCCGCGACGACGGCCGCGGTCTTGGCCCCGCGCGCGGGCACGTCCCCGTCGATGTCGCCGGTCATGACGCCCTTGACCGCCTTGACGCGGATGCCCACCACCCGCGACGCGGGCACGCCGGCGGGCGCCGTCGCGGCTTCCAGCACGGGCTGGGGATCCTGGTCCACGACCCAGACGTCGAAGCCCGCCTGGAGCAGCGCCGCGACCAGGCCGCTGACCTCGGGCACCACGCGCAGGCCTTCCTCGACACGCGCCGGGCTTCGGTCCTCCGGGCCGGCGGCGAATATCCCCGCGCCCAGCGGGCGCTCAAGCTGCGCGTTGATAACCGTGGCGGCGTAATGCCGGGCCTCCTCGGGCGTGAACCCCGCGAAGAGTTGGGCCAAGAACGCGCGGCACGCGGACCAACTCTCGTCCTCGCACTGGTTCTGGTAGGACTGCACGAAATACTTGCGGAACTGCAGGTAGGCGGGCTCGTCCTCCCAGATGCTCTGCGGCAAAATGGAGAACTGCTGGTAGGCCGCGAATATTTTTTGCCGGCCGTAGGCCACGGGGATGATGCGCCAAAACTCCGGGGTGATTTTAAAGCGCGCGGACAAGACCATCTGGTCAAAGACTTCCGCGGCCGCGTCGTGGACGAAGAAGACGCCCTCCCAGGACAGGACCGCGACGGGAGGCTTCCGCGCGTCGTAGCCCTTGCTTGAAAATCCCTCCGCCGCGATGAGGCCGTCAATCGCCGTCCGCGCCGCGGGCGTCCACGCGCCCGGGCCCAGGACGTCTTTCGCGGACTCGGCCGAGACTTTTTCGGGCGACTGGGCCGCGTCGTTCTTCGCGCTTTTTTCGGCCACGGCCGATTTTTTCCCGTCGCCTTCGTGGTAGTGCGGGTTGCGCGGCGTGTAGTACGCGCAGGCGGCGGCGCCAAAAGTCGCGCATAACGCCGCCGCGCAAAAAATTCTCTTCATTTTTTCGACTCGGAAAAATTGTGAATAACGACTCAATGTTATAAAATATTTCCCTGTTGCCGGATCAAAAACAAAAAACGCAAGGGGTAATCATGGGCATGAAAAAGACGGATGTGTTGAAGGAACCCATCGTTCACTTCGACATAACGAAGCACAACGCCGTGGCGATGGTGGAGGCGATGTCCAAGATGGCTTTCTCGGCCAGGGACCTCGCCCGCGCCGCCGCCATTTACGATCAGATGCTCGCCGACAAGGACTGCGGCGTCATTCTCTGCCTGGCCGGTTCCTTGTTCTCCGCGGGCTTGAAAAAAATCGTCTTCGACTTGGTCTCCCACAACATGGTCGACGCCATCGTCTCGACCGGCGCCAACATCGTGGACCAGGACTTCTTCGAGGCCCTGGGCTTCAAGCACTATAAAGGAAGCAAGTGGGTGGACGACAAACAGATGCGCGCGCTGCGCGTGGACCGCATCTACGACACCTTCATCAACGAGGACGAGCTGGGCCTCTGCGACTCGACCATCTCTGAAATCGCCGGGACCTTGAAGCCCCGGCCCTATTCCTCCCGCGAGATCATCGAGGAGATGGGAAAATACCTGGTCAAGCGCTGCAAGGTCAAGGACTCCGTCGTCCTCGCGGCCTACCAGAAGAGCGTGCCCATCTTCGTGCCGGCCTTCTCCGACTGCTCGGCTGGCTTCGGCTTCCTGCACCACCAGTGGCACAACCCCGAGGAGCACGCCTCCATCGATTCGGCCAAGGACTTTCTGGAACTGGTCCGCGTCAAGCTCCAGGCCAAGGAGACCGGCCTTCTGATGATCGGCGGCGGCGTTCCCAAGAACTTCGCCCAGGACATCACCGTCGGCCCCGAGATGATCGGCCTTGAGACCACGATGCACAAGTACGCCGTGCAAATCACGGTAGCGGACGAACGCGACGGGGCGCTCTCCGGCTCCACGCTGCGCGAGGCCTGCTCCTGGGGCAAGGTGGACACTGTTTATGAGCAGATGGTCTACGCCGAGGCGACCATGGCGCTGCCGCTCTTGGCCTCCTACGCCTACCACAAGGGCTCGTGGAAGAACCGCGCGGCCCGCAAGTGGAGCGAATTCCTGAACGACGAGAAGTCGAAAATCCCAGCGCCGCTGCGCTAGACAAGCCTACCGGTTGGGCAATGGGCCCGGCTCGGCGCTGGAGCCGGGCCTTTCGCTTTTAACCGGCCGCGGGGGCTTGGGCCGGGTGCAGGGACGCCAAGTCGAGGTAGAGAAGCACGAAGACGGCGGCGGTCCAGATTTTAACCAGCGCCCCGGGAAGGGCGAGCACGAAGACGGCGGGGGTCAAGGCCCACGCCATCGCCGGCGCGGGAAGCGCGCGCAGGAAAAGAGCCAGGGGCACCGCCAGGACGATCTTGCCCAAAACAACGACGATAAAGCCCGCCAAGCCCGCGACCGCGGTGTTGCCGATGACTTTGCCCACGTGGGCGATCATGATCTCCTTGCTGCGCGAAAGCGCGTCCGCGCCGTGGCGGCCTTCCAAAAGAACCGCCAAGTGCGCGAGCATGTAGCGGATGGCCCAAAGGATGCCGGGAACAAGGAGCAGGAGGGCGCCCAGAATAATCCACCCCAGCACCTGGAGATCGACCAGGAGCAGCGGCACGATGACGGCCTGCGCCAGGCCCAGGGCCTGCCGCAGGTTCGCGGCCTGCCCCCGCGCGCGCTCCGCGAGCGCCAGAATCAGGGCGGCGTACCCGATGGAATCGGCGAGCGCGCCCAGCATGCCGCAGGCGATGAGGGCCGCGGCCGCGGCGTAGCGTCCGGCCTTGAGCGCCTGGGTCAGGGCTTGCTTGCCAATCGGGATGCCGCTGATGAGCGAGCCCGCGTGCACGAGCAGAATCTTGGCCGCGAGCGCCAATAAGACGATGCCGATGAAGGTCGGCGGCCGGCTTGCCGCCAACGAAAACGCGTCCGAGAGAAGCGCGCCCAGGCGGCGGGCCTGGCCCGCGACCGGCGCGGACCCGGCGGAACCGACCGGGATCGACCGCGGGCGCGGGGCCGCGAGCACGCCGGAAAACTCGGGCAGGCTTTTGGCCGGCACCCAAGCCTTCGCGCCCTCCGGGCAGACCTTGGTCTCCGGGTTGAATCCTTCCAGGCGCCAGAGCAGTTCCGGCTCGAAGGGCCCCATGGGTTTTTTCTCCGCGTCGTCGTAGACGTAGAATCTCATGCGCCCTCCTGAGCGGCGGCTTAGGCGATTTTAGCCCCGCACGACGGGCAAAAACGAGCGCCGGCTTCGGCCGGAACGCCGCATTTGGGGCAGATCGACTGAAGAGGTTTGCCGCAGGCGGAGCAAAAGCGCGCGCCAGCCGGGTTTTGCGCGCGGCACGCGGGACAAACGAGACCCGTCGGCGCCGGAGCGGGCTTGCCCGTCCCCGCCGCGGCCTGGCCCACGAGGCCCGACATCAAGTTGCCGATGCCCGCGCCCGCGCCCAAGCCCGCGCCCAGGCCCATGCCGATGCCGGCGCCGCCGCCCTCGTTGCCAGCGGCTTTTTCCAGCGTGTCGAAGGTGCGCTTGGTGTTATAGGCGTTTCCCAAAATGTCGAACTCGGCGCGGTCGGCCAGGGCTTTTTTGAGGCGCACGACCGTCTCGTCGTCCGTGGGCACATCGACCGAGTCCAAGAAGAAGTTGACCAGCCGCACGCCGTAAGCGGAAAAGTCCCCGGAGAGCTTCGCGCCCATGGCGGAAGACATTTCCTCCAGATGCGCGGAAATCTCCAGAACGTTTATCTTCTTGTTGACGATGGTTTCCGCGATGTAGTCCTTGGCCCGGGCCAGGAGCGCGCCACGGAAATAATCCTCCAAGCCGTCCAAGGTGAACTCGGGGAGCGTTGCGGAGAACTGGGTCACGAAGGCGCGCGAGTCCGCGACCTGCACGCCGAACTGCCCGAAGGCGCGCACCGGCAAGAACACGTTGAACTTGGGATCCTCGATGGGAATGGGGGTCTTGGTCCCCCACTTGACGTCTAGGTGCGTGGCCTTGTTGACGAAGTAAATCTCCGCGGCAAACGGCGTGTTCCCGCCGAAAGGCGCCTCGATGAGTCCGCGCAAGAAGGGGATGTTGGCGGTCTTAAGCGTATGCGTGCCGGGGCCCAGGACGTCCTGGGCCTGGCCGCCCTTGAAGAACACCGCCTCCTGGGCCTGGTTGACGATGACCTGCGTGCCCCAGCTTAAATCCTGCGTGGGGAACTTCCAGACTAAAATATTCGCCGACCCGTCGTACTTGACGCGATCAATCGTAGCCATTAAAGGTTTCCTCCCGGAAAACAAAGCGCTTTTTACTGTAGCCCCGTTGCCGCTCGCCTGTCAAGCCCGCCAAACGCCTACCGCGCGCGGCTCTTTAAGGCTGCTTGGTAGGCGGTGGACGCCGCCGAAACGGAAGCGAACACGGCGACGGACGCCGCCGCGGGGCCGCTCGTTAAAGAAGCGGCGCCCAAGAGCGGGCAATGCCGGCGCAAAAACAGCGCCAGGGCGGCGGCGGCTGGGAAATTAAAGGACGGGTTGCCGTTTTTGTCGTTGGTGAAGATGTCCGCGTTGGAAACCGGACAGGAATTTCCGGCCGCGTCATGAAAAACGGAGGTCCGCTCCGGGTGGGCGAAGGACGCGCTGCCGGTCTGCCAGCCGGCATCCAGCCACACGCCACCCGCGCGGGAAATCTCCACGCCGCCGTTGTTGTTCATGGAGACCATGGGATCCTCCGTATAGGAAACGCCCGGGACGGATTCCAGGCGCGCGGTCTTTGGGGAGAAGAAAAAGGCCTGGCCCGAGGGGGCGTCCACTTCCAGCCGGCCATCGTCAAGGAAGCGGTAGGACGCGGACTTTCGGCGCGGAAAGAAAAAATAGCTGCGCGCGCCGGTGGAGGTGTCCTCCGGCCCGGCGATGGAGTCAAAGACCATGAAGAGCCCGCTGCCGTCCAGGAGATACTGCCGGAAGACCAGGCCCGCGGGGTCGGCCGGGGCGATTAAAATCGCGCAGCCCTCAGTCCCGGAGTCCAGCGTCTGAACCTGGATGGCGCCGCGCGCCACGCTCGATGGGACGCAGGCCGCCCGCGTCGCCGCCGGAAGCGCCGCCAAGGCTCCGGCCAGGAAAAAAATCACGGACGAAGATTTTATTTTCACGCGCTAAAAGTCTACCAAAATGCCGCGGCGTGGTTCCGGCCTAAAGACCGGCGGAGGCCAGGGCCGCCTTCGACTCCCGGTAGAGCGCTAGGCGCTCGGCGCGGAAAATCAGGCGCAGGTCCGCGCGGGAAAATCCGTAGCGGGCGCCGAATTGGTTTAGGAGCTTGGCCTCGGGGCGGGTGACCGGGCCCTCGGCCAAAATGGCGCGCGCGAGGCCGCGCAGGCAGGCGCGCGCCTCGTCCTTGTTCTTGGGCACGGGCAGCCGCACCTGTCCGCTTCGCGCCGCGACCAGGAGCGCGGGAATTTTATTGGGCGCGATGCCGTAGCGCTTGGCCAGCGCCGCCATCATGCCCTCGGTCGCGGGACTGGTCTTGCCGTCGGCCGCGACCACCAGCGCCACCACGGTCAGGGCCTCGGCGGGCGAGAGGTTTTCGGCCCAGGCATCGGCCGAGAGCGCCGCGGGCGCGTCCAGCGTGTGGGCGGGCGGCGTCCACAAGGCGATGGGCTCGATGTCCTCCACCACCCACTGCCGGCCGCCGTCGTTAAACGGCGTGCCGCAGTACTCGCAGCGGGCCTGGTCTCTCTGGGTCTGGGGCGCGCCGCAGTTGGGGCAGCGCGCGGAGCAGAGCCCCGAGCGCGCCTCGCTCAAGGTCCCGTGCTTGCGCTTTAAAATGAACACGTGCTGGCGCAGGACGTTCTCGCGCAAGGACGCCTTGTCCTCGCGGCCGGCCCATAAATCGGCCGACCACTTAATCTGGACGTGGGCCTTGTCGAACGCGGCGCCGGGCTCGACGCATTTGACCTCGACGGCGCCCACCGCCGCCTCGCGGTAGCTCTCGTTTTTGGCGGAGAGATCCGCGCGCAGGGTTTCCAAGAACTCGGGGGAAGCCACGGCCGTGGCCGCATCGGGCTTGCCCTCGAAAAACGCCATCTGCCAGCGCCAGAAGGCCACCGAGGCCCGGTCTTCCAAAAATTGCGCGTTCAAGGCCGGGTCCTGCGCGGCCAGGTCCGAAAATCCCGGAATGTCCCCCTCGCCGCCGCGCGGGGACCACTCGCACTCCTGCGTGATTTCGCACAGGACCCAGTCGTATTCTCCGGAGTTGACCCAGGACTTGCAGCTCGCGCACTGCCCCGCGTCGGCCAAAGACAGGGGCGCGCCACAGTTGGGGCAACAGCCCTCGATGAGGCCCGCGCCGCCAAGCGTCTTGGCGCCCGGGCGGCGCAAAAAGGTCCAGATTTCGGAGAACTCCCGGGCGGAGGAATAGCCCGAAAGCCGGCGCCCGTCGCTCAAAGAAACCGTTTCGTCCGCGGCCGAGGCCAAAAGGCGCACGTGCAGCGCATCAAAGCAGCGGTCGGACTCCATCTCCAAAATATCTGCGCCCAGCACCTGGACCTGGCTCATGTCGTTGCGTTCCCCCAGGGCCTTTTGCATCTCGATTTGGATGAGGAAGCGCTCCATCACGCCGTCGGAAATAAAGGCCCGGGCCGGCGCGAGGTCCTGCCGGCTCCAGGCCGACTGGATTTTCAAGAACGCGTCCTGCGCCCGCTTCAAGAACGCCTCCGCGTCGAACTGGGGGTCGCGCGCCTTTAACGCCGAGAGGCTCTGCTCCAGGCCTTGCCGGTCCTGGCAGTCCCCGCCCTGCGCGATGGTCCGGTGAATTTGCCCGGTCGTGGCCAGCACCGGGTCGGCTTGACCGTAAATCTGCCAGGCGACGTAGCCGATGACCAGCGTCACGGGCAGGCCGATGACGGGGTCCTGCGCGACGAAGGCCAGCCACCAGTACAGAAGAATGCCAAGGCCGCCCCCGCCGCCGCCGGAAAATCCCGCGCCCCCGCTGGAAAAGCCGCCGCCACCAAAGCCTCCGGAGTAACCGCCGCCTCCGCCTGCGCGCGCGAAGGCCTGGGCCGCGTCAAGAAGAAGGATGAAGAAGGAAACGGAAAGAACGGACGGCAGCGGCAAACGGCCCGGGGAAAATCCGTTCTTCGTTCTCAAATGCCGAAGTTAAGCCCCGCGCCGATGCCCACGAAGTTCTGGTCCTGCCCGCCGACCTGGGTGTAGCGCTCGTAGAAGGCGTGCACGTTGAGCATGAGGAGGTTGACCGCGCCGCCGACCACGTAGGCGCCCGAGGCGCCCACGCCGTTCTTGAAGGTGGTGTGCGTGTAGGAAATATACGGCGTGACCAGGGGCAGCATGCCCATGGCGAGCTTCAGGCTCACCGAGGTGTCCGGGAAGCCTTGCACCACCGCGTTGACGCCCTGGATGATCTGGGCCTGATCGGCCGCGGAGCCGGCGATGCTGCCGTTGTAGACCGACTTGGTGATGTCCAGGGTCAGGATGTTGTCCAAAATGGCCGCGCCGGCCGAGCCGCGCAGGTTGGTCTGCCCGATGCGCGAGAGGCCCGCGCCGGACAAATTCGCGTTGGTCTCGTCGTAGTGCATGACCCCGGCGCCCAAGTCCACGCCGGCCAGCCCTTCGGGGGCCGAGCTCATGTTGGTCAGGCCCGCCGCGCCCTGGGCCTGGTACTGACGCAGGCGCGAGACCTTGCCCGTTCCCGGGCCAAAGCTGATGGTGCCGTCCACACCGTAGAAGTTCTGCTTGAAGCTAGAGGTCTGGCCGGAAACGCCCGGGGTCGCCCCGCCGGTCAGGCCCACGCCCCAAAGGCCGGTGTCGTAAGCCGCGCGCAGGGAGTAGGTCTTGTAGGTCTGCCCGCCGCTCAAGTCGGAGTGGTACTCCGAGAAGGCCGGCATGAGGTGGAAGGCCGCGCCCACGTCCACGGAGGCGTCGGTGCCTTCGTAGCCGTGCGAGCCGGAAAGCTGGGTGAGGGACGGCTGGATGAAGAAGGCGCGCGCGGACGACGGCGCCAGCGCGGCCGCGGCCAGGACGGCGGACGCCAGAGCGGAAAATTTTTTCATGTCGGTTTTATCTCCTTGGTTTTCTCGCCGCCCGAGCCCTCCCCCGCTTGCCGGGGGAGGGCCGGGTGAGAACGCGGGCTTTAAGCCTTGGGAGTCTGCCCTTCGGTCGGGAAGGAATTGGTCTTCCACTCGGCGATGCCGCCGGAAAGCTCCTGCACGTTGAAGCCCTTCTGGGCCAGCGCGAGCGCGGCCTTGGGGGCCAGAGCGCAGGTGATGGTCCAGCAGTAGGTCACCAGGGTCTTGTTCTTAGGCAGCGTCGCGAAGTGCTTCTGGAGCTCGGTGAGCGGGACGTTCTTGGCGCCCGCGATGTGCTCGGCAGCGTAGGACTGCGGATCGCGCACATCGAGGATGACGACCTTGCCATCGTCCCAATCCTTCTTCAGCTGGTGGGGGGTGGTCTCGTAGGCGAGCTTGGCGGAAAAATAGGCGGCGGCCTGGATCGGCGTGGGGGTGTAGGTCGCGGTCTTCGGGGTCGTAGGGGTCTTGGTTGGATGCTTTCGGGTCGTAGTCGCGGGCATGGGCTTTTCTCCTTGTTCCGAGATCGGAACGGGCGGCGTCCCGTCGACCCATTATACCATGAAACGGCCGCGGCGGCAGGCTGCTGCTGGCTTGCCCGGCGCGCAAAGAGGTATGATCAAAACCGGCCCTAAAAAATCTTACGGCCCGGAGGACGATTCAATGGAAAGAACCGCAGAAAAAACGACCGCGAAGTACGCGCTTCCCAAGCTCCCCTACGCTCTGGACGCCTTGGCGCCGGAGCTTTCCAAGGAGTGCCTAGAGTACCACTACGGCAAGCACCACCAAGCCTATTGCGACAACTTGAACAAGCTCATCGCCGGAACCTCGTGGGCGACCACGCCCCTGGAGGATACTATAAGGAAGGCGGACGGCGGCATCTTCAACAACGCGGCCCAGTTCTGGAACCACAGCGTCTATTGGGAAAGCCTCGCGCCCAAAAAAGCCAAGGCCCCCATGGGCGATTTGCTCCAGGCCCTCGGCAAGCATTTCGGCTCCTTCGATAAGTTCAAGGAAGCCTTCACCAAGTCCGCCACCACGCTCTTCGGCTCGGGCTGGACTTGGCTGGTCAAGAAACAGGACGGCTCCTTGGCCATCCGCAACACGCCCAACGCGGACGACCCGCTCAAGTACGGCGAGAAGACGCTTCTGGCCTGCGACGTGTGGGAGCACGCCTACTACATCGACTACCGCAACTCCCGGGCCAAGTACATGGACGCCTACTGGGCGCTGGTCAACTGGGACTTCGCGGCGAAGAACCTCGCGGCCAAGTAGCTTAAAGCCCTTGTTCGACCCCAATTCGGCGTCGACGCCGGACTCCGGGGTGTTCGGCCTTCCTTGTACAGAGAAGGACGCGGCCCTGGTCTACGTCCCGGTCCCCTGGGAGGCCACGGTCTCCTACGGCGGCGGGACGGCCGCGGCCCCGGCCGCGGTGCTGCGCGCCAGCCGCCAAGTGGACCTCTTCGACGGCGACGTGGAGAAGCCATATGCGGCGGGGCTTTTTCTGCGGCGAGAGGATCTAAAAATCCGCGCCCTCAACGCCCGGGCCCGCGCGGCCGCGCGCAAAATCATCGCGGCGGGCGGCGCCCTGGGGAAGAAATCCCTGCGAAAGCCCGCGGCGCTGGTCAACGCTCTGGGCGCGGAATTAAACGCCCGCGTGAAAAAATCCGTCTCGAACGTTCTGGCCGCGGGGAAAATCCCCGCGCTGCTGGGCGGCGACCACTCGGTTCCCTACGGCGCTTTCGCGGCCGCGGCGGAAAAATGCGGCGAGTTCGGTCTGCTGCATTTTGACGCGCACCACGACATGAGAAAGGACTACGAGGGCTTTCGCTGGTCGCACGCCTCCATCATGAGAAACGCCCTGGACGGCATCCCGGAAATCTCCAAAATCGTCCAGGTCGGCATCCGGGATTTCTGCGAGGAGGAGGCGGACTACGCCGCGGATATGGGCCCGCGCGCGGCGGTTTTCTACGACGAAGCCGTGCGCCGCCGCCTGTTCGCGGGCGAGCCCTGGAACGAAATCGTCCGCGACATCGTCGCGAGCCTGCCCCAAAAAGTCTGGATCACCTTCGACGTCGACGGCCTCGACCCGGCCTTGTGCCCGCACACCGGCACGCCTGTGCCCGGCGGGCTCTCTTTTTCGGAGGCCAACCGCGTCCTACGCGAGGTGGCGGTCTCGGGGCGGGAGATTCTGGGCTTCGACCTAGTGGAGGTCTCTCTCCCGCCGCGCGGGCAGGGCGAGTGGGACGCCAACGTGGGCGCGCGGCTGCTCTACAAGCTCACGGCCTGGACGCTGGCCAGCCGCGGCTTGGCGAAAATTCGCTAAGCCCGCCCGCGGCCGAGACAACGGCGGGAGCCCCGGCGGACGCGACGGCCGGCGCCTGATCGGCGCCGACGGGAGACACGGACCAGCGTTCGTGCCGCAGATCCAGGTACCAGTTTAGGCGGGTGATGAAGTTGCTGCCGAGGATGACGTTGACGCCGCGGTATTGCAGAATGCCGGAGAGGTGGCGCAAATCCATCCCGATGGCGTAACCGTCCAGGTGGCATCCCCCAATTGAGACGCCGCCTTTGATGCGGTAGATCGTCGTTTTCTCGATGACGCCGGCGGCGTCGCTGGTCCCGGTGAATCCCGCCGGAGCGAACTCGTCCTGGTGTTTTTTGATGTATTTCAAGTCCACCGCGGTCAAGGACGTGCCCGTGTCCCACAGCGCCGGAATGTTCTTTCCCCCCAAGCTAACGGAAATGATGACGTGCCCGGTAGGAGTTCGGGAGATGCGCTCGCCCGGCGCGGAAAAAGACGGCGGCTGGTTCGCCACGAGGACGGGGGCCGCGCCGAAATCAAACTCCAGGCTGTCCTTCGAATAAAGCGCGTCGATGCCGAGGTAGCCTTCCGCTCCGTAGAGAAACGGGCTGCCCGGGGCCGCCTTCGGCTCACGGACGCGGAAAATCTGCGGCGCGCCGAAATCGATGGTCCCCGCGCGCAAACCGCGCGTTTGGACCAACTCCGTGTCGACATGTTTTCCTGAGGCGCCCTCCATCGCGGCGCCGTTTACTCGTTCAAGGCCCATGGAAAAAGCGTCGTCCTTGACGAAGGTCGTGGCATCGCCCGTGTCCAGCACGCAGCGGGATTTATGGTCATCGAAGTCGCAGGGAATCAGCAGAAGCGCGGAGGCCATATCCGGCGGTCCCATGGAGCCGCCCGATGTTTTCTGCACGGTCAAAGGAGCGCTCTCGCGTCGGGAAGACTTTTTTCCCCACCAAGACGCCAGCGGACGCGTCTCGGGGCGCCACGCGGCAGCCGATTTTTGGATGGCGCCAAGACTCGCCGCGAAGCTTGCGTCGCTCATCGCGTCGAAACCGCCCCCGCGGGCGGGCGGCGCGAAGACCGCCCCCGCCGTCAAAACCGCCGCTAAAAGCCCGGAGACAAGCCGTGTTTTTTCCATGCGCCTAGTATGGCGGGAAAGCCGGGTCCTGTCGCGTGTCCAAGGGCCTAGGCTCTGGAGGGAAGAAGGGCCCAGAGCCCCGCGTCCCTAGATTCTCTCGAAGTTCCGCTCGCGTTCCCAGTTGGTGACGCCGCGGTCGAAGGCGGCCTGCTCGGCGCGCGCCGTGCGCAGATAGTGCTCGAAAACCTCGTCGCCGAAAATCTCCCGCGCGGCCTTGGAGGCCTCCAAGAGCCGGATGGCTTTATATAAGGACTTGGGCACCGCGGGAACGGCCGCGGACTCGTAGGCGTTGCCCCGGAACTCGGCGGACGGCTCGATTTTCTTCTTGATGCCGTGAAGCCCCGCGCCGATGGCGGCGGCGAAGGCCAAGTAAGGGTTGGCGTCCGCGCCGGGAATGCGGTTCTCGATGCGCAGGGAATTTTTCTCCCCCACCACGCGGAAGCCGCAGGTGCGGTTGTCCCGCGCCCACGCCACCGCGGTCGGCGCGAAGGTCGCGGACTGATAGCGCTTGTAGGAGTTGACGGTGGGCGCGTAGAAATAGGCCAGCTCCTTGGCCAGCGCCATTTGCCCGCCGAGAAAGTGCCGGAACAAACGGCTGGGCTTCCCCCCCTCCCAGAAAAGATTCTTCCTGCCGGCCGCGTCCCAAAGACTCGCGTGGATGTGGCAGCTCGACCCCGCCAGGCGCGCGTCGAACTTGGCCATGAAGGTGAGGCTCACGCCCTTGGCCATGGCGATTTCCTTGGCGCCATGCTTGTAGATCACGTGGCGATCGGCCATCTCAAGAGCCGGCGCGTAGTCAAGGTTGATTTCGTGCTGGCCCGGGCCCCACTCGCCCTTGGAGGTCTCAACGGGAATTCCGGATTTCTCCATCAAATTGCGTATTTCTCCGATGACGAACTCTTCCTTGGCGCCCTGCAGGATGTGGTAGTCCTCGCTGTAGGCGCCGAAGTGCTCAAGGGCCTGGTAGCCCTTGGCCTTGGCGGACTCGTAGGTTTCGCGGAACAAGTAGAACTCCAGCTCCGAGGCCATCTTCAGGGAAAAACCCGCGGCGCGGGCCCGCGCGATTTGATCTTTTAAGATTTGCCGGGGCGAAACGGCCACGGGGCGGCCCGTCTCGTCGGCGACGTCGCAGACCACCAGCGCCGTGCCCGGGCTCCAGGCCAGCGGCCGCAGCGTGGAAAAATCGGGAATGAGCGCGACATCCTGGTAGCCTTTCTCCCAGCTGGTGAGCGCGTAGCCGGGCACCGGGTCCATCTCCATGTCCGCGGTAAGCAGGTACGCGCAGGCGTGCGTGCCGTGGCTCCGGCAGACGTCAAGGAAGTGGCGGGCCGTGGCGCGCTTGCCCATCCAGCGGCCCTGCATGTCCGGGAAAACCGTGGCCACCGTGTGGATTTTTCCGGCGCGAACCGCGCGCGCGAGTTCGTTCACCGTCCAGGTTCCCCCCGCCATAGCCTGATTGTATCTAAACCGCCGCCCGGTTTCAAGATACAATTAAATATGATAATAAAAGATAATAAAAATATATTAATAGATAATATATAATAATAAATAGCACATATTGCTGGAAAAGGGCGCCCACTTGACAGGATTGCGGGCGTTTTATATACTTAACACGGCGCCAAAAACAAAAGTTTCCACGTGAAAACCTCTAAACAGACCAATCATGGCTGAAATCATCGCCATTACCAACCAAAAAGGGGGGGTGGGAAAAACAACCACCGCCGTAAACCTCGCCGCCGGGCTAGCTCTTTGCGGGAAGAAGACGCTGCTCATCGATCTCGACCCCCAGGGGAACGCCAGCTCCGGGGTCGGATTTAATAAAAAAGAGTATAGCCCAAGCATCTATCACGTGCTGTTAGAATTGCTGCCCCTAGAAAAAACTATCAAAGAAACAAGCGTTAAAAACCTGTTTTTAGCCGGCGCGGGGACCGAGCTTATCGGCGCGGAAATCGAATTAACCCCGGTGGCGGGGCGTGAAAATCGTCTTAAAGGCGCGCTAAGAAACTTCATCTCAGATTTTGATTATATCCTCATCGATTGTCCGCCATCCTTGGGCCTGCTCACAATCAACGCCCTAACCGCCGCCAACCGCCTGCTTTTGCCTATTCAAGCCGAATATTATGCCCTTGAAGGCCTAGCCCAATTCATCGAAACTTTCAGCCACGTCCGCGCCGCCATCAACCCGGCGCTTAAGCTGGAGGGGGGAATCATCACCATGTTCGACGCGCGCATGATTCTTTCCAACCAGGTTAAAGATGAAATCTCTAAATTTTTCGGTCCGAACATTTTTAACACGGTCATTCCGCGCAGCATCCGGCTCGCGGAGGCGCCTGGTTTCGGCCAGCCTATTTTCCAGTATGACGCTAAATCGAAGGGAGCGGAGGCTTATCTCGCGCTGGCCAAGGAACTTATCGGCCGCTGTGAGCAGCCGCCCACGCCCGCCCCGCAAGCGCAGGAAACAGGAGTGCCCTCATGAGAAAAGCCCTTGGCCGCGGTCTTGATGCCTTGATTCCACAAGCCACACCGATAACGGAAGCAAGGCGGGGAGAGGCAGTTGCTTCCCAGAAAATTCTTATTTCGAAAATTAGGCCAAACCGCCTCCAACCGCGCAAGTTCTTCGACTCGGAAAAACTACAGGAACTCGCCGCCTCCATCCACGAGCATGGTATTGCGCAGCCCATCCTGGTCTCTTACGACGAACTGAGCGAGACCTATGAGCTTATCGCCGGCGAGCGCCGGCTCCGCGCCGCCGAGCTGGCCGGCTTGAGTGAAATTGAGATTATCGTTAAAAATCCGGTCTCGGATAAGGACCGGCTGGCCCTGGCTATCACCGAGAACATCCAACGCGAGGACTTGAACCCCGTTGAGACCGCGCAAAGTTACCTTAAGATGATCAAAGATTTCGGTTTCTCCCAGGCCGACCTCACCAAAATTCTAGGCAAATCCAAGTCCGCCGTTTCCAACACCCTGCGCCTGCTGGATCTTCCCGACGACATTCAGCGGGCCTTGGCCGAGGGAAAAATCACGGAAGGCCACGCGCGCGCGCTGCTCGCCATCGAGAACGAGGCCGAGCGCCGCCGCGCCTTCTCGGAAATGCTCGAGCAAAAACTTTCCGTGCGCGCGGTCGAGGCCCTGGCCCGAAAGATTAAGGAAGCGCCCGCGCCGGCCCGCGCGGAAAAACCCGCGGACATCCGCGCGTTGGAAAACTCGCTGCAGGAGCAACTCGGCACCAAAGTCGAAATCCGCACCAACATCCAACAGAACAGGGGCCGCGTCAGCATTCATTTTTATTCCTTGGAAGATTTCGACCGCATATTAAAAATCATTAAAAAATAATGATTTTTTTGGTATTTTTGCTCTGGCTTGCGCCCGCGGCTCATGCCCAAGAAAATCCGCCCGCCATTTCCACCGACGCCGTCTTGCCCGCCTACCTGGCCCTTGAGCCGGACATTCGCGCCTTCAACCTCTTCGCGGACGGCGGGCCCGACTCCAACTGGTATGTGGGCTTCAACAACGCCTGGATCGTGAAGCTCCCCACCGCGCCCGCCGGGCAGTTCTCGCGCGCCTACATAGGAGCCCAGCTGGGCAGAGCCAAAACCCAGCCGGACCCCGACGCACCCTGGCGCCGCGACGTGGTCGACGGTCAAATTTACATGGCCCTCTCGCCCGCGCCCGCGTTCTCGCCGGAGCGGAGCTATTTCCTGGCGCAGACCGAGGACATCCCGCGCGAGGCCGACCCGCGGTCGAACGTTTCCAACGTGGGCGCGTCGCGCTGGTTCTGGGCCGAGGTGCCGCTCGGCCAGGTTGATTTCTCCGGTCCCAACTACCTCATCATCTGGTCGCCGAGCCCGAACCTGAACGCCTCGACCAACGCTCCCATTTTGGCGGCGTCCGACAAGCCCTCGTTTTTCTGCGATCCTGCCGGCTGCGCATGGAACAACAACTCGATTCAGGGCGCGCCGCCGCGCCAGCAGGACGGCGCGCTGCAGACCCCCCTGAGCAACCTTATGCCCGCGTTGGCCCTGGAGCTGGTCCCGGCGGGGGCGCACCCGCCCGTCAAGGTCTTCGATCTTTCGGTCCTGCCCAGCGGCTCCGGCGCGCTGGTCCGCTTCTCGGTCTCGGGGCGGGATATTTCTCGGGCTTGGCTGGAAATTTCCCAAGACGATCTCGACTGGCAGCGCGTGGGGCCGTTTTTGGAAAATCCGCCGTTTTTTTTCACGCTCGGCGCGACCCTGGCCCCGAAATCGGGCCAATACCTGCGCGCCGCCGCCCAGGATATCGAGGGGGACGAGGGCCGCAGCGCCGCCTATGCCGCGCCCTAAAAAAGCGGCGGGCCTCGCGGTCGGCGTGGTAGGCGCCAGCGGCATGGTGGGCCGCGAGATACTAAACGTCCTGGCTAAAAGCCGTTTTCCGGTGGGGCGGCTGGCCGTTTTCTCCTCGGGTAAAAAGGCCCGCAGCGTCTTGTTCCGCGGCCGCCGCCTGCCGCTTTCGGCGCCGAGCCTCTCGGCCCTGCGCGCCTGTCGCTTGGTGTTCTTCGTGAGCTCGGACGAGGTTTCCCGGCGCTGGGCGCCGGCGCTGGCCCAGGCCGGCGTCTGGGTCATCGATGACAGCTCTGCCTTCCGGTTAGACGCGCGTGTGCCGCTCGTCATCCCGGAAATCAACGCCGACGCGCTCTCGCCCGCGCAGCGGCTTATCGCCGGCCCCAACTGCACCATGTCCGGCTTGGGCTTGGCCGCCGCGGCCCTGCACCGCGCCGCGGGCATCTTGGAAATCCGGGCCGCGTCCTATCAGTCCGTCTCGGGCGCGGGCTTGGCCGCCTTGGAGGAATTTTTGTCCCAAGCGCGGGCCGTCTCGGGGCGGCTCAACGCGCGGCGCGCGGATCTCTTCGGGAAAAAGCTGCGCGCCCTGCGGCACAAGGCGTTGCCCCGCGCCATCGCCTACAATGTCGTCCCGCAGGTGGGGAGTTTCGCCGCGGACGGATCCTCGGGCGAGGAAAATAAGGTCGCGGCCGAGTTGCGCAAGGTGCTCCGCGCGCCCAAGATCGCGGTCAGCGTGACGGCCGTGCGCGTGCCCACTCTGCGCGGCCACGCCTTGGCCGCTTGGCTACGCCTTAAAAAACCTCTGTCCCCGGCCCAGGCGCGCGCCGTCCTAAAAAAAGCGCCCGGCGTGGTTTTGATGGACGCCCCGGACTACCCGACGCCCGCGGAAATCGCCGGACGCACGGAAGCTTTCGTGGGGCGGCTGCGGCGCGGCGCGCGGCAAGACGAGCTGGCGCTATGGGTGGTTTCCGACAATCTGCTCAAGGGCGCGGCGTCCAATTCGCTGCAAATCGCCCAAGAGCTTCTGCGCCGCGGCTGGCTTTAGGCCGCCCCGATCCGAGCGCGGCGGCGCGCTCGGATTACCGCGCCCTGGCCTTTTCGAGGCTTTTCTCGAGCGCCTGCGTCTGGGCGTTGGCGTTTTGCGCCGCTGCTTGGGCGCCTTGCGCGGCCTCCTGCGCGCCCTGCGCGTCGCCCTTCAAGCCCTGGACGTAGGCCGTGGCCGCCTTCTGCACTTGGTCCACCTGCTTGATGTGCGTGTAGACAAACCACGCTCCGACCGCGACGACCGCCAAAAGCACGAGAGTCTTCATGTCCGCCTCCTTAATCAAGCTTTAGTTCAGGATAAAACGTCGGCGCCGAAAAAAGGAACCAGGGCATTGGGGACGCGCACGCGGCCGTCCTTGTCCTGGAAGTTCTCCAGAATCGCGGCGAAAAGCCGCCCGACCGCCACGCCGCTGCCGTTTAACGTGTGTACGAACTGGGGCGCGGCCTGCGGCGCGGACCGAAAGCGCGCGTTCATGCGCCGGGCCTGAAAGTCGCCGCAATCGGAGCACGAGGAAATCTCCCGGTAGCGGCTTTCGGAGGGCATCCACACCTCCAAATCGTAGGTCTTGCGGCTGGAAAAGCCCATGTCGCCGGTGCACAGATGGATGACGCGGTGGGGGATTTCCAAGGCGGTCAGCGCGGCCTCGGCGTCCGCGGTCAGGCACTCCAAGGCCGCCAATGACTCCTCGGGCTTGGTGATCCAGACCAGCTCGACCTTGTCGAACTGGTGGTTGCGGATAAGTCCCCGCACGTCCTTGCCGTAGGAGCCGGCCTCCTGCCTGAAGCACGGCGTGTAGGCGGCCATCTTCAGCGGAAGTTTTTCGGCCGGCAGGATTTCGCCGCGCACCAAATTGGTCAGCGGCACCTCGGCGGTGGGGATGAGGTAGAGCGGCCGGCTTTGCTCGCCACCATCCTCCGTGGTTTTGTAGAGATCCGCCTCGAATTTAGGCAACTGTCCGGTGCCTTCCATCACTTCGGGAAGAACCAGATACGGCGGAAGAATTTCCTCGTACCCCGCCTTGGCGTGCAAATCGAGCAGAAAAGCGGTAATCGCGCGCATGAACCGGGCGCCGGCGCCGCGCCAGAGCGCGAAGCGCGCGCCCGAAAGCTTGGCCGCGGCCGCGAAATCCAGGAGCCCCAGCTTCTCGCCCAGCGCCTGGTGATCCAGCGGCTTAAAATCGAATTTTTCCGGCGCGCGGCCGACGCGCACTACCGGGTTGTCCGCTTCGCTCTTGCCGATGGGCACGCTCTCGTGCGGCAAATTGGGCATTTCGAGCGCGGCGCGACGCAGCGCGGCCGAGACCTGCTCCGCGTCGCCTGGCCCGCCGCCAACGACGGCGGCCTTGAGTTTGGCCACCTCGGCCATGAGCGCTGCGGCCGCGGCTTCATCCTTGGCGGCCTTGGCCTTGCCGATGTCCTTGGAGAGCGCGTTGATTTTCGCGCGGCCATCCTCCACCAGCTTTAAAATCTCCCGGTTCTTGACGTCCAGGCGCAGCCACACCTCAAGCGCGGGCAGCGCGGCGCCGCCGCGGTTCTTGAGGCCCGCGCGCACGGCCTCGGGGTTCTTGCGCAAAAGCGCCGGGTCGATCATGGGGCGAAGGCGATGCCGCCGCCGACGGTCTGCAGGGGACGCGGATCGCCCGACCGGGGCTCCAGCATCGCCTCGAAGCGCAGGCGCACGGCCGTAAAGCCCGCGGCGTCAAGACGCGCCAAGGTCTGGCGCAAAATCTCCGGATCCAAAGCGACGCCCTTGGATTCGCCCGGCAAAAGCCTCGGGATGCGCCACTCGTCCATCATGAAGGGGACGGCCCAGGCCGCTTTCTTCGCGTCGGACTTGGGCGCCACTTCGAGCGCGAAGTCGTAGCGAATGAGAATGCCCTCGGCCGGGGCGTCGCCCCGGTTGACGGCCTTAATCCGCGGACGGATCCGCTCCGCCGCGCGCGGCGACGCGCCGCTCACGGCCTTAATCGGGACGAACTGCGCATGGCGGATATCCAGGGTCTTTAATCCCCGGCGCGGGCGAATCGCGAACCAGCCGGCTGGCTCCAAGACCACGCCCCGCGGCGCCACGGCCGCGGCCGCCGGTGCCGCAAGCGCGGCCGCCAGAAGAGCGGCAGCGAAACGGAAAGAACGGATGGAACCGGCTCCGTTCATTCCGTTTCTTCCGGTCATTCCTTGTCCTTTGGCAGCGGCAGCTCCGGATCCGCGGGGACGACGGCCGGCTCCACGGCGATGGGCGCCACGCGGGCTATTCTGTCGCCCTCTTCCATGCGCACCAGACGCACGCCCTGGGTGTTGCGGGAAATAGCCTTGATGTCCTTGCAGCGCAGACGCACGGCCTTGCCCTGCTCGGTCATGACCATGAGGTCGTCCTCGTTGGTGACGAGCTTGACGCCCGCGACCGAGCCGTTTCGCTCCGTGGCCTTGATGGTGATGACGCCGCCGCCGCCGCGGTGCTGCCCGCGGTACTCGGAAAGGTTGGTGCGCTTGCCGTAGCCGTTCTCGCACACGGTCAAAAGCGTCTTCTTGCTCTCCGTCGGGAAGGACTCCATGCCGATGACTTGATCTTTCTTATCGAGCCGGATGCCGCGCACGCCCCGGGCCGCGCGGCCCATGGAGCGCACATCGGATTCCTGGAAGCGGATGGACATGCCGGACTTGGTGGCGATGAGCACGTCGTCCTTGCCGGTGGTGTGCTGCACCTCGACCAGGATGTCGCCCTCGTCCAGGGTGATGGCGATGATGCCGCTGCGCCGGATGTTCTCGAAGTCGGAGAGCGGCGTCTTCTTGATGGTGCCGGCGCGCGTGCACATGACCAAGTAGGTTTCCTGGCCTTTTTTCTCCTCGAAGGAGCGAATGGCGATGACCGAGGAGGTCTTCTCCTCGCCGGTCAGCGCCAAGAGGTTGACCACGGCCTTGCCGCGCGACGTGCGGTTGGCTTCCGGAACCTCGTAGGCCTTCAAGGCAAAAACCCGGCCGCGCGTGGTGAAGAACAGCAGCGTGGCGTGGGTGTCGGTCACGAAGAAGTTTTCGATGAAGTCGTCTTCCTTCAGCTCCGCGCCCATGACGCCCTTGCCGCCGCGGCCCTGGGCCGAGTAGGTCGAGACCGGGATGCGCTTGATGTAGCCGCCGCTGGAAAGAGAGATGACGACCTCCTCCTTGGCGATCAAGTCCTCGAGCGTCATCTCCGCGGCCTCGGTGGTGATCTGGGTCTGGCGGGTCTTGCCGAACTTCTCTTTGACCTCTTCGAGCTCCTTGACGATGATGGCCATGACCTTCTTGACGTCGGCCAGGATGGCCTTCAACTCCGCGATGCGCTTGACCAAGCCGTCGTACTCTTCCTTGAGCTCGTCGACCGAAAGCTTGGTGAGTTGGTGCAGACGCATGTCCAGGATGGCCTGGGTCTGGGCTTTGGAAAGCTCGAACTCGGCCATGAGCTTGGTCCTGGCCTCCTCCGCGTCCTTGGCGCCGCGGATGATTTTGATGACGCGGTCCAGATTTTTGAGCGCGATCAAGAAGCCTTCCAAGATGTGCGCGCGATCCAGGGCTTTCTTCAGCTGGTACTTGGTGCGGCGCACCACCACGGTCTTGCGGTGCTGGATGAAGTGGCCCACCATTTCGCGCAGGGGCAAAACGCGCGGACGCCCGTCGACCAGGGAGAGCATGATGACGCCGAAGGAGCTCTCCATGGGCGTGTGCTTGAAGAGCTGGTTTAGCACCACGTTGGCGTTGCCGTCGCGCTTGACCTCGATGACCACGCGCATGCCCTTGCGATCCGACTCGTCGCGGATATCGGAGATGTCGGGAATCTTCTTGTCCCGCACCAAATCCGCGATGGTCTCCAGGAGCGAGGCCTTGTTGACCTGGTAGGGAAGCTCGGTCACAATGATGGCCTGGCGGTTTCCCTTGATGTCCTCGATGTCGGTCTTGGCCTGCACGCGCACGCTGCCGCGCCCGGTCTCGAAGTAGTCCCGGATGCCGGTCTTGCCGCGCAAGATGCCGCCGGTGGGAAAATCGGGGCCCTTGACGATCTTAAAGAGCTCCTTGGTCTCCAGCTTGGGGTCCTTGATGAGGGCCACGGCCGCCTCGCAGATTTCGGCGAGGTTGTGGGGGGGGATGTTGGTCGCCATGCCCACCGCGATGCCCGAGGATCCGTTGACGAGCAGGTTGGGAATCTTGGCCGGCATGACCACCGGCTCGGTCGTGGTGCCGTCGAAATTGGCCACGAAGTCCACCGTCTCCTGGTCGATGTCCGCCAGAACCTCTTCCGCGATCTTGGAGAGGCGGCACTCGGTGTAGCGGTAAGCCGCGGCCGGATCGCCGTCGACCGAGCCGAAGTTGCCCTGCCCGTCGATGAGGGGGTGGAGCAAAGAAAAATCCTGCACCATGCGCACCATGGCGTCATAGACCGCCGAGTCGCCGTGGGGGTGATATTTCTTCAAGACCTCGCCGACCACGCCGGCGCACTTGGAGTACTTCTTGTTGGAGGCCAGGCCCTCGTCGTGCATGGCGTAGAGGATGCGCCGGTGCACGGGCTTCAAGCCGTCGCGGATGTCCGGAAGCGCGCGGCCCACGATGACGGACATGGAGTAGTCGATGTAGGAGGATCTCATTTCCGCGCCGATGTCGCGGGGAATGGTGTTGCCCAGGGGCTCGGGCGTCAATTCAGGCTGCTTCGCGGTCATGATTTATAGCTCTCCTTAAATCAGATGTCCAGGTTCCTGACTTCCTTGGCGTGGCGTTCGATGAAAGCGCGCCGGGGGCCGACCTTGTCGCCCATGAGCGTGGTGAAGGCCTGCTCCGTATCCGCCGGGTCCTCCAGCGTCACCTTCAAAAGCTTGCGGCGCTTCGGGTCCATGGTCGTTTCCCAGAGCTGCTCAGGGTTCATTTCGCCCAAGCCTTTGTAGCGCTGGACGGTCGCGCCCTGACGGCCGGAATCCTTGACGACTTCGAGAAGCTCCTTCAAGCTGTGGCCCTCGGTTTCGGAGCGCTCGGTCTTGGCGCGGAAAAGCGGCTTGGTCTTCTCGTCGCGCATCACCTCGTACCAGCGCAAATCCAGGCCCATGGCCTTCAACTCATCGGCCACCTTGGCAAGCCGGCCGATTTCCCAAAGCTCCTGCATGTCCGGCTCCAAGGATTCCTCGTCCACCTCGGAGGCCGCGCCCTCATCCTCGGCGGCCTTGCCCTTTTCGTTGTCCTCGGCCAGCTTGGCCTTCTGCTCGGCCACGTGCTTGTCGCGGTACTCCTTCCACTCCTTGTCGCTGTAGAAAAACACGTGGTTGCCGGCGGTCTCCTCGACGCGGTAGAGGGGGAGCTTCTTGCCCTCGTAGAAGGATAAAAAGTCCTCCAAGCGAAGGCTCTTTCTCTCCATGTGCCGCAGCAAATTCTCCGTCTCGGCCAGGAGCTTAAGAAGGTCTCGCAGATCCGCGGCGTCGAGCTTTTTGGATTTTCCGTTGGCGGGATTAATCGCTGTAACCTCGACCGCGGCGCGGCCCTCGTTCAAGAGCCACTGCTCCATCTTCTCATCGGTCTCGACGTACATCTCGTTCTTGCCCTTCTTGACCTTGTAGAGCGGCGGCTGGGCGATGTAGATGTGTCCGCGCTCGATAAGCGCCTTCATCTGGCGGTAGAAGAAGGTCAGGAGCAGCGTGCGGATGTGCTGGCCGTCGACGTCGGCGTCGGCCATGATGATGAGCTTGTGGTAGCGCAGCTTGTCGAGCTTGAAGCCCTCGTCGCCCTCGGCCCCGATGCCCGTGCCGATGGCGGAAATGAGCGTGCGCACTTCCTCGTTGGAGAGGACCTTGACCAGGCGCGCTTTCTCGACGTTCAAAATTTTTCCCTTGATGGGTAAAATCGCCTGGAAGGCGCGGTCCCGGCCCTGCTTGGCGCTGCCGCCGGCGGAATCTCCCTCGACCACGAAGAGCTCCGCGCGTTCGGGGTCACGCTCCTGGCAGTCGGCCAGTTTGCCGGGCAGGGACGAGCCGTCCAATACGCCCTTGCGGCGCGTCAGGTCCCGGGCCTTTCTGGCCGCTTCGCGGGCTTCGCCAGCCTGCATGGCTTTCTGGCAGATGGCCTTGGCCGTGGCCGGGTTCTCCTCGAAAAACGTGACCAGGACGTCACCCACGATGGATTTGACGATTCCCTCCACCTCGGCGTTGCCCAGCTTCGCCTTGGTCTGGCCCTCGAACTGCGGGTTGGGAATCTTGGCGGAGAGAATGGCGCAGAGCCCCTCGCGGCAGTCGTCGCCCGTGACCGCGTAGTTCTTGCCCTTGAGCATGTCGTACTTCTTGATGTACTCGTTGATGACGCGGGTCAGGGCCGAGCGGAAGCCTGCCAAGTGCGTGCCGCCGTCCGGCGTCTTGATGTTGTTGACGAAGGTGAAGACGTTCTCCGAGTAGTCGTCGTTGTACTGGATGGCGAAATCCACAGCCACGTCGTCCTTGGTCTTGGAGAACGTGATGGGCTCGGCGTGCACGGCCTTCTTGTTGGCGTTTAAATACTGCACGAACTGCCTGATGCCGCCCTCGTAGTGGAAGGTGTGCTTCTTGTCCTCGCGTTCGTCGATGATGGTGATTTTGGCGCCGGCGTTCAAGAAAGCGAGTTCCCGCAGGCGGTTGGAGAGCGTGTCGTAGGAGAACTGGTGGCCGTTGAAAATGTCGGGATCGGGCTTGAAGGTGACGCGCGTGCCGTGCTCGTCGGTCTTGCCCGCGGCCGTGACCTCGTGCTCGGGCTTTCCGCGCCTGTAGGTCTGGACCCATATCTTTCCGTCCCGGTAGACCTCGGCCTTGAGCGTTTCCGACAGGGCGTTGACGCAGGAGATGCCCACGCCGTGCAGGCCGCCCGAGACCTTGTAGGCGCTCTTGTCGAACTTGCCGCCCGCGTGGAGAATGGTCATGACGACTTCCAGCGCCGACTTGCCGCGGATATTGGCGGGCAGCTTGGGATCCTTCATCGGATCGACCGGGATGCCCGAGCCGTCGTCCAGGACCGTCACGGAATTGCCCTGGTGCAGAATCACCTCGACCGCGGTGCAGCGCCCGGCTAAAATTTCGTCGACGGAGTTGTCCACCGCCTCGTAGACCAGGTGGTGGAGCCCGGAGGGCCCGGTCGAGCCGATGTACATGGCCGGCCGCTTGCGCACGGCTTCCAAGCCTTCCAAAACCTGGATTTTAGAGGCGTCGTAGTTTTGCGTGGGTTGCGTCGTGGTCTCTGACATGGTCTCCCGCCTTTGGCCCGAGGCGCCCTTGCTTTTCGCGCCCGCGGGCTTGTTTTTTTTAGACGATTTCGCCGCCGTCACTTCACCGCGGCCCTCACGGATTTAATCCACGGCCTGTTGAAATATTTATTGAGCCTGCGGGCCATCTCCGGCGCGCGCAGTTGCAGCTCCTGCGCCGCGGCGGCCGAACCCGGCCGCACGTACAAGACGCCGCCGCGCAGGCCGACGAGGCTCCAATGCCGGGACAAATGCCCCAGTTCCCGCTCCCAAACCGAGTTCAATATGGACACCTTGTCGCTGGAGACTCCCACGCGCGCATGGACCGCGCGGACCAAGTCCGCGGCGTTCTTCCACGGCACGCGGCCGGGCTTCTTTGGATCGCGAAGCAAAGCGCTGGCTCCCAAGCCTAAGCCCTCATGGGCATAACCACGAAGCGATAGTCGCTGCCGCCCTCGGGCTCCAAGAGCACGGGGTTGGCCGGCACGGTCATTCCAATCGCGACCTTGTCGGAGTCGATGTGCTTCAAGGCCTCGAGAATAAAATGGGAGTTGAATCCGATCTGAATGTCCCCGCCGGCGTAATCCAGAGGCATCTCGTCGAAAAACTCCAAATTCTGGCTCGCCGCGGAAATCTCCAAGCTTCCCTTCTTGAAGGCGTATTTGACCGAGCCGCCGCGCTCGACCGCGCACAGGGCCGCGCGCTTGGTGACCGCGATGAGGTCCTTGGCGCCGACGGCGATGGAGACGTCCTTCTTGGAGGGGATGACGTTCTCATACTGGGGGAACGTCCCCGTCACCAGCCGAGAAAGAATCGTGGTCTCCTGGATTTGGAACCAAATCTGGTTTTCGGTCACGCCGACCCGGATTTTTTCCGTGGACCCGGCGTCGACACCCAGCGTGTTCAGGAGTTTTTGCAGCTCGTTCAAGGCCTTGGCCGGGACGATGACCTGAAAATCCGTTTCCTTAGGCACGATGCCGGGCTTGGCGGCGAAGGCCAGGCGCCGGCCGTCGGTCGCGACCATTTCTAGAAGCCCCTTGCGCGCCCGCCAAAAGACGCCGTTCAACGCGTGCCGGGTTTCGTCCGTGGACGCCGCGAAGACGGTCTTTTGGATCATGTCCTTTAATATCGCCGCGGGCGCGTCGAAGGCGTTTTTTTGGTTGAACTCGGGAAGAAGCGGGTACTCCGATTTGGGCGCGCCCAAAATATTAAAGCGCGATCGTCCGCATTTAAGGAGGATGCGGCTGCCTTCCTGGACACTCAGGGTCACGTCCTGGCCGTCCGGCAGGCTGCGCAGGATGTCGGAAAATTTCTTAGCTGGAATGGTCACGCTGCCTTCCTGCTCCACTTCCGCCTTGCAGTAGTGCTTGATGCCCATTTCCAAATCGGTGGAAACAAATTTAATTTTGGAGCGCTCCGTCTCCATTAAAAAGTTGTAGAGAATGGGCAGCGTGGTCCGGGCCGAGAGCGCGGACTGGATTGTTTCCACGCTTTGCGCCAGCTCTTCTTTAGTACAGTGTATTTTCATTCGTCCCTCGTATTAAAAGGTTCCCTTAGGTTGATAACTCAAAAAAAACAGGCGATGGCCGGACTTTTTCTCTAAAATCTCTCCACAACCTGTCCACAAATCGGCCCCAAAAATCCAATTCACCAACGCGGCCCCTCAAAATCAATGGTTTTCCACAGCCAGAATATCGGATTTTAGCTTGTTGGCCATCTCCAGGAAAAACGGATCCTCGGCCAGCTGCTTCTTCATTTTCTCCCGGGCATGGATGACGGTCGCGTGGTCCTTGCCCCCGAACGCGCGGCCGATTTCCTTTAAGGACAAATCGGTCATGACGCAGGACAGGTACATCGCCAACTGCCGCGGCAGGGCCACGGAGGCCGAGCGCTGGTGCCCCTTGATGTCCTTGATGTCGAGAGAATACTTGTAGGCCACGACGCGCAAAATAGTTTCGACCCGGACCGGAGAGGCCTCCTCCTGTCCCAAGGAATCCTTCAAAATGTCCTTGGCGGAATCGACCGAGAGCGGCGCCCGGGTCAGCAGGGAGAAGGCTTTCAATCGGATGAGGCAGCCCTCCAAAGTGCGGATGTTGGTCTTGACCGACGAGGCCACGAAGATGACGACGTCCTCGGGAACGTAGAAGCCTTCCATCTCAGCCTTCTTGCGCAAAATCGCGATGCGGGTTTCCAGGTCCGGCGGCTTGATGTCCGCGACCACGCCCCACTCGAAGCGGGAGATGAGCCGCTGCTCGGTCTGCGACATCTCCTTGGGAGAGCGGTCCGAGGAGATGACCACCTGCTTCCTGGCGTTGAAGAGCGAGTTGAAGGTATGCAGAAATTCCTCCTCGCTTTTTTCCTTGGAGATGAGAAACTGGATGTCGTCGATGAGCAGGCAGTCCAAAGTTCGGAACTTGGCTCGAAACCCGTCCGGGGTGCCGTGGCGGATGGAGTCGATGTACTCGTTGACGAACTGCTCCGAGCTGATGTAGAGCACGCGCGCGCGGGCATTATTGCCGCGCACCGCGTTGCCGATGGCGTTCAAGAGGTGGGTCTTGCCCAGGCCCACGCCCCCGTAGATGAAGTAGGGATTGAACTGCGCCCCGGGGCTCTTGGCCACGGCCTCGGCGGTGGCGTGCGCGAAGCGGTTGGAGTCCCCGACCACGAAGTTGGAGAAAGTGTAGCGCGGATTGAAATCGCTCGACGAGAAATCGGTCTGCGGCCGCGGCGCGGGGATGGGGTCGGCGGGAGGGACGACCTCCTCCAGGTTGCGGGAAATTTCGTATTCCAGCCCCTGGGCGCCGCAGCCCTGGGACGCGAGAATTTCGACGAGCCGCTTCTGGTAGTTTTGCCTAATCCAGTTCGAAAAAAATTTGTTGGGCACCCTGAGGCGCAGGATGCTGTCCCGGAGATCCATGGCCTCGATGGGCTTGAACCACAGGTCTGCCTGGTCCTCGCCGATTTCGGAGCGGATTTGCGCGACGGCTCCGGCCCAGGCGGTTTTGGGGTCCTGGATATTCACAGCTTGTCCACAGATGTGTATAGAAGGCAAGGAATCAAATTATTATTGGAAAAATAAAGATATTTTTGCACCAAAAAAACCGTTCCGGCCTTCATCCGGAAGAAACGGGAACGTCGCTATAATATCTTATTTCGCCCGGGAAAGTCAACGCGCAGAAAACCGCCGTCGCGAAATTGACAGGCGACGAGGAAAGTGCTTCAATATACGCGGATAATTTGCGCATGGATATTCAATTAAGCGCCAAGCAGATCAAGATTACTCCAGCTATCCGATCCTACGTTGAGGAGAAGGTCGGCAAGACGCAGCGATATTTCGACCACATTATCAACGCGCAGGTCTTCCTGTCCGTGCAGAAGCGCTTCCATAACGCGGAAATCGTCGTGCACGCCCCTGGGCAGACCATCCGCGCCCTGGCCATGGCCGCGGATTTGTACTCCGCCGTGGATTTGGCCGTAGACAAGATTGACGCGCAGCTCAAGAAATTCAAGGAGCGGCTTAAATCGAAGCACCGGTCCTCGCGCGCGGCGCCGCCGGCCGATCTGGCGCCCACGCCGGCCGAGGCGCCCGCGCCGCTGCCGCCGCTGCCCGTCATCAAGCAGATCGTCGCGCCCATGACGCCGGAGCAAGCGGCCCGCGAGATGGAGTCCTTGGGCCACAATTTCAGGATTTTCCAGGATCGTTCCTCCAAGCAAATCCACGTTGTTTTCCGCCGCGACGACGAGTCCCTGGCGATCCTGCGCCCGGTCCAAAAAAACGGCGGATAAAAGACGGTGAGCTTCACCGTCGGCGATCTTTTCCGCGAGCAGGGGCGGGCCCTGCGGTTGCGGCTGACCAGCGGCAGCCGCGGCATGAACCGCGCCATCGCGGTTTCGGAGCTTAACCGCCCCGGCCTGGCGCTGGGCGGCTTCCTGGACCATTTCCGCGCCGAACGCATCCAAATCATCGGCCAGGGCGAGCGGGCGTACTGTCTCAAGGCCCCGCGGCAAAGCCTCGCGCGCTCCTTGTCCGCCATGCTGTCCTGCCCGGGCATCCCCGGTCTCGTGCTCACGCACGGCAAGAAGGCGCCCCGGGCGCTCGCCGAGGCCTGCCGGCGGCACGGCGTGCCGCTGTTTTGCTCCGCGCTCGACACCGCGTCCCTGGTCGACGATTTGAGCGATGTTTTGGAATCGCGCCTGGCCCCCGCCGCGGTGATTCACGGCGTCCTGGTCGACGTCTATGGCCTGGGCGTCCTCATCCAAGGCGACGCCGGCACGGGAAAATCCGAATGCGCCGTCGAGCTCTTGAAGCGCGGGCACATCCTCATCGCCGACGACGTCGTCCAGGTCCAGCGCCGCCGCGGCGGCATCCTTCAGGGCACCTGTCCCGAGGCCTTGAAGCACCACATGGAGGTCCGCGGCCTGGGCCTCATCGACGTGGGCCTTCTTTTCGGCGTGGGCGCCGCCTTGGACCGATCCCGCATCGAGCTGTCCGTCCGCCTGGAGCCCTGGGAAAAAGCCTCCGGCTTGGACCGCCTGGGCTTGGACCGCGAGGAAACCAGAATTCTGGACGTTCCCGTCCCGCTTTTGCGGCTGCCGGTGAGCCCCGGACGCAACCTCGCCATCCTCATCGAAATCGCCGCGCTCAACGAGCGTCTCAAGCGCCAGGGCTATTTCGCCGCCCAGGCGTTCAACCGGCGCCTCATCCAGAAAACCCGGGCCAAGGCCAAATGAAGGCGGCCGCCGGAAGGGGCGCGAAAAGAGCCGCGGCGGCAAGCGCGCGGAAGATTTTCGTCATCAGCGGCATTTCCGGCGCGGGCAAGAGCCAGGCCCTGAAGGCCTTCGAGGACCTGGGGTTTTTCTGCGTTGACAACCTGCCGGTCGCCCTGTTGAAGGGCTTCGCGTCGCTCATGGCTTCCTCGCGCGACTGGCGCCTGGTCGCGCTGGGCATGGATATCCGCGAGGGCCGGCTTATCGGGGATTTGCCCAGGGTCCTGGACGGCCTCAGGCGCCGCGGCATCGATCACCGAATTTTGTTCCTGGAGGCCTCCGACGCGGCCATCATCCAGCGCTTTTCAGAAACCAGGCACCGCCATCCGCTGGGTTTGAAGCTCCCCGAGGCCATCCGCGAGGAGCGCCGGCGCCTGGTTCCCATCAAGGCCATCGCGGACAAGGTCATCGACACCAGTTCCATGACCCTGGGCGAGCTTAAAGAAGCGGTCTCGGCCACCCTTGAGCTTTCCCGCCCGCGCGAGATGACGCTTTCGGTCGTCTCCTTCGGCTATAAATACGGCCTGCCCATCGACGCCGACCTGGTCATGGATGTGCGCTTTTTGCCCAACCCCAACTATGTCTCCGGGCTGCGCCAGAAAACGGGTTTGGACCCCGCGGTCGCGCGCTACGTCCTGGCCCGGCCCGGCGCCCGCGAATTTTTGAACAGGTATCTGGACTTGGTCTCCTCCCTCATCCCCCAGTACATGAAGGAAGGCAAGTCCTACCTGACGGTCGCGGTCGGGTGCACCGGCGGCCGCCACCGCAGCGTTTGCCTGACGCACCAATTGGCTCGGGAGCTCAAGAAAAAAGGGCACCCCGTCCAGGAATTCCACCGGGACGTAAGCCGCTGACGCCATGCAGGAACAAGAGCTGGAGATCAAGAATCGCCTCGGCTTTCACGCGCGGCCCGCGGCCCTTTTCGCCAAGGAGGCCGCCAAGTACAGGAGCTCCATCACCGTGTGCAAGGACGGCCTGGAAATAAACGGCAAGAGCGTCCTGGGGCTTTTAATGATGGCGGCGGAAAGCGGCTCGCGCCTGCGGGTCCGCGCCGAGGGCCCGGACGAGAAGGAGGCCCTGGCCGCCATCGCCCGATTGTTCGCGGAAAAGTTCCAGGAGGACTAGGATGCCGAGGCCGCGGCGATGATCGTCTTAAAGGGAATCGGCGCCAGCCCGGGCGTGTCCATCGGCCGGGCCTACGTCCTTGAGGACGAGGAGCTCGTCGTCACGCGCCTGGACGTCGCGCGCGGGATGCGTCCGGGCGAGGTCCGGCGCTTCCGCGCCGCGCAGAAGGCGACCTACCTGGATCTGGACGCGGCCGAGGCCAAGGTCTTGAAGCTCCTGGGCAAGACCCACGCCAAGCTCATCGACGCCCACCGCCTCATCTTGAAGGATCCGCTCATCGTCCGGGAGGTGCCCCAGCGCATCATGCGCGAAGGCGTCAACGCCGAGTTCGCCCTGTCCGAGACCATGGAGGCGGTCAACAAGCAGTTCGAGAAGATGGACGACGAGTTTTTCCGGGAGCGGCGGCACGATCTCCTGGACGTGGGCCGGCGGCTCTTGGGCCACCTCATGAAGCTCACGCATAAAAGCCTTTCCGACGCGACGTCGGGCTCCATCGTGGTCGCGAAGAACATCCTGCCCTCGGAGGCCCTGGGCCTCCAAGACGCGAAGATCATGGGCTTCGCCACGGATTTGGGCGGCAAATCCAGCCACACCGCGATTTTGGCGCAAAGCCTCGAGCTTCCGGCCGTGGTCGGGCTTTCCAACGCGAGCCGCTCGGTCAAGACCGGCGACGCGGTGATTTTGGACGGCGAGCAAGGCGTGGTCATCGTGAACCCCAGCCCGGAAACCGTCGCCCGCTACCGCCGCGTCCAGCAGGCGGAGGAGGAGACCAAAAAGGAGCTCTTGGGCCTGCGCGGGCTTCCTGCGACGACCCTGGACGGGAGAACCTTCGGTCTGGAGGCCAACCTGGACTCCCTGGAAGACATCAAGGGCGTGGCCGCGCTCAACCCCGACGGCATCGGACTTTTCCGCACTGAGAGCCTTTTCTTGAACCGCACTGAGCCGCCGGGGGAGCGGGAGCAGACCGACGCCTACGCCGAGGTCTTGAAGGCCTTCGAGCCAAAGCCCGTGGTCATCCGCATCGCGGATTTGGGCGGCGATCGGATGGCGCAGCTGGGCCTGGAAGCGCCCAAGAGCGAGGCCAACCCGTTTTTAGGACTGCGCGGCATCCGGCTTTTCCTGCGCCACCCCGACGTCTTGAAGACGCAGCTGCGGGCCATTCTGCGCGCGGCCGCGGGAAAGGACGTCAAGATTCTTTTCCCCATGATTTCCTCCGCCGAGGAAATTCGCGGCGCGCGCGACATCCTGCAGCGGGCCCAGGACGAGTTGAAGGCCTTGGGCGTCCCGGCGACCAAGAGCCTCAAGGTCGGCATCATGGTCGAGGTGCCCTCGGCCGCGCTGCTCCTAGACGCCTTCCTGCCCCTGGTCGATTTCGTGTCCATCGGCACCAACGACTTGATCCAATACGTTCTGGCGGTCGACCGCATCAACGACTATGTCGCCCAGCTCTACGATCCGTTCCATCCCGCGGTGGTGCGCATCCTGGATATCATCGTCAAGGCCGCGCACCGGCAGAACAAGCCCGTGAGCCTGTGCGGTGGCATGGGCTCCGATCCACAGGCGGTGCCGCTCGCCGCGGGCCTGGGCGTCGACAGCCTCTCGGTGTCGCCACGCTTGTTTTTGCGCGTCAAGCAGACCCTACGCGGCCTGCGCTACGACGCCGTGGCCGCGGCGGTGGGAAAAGCGCTGTCCTGCATCGAGTCCGAGGGGGTGCGCCGCGCCATCACGGAAGCGGCGCCGTTCTTGTCCTCGCGCGCGCCGGGAGAGTGACGGCGGTGGGCACCGAGACGCTGCGCAATTTTTCAATCATCGCGCACATCGATCACGGCAAGTCCACGCTGGCCGACCGCATTTTGGAGAAGACCGGCGCCGTCGAACTCCGCCGGATGCAGGCGCAGATGATGGATTCGATGGAGCTTGAACGGGAGCGCGGCATCACCATCAAGGCCAAGGCCGTGCGCCTGGACTATTCGCTGGACGGCAAGGCCTTCGCCTTGAACCTCATCGACACGCCCGGGCACGTGGATTTTTCCTACGAGGTTTCCCGCGCCCTGGCCGCCTGCGAGGGCGCCCTGCTCGTGGTCGACGCCACTCAGGGCGTCGAGGCGCAGACCTTGGCCCACGCCGCCCTGGCGCAGGAGCTGGGCCTGCGCGTCATCCCGGTCATCAACAAGGTCGATTTGCCCTCGGCCGACGTCGCGGGCGTGGCCGAGCAAATTCGGCAGACCCTGCAGATAACCGATGAGCCCGTGCTGGCCAGCGCCAAGCAGGGCGTGGGCACCGAGGAGGTCTTGCGCGCCGTCATCGAGCGAATCCCGCCGCCGCAGGGCGACCCCGCGGCGCCGCTCTCGGCTCTGATTTTCGACTCGAGCTACAACTCCTACCGGGGCGTCATTCTTCTGGTGCGGGTCAAGGATGGAAGCCTCTGCGCCGGTGCCAAGATCAAGTTTTTTTCCACCGGGCACGAGGTCCAGGTGGAGGAGGTGGGCTACCTCAAACCCAAGCCCGTCCCGGCCCCGAAGCTTTTCAGCGGCGAGGTGGGCTACGTCCTGTGCGGCATCAAGGACGTCCATCAGGTGAAAGTCGGCGACACCATCATGGAGTCGGCCCGGCCGCTCGCGGCGCCTTTGCCCGGCTACCGCGACGCCAAGCCCGTGGTCTTCGCCGGCGTTTTTCCCTTGAACGCCTCCGACTACGAAAATCTCTCCGCCGCGCTGGAAAAGCTCAATCTTGAAGATTCGTCGTTCAGCTATCAGACGGAAAAATCACAGGCGCTGGGCTTCGGCTTCCGCCTGGGATTTTTGGGCCTGCTGCACCTGGACATCGTCAAGGAGCGCCTGGAGCGCGAGTTCGGGCTTTCGCTCATCGCGACCAGCCCCAACGTGGTCTACCGCATCCGCCGGCGCAGCACGGGGGAAGTTCGCGAGGTGGACAACCCGGCCGACTTCCCCGAGCACGGCGACGTTGAGAGCATCGAGGAGCCCTTCGTGCAGGCGACCATCATGGTTCCGGCCCAGCACCAGGAGGGCGTCTTGAACCTTCTTAAGGAAAAGCGCGGCGAGTATGCCTCCATCGACTACTTGCCCGGCCAGCGGCTCCTCATCAAATATCTCCTGCCCTTCTCGGAGATGATCCTCAATTTCTACGACCGTTTGAAGTCGGTCTCCAAGGGCTACGCTTCTTTGGACTACGCGCCGCAGGGCTTTCGGCCCTCCGATCTGGTCAAGGTGGAAATTCTCATCCACGGCGATCCGGTCGACGCGCTCTCGCAAATCGCGCACCGGGACAAGGCGTATTATCTCGGACGCGCGCTGTGCGCCAAATTGAAGGAGCTCATTGACCGGCAGATGTTCGAGGTGGCCGTGCAGGCCAGGGTGGACGGGCGCATCGTCGCGCGGGAGACCATAGCGGCCAAGAGAAAGGACGTGCTCGCCAAATGCTACGGCGGCGACATCACGCGCAAGAGAAAGCTTTTGGAAAAGCAGAAGGAAGGCAAGCGCCGGGCCAAGCTCTTGGGCTCGGTCGAGGTCCCGCCCGACGCCTTTTTAGCCGTCCTGCGCCTGGACGACTCCGGGCGCTAAAAGCGGCGCGCGTTCCGCCCCGCCTTGATTTATCTTCCCCGTAAAAGCTAGCGTCTATCCTGATGGAAGGGCGCCTTTTTTTTATCGGCTTGGCCATGGGGGCCTACGCGTGGGCCAGCCGCCGCCTCGAAAAATCGGAAAGCCTCGACACCCCCAACAAAATCGGCTTGTGGCACGCGCTGTTCTGCGCCCTCGCCGCCTTCTCCGCGGTTCTGGTCCTGATGGTCTCGATGCAGGACCGCGCGCGGTTCGCCGCCCCGAGCGGCCTGCTCTCCTCTTCCGAATTTTATTTCAGCCTTGCCGCGGCGGCGGCGGCGGCCCTGCTGGGCTTTTGGCGCGGGCGCAGGGCCGGAAACAAGGCGGACACGCAGGACTACTACCTGGCCGAGGACCTGGAGTGGTCCGAGACGGTCTTTTCCGCCGTCTTGCTCGCCGCGGTGCTCATGTATTTCGTTCTCCAGGCCTTTAAGATTCCCTCCGGGTCCATGGAGAACACGCTCCTTATCGGCGATCACCTCTTCGTCAACAAGTTCATCTACGGATTCCAAATTCCGTTCACCGATAAGCGCGCGCTGGCCCTGCGCTCGGTCAAGCAAGGCGACGTCATCGTGTTCCGCTTCCCGGACGAGAATCCCGACGCCCAGCATTGCGGCTCGAGCCAGTACGGCAAGGATTTCATCAAGCGCGTCGTCGGCGTGCCCGGCGACGTCGTCGCGGTCAAGGACGGCGTCCTCTACGTCGACGGCCAGAAGCAACCGACGCCGCCCGAGGCGAAATACGTGGATGGGCCCAACCGGCAGCCGGAATCGCTGCTGGCCAAGAGCCTCTCCGGCAAGCAATACCAGACCCTGTGGCAGACCCACCGGCTTGACGCCGTGCTTCAGGACGTGCAGCGGGACTACTTCGGCCCCGTGACCGTGCCGCCCGGCGACTATTTCGCCATGGGCGACAACCGCGACCGCTCCTGCGACTCGCGCTACTGGGGGCCGGTCGAGCGCAAGGACATCCGGGGCAAGGCCTGGTTCATTTACTGGCCGCCCTCGCGCGTCGGCCTGATTCATTAAGGCCCCGCCGGCCATGCGCGTTTCCCGCCTGCTCCTGCCCGCGTTGCTGGCCTGCGCGGCGCCGATTCCGGCTTTGGCCGCGCCGCCGCGGATTTTGCTCGCGCGCTACGCCGGCATCATTAGTCCGCCCGCGGCGGAGTATTTCGAGCGCGCCCTGGCCGCGGCGCAAGAGGGGGGCGACCAAGCCGCCGTCATCGAGCTCGACACGCCCGGCGGCCTGGACGCCTCCATGCGCGACATCGTGCAGGCCATTTTCGCCGCCAAGGTCCCGGTCGTCGTCTACGTGGCGCCCGCGGGCGCCCGCGCGGCCTCGGCCGGCGTGTTCATCACCATGGCGGCTTCCGTTGCGGCAATGGCGCCCGGCACCAACATCGGCGCCGCGCACCCGGTCGAACTTGGCGGCGGCTTCGGAACCGCGAAGCTCTCCGGACCGGAGGCCGTGAAGATTAAGAACGACGCCGTGGCCTACCTGCGGGCCATCGCGCAAAAACGCGGGCGCAACCAGACGTGGGCCGCGGCGGCGGTGGCGCAAAGCCTCTCCATCACCGCGGAGGAAGCCGTCCAAAAGAGGGTCGTCGATTTGGAGGCGGACGATTTGCCCGATTTGCTGCGGAAGCTCGACGGCCGGAAAATTCCCGGCATTGCCCGGCCGCTCGACACGCGCCAAGCCGCCGTCGAGTTTTTTCCCATGACCGGGCGCGAGAAAATTCTCTGCGCCCTGGCCGACCCCAGCGTGGCCGCGGTCTTGATGACGTTGGGAGTCTCGGGGCTGCTCATCGAGCTCTACCACCCCGGGCTGGTGTTTCCCGGCGTCGCCGGCGCCGCGGCGCTCATCCTGGCGTTCTACTCCTTCCAGACCCTTTCCATCGGCGCGGCGGGATTTTTGCTGCTCGGCTTGGGCCTGGTTCTTTTTCTGCTCGAGTTCAAGTTCCACGGCTTCGGGCTTCTGGCCGTCTCCGGCGCGGCCGCGGCGCTCTTCGGCTCCGCGATGATTTTTAGAAGCAGCGGCCTGCCCACGCCCTGGGTTTTTTTGGTGGAAAGCCTGGCCGTCCTGGCGCTGGTTTTTGGAAGCCTGTCCTGGATCGTGGCCCGGGCCGTGCGCCATCCCGCCCGGACCGGCGCGGAGGGCTTGGTCGGCGCGCGGGGCACGGCGGCGACGGAGCTTGATCCTTCCGGCAAAGTCGCGGTTGACGGCGCCGTGTGGGACGCGCAAAGCCTCTCGGGCCGCATCGTGCCCGGCGCGGCCATCGAGGTCGTGGCAGCGCAGGGGCTGCTCTTAAAAGTGCGTCCCGCGAAGACTTGAATATTCAACCCGGAGGCCCCATACTCTGTATATAAGGAAGGGGCTTGGGGCGGGGGCCCGAAGCGCGCAAAACTGATACAATAAAAAGCAGGCCATTTTAAGGCACGAGGCAAAACTTTATGTCCAATCGCTTTACCGAACGCGCCCAGCGGGTCATCTTGATCGCGCAGGAAGAGGCCAAGCGCCTCAACCACGACTACGTGGGCACCGAGCACATTCTCCTGGGCCTCATCGCCCTGGGAGAGGGCGTGGCGGCGCAGGTGCTGGCCAACCTGGGCGTGGACCTGCGCCGGGTGCGCTCCGAAATCGAGAAAATCGTCGGCACCGGCGACAACGTCATGCTTCTGGGCGAAATCCCCTTCACGCCGCGGGCCAAGAAAGTTTTGGAGTACGCTGTCGAGGAGGCCCAGCACATGGGCCATTCCTACGTGGGCACCGAGCATCTGCTCTTGGGCCTCATCCGCGAGGAGGAGGGCGTGGCCGCGCGCGTGCTAGAGAACTTGGGCCTGCGCCTGGACGGCGTGCGCGAGGAAGTCCTGAATCTTTTGGGCGAGGGCCAGCAGGGCCAGCACGCCGCGGGCCAGCAGCCCAGCACGCCGACGCGCACCAAGTCCAAGACTCCGACCTTGGACGAGTTCGGCCGGGACTTGACCATGATGGCGCGGGAAGGCAAGCTTGATCCCGTCATTGGCCGCGCCGATGAAATCGAGCGCATGATCCAGATTTTAGCCCGGCGCACCAAGAACAACCCGGTCTTGATCGGCGACCCGGGCGTGGGCAAGACCGCCATCGTGGAGGGCCTGGCCCAGCGTATTTCCTCGGGTGACATCCCGGAGATTTTGGCCTCCAAGCGCGTGCTGACCCTGGACCTGGCGCTGGTCGTGGCCGGCACCAAGTACCGCGGCGAATTCGAGCAGCGCTTGAAGAACATCATCGAGGAAATCCGCCGCTCCAAGGGCGCGGTCATCCTCTTCATCGACGAGCTGCACACCGTCATCGGCGCGGGCGCGGCCGAGGGCGCGATTGACGCCTCCAACATGATCAAGCCCGCCTTGTCGCGCGGCGAGCTCCAGTGCATCGGCGCCACCACCTTGGACGAGTACCGCAAGTACATCGAGCACGACGCGGCCCTGGAGCGGCGCTTTCAGCCCATCGTGGTCGACCCGCCGTCGGTCGAGGAGACGATCGAGATTTTAAAGGGCCTGCGCCACAAGTACGAGGCGCACCATAAGGTCAAGTACGACGACACGGCTCTGGAGGCCGCGGCCGAGCTGGCCGACCGCTACATCTCGGAGCGCTTTTTGCCGGACAAGGCCATCGATCTCATCGACGAGGCGGGCTCGCGCTCGCGCCTGCAGTCCTCCCAGGTTCCGCCGCACTTCAAGGAGAAGGAGGCGGAAATCGAGAAGGTGGTCAAGGACAAGTCCTCCTCCATATCCAACCAGGAGTACGAGAAGGCCGCGCGCCTGCGCGACAAGGAAAAGGAGTTGAGAAAGGCCCTCGAGGACGGCAAGAAAAAGTGGCGCGAGAAGCGCGACTTGGACACGCCGACCTTGACCGACGAGGACATCGCGGCCGTGGTCTCCAAGTGGACCGGCGTGCCCGTGACCGCCTTGACCGAGTCCGAGACCGAGCGCTTGGTGCACATGGAGGACAACCTCCACAAGCGCGTGGTCGGGCAGGAGGAGGCCATCCGCATCATCTCCCAGGCCATCCGCCGCTCGCGCGCGGGCTTGAAGGACGTCAAGAAGCCCGTGGGCTGCTTCCTGTTTTTAGGCCCCACCGGCGTGGGCAAGACCGAGGTCGCCCGCACGGTGGCGGAATTCCTCTTCGGCAACGAGGAGGCCATGGTGCGCATCGACATGTCCGAGTACATGGAAAAGTTCGCGGTCTCGCGCCTCATCGGCGCGCCCCCGGGCTACGTGGGCTATGAGGAAGGCGGGCAGCTGACTGAGGCCGTGCGCCGCAAGCCCTACTCCGTGGTGCTCCTGGACGAAATCGAGAAAGCGCACCCCGACATCTTCAACATCCTGCTCCAGGTCATGGACGACGGCATTTTAAACGACAATCTGGGCCACAAGGTGAGCTTCAAGAACACCGTGGTCATCATGACTTCCAACGTGGGCGCGCGGCTCATCTCCCACGGCAAGTCCATCGGCTTTACCGCCGACGCGGATAACCCCGAGGAGCGCGACTACAAGAAGATGAAGGACACGGTCATGGACGAGGTGCGCCGGGTGTTCAATCCCGAGTTCATCAACCGCGTGAATGAAATCGTGGTTTTCAGGCCTTTGGACGAGGAGGAGATGAAGAGCATCCTCACCATCATGCTCGGCCGCGTGCGCGCCAAGATGGAGCCGCAGGGCTACAAGATCGAGTTCTCCCCCGAGAGCGAGGCGTTTTTGGTCAAGACCGGCTTTGACGCCAACTACGGCGCCAGGCCCCTGGCGCGGACCATTCAGCGGGAGGTCGAGGATCCCTTGGCCGAGGCCATCCTTATGAAGAAGTTCGAGCCCAACGCCACCATCTACGTGGACATGGACGGCGCGGGCGAGAAGCTGGCCTTCAGCGCGAGCCCCGTCGCCAAGGTCAAGCAGCCCTAGTCCGCCGAGGCCGCTATGACCTCCGGGCGCCGCCCGTCGTCGTCGCCGGCCAAGCCTCGGCGCGGGCGCGGAGGGCCCGGCGCGCTTATCGCGGCGGCCGCCCTCGCGGTGCTCTCTTCTTTCGCGCTGGGCTACAAGCTCGACTGGAGCAAGGCCGCGTCTCCCGCGCCGGCTCCCGCCGTCGAGGCGCATTTCCCGGTTTCCGCCCTGGCCGGAGGCTTGGCCATGCCGGGAAGCGCCGCCGCGCCGGCCGACGCGGAGTTCTCCAGCGGCCTCATGACCCCGGAGAAATGGCGCGAGATGACCGAGGGTCTCTATCAAATGGCCCAGCGCTACCCCGCGCCCGTCGCGATTTATCTGCAGGACTTGAAGAGCGGGGCCGTCTGGGCCTATCACCCCGATGAGACTTTTCGCGCGGCCAGCCTCATCAAGCTGCCGCTCATGGTCGCGGTCTTCTACAAAATCAAGGACGGCGGGCTTTCCCTGGACCAGCGCCTGGTCGTGACCCGCGACAACCGCACCGGCGGCTCGGGGACCATCAAGTGGAGCCCCGACGGCACCAGCTTCACGGTCCGCGATTTGCTCATCCATCTCATCAGCGAATCGGACAATACCGCGGCCAACATGCTCTTGAACGCCGTGGGCGTGGGCTACGCTCAGCAAAAATTCCGGGAGATGGGCCTGGTTCACACCTGCATCCACCGGGCCGGCATGAGCCTGCGCAGCGGGCGCATCGCCGACGACAACTATACCACCGCGCGCGAGATGAACATGCTTCTGACCAAAATTTATCGCGGCCAGCTGGTCAGCCCGGAGGCCAGCCGCATGATGCTCGACATCCTGCGCTATAAGAAGGACGTGGCCTCGCGCCTGGCCAAGGGCCTGCCCTGGGGTTGGGTCATCGCGCACAAGACGGGCCTGGAGCGCCGCGCCTGCCATGATTCCGCCATTTTTTTCACGCCCTACGGCGACTACACGCTGACCGTGCTCACCGGCCAAAACCGCAGCTACCACCGGGCCAAGAACTTCATCACCGAGATGGGGCACCTGACCTTCGCCTACTACGGCGGGCGCCTGCTGCGTTGGCGCCGCGACTACTACGCGCGGGCGCTGCGCCGCGGGGCCACCGCGCGCGGCGAGGTCCGTTAGGTGCGAAGGGTCTCGGCCTAGCCGCCGATGCCGCGATCAAGCCGGGCCTGGCTTTTTTGGGGAGCGGCGCTTTTCTGCGCGGCCTGCGCCGGAGAGGCCCTGCCGCCCGGCCTGCTGCGCCCCGTGCAGCGCGGCATCTTGAACGTCTCCTTGGGCGAAAGCCGCCGCCGCGCCGCCGCCGATTACCCGGGCCTCAAAGCGTGCCCATCCCAGAGCGAGCTTTCCGGCCGCGTGGCGCGCTTCGAGCTAGGCGCGAAATGCGTCAAGAACCTGCCCAAGGGCGTCGAGGAGATGTGGCTTGGGTTCGACGACCCGCGAGGACTCCTGGGCGGTCGCTTGGCGGAAATCCAAGTCGTCTACGACGCGGCCTTCACGCAGCAAAAGCCGGCCGACGCGCTGGCCGGGGACGTGTCCTTGATTTACGGCCCACCGCGGCGCACGGAGGGAAAATTTTGGTGGGCGGACCAGGACACGGTCATGCGCGTGTTCTACGCCGAGATTCCCGGCGGCGCCGCGGATTCCGGCGCGGTGAGCCTGCGTACCAGCTTTCAGCTCGTGGACGCGAGCTTGTTCCGGAAGTAGCCGCGCCCGTGCTTTAGGCCACGGCGCGGGAGATGATGGTCTTGACCACTCCCTCGACGCGGAAATCGTCCCGCGCGGCGAAGAAGGGCTCGTACTTGGGGTTCAAGGAAATTAAAATCACGCCGACCGGGTCCCTCTTGATTTTTTTGATGAGCGCCTCTCCCTTGTTGACGCAGACCGCGATGTCGCCGCTCTCGGCCGAGGCCTGCCTCTTGGCCAGCACCAGGTCCCCGTCGTAAACTCGGGGCTCCATCGAGTCGCCCTTGGCCTTGACCAAAAAGGCGGCGGCGGCCGAAAACGGGATGAGGCGCGTGGACACGGGGATGCGGTCGACGGGGGTTCCGTCGAGCAGGGAGCCGCGGGGCCCGCAGCGGGCCAGGCCGTAAAGGTTGAGGCGCGCGAGGCCGGTTTCGGGAGCCCCCAGGACCGCGTAACGGCGCGGGTCGGCCGGGTCGCGCTTTAAATGTCCCAGGCGCTCCAGTTGGCGCAGGTGGTACGAGACCGTGTTGGTGGAGACCACGCCTATTTCGCGCGCCAGCTCCCTATATGAAAGGGGCTCCTCCAAGTGCCGCGAGAGAATCCTGAGCAGCTTGTCCTGCAGGGGGCTGAGTTTCGTTTGGGCCATGAGAAAAGCATAGCAAATATAGAACAGCTTGCAAAGTGTTCTATATTATGTTCTAATAACGAATCGGGAACTTTTTGAGGGGCACGGTCGTAATAAGGGATGTGGTAGAATTTAATCCGGCGCGCCCAAGGCAGGGCAGCACGGGGGAGATAAAAACATGGCAACGACGACGGAGAACGGAAAGGGCAAAGCCTTGGAGCTGGCGCTGGCGCAAATCGAGAAGGCCTACGGCCGCGAGGCGATCATGAAGCTGGGCGATCGGGCCGCGAAGATCAAGGTGGAGGCCATCCCCACGGGAATTCTGTCCCTGGACTTGGCCCTGGGCGTGGGCGGCTTTCCCCGCGGCCGCATCATCGAAATTTACGGTCCGGAATCCTCCGGCAAGACCACCTTGGCCCTGCAGGCCGCGGCCGCGGCCCAGCGTCTGGGGGGCTCCGCCGCCTACGTGGACGCGGAGCACGCCATGGACCCGGCTTACGCCAAGCTTTTGGGCGTGGACATCGACAATTTGCTCATCGCCCAGCCAGACTCAGGCGAGGAAGCGCTTGAAATCACCGAGAAGCTGGTGCGCTCGAGCGCCTTGGACGTCATCGTCATCGACTCGGTCGCCGCACTCGTGCCCAAGGCTGAAATCGAGGGCGAGATGGGCGACTCTCACATGGGCCTGCAGGCGCGCCTGATGAGCCAGGCCCTGCGCAAGCTCACGGCGTCGACCGCCAAGAGCCGCACGTGCCTTATCTTCATCAACCAAATCCGCCACAAAATAGGCGTCATGTTCGGCAACCCCGAGACCACCACGGGCGGCCTGGCGCTCAAGTTCTACGCGACCATGCGCCTGGACATCCGCCGCACCGAGAACATTAAGGAAGGCGACCAGATCGTAGGCGTGCGCGCGCGCGTCAAGGTGGTCAAGAACAAGGTGGCGCCGCCGTATCGCACTGCTGAGTTCGAGATGCGCGCCGGCGAGGGCGTTTCACGCGAGGGCTGCATTCTCGACATGGGCGTCGACGCCGGCATGGTCGAGAAGTCGGGATCCTGGTTTCTCTACGGCGGCGAGCGCCTGGGCCAGGGCCGGGAGAACGCCAAGGCCTACTTAAAGCAGCACACGGACACGGCCGAGAAAATCGAGACCGCGCTGCGGCAGAAATTTTTAACCCCGGCCGCGCCGGAAGGCGAAACGGCGGAGAAAGCCGCGGCGGAGGAAAAAACTCCCGCCGCTGAGAAGGCTCCGGCGCCGGCCCGGACGCGGACGCCCCGGGTGGAAGCCGCCGCGCGCGCGTAAGCGGAGCGCCAGCCCATCGTCGAGGAATACCTTAAGTATTTGTCCCTGGAGCGCGGGCTTTCTCCCAACACCTGCAAAGCCTACGCCGGGGACGTGGGCGCGTTCCTGGCCTTTTTGGCCAGGGCAGGCAAGGCGCCGCTGGCCGCCGCGCGCCAGGATGTTTCCGACTACCTGTGGACTCAGAAGGAGGCGGGCTTGAAGCCCGCCTCCCTGTTCCGCAAAATCGAGGCCGTCAAATCGTTCTACGCCTTCCAGGCGGCCGAGCGCCGAATCAAGGAAAATCCCGCCGAGGGCCTGGGGCGTCTGCGCCTGCCCCGGCGCCTGCCCCGCCACTTGGAGGAGGATGAGATGTTCGGCCTGCTGCGCGCGGCCTTGGGCCCGGACTGGAAGTCGGCGCGTCTTACGGCCATGCTGGAGCTGCTCTACGCCACGGGCGCGCGGGTCTCGGAGCTTCTCGCACTTAAACCCGAGGACGTCAACCTGCAGGACGGCTGGATCCGCGTGCTGGGCAAGGGCAGCCGGGAGCGCATGGTGCCGGTCCACGCGCGGGCGTTGGGCGCCTTGACGCGCTACCTGTCCTTCCGCGAGAAAAAATTTCCAACCGGCGCGCCGCCGCGGCTTTTCTTGGGGCAAGGCGGCAAGCCGCTTTCGCGGGTGCAGTTCTGGCGGGAGCTAGGGAGCCTGGGCCGGCGCGCGGGCCTCTCGGCCAAGCTCCACCCGCATTTGGTCCGACACACCTTCGCCACGCACCTTTTGCGCGGCGGCGCGGATTTGCGCGTGGTTCAGGAGCTCTTGGGGCACGCAAGCTTGTCCACCACGCAGATTTACACCCACCTCGATCCGTCGGGCTTGAAGGCCGCGCACCAAAAGCACCACCCGCGCGGCTAAAGAAGGCTCGCCGCCGAAAAAGGCTTAGCCGCGCTTCTCGACGACCATCGCGCCGCCCATGCCGCCGCCCGCGCAGGCCGCGATGAGGCCCAGGCGCGACTTGGGATCTTTCTTCAGCGCGTAGAGGAGGTTGAGCATGAGCCGGGCGCCGGTGGCGCCCAACGGGTGGCCCAGGGCGATGGAGCCGCCGTGGGGATTGAGGCGGCCCTCGTCGTATTTTCGGCGCCAGTCGTGCCCGAACTTTTCCTTGCCCACCTTGAAGATGGAGAGCACCGTGGCGGCGAAGGGTTCGTGCAGCTCGATGTCGTCCAAATCCGAAAACTTCACGCCGGCGCGTTCCAGCGCCACCGGCGCGGCCAGGGCCGGCGCCACGCCCATGTGCGCGGGATTGTTGCCATAGAAGCCCCAGCCCTTGATCTCGCCCAGAATTTCCAGGCCCAGCGCCTTGGCGCGGCCTTCCTCGGCCACGATGACGGCCGCGGCGCCGTCGGAGCGGGCGCAGGAGTTGAACAGCGTCACCGTGCCGCGGTCGCCGTCCTTGTAGGCCTTGCCGTCCATGTATTTGCCGAAGTCGCGGTAAAAATCCTTCAGGGAATAGGCCGAGTTGTCGAAGAGCGCCGGCGCCTTGCCCATGCGCTCGGGCTTCTGCACCAGGTCCTCGCGCAAAAACGGGTATTCGTCTTTTTCCAGCGCCACCGCGCCCGCGGCCTTGGCCGGGGCGACGTGGGCGGGGTAGAACCCGTCGTTCCACCCCGCGATGGTGCGGCGGAAGCTCTCAACCGCGTAGGCGTCTTGGTCTTGGCGGGAGACCCCGTTGATTTGGGCCACGACCTCGGCCGTGCCCGCCATGTTGATGTGCTTGACCGGATCGGTCAGGCCTTCCTCCATGGAATCGATGATGGCGACGTCCGAGCTTTGCGGAAGGCTCGCCCACTTGTTCTTGACCATGTCCAGGCTGCGCAGGTCCTTGGCCCCGCGCGAGCCCGCGATGGTGTAGGGCAGGCGCGACATGGACTCGGTGCCGGCCGCGATATAGAGATCCCCGTCGCCGGCCAGAATGAAGCGCGCGGCCATGGCGATGGACTCGATGGAGGACACGCAGTTGTTCTGCACCGTGACCGACTGGGCCTTCTCGGGCAGTCCCGAGCGCAGCAGGGCCACGCGCGCGATGTTGGGAGCGGAGAAATCCTGGCCCACCCAGCCGGCGATGAGCCCGTCGACGGCGTCCTTGGGCAGCCTGGAGCGCTCCAAGAGCGCCGCGATGGCCTCCTGGAGCAGATCCGGCGCCCGCAGGCCCGAGAGCGAGCGGGAAATGTGGCCGATGGGGGTGCGCGCGCCGACGCCTAGAACGATTTTTTTGTTTTGTGCCATGGGGAACCTCTCTTTTTTAGATTATAGTCTTTGGGGCTGATCTTGATCAATTGACGCCAATCAACCCGGGCCCTTGACCGGCCTTCTTTGGCGCCCGCCCCGGACGCGCTAAACTCTAAGTAGTTTCTGCTCGGGAAGTCTGCCATTTTCTCATCGAGAACCGCCCACCGGCCGGCTTTGTTCCGGCCTCGAATTGCACGCAATCGGCTGAAAATCCCCGAAAAACCCCGCACTTCGGCTTGACGGC